>CAJDWZ010000057.1_pt1 | contig 46840 bp, 46 predicted proteins | sample 7391701 | NCBI WGS metagenome assembly CAJDWZ01 (sample SAMEA7055744, study PRJEB34461) | soil metagenome | biome: terrestrial ecosystem; feature: Peninsula; material: soil | place: Antarctica | collected 2016
GAAGAAGCTGCGGTCGGTGAGGAAGGGAGGAGCGTCGGCCGTTGTTGCCGTTGCGTCGACCGAGCCTGGTCGCCTGGGAGTCGGAGTCTGCGCCACTATGCAGGGAGTCTGGGAGGGAAGGCGGTTCCGGAGCGGCTCCGCGCCGCCGCTCAGGCAAAGGGATTTTCTTAAATCGTGCTACAAGACGGGCAGGTACCGCTCTGGCTGATGCGTGGCGCCGGCAGCCTTCTGGGTTTCCCAATCGACAATTGTTGGCGGTTGCTTGATGCACGCCACCCAGTGACCAGGAGTCTTCTCCTCCAGCGGAGGCACCAATCGAGCACAGGCCTCGTCCTTCTGAGGATGCTGGCAACGTGGGTGGAAGACGCAGCCGCTGGGTGGGTTGGCCGGCGAAGGTACGTCACCGGATAGCACAACGCGAGTGCTACGCACCGTAGGGTCAGGCACCGGAACCGCCGACAGGAGCGCCTGGGTGTACGGCATCAGCGGCTCGCGATAGAGATCCGCGGCACTCGCCAGCTCCACGATGTGGCCCAGGTACATCACCGCCACGCGGTCGGCGATGTGCTCCACCACGCTCAGGTCGTGAGCGATGAACAGGTAGGCCAGCCCGCGGTCACGCTGAAGATCCTGCAGCAGGTTTACGACCTGCGCCTGTACCGACACGTCGAGCGCCGACACCGGCTCGTCGCAGACGATGAGACGCGGGGACACGGAAAGCGCGCGAGCTATTCCCACCCGCTGCCTCTGACCACCGGAGAACTCGTGCGGGTAGCGATCGGAGTACGCAGGGCGCAGGCCCACTTCGGACAGCAACTCGCGAACGCGGCGGTCGGCAGCCTCGCCCTCCGCGATCCGATGGATGGTCAGTCCTTCGCGGATGGCGGCACCGATCGTCATCCGTGGGTTGAGCGACGAGAAGGGATCCTGGAAGATGATCTGAGCGTGTCGTCGCATTGCCCTCAATTGAGCCCCGCCCAGCGATAGCACGTCAGCGCCGTCAAAGTGGACGCTGCCCGCGGTGGGCTCCAGCAATCGCAGCACCATCCGGCCGGTGGTCGACTTGCCGCAGCCTGATTCTCCGACCAGGCCCAGCGTCTCACCCGGCCAGAGCTGGAAGGAAATGCCATCCACCGCCCTCACCTGACCCACCGTTCGCCCCAGAATTCCCCGGCGGATGGGGAAGTGCTTGACGAGATCACGCACCTCGAGCAGGGGCTGCCAGGACTGGTGGGCGGATGGGGGAGCGCCGTGCGGGCCGACGCCGGCCGATGGCTGCTGCATCAGGCTGGGGTGGCCTGCGCCACGAGAGGTTCATGAGGGTGCGCACGCCGTTCTGGCTCCACCGCAAGATGGCAGCGCGAGCGGCGACCGCCCCCGATGTCGTAGAGCGGAGGATGCTCGTTGGCGCAGCGATCCCACGCGTATGGACAGCGCGCCCGGAAACGACAGCCAGTGGGCCAGTCGGTGGGCGGAGGAACGGTGCCGGGAATCACCGTCAGTCGCTCGCGTCGCCGGCCCATGCGCGGCATGGCCGCCAGGAGACCCTCGGTATAGGGATGATGAGGAGCGGCGAAGAGGGGGCCGACGTCGGCCTGCTCCACCACCTCTCCCGCGTACATCACGATCACGCGCCGCGCCGTCTCGGCGATCACACCCAGGTCGTGGGTGATCATGAGGATGGACGTCCCCATGCGACGTTGCAGATCGGCCAGCAACTCGAGGATCTGTGCCTGGATGGTGACGTCCAGCGCGGTGGTTGGCTCGTCGGCCACGATCAGCGATGGGTCCATCATGAGCGCCATAGCTATCAGCACGCGCTGACGCATTCCACCGGAGAGTTGGTGGGGATACTCGTGTGCACGCTGCTCCGGTGCCGGCATGCCGGTGAGGGCGAGCATCGCGACCGCCTGCGCCCATGCCTCGCGCCGGGACGCGCCCGAGTGTATTCGCGCCACCTCGGCAATCTGGTCGCCAACACTGAACACCGGGTTGAGCGCGCTCATCGGCTCCTGGAACACCATCGCGATCCTGTTGCCGCGAACCCGGCGCATCTCGCGTTCGCTGAGCGTGAGAAGTTCGGTGCCCTCGAAGCGGACGCTACTCCCCGTTTCGATCCGACCCGGGGGCTGGATGAGACGCAGGAGCGAGAGTGCCGTGACGGACTTGCCGCACCCCGACTCACCTACCAGCCCTACCGTCTCCCCCCGCCCGACAGAGAAGGAGACACCGTCCACCGATCGCGCCACACCGCTATCGGTGTGGAAGTATGTGCGCAGGTCAGTGACGCTGAGGAGAGGGGCCTCGGCCCCGGGCGCTTCGTCGCCCTTCTGGGGTGCGGTCATCGCTGCGGAAGCTGGCGCGGGTCCAGTGCATCGCGCAAGACGTCGCCAAGCATATTGACCGCGGTGACAGTGCAGGCGATGGCCAGACCGGGAAAGAGGGCGACCCACCAGGCACTGTTCACGACCTCGAAACCGTCGTATGCGATGCTGCCCCAACTGGCCGTCGGGGGCTGCACGCCAACACCCAGGAAACTGAGGCCCGCTTCGAGTACTATGACTCCGCCGGCGATGAGCGGCGCTGCCACGAGCACGGTTCCAACAGCGTTGGGAAGTACGTGGCGGAAGATGATGTGCAGGTGACTACCGCCCAAAGCTCGCGCAGCCAGCACATGGTCGCGGGCAACTATCCCTCGCACCTCGGCGCGCACCAGACGGCTGAGGGGGAACCAGGCTGTCACGCCGAGCACCAGGACGAACACGCGGAGCGGCAGTTGTGGCCAGATGGCGAGCAGTCCAATGAGGAGGAGCACACGAGGCAGCGCGAGCAACGTGTCAACGCCTCGCATCAACAGAGCATCCACCCTTCCACCCACATAACCGGCGGCGGCGCCCACCGCCGTGCCGAGCGCCGCCGCGACGACCGTCGCCATGATCGCGAGGCCGAGCGATATCCGTGCGCCGTACAGCACGCGCGTCAGGACGTCGCGACCAAGCACGTCGGTGCCGAAGGGATGAGTGCGCGAGGGAGGCAACAGCTCCGAGCCGGAGAGGATCTGGGCCTCGCCATACTGCGTGAGCACGGGCGCCAGGAGAGCGAGGAGCACGATCACGATGAGGAGCGTGCCCGCCACCAGCGCCGTCTTGGAGATATGCCAGCGTGGAGCTGGAATCGGTGCAGCGGGAATGATCGGTGATGGTTGGGACACGACGACGCTCAGTCCGCGTGACGTTGACGGGGGTCGACGGCAAGCGACAGTGCATCGGCGAGCAGACTGCCAGCGGCCACCAGTACGCCGCCTACGAGCAGGCAGCCGGTTAGCAGCGCATAGTCACGTCGTTCTATCGACGCCACCACCAGCCGTCCCATACCCGGCCAGCTGAACACCTGCTCGACGAATACAGCCCCGCCCACCAACGCCGGCAGTGCCAACCCGAGCAGCGTCACGATGGGCAGGAGTGAATTGCGCCATGCATGGCGGAGCACCACCTGGCGCCGCGATGCTCCCTTGGCAACCGCCGTCCGCACGAAGTCGCGTGGCAGCACCTCCAGCATCGCCGACCTCTGGAAGCGTGCGACGCCGGCGGTGGTCAGGAGGACGAGCGTGAGTGCCGGCAGGGCCAGGTGATGCAACCGGTCCAGAAACCAGTGCCAGCTGGAATCGTGAGCAATGGCCAGCGTCTCCAGGCCTCCGCCTGGAAAGAGATGCAGCCGGCCGCTGAAGACCACCAGAAGAACGAGCGCCAGCCAGAATTCCGGTAGCGAATAGAGAAAGAGCGCCACCGCACTAGTTGCCCTGTCGAAGATTGTACCAGCACGCGCGGCCTGGGCTACGCCGAGCGCGATGCCCGCGGTGAAGCTGACAAGTATTGCATGGCGGCCGACAGATAGGCCACGAACTGCACTGCCGCAGGTTTGTCGTAACCCAGTCGGACGCGCTCGGCGGCCACCATCTCTGGCGACACCGCCGGGTTCTCGATGAGGGCGCTCAGAGGATCGCCCGGTGCCGCGTGGAGGACGAAGAAGGCGATCGCCGCGACGAGGGCGGCGACCACCGCGGCCTGCACTACCCGGGAGACGAGCGCGCCGATCACGTCAGGGTGCGGCCGGCGCGACCACAGCGCCAGGCGCGCCACGGTCGCGTCTGATCTGCTCGCCCGGACGCACCGACCAGCGTGGGATGTCCAGCCACCAGCCGCCGGCGCGGAGCGGCGGCATGTCGAAACGACGGTGGATCCCGATGACGGTCAAGGGCTCGTAAAGCCAGACCGCCGGCGCATCGTCGACGACCATCTGGAAGGCGCGACTGAAGTAGGCGCGACGATCAGTGGTGCTGAAAGAGGCGAGAGCGCTGTCCAGCTGCGCGTCGACGGTCGGGTTGCTGTAGCGGCCGAAGTTCTGGTTTCCACCGGTCCCCCAAGTGGAACGGCTGCCCGACGGACTGCCGTCGGTGATTACCCACGAGCCGAGGTTCGAGTCGAAAGCGCGCTTGCTGAGACGTTCCATGAAGGTGTTGAACTCCAGCCGCTCTACCGTGAGCTTCACGCCGCTCCGAGCGAGTTGATCCTGCAGGAGTATGGCGATCCGTTGCCGGAAGGCGCTCGACGTCGGCACGGTGACGGCAAACTCCAGCATCTGCCCGTTGCGGTCGCGAATGCCGTCGCCATTGCTGTCCCGCCAGCCCAGCGAGTCGAGTACGGCGACTCCCCGGGACGGGTCGTGCGGCAACTGTCGGATAAGCGTATCGGCAGTGGGAAGTGAGCGTGGGAAGGGGCCGATCCCGACGACGGCCAGCGAGTCCCAGGCGCTCTTCACTATCGCCTGACGGTCGATGATCATTGACAGCGCGCGTCGAAGTTCACGGTCGGCGAGCAGGGGATGAGGCCGGTCGGCGTGGCTGGGATCGCGCAGGTTGAACTGCAGGAAATTGTAAGTGAGGCTGGGCTCGATGTGGACTACAACGTCGGGATGGGTGGCGAACTCACCCATCTGCTGCGGCATCATCGCCTCGTAGAGGTCAGCCTCTCCATTGAACAGCTGCGTCGCCGCGGCGATAGGATTGGGCGCCACCGTCATAATTATGCGATCCAGCAATGGACGCCCCAGGTGGTAGCCGGTGTCCGCGGCAAGCTCTATGAGAGACCCGGGCTGCAGACGAACGAAGCGGAAAGGCCCACTGCCAACGGGCGCTGTCGCCTCCGGTGCTCTGCTCAGCCCGCCCGCCGGTACGTTGCCCAGCAGATGCTCGGGAAGGATCGAGAGGCGACCGGCGGCGTCGTAGAACTGCTCCGGATAGTGAGTGGCGAACCAGAAGGTAGCGGTCAGCGAATCCGTGACGGTGACGGAATCCACCTTGCTCAGGTAGCCGGCGTCAGAACTCTGGGCGCTGTCTCGATTGATCCGGAACGTGTAGCGCACATCGTTGGCTCGCACTGACTTACCGTCGTGCCAGCGGGCCCGGGGGTCGAGGTGGAAGGAGATGGCCATCGAATCGGCGCTCCAATCCCAGCCGGTTGCCAGCCGAGGCTCGAATCCCTCGTCACCGAAGGTGTTGAGCGACGGTCCCACATCGGCAAGCCGCTCGAAAATCAGATCCGTGAGCTCCTTGCCCTGGAGGGAATTCACGGTTGGCGGCATGAGGGTGTTGGGCGCCGTCGGCGTAGCGATCACCAGCGTGCCTCCAACGTTTCCGGAACTGGTCGGGCCACCGCCATCCGACGCGCTGTCGGCCGACGGGTCGCAGGCGACGACGAGTGCGACCATGAGGAGGCTCGTGACGACGGGTGAACAGCGACGCTGGCGGAGAGAGGATGACATGTCGGGAAGTATGGGAACGAAGGAGGAAGCGACAACGAGTCGCTGGTGCTCATCCGGCGGCGTCAACGTTGCGGCCGGGCGCTCAACGTCGCCAGGTCCAGGCGTCGTCCAGGTAGCGCTGGCGGAGACGGTCCGTGGATGCCTGAAGCGCCGCGTCCACCTCCCACGGTCCGGCCTCGGGATCCTCGAGTGCGCGCACGCTGGCGAGGAGCGCCCGGGCGAGTTCCGCCGGCTCGGGCGCACGTCCTAGCGCCTCGCGCAACGTCGCTGGAGCAGGCATGGTGGTCGTCACGGGACGCGTGAGAAGTCGGGCAATGAGCGGCTGGTCATCGTCGACGAGAATGGAGCCATGTTGCAGGAAGGCGCCGTCGTCGCGCCATTGCGCGCTGCCGACGAGCTTCCGACCGTCCAGAAGCAGTTCGTCGCGCGTTGGGAGCTCGAAGCAGGGCGCCAGGGAGGGGACGGGAGCCCGCCCTACCGGCTGCGCCTCGCGAACAGCGGCACCCAGCCGGGCCAGGGCATCGTGAAGGAGACGATTGACAGCGGCGTACGATTCACGCAGCGAGCCCGTCTCCGGCGCCGGGGCGGCCACCGCGTAGGTGATCTCGCGGCGGTGCAGCACCGCTCGCCCGCCGGTGGGCCGACGGACGATATCCACACCCAACTCTGCCGCGAGCGCGGTGTCGTAGTGGCCGGCGGCAGTCTGGTTGCGTCCCAGAGAGAGAGTCGGCCGGCTCCAACTGTAGACTCGGCAGACGGCCTCACCGGTCGTTCCCGCGCGCTCGAGCAGGGCTTCGTCGAGCGCCATGTTATCGGCGCCCGGCAGCGGCGGCGTAAGTAGGAGGTGCCAGCGCATGGCGGAAAGCTGGAGTTGAGAGGCGTGCGCGGCCACCCGGAGCGGCTGCCCACATCACGGAGAGCGCCCTCGTTCCGCGTGTCACTCTGCTATAGGCCGCGGTTTGACGAGGGAGGACGTGACGATGTGTGAGGGAGATCCAGGCAACTGAGCCGGCGGGGCCCCCCCCGTGACAAACATATCCCCACTCCCCCGAGTCGGCAGCACCGTTCCGTCCCCGAGGTCACCGATTCAGCTACGCGCCGGGTTGGCCCCAGGGCGTTAGATTTCCCTGGACATGCTGGCTGATGGCCCTCCGGTCATCAGCTGCGTGCTCATCGTGCAACTTCTCGCCGCTCGTGGCCGGCGCGTCGCTACAGGCGCACCGCTCCCCGCGATCTGCGGCTCGTCCAGACCGTTCCCGAGGTCTCGCATGACCACCGCAATCCGACCGTCAGAGTTAGTCGATGTCGACCAGTTCGTGGACCGGCACGTCGGCCCCAATCCGGCCGAGGTAGCCGCGATGACCGAACTGCTCGGCTACGGAAACCTCGATGACTTCATCGACGCCGTAGTCCCAGCAGCCATTCGGATGTCCCGGCCGCTCAACCTGCCACCCGGCCAGAGCGAAGCTGAGGTCCTTGCCGACCTCCGCACGCTCGCCAGTCGTAACAAGATCTACCGCTCCTACATCGGGCTCGGATACTATGGCTGCCATACGCCGCCAGTGATCCAGCGCAACATCCTCGAGAACCCCGGTTGGTACACCGCCTATACCCCCTATCAGGCTGAGATTGCCCAGGGACGGTTGGAAGCGCTGCTCAACTTCCAGACGATGGTCATGGATCTGACCGGCATGGCCATCGCCAACTCCTCGCTCCTCGACGAAGGGACGGCGGCCGCCGAGGCGATGCAGATGGCCCACAACCTGGCGCCCGGAGACGACAGGAATCGCTTTCTGGTTTCCCAGGACTGCCACCCTCAGACGATCGAAGTGGTTCGCACGCGGGCCGGCGCCCGCGGCATCACTATCGAGGTAGCTGACCACCGCGAGTTCACCTTCGGGCCGGACGTGTTTGGTGTGCTGCTGCAGTACCCGGCGAGCGACGGCGCAGTGCACGACTACCGCGCCCTGACCGAACAGGCGCACGCTGCGGGCGCGCTGGTGACTGTCGCGGCCGACCTGCTCGCTCTGGCTCTCCTCACCCCTCCTGGCGAGTGGGACGCCGACGTCGTCGTCGGTAGCACGCAGCGTTTCGGCGTGCCGATGGGCTTTGGCGGGCCGCATGCCGCCTATTTCGCTACCAGGGATGAGTACAAGCGCCAGATTCCGGGTCGCATCATCGGCGTTTCACGCGATGCCGAGGGTCGCCCCGCGTTGCGCATGGCGCTGCAGACGCGCGAACAGCATATCCGCCGGGAGAAGGCGACGAGCAACGTGTGCACGGCCCAGGTGCTACTGGCCGTGATGGCCGGCATGTATGCCGTATGGCATGGACCGGAAGGCATTGCCCGCATTGCCCGCCGTGTCCACGCCATGACCGCCACGCTAGCCGCCGGTCTCGGGCGTCTCGGATTCCGTGTCGTGCATCCTGCCTACTTCGACACGTTGCGGGTCGACCTCGGACAGCGCGATAGCGCCGCCATTCTGGACCTTGCGCGCTCGAGAGGCATCAATCTTCACGGCATGGACCCGCACACGGTCGGCATCTCCCTCGATGAGACGACCACGGTCCAGGATCTCGGCGATCTCCTGGCCGTCTTCAACCAGGGCGAGAGTGCGCCGTTCACGATCGATGATCTGAGCGACGATGTTCACACGGAGCTGGACGAGCGGTTCGCCCGTACCTCGCCGTACCTGACACATCCCGTCTTCAATACTCATCACTCCGAGACCGAGATGCTGCGCTACATGCGCATGCTCGAGTCGCGCGACCTTTCACTCGTGCACTCCATGATCCCGCTCGGATCGTGCACGATGAAGCTGAACGCGACGACGGAGATGATCCCGGTGACGTGGCCGGAATTCGGCCAGCTTCACCCGTTCGCGCCGGCCGATCAGACCGAGGGCTACCTCGAACTTTTCCGTGAATTCGAGAGTGCGCTGGGCGAGATCACCGGCTTTGCTGGCGTATCGTTGCAGCCGAACGCGGGCTCCCAGGGAGAGTACACCGGGCTGCTCGTTATCAGCCGCTATCATCAGTCGCGTGGCGACTCCCATCGCGACATCTGCCTCATTCCCCAGTCGGCCCACGGTACCAATCCGGCGAGCGCGGTCATGGCCGGGATGAAGGTGGTGGTCGTGAAGACGGATCCGAACGGCAACATCGACGTCGCCGACCTGCGCGCGCGAGCGCAGCAGCATGCCGAGAACCTGGCCGCGCTGATGGTTACCTACCCGTCAACGCACGGAGTCTTCGAGACATCCATCCGTGAGATCTGCGAGATCGTGCACGAGCACGGCGGACAGGTGTACATGGATGGCGCGAACATGAACGCGATGGTCGGTGTGGCACGTCCGGGCGACATCGGCGCCGACGTCTGTCATCTCAACCTGCACAAGACGTTCTGCATCCCGCACGGGGGCGGCGGTCCGGGAATGGGCCCGATCGGCGTCGCGACCCATCTCATCCCTTTCCTGCCGGGCCATCCGCTGGTGGAGATGGGCGACGATCGGGCTCTGGGTCCTGTCTCTTCCGCACCATGGGGAAGCGCGAGCATCCTGCCGATCTCCTACCTCTACATCCGGCTGATGGGCGCCGAGGGGCTGACCTACGCGACGAAGATCGCCATCCTGAGCGCGAACTACATAGCTCAGCGGCTCGCAGATCACTTCCCGGTACTCTACCGCGGCCAGAATGGTCACGTCGCGCACGAGTGCATCATCGACACCCGGCCGCTCAAGGCGTCGGCTGGAATCGACGTGGAGGACATCGCCAAAAGGCTGATGGACTACGGGTTCCACGCGCCGACCATCTCGTTCCCGGTGCCCGGCACCTTGATGGTGGAGCCCACCGAGAGCGATCCCTACACCCGCGAGCAGGCGGCCTTCCCGGCTCCCTGGACCCGCATGCGCAAGTTCTGGCCGGCCGTTTCCCGGGTGGAGAGCGCGTATGGCGATCGCAATCTGGTCTGCTCCTGTCCTCCTACCGACGCCTATGCAGAGGTAGTCGCCGGCGTCGCGAGCTGAAGAGCGCTGGCTTCGCGTCGAGCTGCGCCGCGAAGACTGGCACCGAAGCACGGATGATCGAAGGGCCGCCTCCCATTAGCTATGGGAGGCGGCCCTTCGATTATCGGGACGAGGCTACCGCGTTCAGCGACGTCCCGCCAGTTCGAGCTCTCAGGCGCCGATCTGGTCGCCGTACGCCTTCGGCTCGAGCAGTGCGTCCAGGTCGCCGCGGCTCTCCAGTCGCATGCGGATCATCCAGCCTTCACCGTATGGGTCGGTGTTGATCAACGCCGGCTCGCCATCGAGCCGCTCGTTCACCTCGACTATCTCACCGGACAGTGGCGAGAAGAGTTCGGAGACCGCCTTGACGGCCTCCACGGTACCGAAGACGTCATTGACGGCGAAAGTCGCGCCAACGGCAGGCAACTCGATGTACACGATGTCTCCCAACTCGCCCTGGGCGAAGTCGGTGATACCAATCTCTACGACATCGGGATCGTCGGTCGTCCTGACGTACTCGTGCTCCTCGGTATATCGCAGGTCAGCGGGAATGTCGGCCACGAACGTACTCCGGTATGGGTGGGCGGGCGCGCGAAGTCTATCCGCGCGGATGGCTGGGTGTCAAGAAAGGGTGGCGGCTACCGGGCGTCCGCCGGGACCGTCGTCGTGCTGCCTCATCATGCGCATCGCTTCGTCGCTCAGCGATTGCCAGAGTCTGTCCACGCGTGATGCGAGCATCCCGCGGTCGCCAGCATTGTCGATAACAAAATCGGATCGGGCACGCTTCAGCTCGGCAGGCATCTGCGCAGCTATCATGTCCATTGCTTCGGACTCGTGCAGGTTGCGGTCCGTGACCAGGCGCTCCAGTCGGAGAGGACGCGGCGCATCCACGAGGACGATAGCGTCGAACTGATCGGCCAGATGAACCTCGAAGAGAAGCGGGATGTCGCAGACGACGATGCTGGCGCCAGCATCGCGAGCCGCCTCCAGCCGTTCCAGCCTCAGCCGCTCCACCTCGGGGTGGACTATCGCGTTGAGCGCCTCCAACTCAGCGCTGTCACCAAAGACACGCGCCCGGAGAGCCGCACGGTCGAGCGCGCCATCGGGCTCCAGCACGTCTTCTCCCCACCGTGCGGCAATTTGCGGTAGCCCCCTCGAGCCCGGGCGAACCGCCTCGCGCGCGAGCAGGTCGGCATCTATAACCGTAGCCCCGAGCTCGGCGAGCTGAGCCATGACCGTCGACTTTCCGCTGGCGATGTTGCCAGTGAGTCCGACTACGAGCATGAATGTCCTGGTATGAGTGAGAGGTGTCCGAGGGAGGCACAGGTAATTCCGGCGCGCAACGATAGTCCGGCTAACGACGAACTGTCAACGCACGCGCCTGGTTCCCCGGCTATTCGCCTGGGTCCAGCCCCTGACAATGCGCGAGCCGTGCCAGCAGCAATTCCGCTCTCCAGTAGCTAGAGCAGCCGTCCCTGTCGTTCGTCCGCCCGTGGCACGGCGTGGCAGGCCCGGCACCGCGCCTCGTAGGACTCACTCCCTCCCACCATGATGGTCGGCGAATCGTACGCCGCCGGTCGGCCATCGATCAGACGCTGGGTCCGGCTGGCCGGGTTGCCGCACAGCACGCAGATGGCATGCAGCTTGTCCACCACCTCGGCCAGAGCCATCAGGACCGGCATGGGTCCGAACGGCTCGCCGCGGAAATCGGTGTCTATGCCCGCCAGTATCACCCTTCGCCCGCGTTCGGCGAGGCTCGTCACCAGAGGTACGATCCCGTCGTCCAGGAACTGTGCCTCGTCCACTGCGATGACCTGCGCCTGCGGGTCGATTAGCTGGCCGATCTGCGCCGCCGATTCCGCCGGGATTGCCTCGAGCATACGGCCATCGTGACTGGAGACCCGGTGCACGCCGCCGTAACGCGCATCCAGGTGCGATTTGAACACCTGGACGCGCTTGCGAGCTATGAGCGCCCGCCTGACGCGACGCTGCAACTCCTCGCTCTTACCGCTGAACATGACGCCGGCGACCACCTCGATCCAGCCGCCGGACGCCTGAAACATGCCGTTCACTCGTTGTCCGTGCTCCGCCGCGAGTTCCGGATGCGATCACCTCGCGATGCCCACTCCCGCTGTTCGTCCTGGAGTGTGCGGCCGTAGCTCGAACTGCGCTCCTCGCTGGCGGACTGGAATGGCGGCTTACCCGTGCGAGGCCCACGCGATCCGCCACGATCGTCGCGGTCACCGCGCGGCGGGCCGCTGCGCGGAGGACGATCACTGCCACCACGCGCCGGCCGCTCGCCGCGCGGTCCGCCTCCTCGTGGTCCATCGCCGTGCGACGGGCGATCGCCACGGTATGACGGGCGGTCATCGCGCGGACGGTCGCTACGCGGAGGACGGTCGCCACCAGCCGAACCGGCACCACCGCCGCGCGTTGACGTGGCGCGGTCCTTGTCCACCCGTGCCACCAATCGGCGCCCACGGAGCGCGGCACCCGTGACGGCAGCCACCACCGCTTCCACGACGTCGGTGGATACGTCCACCATAGCGTGTGTTTCGCGCATTTCGATTCGGCCTATCTTCTCGCGCCCGACGTTCCCTTCGCCGGCCAGGGCGCCTAGCAGGTCCCCGGCACTCGCGCCGTCCTTCGTGCCGACATTGACGAACACCTTGGTCCATGGCGCCACCGGTGCATCGTCGGCGGCTGGAAGAGTTACTCGTCCGCTTACCGGACGCTGACGGCGCGCCTCGTCCAGCAGCCGGAGCACTGCCGCGGCAACCTCGACGCCGTCGTACTGCGCGAGTAGCGGCTCTAGCGCCAGCACTTCGCGCGTGGGTGCACCCTCAGCCAGTTCGGCACGGATCTCATCGCGCAGTGCTTCCTCGCGCGCCTGAGCATTCCGGTGGGCGTCGCCGAAGGTGTACGCGGCTAGCGCGTCGCCGGCGAGGTGCCGCAACGAGGGGAGTTGTCGCGGCTGCACGAGGGCGATTACCTGGCCCGCGCCAGCGGCCTGCGCGGCCCGCACCGTCGCACCGTCGGAGGGAAGCTCATAGAGCACGACCAGTGCAGTGCCCTGTGGCACCACACCATCGCTGATGGTCAGGCTCGTGTCAGTGGCGCCGTAGCCCAGAGAAGTCAGAGAGAGACGTACCTCGGCGGCGGCATCCTCACCCGGCGCGACTATCACGGCCGAGGTCGGGTCCAACTCGTCTAGCAGCCGGCGCAACACCCAGGGGCGGCCGCTGTCGACGGTTGTCACGTAATGGAGCGGTGCCCGCAGGGGCGTCTCCTCCGCCTCCCCAGCCGGGTCGGCAATGTGACGCGGCTTCCGCATGTAGCGCTCCACCAACTCGTCCAGCTGCTCGCTCGGTCGTGCCGTGACGAGCACCTTGGCAACCTCTTTGGGTAGCTCGCCCAGCACCGCTTCCAATTCCGGCTGACCGCCAGCGGCGATGAGATCATCCGCCCAGGCGATGATCACCGTATCGATGTCATCCAGCTTGAGGACGGCGTTCCGCACCAGTACGGCTAGTAGTGCAGGGGTGCCGCTGATGCCTATCGGCTCGCGGCCGCGGATGAGCCTGGTCGCCCGACCGACGGCGGTAACCGGGATGAAGGCCGGTCCGGTCTCGCCGAGCAGGCTGTGCGCGTTGCGCGCGATGGCGAGCGCACCCTCAGTATCGCTGGCGATAACGAGCACCGACGGCCCCGACGCATCGCTCGCCCGAAGTCGCTGGGCACGCTCCAGCGCCGGCGCTAGAAAACGGCGGATCAGCGCCCAATCGTGCGGCAGTGTATAAACCGTGTGCTGGCTCCTGCTGGCGCTGCCGCTGGCGCCACCCGGCGCCTCGGCGCTGGCGGCGGGTGTTGTACGCTCGTCCTGATCCACGACGTCCTCTCTGGTTGTCAAGCGGTTCGATCGCCCGGCGCGCCGCCTGGTCAGGCGTCGCGTGGCGCGGTCGACACCGCGGGTATACTCTTGGCACGAAGTATAGCGGTGCCACCGCTGCCACTCCAAGCACCGGCACGCCACCATCGAGCCGATCGCCGGATGAGATCCCCGCAGGCACCACTCCTCCCACCGGCAAAGCGGATCGCTACCTCAGTCGCACCGTAACCACTGCCTGATGTCCATCGCCTTTGCACCGTCCGTCCCAGTTCCCTCGGCAAACATCGCCGATCTCCAGCCGTCAGCGACAATCGCCGTCGCCACTCTCGCCGACCGACTCCGCGCCGACGGCCGGGACATTCTCGATTTTGGAGCCGGACAGCCGGACTTCGACACGCCGCAGTTCATCAGGCAGGCGGCTGCCGAGGCGGTGGAGGCCGGAGCTACCCGCTATACGGCCACGGACGGCATGCTCTCCCTTCGGCAGGCTATTGCCGACCATGATTCGGCACTCGCCGGCGGCAGGTGGCCGATCACGGCCGGTCAGGTGGTCGTCTCGGGCGGCTCCAAGCAGTCGATCTTCAATGCCTGCTTCAGCCTTTTCGGACCGGGCGACGAGGTGCTCGTGCCGGTGCCTGCCTGGACGAGCTACGTCGAGATCGTGCGGCTGGCCCGGGCGACTGCGGTAGGGGTAGTGGGCGATCCTGAGGACGACTTAAGGGTGGACCCCGATCGACTGGCGCAGGCCTCCACTCAGCGCACGCGCGGGCTCATCCTCAATTCTCCCTGCAATCCGACTGGCGCGGTATACGGCGCCGATGAACTGCGGGCGATCCTCGAACTAGCCGCAGAGCGCGGCTGGTGGGTGTTGAGCGACGAGATCTACCGGCGAATCGCCTACGAAGCCCCGGCTCCGTCGGCCTGGGAAGTGACCAGTGATCCGTCCCGGCTGATAGTCATAAACGGCGTAGCGAAGGCGTACGCGATGACCGGCTGGCGAATCGGTTGGGCGGTGGCGCCAGAGCCCGTGGCGAGAATGATGACGGCGCTCCAGTCTCACACCACGCACAATGCGGCCACCGTCTCCCAACATGCCGCTCTGGCCGCGCTCTCCCGGGTCGGCGAGTCCGACGCCGCAATAGCCGAGATGGTGGCCGCCTTTCGGGAGCGCCGGGATGCCGCACTGGAAGTGCTCGCCAGTGTCCCCGGCCTGCAGATCGTGCAGCCGGCAGGTGCGTTTTATCTCTTTATGAACGTTCAGCCGTTCGCCCGCGACAGCGCCGATGCCGGAGGCGAGATCGCTCGTCGGCTGCTCGACGAACAGGGAGTCGCGCTGGTTCCCGGCAGTGCCTTCGGTACACCTGGCTGGATTCGCATGTCCTATGCGGCCTCTCTTCCACAGGTCGTGGAGGGCGCCCGGCGCATCTCTGCGCTACTGCGAGGCAGTGTGCGGTAGGAGGGAGCTCGGTGCGACCCGTGCGGTCGTTCGGTACTCCGAGCGGTGATTGGCGCTCGCGCGCCGGTGCCTCCGTCGACAGATTGGTGGCGCAAACCTCCGGGAGGATCCTTGAGCGTCGCGCTACAGTTGGAACCGGCGCTGGCCCTGCCAGCGGTAGAGTACCGATGGGACAGTGACACCCGCATTCTGAGCGCCGCCGTGACTGGCGATCATGGCGAGGATGCACCTCTGGTGCGCGGTGCGAACGGATCGGTGGAAGTGGAGGGCGAGGATGGTTCCTGGCTCACTCTGGACCTGGACGATGGCTGTGTACGCGGAGTACAGGTGGCCGTCTGGCCTTCAGTGCGACGCCAGCCCGGGCTTTCCCCTCCACCAGCGCGGGTCGGACGCGCTCGTCTGATGTTGCCCGCTGGCACCGCCGCCGATGTCGTACTTTCCCTGGAGGTCACCGCGCCGCTGCGTGCCGAGGCCGATCCAGGCGAGGAGAACTTCCATTTCGTCCTCGGTCGGAAGAGAGCAGCCGTCAGTGTCGCGATCGCCGCCGACATCCTGCTGGAACTGGACGACCGAGACCATCTCAGCGGCCTCTGGCTGCTCAACGTACCTCCTACCCCATCTCCCGCGTGATAACCACAATTGTCCTCGTCAAGGCCGACCCGCAGCGCATACCTGAGTGCGCCAGGCGCCTTGCCGGCATAGACGGTGTCAGCGAAGTCTACTCCGTCGCCGGCGAGTGGGATCTGGTCGCCATGGTCAAGGTGGCCGAGCACGACCAGATCGCCGAGGTCATAACGGAGAAGTTCCCGAGCGTGCCCGGAATCCTGCGCACGCAGAGCCTGACGGCATTCCGCGCCTACTCCCGCCGCGACCTGGAGCAGGCCTGGGATATCGGGGTCGAATAACCAGCACCGCGTCGTCCCACGGAAAGCATCGCCCGGTCACCAATTCCGAGAAGGAGGCGATCGGGCGACGCTCTGGCGCTTGCTGTCGAATAGCCACCACGGAGGTCGTCCGGCCAAGAGCATCGCCCGGTCACCGATTCCGAGAATGACGCGATCGGGCGACGCTCAGGCCCCTAAGCCCCTGGCCGGTAGCTAGCTGTTCAGCCGTCGCCCCGGGAATCCAGACACCAACTCGGGCGACCCTGGAATGCCTCGACCCAGCGCCCGTTTGTAAACTGGAGCACGAGGAGGTAGCTCTCGTGCCCGCTCGACCAACCCTCCAGGATCAACTCATCCACGCCGTCGCCGGTGAGGTCCAGATGATCCACGTAGCGCCGGTAGTCGGTGCGAGTGCCGCTGCTGCGGACGATACGGGTGTAGGTGGGCACGTAGCGGCCGTCCACCTTGTCGGCGAGAACGAACAGGTGTCGTGCGTGGCCGCCGTTGTCGTCCATGCCGGCGGTCGGGTCGATGAAGGAGGCGACCAGTGTCGGCGAGTCCGTGGCTCCACTTGCCACGGAGACGGACCGGAAATCCAGTTGGGCGAGCGCGCCCGGTCCCATGCCTGACGCCTCCGCGACGCTCGCCGCGACACGGCGGGCCTCGCCGACGGAATTGCCGGAAGAAGCGAGGCGCACCCGCGGTCGGTTGGAGGTGCCGGCGAGCGGAGCGTCGGTTGCGAGGTGCTCCACCAGATACCCCACCGGGGGCGGCGCCTTGACCAGTGCGGCCGCCAGCGGTGTCAGGCTGCGACAGCGGGGGAGGGAATAGAGCGCTTCACCGCGCTCATTCCACATCGGCCGGGTGACGCGCGCCCAGCCTGCCGCGTGGCCGTCCTGATAGATCGTATACTGAGCCCCCGGCTGGTGATACAGACTGTCGAACCGCTGCCATCCGTCGGCCGAGAGGACGAGCGGTCGTATCTGACCGTCGGCCAGCGCCGCTACTGGAAGCAGGCGCGGGTCATCACGTTCGCCGAAGACCTGATACAGGATATGCGGCTGACCCGACAGGTCAGTGGTGTCCCCAGTCACGCGGCCACGCACGACTTCGGTGCCGGCGCCGGTGGCGGAACTGCCACTGTCGGCCTGGATCACCGCGGCCTCGGCGGTGCCGCTCGTCTTGTTGCAACCCGTGGCGGCCGCTAGGATGCTCGCGGCGAGGGTAAGTCTGATCGTCGTCCCGACGATCGATGTCATGGCGGTCATTTCCGGCTGCTCCTGTGCAGGCGTCTCGTGCGGGTCAAGGTAGATCCCTGGAAGAGGACGCCTCGAGAGCGCATGGCGTAAAATCAGCCTGCCGTTCGCCAGCACCTGTAGCCACGCAATCAAATGGATCTGAGCTTCCGATCGGCCCAACGAACCCTCCAGGGCTGGGCGCCGGACCTGTCGCTTCCGGCCGACGGCGGAGCTCCGCTGGAGACGATGACCGCTGCCGCCGAGCCGCCACGTCTGGTGTCGGCGCCGGTCGTCGAGGACGACACGCTGCGCGCCAGGCAGGTGGGCGGCGAGCGGGAGGTGGGCTTCTCGGCGTTCCTGGACGGCATCCAGCGTAGCCGCGTGCTCGCCTATCACGACAGTCTGCCGGTGGTTTTCGGCGTCGTCGCCGCGGTCATCCGCCTGCGCGTCAACCGTCGTCTCCATAGCTGGACAGGCGGCCCACTGGTGGAACGTCGGGTCTACCTGCCAATGGCCTACCTGCCGGATGAACTGGCAGCGCATTTTCGCGCCGCGGGACTGCACGTCGTCGATACCACCGCCGTCGCCCCCGATAAGTCGGTTCCCATTCGCCATCCCCTAGCCCTCCTGGATCGCGCCGTCCACCTCGTACAGGAGGACCGCGAGCGCGTAGAGCAGACGCTCGCCGAACGGTGGTGCAGGCTTGAGGGGGCTCCGATATTTATTGATGGCGGACTGAACAAGAGCGAACTCGTGGCGCGCTCTCCGCGTGCCGTGGGTGTGGTGAAGAGTCACCGGACGTTGTACGTGGAAGGGGAGGCGCTGGACCGGGTTTTCCGTCTCCGCGGCGGCGAACGATCGAGCGTCTTCCGCATCCCCTCGTCCAAGCGCACGCCGGTGGCCAGCTGGTATCTGCGCCTGCGTGATCCTGGCGGCCACGACCCCCTGTTCGGGCTCGTCCGCGTCGAGGCGGCCGACGCTGAACTCGCCGGAGAGCCACCAGAGGCTCTCACCGCGCGGGCCGATCAGCTTTCCCGGTGGATACTCGCTGAGTCGTCTCCACTGTCGCTACCCGACGGCCGATGGGACCGGATGGTGTACGGAATCAGGGACTGCGAGGAGTATCTACGAGCAGTGATCTGATGCCTGCTCGGCGAGCACACAGGCAGATCACCATCCGTATATTCGGGCAGACGACGAGTCTTCCCGTCATTCAATGCGTGCCATCAGTAGCGAAATGAGCAACGAAATGAGTAACGATCCGTCCCTCTCCTCTCCCTCGCCCCTCCCGCCCCTCGGTCGGGTGGTGGCCACCGAGCGGCGCCCGAACACCGCTTTCGAGTTCCATTTCTGGACCGCTCTGGACGCCCCTGTGGGTATCGGGAGCATCGTTCGCGTGGACGGCGAACGGCCGGTCAACGGTCAGATACCCGTCGTCTACGGTGTGGTCACCGAAGGGCTCTCCTACACCGATCTCCAGACCCCGCTGCACGATGTGCTGGGGCATGATGGGGAGCCCGGTCACGCAGTCTCCGCGGCCACCGAGCGGGCGGAGATCCGGCTCTACAGCGCTGCCGTCCTGCGCCAGATCCCCGAGGAGCCGATGCAGCCGGTGCCTATGGGGCGGGTGCAGCTCGCTGACGACGCCGATGTGGCTACAGCGTTGCGCATGGATGGCTACCTGCGCGATGGCGAGAGCAGGGGAATCCCCGTCGGCGTCTATTACGGGGGTGGTGTGGAGTCGCCCCGCCGACTTCCTGGTCGGACCGGAGGCGGCACACCTGAACATCACCGGCGTCTCCGGACTGGCCACGAAGACGAGCGCGGCGGAATGGCTCATCGCCTCCCTCTTCGCCCACTTCCCAGCGAGCAAAGGTTCTGTGGCGGCGGTCTGCTTCAACGTCAAGGGACCCGACCTGCTCTTCCTGGACCAGCCGGGCGAGCTGGATGACCGGGATCGGGCTGTTTACGAGCGCCTGGGCGTTCCCGCGGAGCCGTTTGAGCGAGTGGAGTACTTCGCTCCTTACACCGCCCGCGGTTACACACTTAACACCCTCCGCAGCAACGAGGCGTTGTCGGCCAACGTGCACCCCCTCACATGGGGGCTGCGCGAGGTGCTGCAGTACGCCGAGGTGCTCCTCAACCGCGACGACGTGGACGCCAAGGCCGACGCGCTGATCGACTTCATCAAGGAGCGGGTGATCGATCGCGAGTTCACCGATCCATTACTCAGGCGCCCCTATCGGGTGCAGACGTTCGGTGAGCTCGAGGAATGGTTCCGGGACCTTCTCATGGCAATTGAAGGGCGTGGCGGTGGTGATAGCTGGCGCACACACCACGTGGCCACCATCCGCAAGGTGCGGAACCGGCTCTCCAACATCTCTACCCGCTGCGCCGGCCTGGTCACCGACGACGGGGCCGTCAGCGACCTCCCATTCGGTAACCTTTCCGACCGCACGGTGTACGTGGTGGACGTCGCAATGCTGGAGGAGGACGCGCAGGATCTGATCTTCGCGCGCATCGTTTCCAAGCTGCGCGAGCACCTCGAACGTCGCGACCTCGGCGTTAGTCACGTCGTCGTCTTCGTGGACGAACTGAACAAGTATGCCCCCAGCGATGGCCAGGATACGTACGTCCGCAAGATGCTGCTCGATATCTCCGAGCGTGGCCGGTACCTGGGACTCGTGCTCTTCAGCGCCCAGCAGTTCCGGTCACAGGTCCATCGCCGGGTGGTCGGGAATGCTGGGTCATCGCTCTACGGCCGGATGGACGCTGACGAGCTGGCGACCCCGGGCTACGCGGTGTTGAGTCCCGCCATTCGCACCAGACTGGCCACTCTCGACAGAGGTCAGTTAATGGTGCGTCACCCCCACTTCACGCAGCCCATCTTCATGCGCTTTCCTCGCCCGGCGGTGATGCGCGGTCGTGACGGCGTGGAGCGGTTCCCGCAGGCTGAAGAGCCAACGCTGGAGGCTGCAATCCTCCGCTCGCTGATCACGCTGGACCGTTCGCTCAGTCTATCGTGGGTGCAGGACGTAATCGCGCTGGCGAGCGAGGAGGAAGCGCTGCGAGCGCGCAATGTGACGCTGTCAACCCGTCCCACTGACGTGAAGGCATTCTTCGCGGCGCAGTTCCGTGCCGTCGTGGGTGCGCGCACTCCGGGCCGACCGGTGGTTGCCCCTGCTCTTCGAGTGCTCGCCGAAGATGATCCGTACGGGTTCTAGAGGATTCCAAGCTGACAGGATCTCGCCGATATCAACGCTCCGCCACCCGGCCGACGCGTCTCGCAACATCGCTCCTTCCGGCGAATGGACGGTCGACGCTGGGCCGTCTGCTGGCAGTGGTGCTGGTGGTGGCAGTGCCAAGACTGCTGGCGGCGCAGGGTGTGCGGCTGGAACTGCGACCGCATGCTGGTGACACCCTGGCCATGCGCATGCAGCAAAAGGTGGAAGTGATCGCAATTAGCCGGGTTAACGGACGTGACAGCACGGTCGCCATGCGACGTGATGTCACTCTGCTCTCCCGATCGGTGGTAGAAGGGACCGACCAGTCCGGTGCCACGATCGCCTCCCTCGCCGATTCGCTCGTCGTCGAGGAACATGGTATTCGGCAGTCGCGCCACCTGGGTTCACGCGTCGTCATGCGGCTGGAACCGGACGGCACCACGCGGCTTCTGGATGGGGGTGACGCCCTCACAAGCGACGCGATCGTGCTACTCGGGCAGATGCCTGCCACACTTCCCGGTCACGCGATCCGCGTCGGGGAACGGTGGTCGCACTCCACCACGATGCCCATTCCCGGCCAGCCCGCGGGAGCTGGCTCGGGAAAGCTCGCCACGACCTTCCGGCTCGATTCGCTATCGCGGTACGGCGATATAGCCTATGTCTCGCTCAAGGGCACGCTTAGTCGTCCTGACGGCGGAGTAATGCTGCCGCATGGAGTGCGCTACGAGTCCACGGGCACCATTGTCGGACAACTCCAGTTGGACCGACGACGTGGTTGGCTTACCGCACTCAAGGCCACGATCGACGTCAAGTCGGTGCTTACAGCTTCGGGAGCAGCCGCACCGGTGCACGTAACTACGCGTATCGTGCAGACACTACGTGTTCTCGACCCCGTGGACAAACCGTAGCCGTGTAGACAGCTTTCCCGGTCGGGGTTAGCCAGGGGTGCGACAATCGTAAGCCGCCACATCCGGCCCGGTCTGGCCTGGCAGCGGTCCCCTGAACACGCTTCCCGCTCCCAGCGCGTATGCGGCTCGTCCACCTCTCAGATCTGCACCTCGGCTTCCGCCAGTATCAGCGGCAGACGCCTGCTGGAATCAATCAGCGTGAGGCGGATGTCGCCGTCGCGTTCACGCGAGCGATCGATACTGTGATCAGGCTGGCACCACAGATCATCGTGATGGGCGGTGACATTTTCCATACTGTCCGCCCCACCAACCCGGCCATACTGCACGCGTTCCATCAGTTCTCGCGACTCCGTCAGGCACTGCCGACAACACCGGTGGTGGTGGTCGCCGGCAACCATGATGTTCCGCGCTCCAGCGAGACTGGCTGCATCTTGCGGCTCTTCCGGCCGCTCGGCGTGGACGTCGTGGATAGCGAAGCGCAGCGTTTGTCGTACCCGGAACTGGAGCTAAGCGTACTCGCCGTCCCCGATGTGCCCGGCCTCCCGAGACCGGCTCTCGATCCGGACCCCTCGGCGCGCCACAACGTCCTGTTGCTGCACGGCGAGGTCGAGGGGATGCTGCCAGCGCTCTCTGGCCTCCTGCATCGGACCAACGTCGAGATCAGCCGGGAGGAACTGGGACTCGCTCGCTGGAGCTACGTCGCCCTCGGTCACTATCACGTCTACCGCGAGATCGCGCCGAACGCCTACTACTCTGGATCTATCGAGTACACCAGCGCGAATCCGTGGGTCCATCCGCTGAAGCCCAGTCGTCGCCTGATCGACCTACCGCCAGTGCAGGCCCGCGGGATGAGCGCTGCCGACCTCGATCAGGCCATCGTCGAGACCGTGAACGCGGTCGACGGTGGGATCGACAACCAGGTAGTGCGCCTACTGGTGCGCGACGTGCCGCGGCACATCGTACGCGAACTCGATCATCGTACGCTGCGTGAGTTCAAGCGGCGTGCGCTCAATTTCCAGCTCGACACGCGGCGCCCGGAGCTGCTTCGAATTCATGGCCAGGGCGCTCCCGGCCGTCGCCCGACGCTCGCCGAAACGGTTCGCGACAAGCTGCACAGTCGCGTCCTGTCATCGGACATAGACCGGGAGGCGTTGGTCGCGCTCGGGCTCCACTACCTGCGTGAGGCGGAGACTCTCTCGGCCATCGCGCCCACCGGCGCTGGCGCAGCTGCGGAGGGCGAGTAAGCGTCATGCGACTCAATGCCGTCCGACTTCAGAACTTCCGGCAGCACGTCGACACGGCGGTCGACTTCGCCAACGGCATTACCGGTATCATCGGCCCCAATGGCTCTGGCAAGACGACGATTCTGGAAGCGATTGCGTGGGCGCTCTATGGCAACACAGCCGCTCGCGGTAACCGCGATTCGATCCGCTTCAACCGCGCCGCGGCGCGAGCCAGTGTGCGCGTGGAGCTCGATTTCGAGCTGGGTGGCCACCGCTATCGCGTCGTGCGCGGGCTCACGAACGCAGAGGTGTACCTGGACGGCGCCGAGCAGCCAATAGCCAACTCCATCAGCGGAGTGAGCGAGCTGCTGCAACGTCGGCTGGGAATGACGCGCGCTGAGTTCTTCAACACCTACTTCACAGGACAGAAGGAACTGAACGTCATGGCGGCCATGGGGCCGACCGAGCGTGCACAGTTCCTGAGTCGGGTGCTCGGCTACGAGAAGCTGCGCATGGCGCAGTCGCTGGTACGCGATCGGCGCAAACTCGTCTCGGCCGAGTTGGTTGGTCTCCGTACCGGGATGCCTGACCCCGACGCAGTCTGGCGGCAGTTGGCCGACGCTGAGGCCCGACTCGCTGCCTCGCGTGTGCTTGCCGAAGAGGCTGGCCGCCGACGTCGCGAGACCGAGGAGGCGCTGGAAGCTCTGCGACCCCAGTGGGATCAGGCTCAGCGTGAGCGCGAGCGAGTGCAGGAGCTGCAGGGGGAGCTACGCGTAGCGGAGAGCGAGCAGGCGGGGTTGCTGCGCGACATCGAGCGGTTGGATCGTGAACTCGGCAGTCTCGCTGAAGCGCATTCCGAGCATGAACGGTTGACACTCGAGCTGGCGCCGCTACCCCAGTTGAGGGAGGAATGCTCGCTGCTCGAGAAGAGGGCGCGCGAGGAGGGCCGCCGACAGACGCTGGCCGATAACGAGCGCTCTCTGTCCGAGGAACTCGCCCGCCTCCATGAACGCCGGCTAAGGCTGGTACGGGCTCCGGAACTGGAGCGTCAGGTGGGAGCCGACCTGGCTCGCGGACGCGAGACGCTGGAGCGAGCCGCAGCGGAGTTCGAAGAGCGCCGAACGGAATGGGTGCGAGACCGGCAGGAGGCGGAGACGAAGCGCCAGGCGCTTCGCCAGCAGTATTCCGAGCTCCGCGAGCAGCGTGACCGCCTCGCGGACCTCGGGCCCGAGGGACCATGCCCCACCTGTACCCGTCCGCTGGGAGATAGCTACGCCACCGTGCTCCAGGATCTGGATGACCGGGTGGAGACGGTCGAGGTGGACGGGCGCTATTACAAGAACCGTCTTGAACAACTCGCCGAGATGCCGTCAACCGTGCGCGAGCTGGAAGAGTTCCGTCGAGTAGCTGCGCAGGAGAGCACGGCACTGGAGCGAAAGTTCGCCAAGTGCCAGTCCGGCGTGCTCGAACTGGTGCAGGTGACCGCCGATGTCTCCGCCAAGGAAGAGCAACTGAAGACAGTGCTCGCCGACCTGGGCGCCATCCAGGCTGGGTATGATCCGTCGCTGCACGCCGAGCGTCGGCGCTCACTGGATGCGCTCGTGGCGGTGCAAGGGCGTGCCGAGCGCCTTGCAGCACAGATGGAGCGTGAGCCATCACTGCGCGAGGAGCGGCGTCGCGCTGACAGACAACTGGTCGAGCAGCGCGACAGGTTGGTTGCCATCGGCGTCCGCCGCGATGCACTCGACTTTTCCGAGGAGCGCTACCAACCGCTCCGAGCCAACTTCGATCAGACTGTCACTGCTGCCCGCGCCGCCGAGTTGGCGGCAGTGAGCGCGGAGGGTGAGGCTCAGGGAGCGCGCGTATCGTTGGACGGCGCGGAGCGCGCACGGGCCGAGCTCTTACGCCTTCAGGAGACACTCGATACCCTGCAGGGCGACAAACGTCTGCACGACGAGCTCGACCGCGCCTACACCGACCTTCGGACAGATCTCAACTCCCAGCTCCGCCCCGAACTTTCTGCCCTCGCCAGCTCATTCCTCACCGAACTCACCGATGGCCGCTACTCGGAGCTCGAGCTGGATGATCAGTACAACATCATCGTCCTCGAAGATGGTCTCCCCAAGCCCGTTATTTCTGGTGGCGAGGAGGATATCGCCAACCTCGTGCTACGCCTGGCGATCTCGCAGATGATCGCCGAGCGGGCGGGTCAGGCCTTCTCCCTGCTCATACTGGACGAGGTCTTCGGATCGCTCGACGAAGTCCGTCGTGGCAACGTCGTAGGTCTCCTGCGTCGGCTGGAGGATCGTTTTGAACAGGTCATCCTTATCACTCATATCGAGAACGTGCGGGAGGGGATGGACCAGATCATCGAGGTCCGCTTCGACGAGGAGAATGGCACTTCCAGGGTGCGGCAATCGGACAGGCCGGATAACGAGACGCCCGTCGAGTTTCTCGACGCAGACTACGCCGACGCGGCGGCGGGGGATTGATGACGCAGAATCCCAGAAAGGGATCCGGCGCGTTGGCGACCGGCCCCTTCCGTATCATGCCGACGGATCTTGCCCCGCTGAACCAACTATTCAGCGACGCCTTCACCGAGCGGTACCGTAGCGACGGTATGGCCGGCGTCCGTGTGCCCTTCCTGAACCCGGCTATCTGGCGCTATGCGATTGATGGGGCGGGGGAGGGTGCAATGCTCTGGCGGGACGATCGCAATCAGATCGTCGCGTTTAACATCGCGCACCTGTCGGGCATTGAAGGATGGATGGGCCCGCTGGCGGTGCGGCCGGACGCTCAGGAGAGCGGACTCGGCACACGGGTTGTGATGGCCGGCGTGGACTGGTTGGAACGCTCTGGAGCCAAGGTGATCGGTCTCGAGACCATGCCCCGGACGATGGACAACATCGGTTTCTACTCGAACCTGGGCTTCGATCCGGATCGCCTGACGATCACCCTCATCCTTCCCGCCGCCAACCATGACTCGCCGGGCATGCTGCTGGGCCGCCTGTACGAGTCAGACAAGGCGCAGTGGCTGCGACGCTGCCGAGAGCTCACCCAGTCCCTGCGCCCTGGGTATGACTACACCCGCGAGATCGAACTGACCGACCGGCTGGCGCTGGGTGACACGTCCCTGCTCATCAGGGATGGCGAGCTGCGCGGTTTTGCCCTGTACCATACAGCCCCGCTTGTGGAGGGCCGTGTGAGGGACGAGTTGCGCGTCCTCAAGCTCGTGCTTGCGGACGTGTCGGACATCGACCAGATGGCGGGGCAGCTAGTGGATCAGTCACGGCGCAGCGGCACGCGGAACGTCGCCATCCGCGTGCAGGGAGAGTTCGGGCAGCTGTATCGTCGTATGCTCGAGCTTGGCGGACGGGTGCGATGGACTGATCTGCGGATGTCCTTTCGGGGACGGGCCGAGCCCGCTCTGCAGGGTGGCGGCGTGGTGCTCTCCAACTGGGAGATCTGAGGCAGGAGAGCGCTTGCAGCAGTTCCGGGTGGCGGACTCTGCACTGGGTTGCTTGCGTTAACCAGCCCCATGTTATATTAAGTGGGTAAGGTGGACCGGCGGATCGGCCGGTTTTCCACAACGCTTCCGTTAACGCCCGCAGTCGCCTCCCTGATAGGGATTGGCGCGCGAACGCTGCCCCGGGAGTTGCTTCCGAGATTCCCTAGCTGGTGCCCAGGCCCCAGCGACGAGTGAAGTCTTGACGTTGACGTCCGCAGGCCGCACCGGGTCCCTGAGTGCAGTTCGTTGTGCCCATCGCGCCTGCAGCACCGCCGACCCCCATCCGCGCCTGTGATGGGTGGTCGTCTCACTCCTCGATCCAGGAGAGCGAATGGTCACGTTGAGCACGTTTCTGCTGTCGGCGCTGGTACAGACCGGAGGCGCTGCGGCGCCCGCGGCCGACAATGGACTACTCTCGAACGCCGCCGTCGGCAGCGGGAGCAGCACCGCCATCATGATCGCGCTCGCGGTCATCACCATCGGTGGGATCGGTTCGATCGTAGCTGGCGATCGCGTCCGTCGTCGCGAGGCTGCCCGGCGGAATAACCCACCAGTCTGAATGCGCCCGCCGACTGGAACTACATAGGGGCCTTCGCGATGACGCGGAGGCCCCTATGCTGTATACCCACCCAGTATGCGCTCCCAAGCCGACTGCCCCGGGACTGGTAATCAGATCGGCTTATAAATCGCCAGATATGCGGCCAGGATTCCCAGGAAGGGAAGTGAGATTAGGGTCCACTTCGCCATCGCTGGCTTCCGGTAGGGAACCGCTGCCAGCACGGCGATCAAGGTCCACACAGTAAGCTTGGCCCAAATCCAGCCGGGCAGCCCTCCCTGAACGATGCCCAACCGCGCCAGCATTCCGAAGCCGCCGAGGAGGAGAAGGAAAACGCCCAGCCCGTGCATCGTGAGCACTGTGCCGCGAACGCCGCTGGCCCTCGCGGTGCCACCGCTCGCCGAGTGGACCGCCATCCCGCCCAGGGCGGAGAAGGCTAGAAGAAGACCGAAGAGATGGACGAGCTTGTAGATGCTATACGAGATCACGGATGCGTCGGGGAAGGGGTTGTGCGCACGGCCACCGGTGGGGCCGCCGTTGCCGGCTACCTGGCCGGCACAGTTGCTGCGACTGAAGCCGATACCGCCGTAGTTGAGAGGAGCGGCTTCAGCGCGATTTACGGGAGCCTGTGGCGCGGCGGGACGCCTCCTTCCCAAGCGGATTCGGCGGTAGCGGCGGAGTGCCGCGCACCACTATCCGCCAGATCAGCAGGAAGACGCCGGCGGTGAGGAGCGCATTGCTCCACGCAGGCGCACCCAATGCCAGTGTGGCCACTGCCCAGCCGACGAGAAGGAGCAGTGCGCCCACGATGCCGAGATCCATGATTGAACCCTTCAGTGGCGAGATCTATATTTCCACGCAGTAGGAGCGCGGAGGCTCATCTGTCGAGCCGATTGACTCCAGCAACTGCTCGTTCCACGTCGTCGAGAGGCCTCGTCCATAATGAGGCCTCTTGGCGTTCAGGCGACGCCGACCCCCGTCTTCCGCTCCGGCGGCCGTGCGCGCCCTTCGACGGCTTCCTGCGGCGCGGTTGCGCCCGCCGGGAAGCTAGACCAGCGCCATGAGTCTCTCAAGGCGTACGGCCCGAGGCACAGCTTCATGCCCACTGTAACAGTTACCCGCCGGCTGACCTTCAACGCCGCCCACAGGGTGCACAACCCGGCGCTTTCCGAAGCCGAGAACCTTACTCTCTTCGGCAAGTGTAACAACCCGAACTGGCACGGCCACAACTACATCCTTGAGGTCTCCGTCCGAGGCGAGATCTCCGAGCGCACAGGGTACGTAATTGACCTCGGTGCACTCAAGCGCCTCGTAGAGACCGAGGTCATAAACGAGGTCGACCATCGCAACATGAACATCGACGTACCGTTCATGAAGGGTATCATCCCGACCACCGAGAACATCATCGTCGCGATATGGGAACGCATAGCTCCGCACGTGGCCCCGGCGCGCCTGGTGAGGCTCCGCTTGGGTGAAACGGAGAACAACTTCGCCGAGTACGAGGGAGAGTAGCGAAATGACGACAGGCACCGTGCCAACAGTGCACCCAATAGCGCCGGATGGCGATCACGATGATGGTCGCGACAACGGAAGCGGCACTGAATTCCAGGAGTTTGAGGGGCTGATCCGCCGGCAGCTGGAGCTGATCGGCGAGGACCCGACTCGGGAGGGGCTGCTCCAGACTCCGCGCCGGGTTGCGAAGAGCCTGAGTTGGCTAACCCGCGGCTACGGGCAGACGGCTGAGGAGGTCATCGGAGACGCGCTCTTCGAAGACAATCATTCGTCCATGGTGATGGTACGTGACATCGAGATCTATTCGCTCTGCGAGCACCACATGCTGCCATTCTTCGGAAAGGCCCACATCGCCTACATTCCCGATGGACGGATCGTTGGACTGAGCAAGCTGGCCAGGGTGGTGGACGTGTTTGCTCGCCGTCTCCAGGTGCAGGAAAGGTTGACGCAGGACATAGCCGAGGCTCTGGAGCGGGCGTTGGCGCCAGCGGGCGTGGGAGTGGTGCTGGAGTGCTATCATCTGTGCATGATGATGCGCGGTGTGGAGAAGCAGAACTCCAAGACCATCACGAGCGCCGTGCGCGGTGTCTTCCGCGATGATGGCCGGACCCGGGACGAGTTTCTCCGCCTGGTTCGTGGCTGATCGGTCGGTGTCGGAGGGGGCTGCGCATTCGGCGCAGTCTTCCGGCATGCTCGCCGGGCGACGGGCGCTGATCACGGGCGCGTCGCGCGGCATCGGCTTCGCCACGGCGCGCTTACTCGCCACCCACGGTGCCGAGGTCGTAATGGTCGCCCGGCACGTCGAGACCTTACGTGAGGCGGCGGACGCGGTCGGCCCCCTGGCGTCGATCCTTCCCTGCGACGTTGCCGACGCCGATGCAGTGTCTGCTATGGTCGGGGAGATCGGGGCACGATGGACGGGCGGCCCTGACATCGTCGTCAACAACGCTGGAGTCTTCGATCTGGCCCTAATTCAGGAGACCGATGCCGCCTCCTTTCGCCGCGCCGTTGACACGAATCTCGTCGCCCCATTTCTCCTCATGCGCGCCTTCCTGCCAGGAATGATCGAGCGTGCCGATGGTCATCTGATCACCATCGGCTCCATCTCTGATCGCGCCATCTTCCCGGAGAACTCCGCCTACTCCGCCAGTAAGTTCGGCGCCCGCGCGTTGCATGAGGTTCTGCGTGCCGAGACGCGTGGGAGCGGAGTGCGCGCCTCCCTCATCAGCCCGTCCGCCGTCGATACGCCTCTGTGGGACGCCCTCGATCCTGAGTCACGGCCGGGATTCGCCCCTCGCTCGGCCATGCTGGCCGCCGATGCGGTCGCCGACGCCGTGCTCTGGGTGGCCAGCCGTGCGCCCGAGGTAAACGTGGACGAACTCCGGCTCGGCCGCTCCTAACGCAAACCCATGTTCATCGAACTGGCGGACATCCTGCGCTGCACGCGCCCGCACGAGGATAGCTGGCTGGTACTCCGCGCTGACCTCATGGCCGGCCGTCACGTCGTGAATGGCGAACTCGGATGCCCCGTCTGCAGCGCCGCCTACCCTGTGGTGGGTGGCGAGGCCGACTTCGTCACCGCTAACGACGGAGATGGCGGAGCTGTCGCCAGTCCGCACGATTCTCAGGCCGGCATCGCGGTCGTTGATGCCACGGTGACGTGGATCGACGATGAAGATGCCCCGTTCCGACTGGCTGCACTCCTGGGGCTGGAAGACGTTCGCCAGCCGGTGTTGCTGGCGGGGAGTTGGGGAGCCCACGGCGCCACCCTGGCCGGAATTGCTCCGGCGCTCTACCTGGTGGTCAACCCGACGGCGGCCGGTCCATCCGGTCGCGGTGAACTCTCCGTGATTCGGGCGAACGGTACGCTGCCACTGGCAGCCGGCAAGCTGCATGGCGCCGCTCTGGATGGGGACGCCGTACGACGCGGTCTGCTGGATGGCGCAGCGCGCGCAGTGCGAACCGGTGGGCGGTTAGTGGCCCCGGTCAGCGCGCCCGTACCGGCCAACTACACCGAGCTCGGTCGCGATGAAGAGATCTGGGTGGCTGAGCACCGGGCGACCGCGACCGGCGCACCGGTCTCGCTCAGCCGTGCTCCCCGCCGCGGCTGAGCCCGAACCGCGGAACGCCTCCGGCAGCACGGCTCCCATCGTAACCGGTCGCACCGATGGCCGTTACTGTTGCGTGCCGGTCGGCTCCACGTAGAGCGAATCGATGAGATCCTTGTAAACCCTGTCCACCACGCGACGCTTCACTTTCAGCGTCGGCGTGAGTTCGCCGCGCTCGAGCGAGAAGTCCTCGGCCAGCAGCGCGATCTTCTTCGGCAACTCAAAGTGCGCCACGCCGGACAGCGTGGATTCAACCTCCCGCTCCACCTTGTCCTGCACGGCTGGAAGGGCGATCAGTTCCTCACGATTCGCCCATGTGAGCTGCTTGTAGCTTGCCCACTTCTCCAACTGATCGAAGTTGGGCACCACCAGCAGGGCCGGGAAGCGCCGCCGGTCGCCCAGCATCACTGCCTCGCTGATGAATTTGTTCGTCTTCAGCTGGTTCTCGATCGGCTGCGGGGCGATGTTCTTGCCGCCGGAAGTGACGATTATGTCCTTCTTGCGGTCGGTGATGCTGAGGAAACCGTCATGCAACTCGCCGATGTCGCCGGTGTGCAGCCAGCCGTCGCTGTCGATCGTCTCGGCTGTTGCCTCAGGCTGTTGGAAGTAGCCGAGCATCACGTGCGGGCCGCGGGTCAGGATCTCCCCGTCTTCTGCTATGCGCACCTCCACACCGTCCAACGGCCGGCCGACTGTCCCGATCCGGAAGGCATCAGGCGTGTTGACGGCGATGACCGGCGAGGTCTCCGTGAGCCCGTAGCCTTCGAGGATGACGAGGCCAGCAGCGAAGAAGAACTTGTTGATCTCCGGCGACAGCGGCGCACCACCCGATACGAAGTAGCGCAGCCTGCCGCCGGTGCGCTCGCGCAGCTTGGTGAAGACCAACCTGTCGGCCACGCGGTACTTGAGGGCAATCAGGCCGCCAGGCTCACGTCCGGCCAGCTTCTCGTCTGCCCATTGCTCGCCGACGCCGCGGGCCCAGAGGAATATGCTCCTCTTTATCGCGCCGCCGGACAGAGCGTTGTCCATCACGCGGGCATAGATCTTCTCGTACAGCCGCGGTACCGAGATGGCGAGTGATGGCCGGACCAGGACCAGGTCGTCGGCCACCGTATCCATCGACTCGGCGTAGGCTATCGAGGTCCCGGTGCACCACATCAGGTAGTGTCCGGCCATCCGCTCCAGCACATGCGACAGCGGCAGGAAGCTGAGCGACGTATCCTGGCCCTTGAACGGCACGGCGTGGGTGGCGGCGCTCACGTTGGAGTGAAAGTTGTCATGCGTCAGCATGACGCCCTTCGGCTTGCCAGTGGTACCGGAGGTATAGATGAGCGTCGCGACGTCGTCGGGCACTACTTCGAGCGCGGCAGCACGGTAGGCCGCGATACGCGCAGGTGTCTCCACGGCTGCTCCGCGCGCTTCCAACTCGGCCAGAGTCATGTCCACGCCGTCCACCGCAATCTCGTCGAATGAGATGACGAACTCGAGCGCAGGCGCTTCCTTGCGGATTTGAGCGATCTTCGCGGCCTGATTGGCCGTTGAGACGAAGATTGCGCGGACGCCACTGTCAACGAGCAGGAAAGTGATCTGCTCGGCCGGGAGGGTGGAGTAGATCGGAACGTCGGTGATCCCGGCGGTGAGGCAGCCATAGTCGGCCATTGCCCACTCGGGCCGGTTCTCCGACAGGATGGCGACTCGGGAACCGGCGGAGATACCCAGTTCGGAGAGCCCGAGGGCGATGCGCCTCACGCGCTCGGCGACAGTGCGGTGGGAAATGGGCACGTAGACGCCCCCCACCTTCACCTGCAGGGCATCCGGTCTATCGAACTTGTCGACCGCGTCGAAGAAGAGCCTGGTGAGGGTGCCAGGCTCAGGCCGCGGTCCGCCGCGCGCCTCGGCGAGGATTCCCTCCGCCAATTCGGCTGGCTGCTGCGGCTCGCGTGGCGACGAGGTAGGTGACGGCCTGGCGTCACTGGACATACGTCCCTCCAGATGTCGGATGCCGCGCCGGGGTGCTCGCTACGAGCGGGCGCGAAGACGGATCGTGAAGCGCGTCGTGAGAGGCGCCGCGTTCAGCCGCGGCGTGTTGACGTAAACTACCACCGAGTCGAGCCCGCCAATATCCGGCGAGAAGCCGTTTGCCCTCACCCGGACGGCGACGGCCCCGGTTGCATCGGTCGTGTCAGCGGTCGCCGGCGTCAGCGAAGATGCCTGTACCAGCCATACGAGCGACGTGTCCTGGCGTGCGATTGTGTCGCCGCGGGCGACGAGGGTGAAGTAGACCGGCCAGTGCTCGACGCCAGTCAGGCTGTCGGCCGCCGTCCCATCAACTCGCGCCACCCGAACCTTCAGGGCGCCCGAGGTGTCCGGTTGTGGCAGGGGGTCGTGGATGAGCTCCAGGCCCTCGTCGGCCACCCGGATGAGCGTGTCCGGCACCGCCGTCACCACGTAGACGGTCTGGGGAAGACTCTGCAGTCCATTCGCGCGAGCGTAGACCGCCACGCCGGCTTTCACTATCGAGTCGCCCTGCAGGTATCCGCCGTCGAGCATGGTCGCACCCTTGCCCGGTATCAGAAACTCCAACTGCGGGTCAAGGATGGGCTTCCCGTTCACGTTGTAGACCGTAGCGGTCAGCTGCGCCAGCGTACCATCAGCGGCTCGCAGGGTATCCCCGAGCACGACTGCCGGGAAGGGAAGTCCGCGGAACTCGATCGAGAATGGCTCGTCTGGGCCCGTGGGAATGTCAGTACAGGCGGCCGTAAGCGCTCCGCCGGCCAGCAGTGCCAGCGGAATGACGCGCATAAGGCGGCGGAATCCGTGTCGCAGGCGCCGGCCGCCGCCAATCACTTGAAGCGCTCGGCGAGGAGCGTGGCGAGGTTCACGTAGGCCTGCGCAGCCGGGTCTGCCGGATCCCGCAGCACGACCGGCTGGCCGGCGGAGAAGGCGTCGGCGGCGGCCGGCGAGCGCGGAACTGCGATATCGAAGACCAGGTTGGGTGGCAGGTGGGCGCGTACCGCTGCTGCCACCCGTTCACTCCCCGGGCTCCCGCGGTCGTACATCGTGAGGAGGATGCCGTCGAGCGTGAGAGCCTCGTTGGTGGTCACCACATCCTGAATGCCGCGCAGGATCTGCGGCGTTGTCTGGAGGGCCAGCGGCTCGCACTGCAGCGGTACGATCACATGCTGGCTGGACTCGAGCACCCGCCGCGCTATCGGCCCCAACCCCGGCGGAGTATCCACGATCACGACATGGCATCGCTCGCGAGCCGTCTGCAACAGGTCACCGAGGAGGTTGGTTTCGGCTATCAGTTGCTGGTAGAAGCCATGGTCCGCCTGATCGCTCACCGTGCCAACGAGCATCACCCGCAGCCACGGAAGCGCCGTGGGCAGGATGACCTCGCGTAACCCGCGCTCGCCGTTCAGGTAATCGAACAATCCGTATGTCGGGTGGCCAGGCCGTAGTCCGACTCCGTAGCGTACCGATCCCTGTGGGTCGACGTCTACGAGCAGCGTCTTCAACCCCCGCCTGGCGAAGGCGGCGGCGAGGTTGACGGCGGTGGTCGTCTTGCCGACGCCGCCCTTCTGGCTGACTATGGCCAGAACGTGCCCCGGCCCCGAATCAGCTGTCATAGCCACCGGGCGCGTCGGATTGCTCCAGCGGATGTTCGGTGTCGTCGGTCTTCATCGGCTCTTCCCCGCGCAACTGGCTCAGTGTCAGTCTGGCATGGCGCACCCAGCGCTCAGCCTCCGCGCTCTGCGGCGGCGCAGCGAGGAATGCCTCCAGATGCCTGGCTGCGTCCTCCCGTTCGTCGCGCTTGAGCAGGAGATACGCCAGGCCGTAGTGCGCACCCGATAGCGTAGGCTCTGCCTGCAGCGCCTGACGGTAGCAGCGGACGGCAAGATCCAACTGGCCGGTGCGCGAATAGGCGATGGCCATATTCTGCAGCACGCGGTGGTCGTTGGGGTTGTCGCGCAGAGCGAGTCGGTACGATGTCAGCGCAGCCGCGTAGTCTCCCTGGCGCTCCAGCGCGAGCGCCTCGCCAAGGTAGTCTACGCGTTGTGATTTCAGATGCTTATCGGACCTGCCGCCCGAAAGGCGGCTCCACCAGGACATGCGTCGTCGGTTGCGAGGGGTGTCGGGAGGCGGCCAGGTCGGATGCCGGCGCGCGGCACGACACGGCAACGAGGCGGAACGAGGCTGCCACGGAGCGGCGGCGTCGTGGCCGCGAACCCACGCAGAGTGCATTTCGAATCAGGGTGTAACGCGGCGTAACACCGTGTCCGTGCCGTCAGCGCTGGACGAAACAAGCTATTGCGCGGCGTGCATGGCGGCAACCGTGCCAACGCTGTAGTCCAGATGGAAAGGGGCCTGGAACGCTGCCCCGACTGCCGCCGCGCGGTGCCCGGAGTTACCTTGCCGGAGGCACTCTATCCGGAGTGCCGTGTCTCCGACATCGTCAAGCCGAGTCTCAATGTCCTCCCGTCAGAACGTCGCCGCCTCGCAGGGCGTGCTCGAGGTCGAGTGGCCAATGTTCGGCGAACTGGCTCGCGGCCTCGCGTTGAGGGTCGCTCGCGAGTTCGACCCGGAGCCACGTTGTAGGGGGTGGCCACCGAGTCCAACAGCAGCGCCACGCGACCGGGAGCCTGCCGGCGCCATTCCCGGTGCGGTCATTGCCTCGATCCTGGATCGCGAGTTCCACTCCATCCTCATTAGCCGGCGCTATCGCAGTGATTCCGAGCGCGACACGCCGGCCGTGCTGGGAGCTGTTCCGCACGGCATTCGGGGCAGACGGATCCTGCTCGTCGACGGGACCTGTGAGTCGGGAGATACGATGCGCCTGGCCATCGCCTCGCTGGTGAATGGCGGCGCTGAAGAAGTACGGACGGCGGTCGTCTTCAGCACCGGCGCTTACAAGGCTGATTTCCACGCGCTGGCTACGGGGGCCATGATCGTCCTACCGTGGGATCGCGAGGTGTTGCTGGGCGACCAACTGGTGCCTAATCCGCTCTACGGCGGCTCCGTCCGCAGTAGCAGAGAAGACTGATCGTCGGGCGCGTCCGCGCGCCTGAGGTAGCCGCCGTCCCGACCCCATTAGCTGTCGGCCAGCAACGCGCTCAGCGGGGCGCCCCGCTCCAGTTGAGCGAACAGCTGGTCTACCGTCTCCACGCTCCCCATCAGGAAACGGGCACGGTCGGTGACTGGCTCGGCAGGCTCCACCTCCAGCACCGCCAACGGCTCCCCGGCCAGTGAGCCGAAGAAGCCGGCGAGTAGGCCAGTGGTGAAATGGGCGCCAGGGGCGGGCGTCGTGGACCCGGCCGTCGCCGCTGTTTCAGACCAGCCGCTCGCCTCCAGGACCGTAACAGACGGACGCGACGAGTCGATGCTTAACGCACCCCATCCGGTATGCTGGAGTAATGTCGAGGTGGCAGCGTTGAATGCCGGCAGGGTTAGCGCCTCCGGCGGTGGTGCTCCGCGCTCGGCCTGGCTCGCCCGCAACTGCCCAGCCAGCACCTGACCGGTGGCGAAGCCGGCGTCGCGCACGTGTGCGGCTCCCTCCTCGCCAAGGGCGGTCACGAGAGTGTTTGCCAGGTTTAGCAGCGACTCCGCGGCGATTGTGATTCCGGCTGTTGGCATGAGGATGGAGGACTTGGAAGACATTGTGTAAGTCGGCTGGATGCCGGCTGTGGCTGGATCGGTAAGCGTCAACTGCCGGCTGTGTCGGGAACGGTTGCGTCGCCCTTCAACATCCGGTCGAGTTCGTCCTCGTCCACCACCCTGACGCCGAGTTCTGCCGCGCGGGCCAGCTTGCTCCCGGCGTCCGCGCCGGCGAGGACGAATGTCGTGGCGCGAGAGACGGAACTGGTGACCCGCCCGCCGGCAGACTCGATGGCGTCGGTAGCCTCATTCCGGGACCTTCGCGGGAGCGTGCCCGTAATCACCACCGTGCTCCCGCGCAGGACGTCGCTGCTCTCCACCTGCCGGGGTTCCTTCTGAGCTACATCGTTTCGGACGAGCGAGTCCAGGAAGGGCTGGGCCGACGGATCGCTGAAGTAGTCCACGACAGACCGCGCGATGACCTCGCCCAGTCCGCGTATGTTCTGGAGGCGACTGATGGCATCAGACATTGGAGACGGGCCGACGGTGGCGCTGTCCGTGGCGACTTCAGAATCCACATCGTCTACGCCGACGCCGGCCGAGTTGTCGACCGTTGCGAGACTGCGAAGCTCGTCCAGCGATCCAAACTCACGCGCCAGCAGTTGCGCCGCTGCTGCTCCAACGTGGCGAATGCCCAGTCCGAAGATAAGTCTCGCCAGCGGCTGCGCGCGGGATGCGTCGATCGCCTCGACCAGATTCTGGGCGCTCTTCTCACCCATCCGCTCCAGTTCCACGAGTTGGGAAGCCTGGAGGTCGAACAGGTCGGCCGCTGTGGTCACCAGTCCATTATCCAGCAATTGCTGAAGGCGGGCGTGGGAGAGACCACGGATATCGAGCGCGTCGCGCGAGGCGAAGTGGACCAATCCCTCCAACCGTCGACCGGGGCAGGCGACGTTCGGGCAGTAGACAGCGGCTTCCTCATCGTCGCGCCGTACAGCCGTCCCGCAAACGGGGCAGTGATCGGGCATTGCCCACCGCTTCTCGTCGCCTTTTCGACGCTCCGGCAGCGGTGCGATCACCTGTGGGATCACTTCGCCGGCCCGCTTAACCTGCACCCAGTCGCCCACGCGCAGGTCCTTCTGCTGGATGAGCGCCTCGTTGTGGAGCGTGGCCAGGCGGACGGTGGCTCCCCCGATCTCCACCGGCTCAAGGACGGCAAATGGATTCAGCGAGCCTGTTCGGCCGACGTTGATGCCGATGTCGAGTAGTCGGGTGACGGCTATGTCAGGGGCAAACTTGCGAGCGATCGCCCAGCGAGGCTCTCGTCCGCCAATCACGCCCAGTTCGTCCTGGACCGCCACCCTATCCACCTTTGCGACGCCTCCATCGATGGCGAAGTTGAGCACTCCTCGCACTCTGTGCTCCACTTCGCTCGCCCAGCCGATCACCTCGTCCAGCGACTGGCAGTGCCGCCGATGGGGAGCCACCTGCAAACCCCAACTGTCCAGGAGCTCCAGCGTTTCCCACTGGGTGCGTGCGGGAAGCTGGGCACCCTCGGGAACGGCCACCGCGTAGGCAAAGAAGCGAAGAGGGCGGGCCGCCGTGACTGCCGGATCCAGCTGCCGCAGTGCACCCGCGGCGGCGTTGCGAGGGTTGGCGAATACCGATTCACCGGCGCGGGCTCGATCCTCGTTCAGCCTCTCGAAGAGGTCGAATGGCATGTATACCTCACCGCGTATCTCCAGCCGCGGCGGGTGGCCATTGCCGCGCAGACGCAGCGGAATATCGCGGACAGTCCTGAGGTTCGCGGTAACCTCCTCACCGATCGTTCCATTACCGCGCGTCGCACCGATGGTGAAGATGCCGTCGGTGAAAGTGAGGGCGACAGCAGCGCCGTCTATCTTGAGCTCGGCCGTGTAGCCTGATCGCCGGACGTCGTCGCCGCCGACGCGCACCAGTCGCTCCTCCCATTCGCGTAGCTCCTCGTCGTCGAAGGCATTGCCCAGCGACAGCATCGGAACGAGATGGACGTGCTTGGCGAGCGAGCTGGCCGGCGCCGCACCAACTCGTCTGGTGGGAATCGTACTCCTGGTCCGAAATCGTCGGACGGTCGAGTACGTAATATTCATTCGAGGCGCGATCGAGCGCCTCGCGCAGCGTGGCGGCGCGCTCGGCCGGATCTGGCTGGGAAGCGGACATGCGGTTGGGAGCGGCGGTAGGATCGGCGGTTCGGTATCCGGCCTCGCGCTATCTGCCGGTATTTCTTAAGATCGCACCGCCGGCGACGTACCGCCATGTTCGATCATCTGCGGTGTTCCTTGAACTCGGGCCCATCGTAGCAGACAACGCGGTTGCGACCGGTCTCCTTGGCGACGTAGAGAGCGTCGTCAGCGGCCTTGACGAGCATATCGCCGCTGGCGATCCCCGGATGAGGCCAGGCAGCGACGCCGCAACTCATGGAACGTTGCACGGCTCCGCCCGGAAAGCTGAATTCTTTCGCTTCCACCGCCGCCCTGACGCGCTCGGCGAAGACCATTGCCGCGCTCGCGCTGGTACCCGGGAGTAGGAAAATGAACTCCTCTCCGCCGTAGCGGCCAATGCGATCGATCTCGCGCGCCTCGCCCTTCAGGATGTCGGCGAGCTGGCGGAGCACTGCATCGCCCGCCTGGTGGCCATAGGTGTCGTTTACCGACTTGAACTTGTCCAGGTCGCACATCATGCAGGCCAGCGGTTCGTTGAAGCGGGTGGCGTGGCCGAACATCTCCAGCAACCGCTCCTCGATATAGCGCCGGTTATCGAGAGCTGTCAGGCCGTCCGTCTGCGACATCTGCCGAAGCCGGTCGTTCATATCCGCCAACTGGCGCTCACGCTGGGCCAGATCCTGCTGCAAGGCCTTGATGCGCAGCAACGAATTCACCCGTGCCTCCAACTCGGCGAAGTTGATCGGCTTGGTGATGTAATCGTCGGCGCCGGCGTCCAATCCCTCCACCTTGGCCTCGGTGGCGTCGAGCGCTGTCTGCATGATGATCGGGATGAAGGGAAGGCTCGTATCGGCCTTCAGTCGCCGCGCAACCTCGATCCCGTCAATGATCGGCATCATGACATCGAGCAGGATGAGGTCGGGTGGCATCGCCGCGACCCGATCCAGCGCTTCCTGCCCATCCGTTGCCGTATCGATCTCATATCCGCGCGCTTCCAGCCGCGCCTGCAGCAACTCCACGTTGTCCTGATGATCGTCCACTATCAGGATGCGCGCCCCGCTCTTAGGGGGCATCGTTCTTCCCCAGGAAGCGTTGCACCTCGGCCACCACGGCCCGTGGCTCGCACGGCTTTGCGAGATAACCATCGCAGCCCACTTCCATCGCCTTCTCGCGGTCGGATGCGAGCGCATGGGCGGTGAGGGCGATGATGGGGATTGCACTTGTGGCTGGATCGTGCTTCAACACCTGGGTTGCTTCCCAGCCGTCTATGATCGGGATGGAGATGTCCATCAGTATCAGGTCCGGCAACTCAGCGCGGGCTCTGGCGATTCCTTCCTCGCCGTTCAGCGCCTCGATCACCGTGTAGCCGAAGTGCCGCAAAATCGTGGAATAGACGATGCGGTTATCCTCGTTGTCTTCGACTAGCAGGACCGTCTTGCCGTTTACAGCACTCATTCTGATCCTAGCGTGACTCACGCGATGGTAGCGACGGATGACTCAGGCGGTCACCGCCGGACAGGAGGGGAGAGACAGTGTTCGAGCGTGCTGGCACGCTGTTCGCGCCTTGCGGAGCCAGGCAGGGACGGACACACGGCCCGCTGGGCCATGGACTGACCAGTACCGCACCAGAGTTAGCCTGAGCAGGCCCGCGACGGCGACTCCCAGCAAGTTCCTTACCACGAAACGAAACTGCAGACAACGGAGCGAGACATCATGCCAGAAGCGGTAGAACCACATGAGGCAGGTCGCGGCAAGAGCGGAGGTACCATGAGCAGCGATAAGCTCCAGAGCCGAGATCCCCGTCATGGTCCCACTAGTGGGGACATCAGAAACGATAATTCGGTGGAAGAGAGTCGGGGGCGCGGAGCCCTGGCTGATACGACTCGCGGTCATCGTTCGGCGCCTGCCGCAAGCGGCCACCACGAGACACCGATGGACCGTGTCGCCGGATGGCGCGACGCTGCCCGACGCACGGCCCGCCGGCTGACCGGAGACCGACCGGCGCTGGCCGGGCACGACTCAGATCACGGGCAGGATGGCGCTGCCACTGCTCATGACGGCGGCGCGTACCTGGAAGAGGCACCGCGGCGTCCGCGGGGGCGCCCGTACAGCCGGTCGTTCGAGTTGAACGTCGACTGGGCGCGCGCCTCCATCTTCGGTAGCGGTCTCGCCCTCGGAGCCCTCATTGGCGCCGGCGTCGCTCTCCTCACCGCGCCCGAGAGCGGGTCGCGCACCAGGCAGAAGATTGCCGATGCGGGTCGCCGGGCGGGTGGTCGAGCAGCCGACGCGTGGGACGGATTGGGCGATGAACTGCGGGTGGTTCGAGCAAAGACGCGTAGGGATGTGAAGCGAGGGGTGCGAGGAGGCCGCCGGGATATTGCCGACGCGCTCAGCGACCTCGATCAGCGCGCCCTGGATGGGTTGCGCAACCTGCGCGACCGGCGTCGGTCGCGCGCGAAGGAGCACGGAGGAGACGCTCGGGACTGACCATCACCCGGCGTTCCCCCGTTACCCGACGATGGCGCTCGCTCACTTCATTGAGGCGAGCGCCTTCGCGGCTTCCTCCTTGTACTGTGCGTCGTTGTAATCGTGCAGTGGTGCACTGGCTACCCAGGCCAGTTGCTCACGCGCCTTCGCAACGTTCCCGACGTCAGCGTAGATACGGCCCAGGTCCAGTCGGTGACTGATCCGGTCCGGCTCCGCTGCAACGGAGCGCTCCATGTAACTCACGGCGTCGTTCCAGTTGGCGCTGTTGAACACCTTGCCGCCTAGCAGATTCTTCGCGAAGAAGCGCTCGAGGCTGTTGAGGCGCATCACCTCGGCGTTCCACATGCCCATCACGTGGAGCGCACCGGCGTGCTCCGGCTTCGCCTCCAGCGCAGCCAAAGCCTCCGTTCGGACCTCGGCAGCGTACTTGACCCGATCTCGTTTGCCCATCGTGAGCGCTGTGCGCCCCAGTGCACGGGCCAGGGAGAAGTGTCCCTCGGCATCGCTTGGATTGGCGCTCACGGCTCGTTTACCGTACCCTTCTGCCTTGGTGTATAGCGTCTTGCGCTGCCCTTCCTCGGGCAGGAACTCACCCAGGTCCACTGCTTCCCGCGAGGCCTTCCAGAGCGCCTCGTAAAGGTTCGGATCCGCCGCCAGCGCTGCCTCGTAGTGGGCGAGCGCGCCAGTTGCATTCATCGCTTCGTGATCGCGGTCGCCCATCGCCACATGCTCCGTCGCCGACTGCGCGCCAGCGGCGGGGAAGGCTAGGATGACCAAGGTGGCTGCCAGCGCCAATCGCTTCAGCATCCGGATGCTCCTGGTTCGAGAGGTTGAGATCAAGCTCACATGCGGTCCGCGACAGGTGCCCGCGCTCCGCCATCGTGAATGGTAAAAGTACAATACCCCAGAGAACGCTCAATGCTCGCTCGCAACCTCATCGAACGCAAAAGAGATCGCGGTCGCATACTCGCCGACGAATGGAGCGCCCTGGCCAGCGCTTACTCCGCCGATGAGGTGCCCGACTATCAGATGGCGGCCCTCCTCATGGCCATCTTCTGTCGGGGGTTGGACCGTGACGAGACCCGCGCCCTCACCGAGGCCATGCTGGAGAGCGGCGCCCGACTCTCTCTGGACCACCTGGGCGTCGGCAGGGTGGACAAGCATTCCACCGGCGGGGTGGGCGACAAGGTCTCCCTCGTTCTCGCACCGCTAGTCGCGTCGCTGGGAGTTGCCGTCCCCATGATGTCTGGCCGCGGCCTCGGGCACACCGGCGGAACGCTCGACAAGCTGGACTCCATTCCGGGCTTCCGTAGCGACCTCTCCCTGGAGCAGGCGACACGGCAGTTGGAGAGGCTGCACTGCGTCCTCATCGGACAGACGGCGGAGATCGCGCCTTTCGACCGAAAGTTGTACGCGCTTCGCGACGTCACCGCCACCGTGGAGTTGGTGCCGCTCATCGCCGCCAGCATCATGAGCAAGAAGCTCGCAGAGGGACGGAACGGGGGCTCGACCTGGCGCGCACCATGATTCGTCTCGGTGCCGACCATGACACCCCCGTCGTCGCCCTGCTCACGGCAATGGATCGTCCTCTGGGTCGAGCCTGCGGCAACGCAATCGAGGTGGAGGAGGCCGTGCTGGCGCTGCGCGGCGAGGGGCCGCCCGACCTGATGCGCGTCACCTACGCCCTCGGCGCCGAGATGCTCGTGCTCGGTGGCGCCTTTCCCACCACGGACGCGGCGCGTCGAGCAATGGAAGGGTCGATCTCATCGGGAGCCGCTGCTGAGCGATTCCAGGCAGTGATCGAAGCACAGGGCGGGAATCCCGGAATCGTCGACGACCCGGCGGCACTTCCTCAGGCGGCTCGTTGCGAACTCTATCATGCACCTCGCCGCGGTTTCGTGGCGCAGGTAGAGCCACGCGAGATCGGACTGGGCATCATATCGCTCGGGGGCGGGAGACAGACCATGACCGACCGCGTGGACCCGACCGTCGGTTTCGTGATCACGGCGCGGCCTGGCGACTGGGTGGAGGAAGGCGAACCGCTCGCCTCCATCCTCGCCCGTGATGGTGCGGGCGTCGCCAGTGGCCGGGCCACCCTCGCTCGGGCCATCCGCATTGCTGATGAGGCCGAGCCGCCTCTCCCACTCATATCCCACAGGGTGAGTGGCTCGGGAGTGGAGTTGCTGGACAATCGTTGAGGGAGGAGCTGGAAACTGCTGTCAGGCTCACCCCGACGCACGAGCCCGGCGCGCCGGTGGCCCTCGCCTTGCGCGATTGGCAGTCGGCAGTAATACTGAATCCGCCGCCCGATGCGCACAGCGCGTCTCAACAGTCCACAGCCAGCCGGAGACCTCGTCGGCATGACCACCGTCACTCGCAAGTCGCCCAACAAGCTCGGCGCCATCTCGCTGATGGGCAACGCGTCCGTTCTCTTCCTGGTCTGGCTGGTCTTCTTCTGGGTTAGCCGCACGAACTCACTGGGCGGCTTGAACAGCGTACACTCAAGTCTCACCCTTATCACGGTCGGTGTTCCGGCGTTCTTCATGATCTGGGCGAACCTCGCGCTCGCTCGCCAGCTCTGGCGGGGCGGGTTCGCCGACTAGGAGGTCATGAGTGAATCCTCAGGCCGACGAGCGTGTGGTTGGCGCGAGCCTGTAGGCGAACAGCTACGGCATGCAGACGAGACGGTGAGAATCCAACGGATTCTCGCCGTCTCGTCGTTCAGCCGCTGCAGAAGGCAGCCGAAGTGAAGATGGCGTCCGAACCGCGCGAGATGCTGCGTAATGCTCTGGCCGACAAAGGGGCGACGACCAGGAGCTACGTCGAGCGTTGACGACGCGCTAAGGCCCCGCTCTCGCGGTACGGCCTTCAGGCGACGATCATTCCGATCGCAGCGCAGCCACCGGATCCAACCGTGCAGCGCGACGCGCCGGCGCCAGGCTGGCGAGAGCTGCCGTGACGACGAGGATGAGGACTACCGCGAGCAGGGTGCGCGGGTCTGTGGGTTCCGTGTTGTAGAGAAGGGCGCGGAGCGATTTCGTGGTGCCGTATGCCATCACGATGCCCAGGGCGATTCCGAAGCCGGCGAGGATGACCCCCCGGCTCATCACCGTCCGTGCGACGCTGCCCGGCGTCGCCCCCAGGGCCAGGCGAACGCCAATCTCCCGCGTGCGCTGAGCAACGGTGTAGGAAATGAGGCCGTACAGCCCGGCCGCGGCGAGGACGAGCGCCGCACTGGCGAAGATGCCGAAGATGAGCATCGTCAGGCGCGGTTCCGAGTATCCCCTACGATTCCCACGATGGTCATCGTGCGGGTGTTGCTCAGCGTCACCTCGCTGCCAATCGGATCGCTGTCCGGCCACCCCAGACGTGCCATGGTTTCGTTGATGACCATCACGCTCTGCGTACCGCCAGCGTCGCCCTGATCAAACAGCCGACCGCGCTGCAGAGGGATTCCCAGTACTGCGAAGTAGCCCGTCGTGACCGCCCGCCAACTCGCTCCTAGATAGTCGCCTGGATTCGCCGGCGCGCTGCTCCCGGGCACGAAGTCCATTCCCGTATTTCCACCACTGAACGGGGCGAGATTTACCGCGCCGGAAGCCTGCACTCCTGGTATCTCGGCCAGCCGCGGCATGAGTTCTCCGAAGAAGCCTGCACTCCGTTCGAAGTCATATCGCGATTCGGGCAGCACTATTGACGCGGTGAGTACATGGTCCGGTTGGAAGCCGAGGTCGGTCCGCATGAGCTTTACAAAGCTTCCGCCAACGAGGCTCGCGCTGACCAGCATCACCGTCGCCATAGCCACCGACGCGACAATGAGGGCGCCACGTAGCCGTCCGCCGCTGGCGACGCGCGAGCCGCTGCGTAGCAGGTCGTGCGTCGTGCCGTTGGGCGCCCGCCCGGCCACCGCGATTACCGGAGCCAGGCCGAACACGATTCCCGTGGTGGCGCAGGCGGCGAAGGCGAAGGCCATGATCCTCCAGTCCATGCTCATCGTCGCCAGGAGCGGTACCACGGTGCCGCCCACGCTCCTGATGACGGGGGTAGCAGCGAGAGCCAGCGCGACGCCGAGCGCACCGCCGATCACCGCCAGTAGGAGGCTCTCGGTGAGCAACTGACGGATGATGCGTCCGCGGCCAGCGCCGAGCGCAGCACGCACGGCGATCTCGCGACCACGCGTGCCCGCTCGGGCGAGAAGGAGGCTCGCCACATTCACGCAGGCCATCAGAACCAGCAGCCCGACCGTCCCCAACAGGGCTACCACTCGCGCCTTCAGGCGGGGCGTCACATACCATTCCGAGAACGGTCTCACCTGGGCCGTCCAGGCGCCGTTCGACTGTGGATACTCGGCCGCCAGCTCGGCGGCAATTGCCGCGACTTCGCTCCCCGCCTGTTCGGGCGTGGCGCCGGGCGCCAACCTGGCAACTGCTTCCAGTCGTCTGTCACCTCTTAGCGAAGCGCCGTCAGCAGCCAGCGGTACCCAGACGTCGGTTTTGCCGGGGAACTCGAAGCCCGGTTGCATCACTCCGATCACCCTTCGACGGGTGCCATCCAGGTCGATCGAACGACCCAGAATTTCGGGATCGGCGCCGAACCTCCGGCGCCAGAAGTTGTCACTGAGCACCACCACTCTCACGTCGCCGCCCGGTCGGTCCTCAGCCTCGGCGAAGGTCCGCCCCAGTTGCGGCGTCGCACCCAGCACGGAGAAGATCGAGTGCGACGCGGCGATCCCCCGCAGCCGCTCCGGCGCGCCGTCACCGATGATGCTCTGACTGCGCGGTGCGAAGGCCGCCACTCCGGCGAGGGTGCGGGCACGCTCGCCAAGGTCGAGAAAATTGGGTTCGGAGAGGGCGAACCCCTGGCCATGGGGGTTCACCTCGTCAACCAGGACCAGGCGCGAAGGTTCGTGGAAGGGGAGAGGGCGCAGCAACACGGTACTGGCGATACCGAAGATCGTCGTCGAGGCACCGAGCCCCACGGCGAGCGTGAGAATGGCGACGATAGCGAACCGGGGGCTGCCTCTCAGCTGACGGAGGGCGTAGCCGGCGTCCTGACGCCACTCGCTCAGGAAGCGGGTCCGAGAGCTCTCCCGGTCACGCAGTGCTCCAAGCTCAATACACTCGGCTCTCACCCGTGATGGATCGCCGAACCGCTCTCTAGCCACGCGGCTGGCTTCATCCGCCTTCATTCCACCGGCAACGAGATCCTGCTCCAGCATCTGAATATGGCTGGCGAACTCCGCTTGCACCTCGTCTTCCACCGACGGCTTCCAGAACCGACCACGCAGTTGGCGCGAGAATCTTCCGAGTTCGGGCATGATCGGCTCCGCTGAGAATGCGGGGAGAATTAAGCGACTGTAGCGGCTAGCGAGCGGTGCTCAGACCGGTCGGAGCAGGACTCGTCCGACAGCGTCGGCGAAGCGGCTCCACTGGGCCGTCTCGACGGTCAACCGCTCGCGCCCCTCGGACGTCAGGCTGTACAGCTTGACGCGACGGCCGCTGTCCGAAAGTCCCCACTCGGCTTCGAGCCAGCCGCGCCGCTCCAGTCGATAGAGAGCCGGATATAGCGAACCCTCCTCGATCCGGAGTTCATCCCCGCTCAGCTGTTCGATCCAGCGAGCGATCGCGTAGCCGTGCCGTGGCCCCCAAGCGAGTGTCTTGAGGACAAGGGCATCCAGCGTGCCGTGGAGAAGTTCGGTCGGTTCGGCCATAAGCACCCCTTGATGGTCTGGGTATAGTATTGCTACCTATACCCAGACAGTCAAGGGGTCGTTCGCAATAGCCTGTCCGCTACTTTGCCGAGCCTCCCGTGAGGTAGTCCACGGCCAGATTGGCAATGGCCCGCACGCCCAACGGGAGCACTGCCTCATCCATGAAGAAGAGCGGCGAGTGGTTTCCGCCGAACAGCTTGGGATCGCGATTGGGCGGAAGCGAGCCCAGTCCAAAGTAGAAACCGGGTGCTTTCTGAAGGAAACGCGACATGTCCTCGGCGCTCAGCTTGGGCGGCTGCTCCACCACATTCTCGGAGCCGGCCACACGACGCAGGGTCGGCAGCATCCGGTTGACCAGCGCGCTGTTGTTGACCGTTACCGGGTAGCCCTCGACAATTGTGACGGTGGCTGTCGCGCCGGCGCTGCGGGCGATGTTCGTAGCCGTCTGTTCGATGCGCTCCCTGATGTTCCGCCGCATGTCTGGGTCGAGCGTGCGGACCGTGCCGATCATCCATGC
>CAJDWZ010000032.1_pt1 | contig 45800 bp, 42 predicted proteins | sample 7391701 | NCBI WGS metagenome assembly CAJDWZ01 (sample SAMEA7055744, study PRJEB34461) | soil metagenome | biome: terrestrial ecosystem; feature: Peninsula; material: soil | place: Antarctica | collected 2016
CTCAGCTTCGCTCGACCGGGACGGGGGAAATTTGTGTATGCTTGGAATTACGAACTTGGGCGATCTAGCGGTACATCTACTGCCCGTGCGCCAGCCACCGATTAGTCGCGTCCAGCACGGCAAGTGCGCCTGCCGTTTCGAGGCTATCTCGGGTCTCGCAGGTGCCCGTCAGTAGTGCGTTCATGCGCTCCATCCGGGCGGCGATGGCTACGAATACAAACTCGCGGCCAAATGCCGAGATGCAGTGCACACCGTCAACTGACAGCCGGCCCTGCATCCCCTCCGCTTCCACGATCGCCTGCAGCGTGGCTCGCGCGGCCAGGTCAACCCTGGAGCGCTCGTTCTCCATGCCCTCGGCTTCGCCACAGAAGGACGCCTCACCCTTCCGCAACGTCACACGGCAGCTGACGCCCTTGGACCGCGACCGACGGACCTCCACGTCCTCGAAGTACAGCCGGCGGCCGTCAGTCACTGGCTCCGGCTCCGCTACCGAGCCCGCAGACGTCGTGAGACCGCCCGCCTCAGCCCGCAGATGCGGACGCGGCGCATCCATCGTCGTCGCCACCGAGATCTTCCGGTGGTCCACACGCATGCCCAGATGCGCGATTAACGCGCTCTCAATGTTCCGGACGGTCTGCTTGGGGGCGACGTCGAGTGACGTCAGGACGTGAATCTCGCTAACAGCACCGCCGGGATCGGCCATGATCCGTGCTGAGATAATACCGGGTAGCGAGGTCAGGAGCTCCTCGGCGCGCTGGAGCGAGATGCTGCTCGCAGCCAGGATCGACGGAGTGGAATCGTTCGCTGGAGACGACAATGAGTCGTGGGGTGGGAGCGCTGCGGTTGTCGGACGCGGCCGGTGCGGTTAGGTCGCGAACGGCGAACTCATCCAGAGGATGAGTGCCCCCATTATACGCCTGCGAACTCAGCCGTCAAGCAGATTCTCCATCAGCGAGCTCTGGCTGGTACTCCCGAAGCTTCCGATAGAGGGTCCGCTCGCCGATCCCGAGCAGGTCGGCGGCCCGACGCCGGTTGCCTCGGGTCTCCCTGAGTGTTGCCTCGATGGCCAACCGCTCGATGTCCGCCATCGACATCCCCGCCGTGAGAACGATGGAGTTCGATGGCATCGGAATGTCGCTGGGGCCGATGCCGCCGGACAGCGCAGCCTCCAACCCTGACTCCAGCCCCTGGCCTACGATCGCTGACGGTTGCACCTCGCTGACCCACTCCGCTCTCCGTAACCGCTCCTCGTCCAGCCGCCGGCGCAGTTCCTCCACCTGGAGCTTGAGTTCCACCAGGCTCCGCAGAATGAACTCCAGTTCTCGACCACCCAACCCTCCACCTTCCCCTCCCCCTCCCTGTACCGCAGTCGGTATGCGCACCGGCAGCAATCGTACTCCCTGCCCTCCCTGGCGAATGGCGTTCGGGATGTCTGCCGCCTGCACCTCGCGTCCGGGCGCGAGCACAACCATGCTCTCGATCAGGTTCCGTAGCTCGCGGACGTTGCCCGGCCAGGAGTAATCCTGGAGGATCTGCATCGCCTCGGCAGAGATGCCGTGGAACGGACGGTCGTGTTGTCGCGACAGGTCCCGTACGAAGGTGCGCACGAGAAGAGGGATGTCATCCTTCCGCTCGCGCAGTGGCGGCAGGTATACGTTGAGGACGTTCAGACGGTAGTACAGGTCGGCGCGGAATGAACCCTCCTCCACCTGCTCGCGGAGGGGTCGGTTGGTCGCCACGACTACTCGCACGTCGACGTGAATGACCTGGGTGCCGCCAACACGCGTCAGCTCGCGGCTCTCAAGAACACGCAGCAGCTTCACCTGCGTCGACGGCGGGATATCCCCAATCTCGTCCAGAAAGAGGGTGCCGGTGTGGGCGAGTTCGAAGCGGCCAATGCGGCGCTCCGCGGCACCGGTGAACGAGCCCTTCTCGTGGCCGAACAGCTCACTCTCCAGGAGCGTGTCGGGAAGTGCCCCGACATTCACCGCTATGAACGGTTTGGAGCGACGGGGACCGAGGCGGTGGATGGCTCGGGCCACGAGTTCCTTCCCGGTGCCGCTCTCTCCCTCCACCAGCACGGTGCTGGAGACCGGCGCGATCTGCTCGACTTTGACGAGAACCTCGCGAATGGGCTCTGACTGGCCAATTAGCCCGGTCTCGCGCGACAGGTGCTGACGCTCCAGCACCCGCCGAATTCCAACAAAGATATCCTCGACCGGCAGCGTCTTGGACAGCACATCGACAAAACCGAGCACTCGGAGGCGCTGCTGCAGGTCGGCGTCATCGCGCTCGGCGAGCCCGAACACAGCCCCACCCTCCCACAATTGCAGTCGCGCCAGTTGCAGGTAGTAGCTGTCGACCAGTCCACCGGTCAGGACTAGCAGATCAGGCTTCGTACGGATGAGGGTGGCTCGAATGTCATCCAGCGGCGACGCTAACTCAGTCTCGTGACCGATCTCCTCCAGCATCGCGTTGAGCCGTACAGCGGGTTCGACATCGGTGAGGGTGAGGAGGACCTTCATCCCTTGCCTCGGGTGGTATCGTCGACCGACTGTCGCTGGTCACCATGATGTGCTGTACCCCGTCCGGCGACGATATCGCAAGCATGGTCCACGATCGGCTCCAGGCTCTTCAGGGCATCGCTGACGCCGGAAGGAGAGCCAGGCAGATTCACGATCAGGGTGCGACCGCGCACCCCGACAATGCCTCGCGAGAGAGCCGCCATGGGTGTTGCTGCTGCGCCGTCGCGGCGCAGGCGCTCGGCGATGCCCGGTGCCTCGATCTCCACCACTGCTCGGGTGGCCTCCGGCGTGACATCGCGCGCGGAGAGGCCGGTCCCGCCAGTGGTCAGCACCAGGTCGGCCAGCTCGTCGTCGCACCAGGCGAGAAGTTGGCGTACAATGTCCACGCTCTGATCGGCAACGATGGCGCGTCCGGTCAGCTGGCCGCCGCGCTGCGCCACCCACTCGGCACAACGCTCCCCTGAAATGTCCGCCCTCTCGCCGCGTGCACCTGCGTCGGAGATGGTCAGTACGGCGACCCGAATCGGCACCGATTTCGTCACCGGTGCGACGCGTCCTTGTAGAAGGGCGGCTTCACGACGCGAGCGGGGATGCGCTTGCCGCGAATCTCGACCTCGAACTCGGTCCCCACGGCGGCACCAGCCACTGGCAAAAAGGCGGTACCGATCGGGATGCCGACGCTCGGGCTCATGGCGCCGCTACAGACCTGTCCACTGGGCTCGCCCTGGTAAAACACTGGGTAGCCATGCCGCGGTATGGCACGCTCGTCGAAAGTGAAGCCGATCAGCTTCCGGCTGGCACCGGCCTCCTTCGCCTTCACCAGCGCCTCGTGCCCGACGAAATCTCCCTTGGCCAACTTGACTATCCAGCCCAGGTTGGCCTCGTACGGCAACACGGTGTCGTCGATCTCGTTGCCGTAGAGCGACAGTCCCATCTCCAATCGCAGCGTGTCACGAGAGCCGAGTCCGGCGGGCAGGACCTCACCGTCGGCCGTGAGGCTGCGCCAGACACCGGCGGCGGCACTGGAAGGAAGGTAGAGCTCGAAGCCGTCCTCACCGGTGTAGCCGGTGCGAGAGATGATCACGTCGTCATGACCGGCGACGCTGCCAATGACAAAGTGATAGTAGTCGATGGCGTTGAGGTCGACTGTCGTGTGTCGCGCCAGCACGGACTGCGCCGACGGCCCCTGCAGAGCCAGAAGCGCGGTCTCCTCGCTCACGTCCTCCAGGCTGGCGTCAAACCGGTCCAGAAAGCGGCTTATATGGGCGAGGTCCTTGTCGGCATTGGACGCATTGACGACGAGCATGTAGCTGTCACTCATGCGATAAACCAGGCAGTCGTCGACGAAGGTGCCCTGATCGTTTAGGAAGGCGGAATACTGCGCCTGGCCCACTTCGATCTTGGCTGCGTCGTTGCTCGTCACGTAGTTGACGAACTCCAGTGCCTGCGGTCCCCGCACCATGAACTCGCCCATGTGACTCACATCGAAGAGACCCGCCGCGGTTCGCACCGCACGGTGCTCGGCGAGAACGCCGGCCGGATACTGCACAGGCATCTCGAAGCCAGCGAAGGGCACCATCCGGGCGCCCAATTCGACGTGAATATCGTGAAGCGGAGTACGCTTAAGGGACTGCGAAGTGGAATCCGGCTGCGCCATCTGGTATTTGCTCCCGTCTGGAGGTCCGGCCGGAATATGACTTGTTGGCAGGATGGCTGCCAGTGTGTCGGGTGGAAGGACGAGCGCAATGAAGGGGGCTCGGCGTGACCACGACCAGCGTCGGGCGTCAACCATCTGCATTGCACTCACCGCGTGACTGTGGCGAGACGATTTCGTGTCGTATCGCCCGGCGCGCCAAGCGCTCGACAGCGGGTCACCCATGGCACTCGTCGCCTCCCTTCTCAGCAACCCGACCCAGACGGGCCGACTGCGCTCAGCCATCGCGCAGCGCTCCGGCCTGGTGGAGTGCGCGGACTGGGCAGGGGTACATCGGGCGTGCGCGCGCGACGATATAGCGCTGGCCGTGCTGGACCTGTTCGCCACCGGAAGTGAGGGCTTTCGCGACCTGCGCAGGCTCCGTCGTCAGCATCCGTCGGTGACACTGGTGCTCTACGTCGCCTCGCCTCCAACTTCGATCCAGACGGTATTCGAGCTGGGTCGGTTCGGGGTCGACGGACTGATCGTGGTGGATGAGGATGACCAGCCAGCGCAGTTGCGCAGCATCATTGAGCAGGCGGAGGCACGGAGCATCACGGGTCTCGTGAGCGCGGCACTGGGGAGGGCGCGTCCGACGGCACGGGATGCCGCGCTGATCGCCGTCACGAGAGCCCACCAGCGTCTCACGCCGCAGCAACTCGCGTCCATCCTGGGCATTCGTCGTCGTGCCCTCGCTGCCCGACTGGAGGCTGCTGGTTTCCCACCGCCGCAGCGGCTCATCACCTGGGGACGGCTGATAGTGGCCGCGCAGATGCTGGAGGACACCGAGCGGAGCGCGGATTCCGTGGCGATTGCGCTGGACTTCCCGAGCGGGAGCGCCTTCCGAAACAGTTGTCAGCGCTACGTGCGCCTCACGCCGCTGGAGATCCGTCGCGACGGCGGGGCGCGCTGCGTCATCGCAGCAATGGTGGCTGACCTGGCCGTGAGTCGGTTGGCCACTGATGCAGGCCTGTCACGGCTCACGCAGCCGCGGCCCCAGTCGAGACCGACGCCGACCATGGCAATGGTGGCCATCGGCTGAACGTGCTGGGTCCATCGGACTCAAGATGCGTGATAGGAGAGAGGGGACGACGGCCACTGACCGTCGTCCCCTCTCTAGTTCAATCTCCCACGACAGACCAGAGGTCAGCGCCGTCGGTTGCGTTCGTAGATCAGGTTGCGTGGCGAGAAGCGCCATTCATAAGCGCGCGTTAGCGGGATTCCATCCGCGGGCTTGTTCACGCCAGTCGAGTCGGCACGGAGCCGAAGTCGGACGATCACGCTAACGATGTCGTCGTAGTCGTTCTCGGTATCGGCATCGGTACCGTTGGCCTGCGCCGCCTCATGACCGTCGGTGAAGATGAGTCGCACCGTGAAACTGTCGACGCCGTCGGCCATCGGTGCTCCGTCGAGCGTCCCGTCGGGCTTGAAGCGCTCGGCGCGCATGAGCGTGCCGTTCTCCAAATAGTATGTGACCGCCTGCAGCCGCTGGACCGACGTCAGCCCGCGCGGAAGCCGCAGGCCGCCGGCAAAGTTCGCCGGCCGGAAGAGGAGTGAATCCATGTCCACCATCTTCACGCGAGTGGAGTCCGTGATCGGCGAGATATCGTCGACGATCATCAACCGACGGGACCCGGCGGCATTGAGGAGTGCAACGTCCCCAGCCTCCAGCTCAACCGGGTCACCGTTCCTGGGGGCGCGTAGGTTGAGGCATCGAATGCCGCAACTGCCCTCGCCTGAAGGGAGAAGCGGTGCCGTGTCGACAGCAGCCACAAGTCGATAGACCGGCGCGATATCCGGCGTGAAAGGCACGCTGATGATGGAGAGCGTGTCACCCCTTGCGGCCAACGAACCGAAGCTGATGTCGCTCTCCAGTTCGACGCCGGTCTCGCTGAGATCACGCTCGAGCGACATGCCGACGAACCTGGCCTGACGGCTCACGCTCTCGCGCACCCTCACGCCGCCGACGTTCTTGAACATCGAGCTGGCCACAGAGGTGGCCGTGGTGAGCACGATGACACCGATGGCGAGCGCGATCAGCAGCTCGACGAGGGTGAATCCACGACGGTTGCTGGTACGCTCAGTGGCCCGTCCGGCACGAAGCCGGCGATCACTGTGGGCGCCCGGTACGGCCGGGCTCTCTGGTCGTCCGAGGCCGTTCATCGGGCCCCCTTGTACACATAGGTTACCAGCTCGACCGGTTCGTCACTGCGGGTACCGGCTACCGTCACTGTCACGCGGAGCAGGTTGTCCTGCGCCTCATCAACGGAAAGTGCGCGGCGCAGTGGACCGCTACCATCAACCCGCCCATCCAGGGAGATCCGAGTCTCGCTCTCGCTGACCAGCACCCATGGATCTCGCGCCCGTACCTCCTCCATGTATGACCTGGCAACCGACAACGAGGACGTCCGTGAGGCCGCCGTGGCCTGGGCCCCGAGCAGCACGGTCTGGGTACGCCCCAGCGCGAGCAGTCCGACGGTGAGTAGCATTACGGCCATCATGACGGAGATCAATGTGAAGCCGTCACGCCGTCGTGGCGTCATCGTCGATGATGATCGCCTTGTGGCCCGGGAACGTAATTTCATTGCCAGTTCTCCCCGTCATAGGTGAGCACGCGGATGGCGCCGCCGGCCGTCACGACCACGGCGGCGATGGCCGTCGGGTCGTCCAGGTTGGTTATGTAGACCACGCCGCTTGTACCGAAGGGCTCGCTCAGCCCGCGACTGTTGAACTCTGCGTGCTCATCGGGCAGAGTCACGTCGCCGCTGCCAGCGTAGCCGGGAACGTCTGGAGCCTCGCCCCGTCCGAATACCACGTTGTCCGGAAGGTCACGACCGCGGAGCGAGCCGAGGGAGTCTTGCTCGGCTGCCGATTCGGCGAACGTCGTGACGCCGGCAGCGGCGAGGTAGCCGTCATACCGATTGTTCGAGACGTCGAAGACGACACGGGCAGCCCGGCGCGAGGCCAGAGCACGTGTGCGGACGAGATCGAGGTCCTGCCCTAGTTGCACGGCTGCCGCACGCACCCGCTGCTTGGGCGAGACGCGCAGTCGCGGTGCGATGATCGCAGCCATGAGGCCGATCACCGACATGACCACGATCATCTCCATCAGGGTGAAACCACGACGGCTGGGTCGCATCAGAACACCGGCCGGAAGGCGGTCTGGAAGACGTTGCCCACGGTGGGTGTACCAGGGGGCAGGTTGTCCGGCTGCTGGAAACGCATCTCGAACTTCCAGTCACGGATGGGGGCACCGTAGTAGGTGCGCCAGGCCCAGTTATGACGATCTGCCTGACTGCTCTCGAAGAGCGAGACCAGCGAGCCCCGGTAGAGCAGTGTCCGGCCGCTCCAGTTCTCGAGGAATCGCGGAAAGTTCTCCAACCCGCCGCCGTACGGTGGTGTGCCGCCGCAGGCCCCGTCCGCGTAATCACACGGAGTGGCGGAATGTCCGGCGGCAACGGCCGCATAGACCTTCATTACCGCACCGGCAGGGCCGGCAGCATGGTTGGAAGTTGGACCAGAACAAGCGTTGGTATCGGACCCACAACTCATGTTCGTCGCCGTCTCCGAGAAGGACTGTGACAGAAACGTGATGGCGTCGCCCATTATGGACGATGGCTCCCAGCCTACCGAGTTGTAGTCTCCCTTCACGTAGACAGGAGCGCTGGTGGCGATTGTGATGCGATTGGGCAGCTCAGCGCCATTGACCAGGCGCACGGCGGGATAGTCGCCACCACCAATGGGTGTGGGCAGGCCGGAGAAGGTGATGTAGAGGATGTTGGTCTCCCTCGACGTGTTCCCTCCTGACCAGTTCCGGAGCGCGGCGATATCGATTTCCAGTACGTCTACGCCGATGTCCTCACGCCCGTCGCGGAAGGCATTCGGCTTGAACGAGAAGATGTTCTTGCAGTCTGAAAGACCGGGAAGCGTCTTTCCGCCCGGACGGATTGATACGGCGGCACTACGCAGGTTGGCCGTGCTGCAAAGTGTGTTTCCGTTCTTCAGGGCCACCGGGTCATCGAGGGGGAGGTCGATGTACCAGTCGGCCTTCCAGGCGAGCTTCACGTCACGCGTCTGGGTATCGTCGCCGCCGTTGCGCGGCTTGATGAGCTCCACTGCTGGCAACCCGGAGAGCGGAAGGCGGAGAGGCGCGACGTTGTGCGCCCTCGTCATCAGTCTACTGTTGAACTTGGACTCGCTGCGTGAACGGAAGGCAGCGTCGTCAGGCAAACTGCGGCTATCGAAATCGAGCCGCACCGGCGTGCCGGCCTCGTTGTTTATATAGACACCGTTCAACCGTTCGCTGTACGCTTTCCGCTGCCAGAAGACGGAACCTGGCGTGGTGATGCGACTGGCGAAGTAGGTGTTGTTCGACGAGAGGTAGAGATTGCCGTTGGTGTGCACCCAGCCCTCGAAGTCCAGCCGTGGCCCGTTGTGGATCTCCAGGTCGCCTTCGTAGAAGACACCGAACTGGAAGAGCGGGATTGACTGGGCGGTAACCGAGACCATAACGCTGCCTCGATTGCTCGCGGCGTCCCGAGCGGCTATGGCGATGTCTATGGGCAGGTTGATGGCGTACAATCCGGCCAGGTTGCCGGAGTTGATGGGCCGAATCACGGCGCCCATTGGATCGCGCGTCACCTCCATGTCCTCGAAGGTGAAGCCACTCAGCTCGGGAAGGGTGAGTCCGGCCAGCTCGGCGGAGCTGATTACGCCGTCCTCCATGGCCACTTCCAGTTGGGCCATAACCGCATCGGCGCCGGCTTCAGCGGCGTAGGACACGCGCGAGCCGCGGTAGTCGGTGGCAGCGCCACGAGTGATGGTGACCACCCAGGTGGCGGCGAAACCAATGAGTGCGCCGACCAGGACCAGCACTATGATCGTGCCCTCGAGGGCGAAGCCGCTGCGATCTCGCGTGGAAGGACGCGCAGGATCGCGCGAAGGTATGCCGGTAGCGGCGGAAGTTTCAGGCGCGACGGTTGCCGCGGCGCGGGTACGGCGCGCGCGGGCGGCGAGTCTGCACAGCAAGGCAGCGAACGGCATAGACCGTCCTCCTGTTGGCAGTGGGGCGCCGTGCGGGCTCCAATAACGAGCCATCCGCGGTCAGGTTGGGAGCCCCGATGCCCCCTCCGGACGCGCAGCGCACGGACTGCTGCTCAGACCCAGAGACGAGCTATGGTCGGCGAACGCAACGGCGTGTGGTGACCCGTACAGAGGTCGCAAAGCACATGAGGACACACGGTTACGTGTACCGGTGCCCTCAGTGTGACAACACGACGGGGGCACGCCCGAAAGGACGTGCCCCCGCTGTCACCTTAAACCGCTCCAGGCGGCCAGAAAAGAATCTTCGCTTCCACTCTTCCCCGTACCGCCGGGTTGGTCCCACGCGATCGACGGTCGTCGGACCTTCGCTCATCAGCGTTACGGCCGGAGTTCGTTCTCCCCCAGTTCGCGCATGTCGGCGAGCTTGGGCGCCTTGCCGGTGACCATCGCCCGGGCGAGTTCGAACAGGGCCACGATACCGGGCCGGTCCTTGTGCGAGTAGTGGACGGAGACCGCCTCCACCATGATCAGGGCAATGCGCGGATCGTCGGGCCCACCGTCGCGTCCCTCACCATCCTCCGGGAACCAGATCTTCCAGCTGGGCTGGTAGAAGGAGTGGACGAGATCCTTGTCCCGGCTGAGCAACGCCGTGCCACTCACCGACACCCACTCGCGAGTGCGATCCTTGTAATAGGAAATATTGACGTGCGGATCGTGGGCGAGTTCGTCGAACTTGTTGGACTCTATATCAGTGACGAACCATAGGTCGGCCTGACCGCGCCGCTCCTGGGTCTGCATGGCGCGCGAGACCAGCTGTCCGTCTGCGCGCCGTGTCGTCATCATGGCCACCTCGATGCCGTCGATCAGCTTGTACAGATCGTCCAGCTTCTTCTCGGTGGGCACTTCGTCCCTGTTTCGTTCAGTCACCTTGTTCGCCATGTCGTCGTACCTCCCATCCAGCCAGGAAGAGTCACGGCGCACCGGGCGATCCGGCGCGCCACCGACCCCCTATTGGGCAGGAGGCGTGCCGGGCGAGCGGCAACTCGATCGCGGCCAGCGGCGTAGCCGGCAGTACCCACCTGGCGCTGATGCTACCTATGCGGCGATAGCCTCTGCGACTTCCTCGGCATGCCCGGCCGGCTTCACCTTCGCAAAGATTCGCGCGATCCGGCCGTCGGGGTCGATGAGGAAGGTGGTTCGCTCGATTCCCATGTACGTTCGGCCGTACATCGACTTCTCCTTCCAGACTCCGTAGAGCTCGGCAACCGCGTGCTCGGTGTCGGCGAGAAGAGTGAACGGGAGATCGTGCTTGTCCTTGAACTTCTGATGGGACTTTACGCCGTCGGGGCTCACGCCAAGGATCACCGCATCCAGGTCGCCGAAGCGCGGGAAGGAGTCGCGGAAGCCGCACGCCTGGGTTGTGCAGCCAGAGGTATCGTCTTTCGGATAAAAGTAGAGCACCACCCATTTGCCGCGAAGCGAGGACAGGGTGACGTCGCGATCATCGTCAGCGGGAAGGGTGAAGTCGGGAGCAGTGGTCTGTTCGGTGAGCATCGATATTGTCGGGTCGAGAGTTCGAAGTGTGGGCGGGGGAAGGTGATGCCTCCCCCGCCTCAGGTCAGCTTCTCGCCGCCCATAAGCACGGCCATGATCGCCTTCTGAACGTGCAGCCGGTTCTCGGCCTCGTCCCAGACACGACTCTGAGGACCGTCTATGACGTCAGCGGCTACCTCCTCACCTCTATGGGCGGGCAGGCAGTGGAGGAAGATCGCGTCGTGGGCAGCGCGGGCCATGAGGGACGTGTCCACCTGGTATCCCGAGAACGCCTGCTCACGTTGCGCCTGTTCCTCCTCCTGGCCCATGGACGCCCACACGTCGGTGTTGACCACGTGGGCACCCTCGACCGCCTCGGCCGGATCGCGGCAGACCTTCACCGACGCCACAGCTTGCGCCCGGGCAAGGATATCCGGGTCCGGATCGTATCCCTCGGGACAGGCGAGGCGCAGATCGAAGCCCAGCCTGAAGGCCGCGTTTATCCACGAGTTGGCCATGTTATTCCCGTCGCCGATCCAGGCTATGCGCTTCCCTTCCCAACTGCCCAGATGCTGGCGGACGGTGAACAGATCAGCCAGGATCTGGCAGGGGTGGAGCAGGTCGGTGAGACCGTTGATGATGGGCACGTCCGCGTAGCGCGCCAGCTCCTCGACGTCGAAATGGGCGAACGTGCGGATCATTATCCCGTCCACGTAGCGCGACAGTACACGCGCGGTGTCGGCTATGGGTTCTCCGCGCCCCAGCTGGACATCGCGCGGTGAGAGGAAGAGAGCGTGGCCACCCAGCTGCCAGGTTCCCACCTCGAATGACACCCGCGTACGCGTGCTGGCCTTCATGAAGATCATCGCCAGCGACTTCCCGGCCAGCGGTTTTCGGTTGTAGCTGCCGGAACGCATGGATTCGGCGAGGTCGAACAACCCGTGCAACTCGGCGGCGGAGAAGTCGGGGATTGCGAGGAAGTCTCTGTGTTCCATGAGGCCAGGGATGAGGAACCGGGTATCAGCGGCTGGCAGGTACGTTACGCGGGCCGGGGCAGCTGTCGCAACTCAGAGCGGCGGCCAACGAGGGCGCGGCTCCTCAGCAGCGCCAGCTCACAGGATGTACTTCCTCAGGTCCTCATCCTCGGCCACCGCCTTCAGACGGTCCTGCACCATCGCGGGGTCCACCTGGATGGGAGCAGTGCCGCGATCTGGAAGCTCGAAAAGGAATTCCTCGAGCAGTGTCGTCATCACCGTATGGAGCCGACGCGCACCGATATTTTCCATCCTGTCGTTCACCTGGGCAGCGATGCGTGCGATCTCGGCGATACCCTCCGGCGAGAAAGTGAGCTCGGCGCCCTCCGCAGCGATGAGCGCCGCGTACTGCTTGGTGAGGGCGTTCTCTGGCTCCGTCATGATGCGGACGAAATCTGCCTCGGTGAGCGGCTTCAACTCCACCCGGATAGGGAAGCGCCCCTGCAGCTCGGGTATGAGGTCGCTGGGCTTGGAGACGTGAAAGGCGCCGGCGGCAATGAAGAGGACATGGTCGGTCTTCACCATCCCGTGCTTGGTCTGGACGTTGGATCCTTCCACGATCGGCAGCAGGTCACGCTGCACTCCCTCGCGCGACACGTCCGGCCCCGAGCCTCGTCCCCCCCGCTCGCTGGCGATCTTGTCGATCTCATCGAGGAAAATGATGCCCAGCTTCTCCACCCGCTCCAGCGCGTCGGAGGTGACGTCGTCCAGGTCGATCATCTTCTCCAGCTCCTCATCGAGCAGGATGCGACGCGCTTCGGACACCTTCACCGAACGCTTCTTCTTCTTCTTCGGCATCATGTCCTTCAGCGCGTCGGTGAAGTTCTCCATCCCTTCCGGCGCACCCTGCTGGGCGAACATGTCGAACAGTTGCGGTGACTGCTGCGTTACCTCCACCTCGATCTGACGATCCTCAAGCTGCCCGTCCACCAGGAGTTGCTTCAGTTTGTCCCTCGTCCGCGTGTAGCGCTCCTGTCCCACGCTTGTCTCCGGCGTGCTGGACACATCGCCGGTGGCCGAGACGACGAAGACGCTGCTGTTGGCGGGATCGCTAGCGGGGGCAACGGAAGGCGCAGCGCCAGCGGAAGGCGGGCGGGCATCGGCAGGTATGGGCAGCAGCAGGTCGAGCAACCGGTCGTCGACTCGCTCCTGCGCGAGGTCCTCGACTTCTGCCTCGCGCTCGTTGCGCACCATGTCGATGGCGCTCTCCACGAGATCGCGGACCATTGACTCGACGTCCCGGCCGATGTAGCCGACCTCGGTGAACTTGGACGCCTCCACCTTGACGAATGGCGCCCCTGCCAGTTTGGCGAGTCGACGGGCTATCTCCGTCTTGCCGACGCCGGTAGGCCCGATGAGAATGATGTTGTTGGGAGCGATCTCGTCGCGGATATCGTCCGGCGTCCGCTGGCGACGCCAGCGATTGCGGAGGGCGATGGCGACGGCCTTCTTGGCGTCTCCCTGGCCGACGATGTAGCGATCCAGTTCGGCGACGATCTGGCGGGGCGTGAGGTCGGCGAGGCGAGCGACAGCCTGTGCAGTTCGGTTTGATGGCATCAGGACGTCCTCAGGCCGTCGGTTCGAGAACGGTGATGTTGGTGTTCGTGTAGACGCATATCTCGCCGGCTATCGTCAGGCTGCGGCGGACTATCTCGGCCGGAGGCAGGTCAGTTGAAGAGGCGAGAGCGCGAGCTGCCGCGAGGGCGTACGGCCCGCCAGAGCCGATTGCGAGGATTCCGTCTTCCGGCTCAATGACGTCGCCGTTACCCGAAAGGATGAAGCCGTGGTTGACGTCGACGACTATGAGCATCGCCTCCAGCCGACGGAGCACGCGGTCGCTGCGCCAGTCCTTGGCCAGTTCCACCACAGCTTTCGGAAGGTTGCCAGGGAAGCGCTCCAGCTTCTCCTCGAACTTCTCGAACAGGGTGAAGGCGTCGGCCACGGCGCCGGCGAAACCTGTGAGCAGGGTGCCGTCGCGAAGGGCACGCACCTTATGGGCGTTGGCCTTCATGACGGTATCACCAACGGTCACCTGACCGTCGCCGCCGAGTGCCACCTTGCCATCGCGGCGCACAGCGAGAATCGTTGTCGCGCGGATGCGCGGAAGATTATCGGACATGACGTATGATAATGGGTCGCGTGCGGACTGACGGTGGCTCCGCCAATGATCCACGCGTCATCCCGTAACTCGCCTGGCCGCGCGATCCGGACGACGTGCGGTGCTCAGCCAATCAGCGGATCCTGAGAGGTGGCGAGCGATCCGCCTCGATGCCCGGCGCGCCACGTTCGTCTTCGCCCTTATTCCCCGCCTCATCGTCCACTCGAGGACTCTCCTCGCCTTCATTGGCCTCGAGGGAATGATCGTCCTCACTCTTACCCCTGGTGCTTCGGGTCTCTGTCGTGGCTTGTCCCTGAGGTCTGGCACCGGCGGACGTGGCGGTAACAGAGACGCTGCCGCCTGGCTCCGCCACTGATTGTCGACGGGAGACACCGTGATGGAACAGGGATTCTCCCAACAACCGGTAGTTGAGCCCGGCACCCAGTACGAGCAGAACGACACCGACCATCATCGCCACGGTGCTGTAAGCCCAACTGTCGCGACCAGCGATACCGGCGGCGGCAGCTAGAACGCCCAGTCCCACCAGCGCCTCGCCCACGCGGTGCCGCTCGGCTCGGATGCGACGACGGCGCTCGGTGGCTGGAGCGTTGCTCCGATCACCCAGAAAGGCATCGACCACGAGAGCGGAGCCTGCAAGGGCGACGATGATGGCCAGTATGAGGGGAAGCGTTTCGAGTTGCACGCGGCTACGAAACGCAAGAACGGGGCGCATCCCTCAGCGCACCGCATTCGCTCCCGTCCGGGTCGCACTCGGTTCGCTCGCAACAGCGCCACCGGAAACGCGCGCACGGGAGCGACGCCGTCGGCCGAACCGCTTTTAGAGCGTCGACCCGCCCGCCTCTGTCAGGCCCGCGGGTGGGCCTGTTGGTAGACAGCCTTGAGACGTTCCACGCTCGTGTGCGTGTAGATCTGCGTGGTAGCCACTGAAGCGTGACCGAGCAGTTCCTGCACGGCTCGCAGATCGGCGCCCCCATCGAGTAGGTGCGTGGCAAAGGTATGACGCAGCGAGTGAACGCTCAGCCCTGCATCTTCATCCACGACACTCAGGAGCTTCCCGACGGCCTGCTGGATCCCTCGTCTCGACAACCGTCCGCCNNNNCGACAACCGTCCGCCGCGCTCCGCAAGAAAGAAGGCGTCGCGATCAACGGCGGTGCCCAGCCGACGGGCCAGGGCGTCCCGCGCAGACTCGTAATTCCGCATGGCGCGAGTGGCGTGGTCGCCTATCGGAACGATGCGCTCCTTCCGTCCCTTTCCGCGCACCCTGACCTGCTGCGATAGCAGGTCCACGCCGCGCTTATCCAGTCCGTGTAATTCCGCAAGGCGAATCCCGGTTGAGTAGAGCAGCTCCAGGATAGCCAGGTTGCGTACATCGGAATGCCGACCTTCCGTAGCCCGCGAACTGGCGGCATCGAACAGACGCGCCATCTGTCCACGGTCCAGGTAGGCGGGCAGGTAGCGTTCCAGTTTCGGCGTTCCGACCGTGCGCGCGGGATTGGTCTCGACGATCTCTTCCCGCTGCAGGAAGCGGTACAGGCCGCGCACCGCGCTGAGGGCACGGGCGATGGAGCGCCGAGCTAGCTCGCGTCGGTTGAGATGGGCCAGGAAACCGCGCATCGCCAGACGGTCAACACCGCCCCAGCTCCAGTCGTCGCCCCCGTAATACTGGCCGAGGTAGAGACCGAACTCGGCCAGATCGCGCCGGTAGGCGATGACGGTGTTCGGCGAGACATCCCGCTCGCCGGCGAGGTGCGCCAGATAGCCCTCGACTTCGGGCGAGAGCGGAGCTGTCGCGGTCAACGCGCGGTGACCACCGCGGCGCCGGTCTCATCGCGCCAGGCGCGCATGTCGGCCAGCGCCCGCTCGGCAAACAACTCCCGCTTCCGACGCTTGTCGCGCACCCGCTCCGGCAGCTCGTCAAGAAGGCCGAAGTTGGCGTTCATCGGCTGGAAGTGACGCGGATCGGCCTCGCGGAGATAGCGATAGAGCGCGCCGAGCATGGTGGTTGGCGGCGGGATAAGCGGCTCGGCTCCGTCCAGTATGCGGGCCAGGTTGATGGCCGCCACCAGTCCGGTCGCCGTGCTCTCGGTATAGCCCTCGACACCCGTCAGTTGGCCGGCGAAGAGTGTCTTAGGATCGTCTCGCAACGAGAGGTGAGGCGTGAGCGCACCTGGCGTGTTGAGATAGGAGTTCCGGTGAATGGAACCGAAACGCAGGAACTCTGCGTCAGCGAGCCCAGGGATCAGCCGGAAGACGCGCTGCTGCTCCGGGATCCGCAGCCGCGTCTGGAAGCCGACCAGGTTCCACATGCGACCGCCACGATCCTCCTGACGAAGTTGGACGACAGCCCACGGCTGCCGGCCGGTGCGTGGATCCGTGAGACCGACTGGCTTCATGGGGCCAAAGCGGAGCGTCTCGCGCCCTCGCTTCGCCGCCTCTTCCACCGGCATGCACCCCTCGAAGTACGGTACCTTGTCGAACTCTTGCGCCGTGAACTGGTCGCCCATGGTGAGGGCGTCGATGAACGTCTCGTATTCCTCGAGCGTCATCGGACAGTTCAGGTATGCACCCTCAGACGCGCTCTCCTCACCAGGCGCCGACCCCTCGGTGGCATCGGCCGACGGCATCGTCTCCTTGCCGTAGCGAGATGCGCGGAAGACAACCGACTCGTCGATGGACTCTACAGCGACAATTGGCGCGATGGCGTCATAGAACGCGAGCCCATCGACGCCCAGCCGGCCACGGATTGACTCGGCCAGTGCACTCGAGGTGAGCGGACCGGTGGCGACGATTCCCGGTGAGGGGAGCGAAGTGGCCTCCTCGCGGATTACCGTCACGTTCGGATGGCCCAACACGCGCTCCTGTACGGCGGCGCTGAAGACGTCCCGATCGACGGCGAGGGCGGTACCGGCGGCTACACGCGCTTCGTCGGCACACTCCAGGATCATGCAGCCAAGCTCGCGCATCTCGGCCTTCAGAAGACCGTGCGCGTTGGTGACTTCCGTGCTCTTGAAGGTATTGGAGCACACCAACTCCGCCAGACGGTCGGTCTTGTGTGCTTCGGTTCCGCGCACGCCGCGCATCTCACGCAGCAATACGCGAACCCCGCGTACGGCGAGCTGCCAGGCTGCCTCGGAGCCAGCCAGCCCGCCGCCCACCACCTCTACATCATGACCACTCATCCGGCCGTCGCGGCGCCGGCCGTCTCAGCTACCTCGGCCTCGGTCTCCGGCGCCTCCCACTCGTTGCCACACTTCAGGCACTTCCGATAGGCGCCCCGAGTCTTGTTGGACTTGGCCTCGGCGCCCTCAAAACCGCACTCCGGACAGGTCTCCTTGACCGGCGTATCCCAGCAGACGAAATCGCAATTGGGATGATTCTCGCAGCCGTAGAACTTCTTCTTGCTCTTCAGCCCACGCTTCTCCGCCAGCTCCCCGCCGTCCTTGGGACAGAAGATGCCGGTAGGCATGGACCGCGTGCCGCGGCACTTGGGAAAGGTGCTACAACCCAGGAACTCGCCGGAGCGGCCGCTGCGCTTGAGCATCGGTGCTCCGCAGAGATCACAGATGTAGTCCGTCATCTCGGCCTTCTTCTTCTCACCACTTACGGGGCGCGTAAACTTGCACTCCTTGGGGTGATTCTCGCAGGCGACGAAGGGACCGAAGAAGCCAGCCTTGGCCATCAACTTCCCGCCGCAATCTGGACAGCGCTCGGTCTCCAGCTTGGAAAGGTCGTGCGCCTCGCCGATGAGCGCCACGAAGTCGACATCCTTGAGCGACGCGGCAAACGGCCCGTAGAAGTCGCGGAGCACGTTGCGCCAGAGCAGCGAGCCCTCTTCAACCTTGTCGAGCTCGCTCTCCATCTCGCTCGTGAACCCGACATCGAAGATGGCCGGGAACTGGCGCACCATGACCTTCTCCACCGACTCGCCAAGCGGAGTCGGGAAGAATCGGCGCTGAGTGAGCTCCACGTAATGCCGGTCGGCGAGCGTGGAGATGATGGAGGCATAAGTGGACGGGCGACCGATACCCAACCGCTCCAGCTCCTTCACCAGGCTTGCCTCGGAGAAGCGCGGCGGCGGCTCCGTGAAATGCTGGGATGGGTCCACCGAACGGGCCGGGACTACCTCACCCCGCTCCAGCACCGGCAGCGCCTGCTCATCCTCCAGCGACTTGGCGTCGCCATCTTCCTGCGCCTCACGATAGAGCGTCAGGAAGCCGGCGAACTTCATCACGCTGCCGGTGGAGCGGAATAGATAGTTGCCGGGCGCATCGGCGCCGACGCCGGTGGCGGCACCCGTAGCGGAGAGGTCGTAGTCGACGGTGGTCGTGTCGAACACAGCGGGGGCCATCTGGGAAGCCATGAAACGCTGCCAGACGAGCTGGTAGAGCTTGAACTGGTCTTCCTTCAGGTAGCGCCTGACGAGTTCCGGTCGACGCGCTGGATCCGTGGGGCGGATGCCCTCGTGGGCGTCCTGGGTTTTCTTCGCCTTGGAATCACCGTAGAGCTGCGGGCCGCTGGCCAGGAACTCCTCCCCGAAGAGAACACGCAGGTGCTCCCGTGCGCTTACCGCTGCAGTCTCGGAGATGCGAGTGGAGTCGGTACGCATGTAGGTGATGAGACCTTCCGCGCCTTCCTCGCTCCCCAACTCGATCCCCTCATAGAGGTTCTGCGCCAACCGCATGGTGCGCTTGGAGCCGAAGCTCAGCCGCTTCGCCGCTTCCTGCTGCAGCGTGCTCGTAGTGAAGGGAGCAGCGGGGTTCTTCCGCCGCTCGCGCCGCTTGATCTCGGTGATAGGGAATGCACCGAGACTGTCGCCACCCACGCTCGTGGCGGCGCCATGAGCGGCGGCGATACGGCGTACAGCGTCGACAATGGTCGTCGCTCTCGCCTCGTCACCGATCTCCGGCTTGGCCCCGTCCACCTGATGCAGACGGGCCGAGAACTGTTGGCCGTCCTTGTCGAGTAGCGCCTCAATGGTCCAGTACTCCACCGGATCAAATGCGCGGATGCCGCGCTCGCGCTCGACGATGAGGCGGAGTGCGACAGTCTGCACACGGCCCGCACTGAGTCCCTTCTTGACAGTCTTCCACAGGAGTGGGCTGGCCTTGTAACCCACCAGGCGGTCGAGCACACGGCGCGCCTGCTGAGCGTCCACCTTGCGATCGTCAATCTCGCCAGCGTTGGCGATCGCGAGCTGGACGGCTTCCTTGGTGATCTCATGGAAGAGGACGCGGCGCATTGGCACCGGCGACTTGCCGCGCACCTTCAACTGCTCGGCGACGTGCCAGGCAATCGCCTCCCCTTCGCGATCAGGGTCAGTGGCGAGGAAGATCTCGCGGGAATTCCTGGCGGCGGCTTTGATGTCTGCCACCGTCTTTTCCTTGCCCGCGATGGTCACGTACTGCGGCTCGAAATCGGCGTCGACGTCGATGCCCAGTTTCTTTTCGGGAAGGTCGCGGACGTGGCCGACGGTTGCCTTCACGCGGTAGCCGCGACCGAGGTATTTGGCAATTGTGCGCGCCTTGGCCGGCGACTCGACGATGACCAGCGAGGTAGTGCCCGGCTCAGCGGGAAGCTCGTCTTCTATTTCTGCGGCGACGCGCTTCGCCCGCGCCTTCGATGACGCCGCGGCCTTGCTCGCCGATTTAGCCGTCGACTTGCGCGCCGACTTAGCGGTCGACTTCCGGGCCGTCTTGGCGGTTGTCTTCTTGGATGCTGCCATAATCGTCAGTGTATGGTCACAGGATCGGCACCAGTCCCGGGCTCAACGCCGCCGAGTCCAATACCGTCCAGGATCGCCCGCAACTCGGGAAGGGCAACACGGCCCTGCCCCTGCTCCAGCGCATGCTCGATCACGCGTTCCAGATCAAGAATGGAGAGCACTCCGCTGGCCTGGAGCGACACCAGTCGCCCCCATGCCTCGGGAGCAAAACGCCCCCACTCATGGGGGCCCAGCACACGCACCGGGGCCGGCATACTGCCAGCCGGAACTAGACTCTCTGTGACCCCCGGCGACTTGGCGGCAACGATTGCCCAGTGGGCAACTATCTCGCCTATCTGTCCGCCATCGTACCCCTCGGCGGCCAAAAAGGCGGCCACCTCATCGAGGTCAGCGTCCGTATCGAAGCGCTGCCGCAGCGAGCGCACTACCTGTTGCCATCGGTCGGTCATGGGCCCTAACCTATGCCTCCCACCCCGGCCGGTGCAAGCGCCGCGACGGTATGTATAACCTGTTCCTGATCAAGAAGTTCCGTGTCAATAACAGCGTCCGCGCGAGCGTATGCGTGGCCGCGCACGAGGAGTAAATACTCCAGCGCGGCAACTGGTTCCAGCCCGTCCAGCAGAGGGCGAGACGCACGCCCTGCTCCCATTCTGGCGGCCACTACGTGAGGGCTCGCCATGAGGTAGACGAGCTTCGCCGTGGGTCGTAAACGATCCATCAGGCCGGGCTGCACGGCCCACCCGCCTCCCGGCGCGAGAACCGTTCCCACGCGTCCGACGAACTCGTCCGTGAGCGCCGACTCCAGCTCCCGAAAATGGACCTCGCCGAATTTCTCGAACAGCTCGCTGATCGTCATTCCCTCCCGCCGCTCGATCTCCACATCAAAGTCCACGAACGGCCAGCCGAGCCGGCTGGCGACTCCGGCTCCTACCGTTGTCTTGCCTACACCTGGGAGACCGAGGAGGACGAGGGACATGGATCGAGTGTCTACCGTTAGCGCCGGTTACCAGTTGGTCCGGGCGGCAACCTGGGACAGGTAGCCGTCCATGTTACGGCGCAACTCGTTGAGCGAGTCGCCGCCGAACTTTTCCACCACTGCATCCGCCATGACGAAGGCAACCATGGCCTCGGCGATCACGCCCATGGCCGGCACGGCCGTCACGTCGCTCCGCTCGGCGGTGGCCGCTGCCGGCTCGCCAGTCGTGACGTCGATCGTGCCGAGCGGCTTCATGAGGGTGCTGATCGGCTTCATGGCGACGCGGAGCACCAGCGGCTCGCCGGTTGTCATCCCGCCTTCCAGTCCACCGGCCCGGTTGGTACCGCGACCCACATGGCCGGCGCGCGGGCGCTGGGGATCGGCGCCAAGTTCATCGTGCACTGCCGAGCCCGGCACTCTCGCGGCGCCGAATCCCATCCCGATCTCCACACCCTTCACAGCGGGAATGGACATCAGAGCTCCGGCCAGCCGGCCATCCAGCTTGCGATCCCAGCTCACGTGCGATCCCAGCCCGAGTGGAAGACCGCGGCAGACAACCTCGCAAACACCGCCCAGGGTGTCGCCGGCCCGCTTCGTCCGATCGATCAACTCCACCATCTGCCGCTCAGCGGCACTGTCCAGCGTTCGAACTGGGGATGCATCGGAGGCGGCGTTGAGGTCAGCGGGTAGCTCCGCCGGTGTCTCGGCGTCGATCCCGCCCAGGTGCACGACGTGGCTTCCGACACTTACGCCAATCTCTTCGAGCAGTCGGCGGCAGATCGCTCCGGCGGCGACGCGTGCCGTCGTCTCCCGGGCGGAAGCTCGCTCCAGAATATCACGGGCGTCCTCGCGGTCGTACTTGAGCATGCCCACGAAGTCGGCGTGACCAGGCCGCGGTCGGGTCACGGCCCGACGACGTGCTGCCGGGTCACCCTCTCGCACCGCTGGGTCCATGATCTCCTGCCAGCTCCGCCAATCGCGATTGCGGATGAGCATGGCGATGGGCGAACCCAATGCCTGGCCAGCGCGAACCCCGCTCAGGAGCTCGATCGCATCCTGCTCGATCTGCATTCGACGGCCACGCCCGTAGCCCTGCTGCCTTCGACGTAGTTCGCGGTCCACGTCCTGGGCACTGAGGGGTAGCCCGGCCGGAACACCTTCCAGGATGCTGACGAGACCGGGACCATGGGATTCGCCGGCGGTGGTGAATCGAAGCACGAAGCTGGGTACCAGGGTAGAGGATAGAGGGCGACGGGAAATGGTCCGGGAATGTGTCCGGCCGTCTGTCCATGCTATCAGCTTGGGCAGGCGATAGTGGAGTGGTCGGGCGACATTGTCGACCCTACCCCGTCCCAGTTGCGTACTAGGTACCACCTCGCGATATGGATGGCGATACGGAAAACGGGGCGGCTCCACCGTTGTGGAGCCGCCCCGTTTAACTGCCGCTGGTAGTGCGTCCGATCAGTGTCCGCCGTCCGACGGCGCACCCTCATCGACGATGTGCGGAGTGATCAGGATGAGAAGGTCCTGCTTGTCCTCACGCGTCTCGGTCTGGCTGAAGAGCCGGCCCAGAAGAGGAAGGCTGGAGAGGATCGGGATGCCTGAGCGAATCTTCGTGACCTGGGTCTGCGTCAGTCCGCCAATGGCCATGGTCTCCCCGTCGCGCACGATCACCTGCGTCTTCACGTTCCGCTTGGGCAGGAAGAAGCCCAGGTCACCGCCGACGATCTGCAGCTCGGACTGCTCGGCGTAGACATCCATGAGGATCTGCCGGTTGTTCGTGATGTGCGGCGTGACCTCGAGGATGATACCTGTCTCGCGGAACTGTACGGTGGCGCGAGGAGCCTGGCCAGGCGTTGTCGCCGAGCCGTAGTCCACTGTGCGCACCGGCGTTTCCTGACCAACGAGGAGCCGCGCCTTCTTGTTGTCCATCGTTGTCGTCGTCGGCTCTGCCTGGACGTCGCTCAGGCGCTGCTCGCTGAGTGCGTCAAGGAACGAAGTCAGACTGAACTTTCCGAGCGCGGTGGAGAAGATGAGGCTGAGGGCCGAGCTCTGGCCGTAGATTCGGTTGGCATTGGCAACACCAACCAGAGCGTTACCGCCGAGCTGGACAACGAACTCGCCGGGGATGGCCTTGCCCGTGTTGTCGAGGCGCGGTGCAAGGCGGTTGCTGAAGCCCTGAGTGCTGCCCAGGTCGTAGCTGAGGCCGAGCTGCTCGGTAGCGGAGCGGTTGACGGAGATCAGCTTGGCCTTGATGGAAACCTGGCGGGTCCGGACGTCCAGCGCCTTCACATAGCCCAGCAACTCGGGCATCCGCGAGGGGACCTCGCTGATAAGAAGCGAATTCGTCGCGCTGTCTGAGGTGACCTGGCCGCGTGCAGGGCACTGCGTCTGGTCGCCGCCCATGACACCCTGTTGGCCTGGATTTGAAGCCGCGGCGCGAGCGGCGCGGCAATCGCGCGAGAGCAGGGCGCGGATACTCTCGGCCAACGAACTCGCGTTGGCGTAGTTCACCGAGACCATGCGCGTCACGATCGGCTCGCTGGACTGGCGGACGAGGATGTTGGCGTAGCTGTCGACGGTGATGATGCCGTTGACATCTTCCGTCTTTGCCAGTCCCTGCGCGTTGAGCAGCGCTTCGAGAGCAACATCCCACGGCTGGTCGCGGATCTCGGCCGTGATCTTACCCTCGACGTCACGGCCGGTGACAATCGTCCGACCGGAGAAGGCGGCGAAGGCGGCAAGGACGTCACGAATGTCGGCGTCCTCGTAGTTCACGGTGATGCGCCGCTGCTGCTGAACCGGCGCGACGACCGGGGCCGGCACCAGCGACATGACCGACGCACTGCTGGCAACGGGCTGGTCCTCGGAGAAGGACCGGTCGGCGCCGGATGCGGTACGGGTGCGCGGCTGTTCGGCCACCGACTGCTCGACGACCAACTGCTCGATGACCAACTGCTCGGCCACCAACTGCTCGGCCACCTCTTCCGCTGCCGGCTGAGCGACAGGCGCCTCGATGGTCACCGCGCCCACCGTAGCGAACTCGGCCTCAATGGCTACCGCTGCTGGCAGGTCGCCCGATGACGACCAGGCAACGAACGACTCGCCACCGACAATGGCGACGCGGATCGCGCCATCAGCGCTAACGACACTGTAGTCGCGGACGCCGTCGAGGTCGACGACAATACGCACGGTGTTGGCGTCGAACTGCGACAGGCGAACGTTGCGGACAGCGCCGCGGCTGGTGCCGTCGTAAGCATCCGTAGGCATACCGAGTCGAGCGCCCTTAAGATCGAGGACGACGCGGAACGGGCTGTCGACCGTGAAGTCGCGCATGGTGACGCTCCCCTCTACGGCGATCACTACCTCGGCGCTACCCATGGTCGGGATGACACTGATTCCCCTGACCGCGCCCGTGCTGACACTGGCGTCGCCAGGAGCGTCGCCTTCGGCCGGTCGCGCCGCGTGGACACCGCCATCGTGGGCCGGTGCGCCGCGAGCGGCAGAATGCGGTACGCTCAGGGAGAGCGCGATCGCCGCGGGGGCGGCCAGCCTCCAGACTCGCTTCATTGCTGCGTCCTCGCGTTGGTGAGATCGCCCAGAGCCAGCGACTCCTGGCGGCTGAACCCGAACTCCTCGATGGTGAATACGACCTTCTTGGGTTGGATCGCGGCCACGCGCATCCGGCCGAGCTGCTCGCCCGCGCGTACCCGGTACTGCTCATTAGTGCCGAGGTCGCGCAGCACGGCGACCGAGTTCCCGCCAGCATCGTAGGCGATTCCGACCAGACGCAGGTCAGTGATCAGCGGACGAAGTTCCCCGGTCGACATCAGCGACTGGAACGGATCGCGCCGACCTTCTGCCGTGTAGTTGTAGACCTCACGGTCGAAGCTGAGCAGCGGCGATTCCTTTGCCTGGCGCTTCGTCGGCGTCCCTACCGGGGAAGTGGGCGCAGACGCGGTAGCCGCGTCGGCCATCTCCACCTTGGAGGTGTCGCTCGCCACGCTCACCGACTCGGCGCGAGCCACGTTGGCGCTGACCCGATCCGCAGCGTTGTTGGCGCTCTTGATGAAGGTCGCCGTTGTCGGAGAGGCGCTCTGAGCCTGCGTTGCCGACGGCGCGGCAACGGCCAGGAGTGCCGCTGCAAGTGCGGTGAGCGCGATCGACGCTGGTGCGCCGCGCGCAGAATTCTGACGCGTCATCGGTTCTCCTCGTTCGCTCGTCCTGCCGCCTCACTCGTCGCAACGACCGGAGCGGCCACGACGCGGGCGACATAAGTCTGTATCTGGAAGGCGGTATTGAGCTGCTGTCGCTCGGGCGATGCGGAGCGACCACGCGGCTGGTTCTTGTTGCTCGCTGGAGCGACCTTGAGCTTCAGGTTCACCGGCGCGACTATGCGCGTCAGCGAACCCACATTGGCCATGAAGGCCGCCACCGCGTGGTAATCGCCGGTGAGAGCGATTCGATAGCGATAGGTGTCGAACTGATCGCCACCAATGACCGGCTCTGGCTCCACGCCCTCCAGGTCGAGACCGACGCGTCGGGCCGCCGTTGACACCTGCTCGAGCAGGTCGGGCACTTCATTGCTCGTCGGCACGAGTTGCCGCATCACTTCCAGATTGCGCCGGTACTCCTGCGCTTCCTGGCGGAGTTGCTCTGGATTGCCGCGAGCCAACTCCATCTTGGCTTGCTCGTTCTGGAGCGTCAGCGTCTCGATGTGTTCAACGACCGCTGTCAACTCCTGCGCCTTCGGATCGAGGTAGAAGTACCAGTACGAACCGATAGCGAGCACGCCGCAGAGGGCGAGCAGGACCATCGACTGGTCGCGCTGGCTGGATGGAAGTAGGGACATGGTCACCTCACCGTCAGGGTCACAGGAACGGTCTGGATCACGCCGGCCGCTGGTGGCTCGTATTCGGCGTCGAGCTGGAATTCGGTGACCTGCTTGCCCTCGGACGCCACCGCGTCGGAGCGCGCGAGCTGCACGTTCTGGATGAACGGAGATGCTTCCAGCAGCTTCATGAAGCGTGTCAGCGCCTGGATATCCACGGTCTGTCCGACGAGACGGAAGCGCACCGCCTGCGCGTCGACTGGGGAGGCGGTCCTGGCTACCGGAGTAACGGCTGCACGACGACCCTTGCCGACTGCAGGCGTGGTGTCGACCCGGGCGGCAGCAGAGACCACCGCGCTCGTCTGATCGATCGAGATGAGCCAGGTGTAAGCGGGGAGGGCGCGGCTCACTTCCTCGAGAACATGCGGCCAGACGAACCGCTCATCGTCAATGGAGCGGATGATCTCGAGCTGCGTGAGGATGGAGTCGCGCTGCGCGGCAGCCGCATACTTCTCCTTCAACACCGCCGAGTAGCGCGTGGAGTCCTGCACCGCCTGCTGCTCGGTCTCGGTAAGCGAAGCAACGCGACCCACGTGGTGCCAGTGAAGGCCGCCGACGACAAGGATGGCGAGTGCCAGGCTTCCGATCGCGCTGACACGGGTCGCGAACACGGCCGCGGAGTCCGGCTAGCGCTGCTCCGATTTGGATGCCCCCGGAGCGGCGCGACTTGGCGGCAGAGCGTGGGGAAAGATTGATCTCAATCATGCGTTGATTCCTCAGGCGGCCGTACGAAGAGCGAGCCCGATCGGGAGCATCAGGAGGGATGCGACCTCGTCGGTGACGAGCGATGCGAGCGCGCCGTCACGCACCTTGAGCCTGGTGAGTGGGCTGGCCTGCTCGACGGGAACGTGCAGCCGTGCGGCCAGTGCTTCAGTGAGGCCGGGAACGCGCGCTCCGCCACCGCAGGTGTAGACAGCGCGTAGACGATTGGTCGAGCGAGACGACTGGGCGAGATAGGCGACTGCGCGCTCAACACCGACCGCGATCTCCTCACCGCGGGACTCGACTACGGGCCTCAGTTGAGCCGTCTGGTCGTAGCCCTGCAGCAGCGCTGCGGCGTCCTCGGCGCTCAGCCCACAATCGCGCTGCAGATCCTCGCGCAGGCGCCGAGTGCCGATCGGTAGGTCACGGGTGAGGATCGGGATCCCTTCCTCAAGGATGTTCACCGTCGTCACCTCGTGGCCAACGCTGATCAGGCCGACGATGCCGTGCATGGCGTCGGGATAGTTGACCTCGAAGGCGTTGTGGAGCGCGAAGGCGTCGACATCCACGACGCGGGCGGTGAGCCCGGCATCGCCAAGGAGTCGGATCTTGTGCTCCACCAGGTCGCGCTTGGCGGCAACGAGCAGGACACTCATCTCCAGGCCGTCACCGTCAGGATCCAGGATCTGGAAATCCAGCTCCACTGATTCCATATCGAACGGCACGTGCTGCTCGGCTTCCCAGCGCATCAGCTCGCGCGCCTGCTGCTCCTTCACGCGCTCGATCTGGATCTTCTTGATGATGACATCGCGTCCGCCGACGGCGGTAACGACGTCCTTGGTAGCGACGCCGGCCTGCTCAAGGGCAGCCAGAACAGCTTCGCAGACCAGTGCCGGATCCATGACCTCGCCTTCCACGATGGCGTCGGCGATGACGGGCGAGATGGCGACGCGAATGAGCTCCGGCTCGCCTCGCCCATGCTCGATTACGGCTACTTTCACTAGTCCCGATCCGATGTCGAGACCGACGGTGACTTTCTTGCGGCCGAATGAGATCATGACGGCGAGGGGCGAGGAGTAAGAACGACGGGTGAGGTGCGGTGTGTAGGCCCCCGCGGACGGCGGCGTGGGACCGGAACGTCCGATCTGTCTGTCACACGACCGACCGGCGCAGAGGTAACGCGGGCGATGGCGACGCGACGGACGCACGGCGCAATTGCTGCCCGCAGTCGCGGGAGTGGAATGCCCGGTGCGTGACGGTCGACAGCGAAGGCACGACGGCTGACTTCACCACCACTCTGCCCAGCCTCGAACCGACACCGTACTGAGCACGCCGGCTGCGGCGAGGACGCCGCGCACAACGCACGACGAATAGCGCAGTCGCAATGCGTTCAACTCGTGCGATCCAACGCCGTTTCCGCGAGCCAGAATGGCGCCTGTGACACGATTGTCAGCGCCGCTGGCGCGTAGCCTACCGCCGACGATGATGACGCCATCGAACTGAAAATTGCCGCGCAGAGTGAGGTCGCCATCCACCAGCAGCACACCCTGCCCGCGGCCCACGGGGCCATCCAGATGACCGCGCACCTGTACCGCTGGCAGCCAGTCAGCGCACGGAGAAGGCCGCTGCGGGTCGCCCCAGTTGGTGGGTTCCACGGAGCCGGTGCGGCAATGACCCGATCCATCCAGGTGTGGTTCAGTTGGCGGTCCGGTGAGATCGCCGGCGAATATGAGCGGCGGCGCCCAGCGCAGTGTGTCTGATGTTGGCCAGGCGAGCAGATAGCGATCGGCGCGCGACGCTCCGGAATCGGCCACCCAGCCGCCGACAAGTGAGGAAGGAGCAAGTGTGACTGCGGCGTCAGTGGCCAACGCGGGGAGGCTCGCCGAGTCGGACGGAGAGCAGTTCCAGCCGGCCACGAGGCTGTCGCGACCGTCCAGCGTCAGCTCGGTCGCCGCTGCCGCACCTGGCACTATCGCGGCACCCACAGTGAGGGCAGCGCGCACCTCGAGCAATGGCGGCTGCACGATCCAGAGCGCCGCAGTGCTACGCCGCGCGGCGCGCTCGTTCGCCGGTCCCGGTGCGGTCGAGTGCCCCTCCACCCGTACCACGAGCGGTGCCAGCCGGGTGACGCTCACCGTGGTCTCGGCACCATTCCAACTGCCTGTGCTCCATTGCACGCTGCTTCCAACCGCGAGATCCGGCGGCACGCGGTCCGCCCACTCTTTCATCGCCGTCGCGCGAGCTCCTTCGGCGGCAGCAAAGGCACTGGCGACAACGGAGGAGCGGCGCCCTGCACGCTGGGCGTGGAGTACCGCGCCAAGCCCCGCTACGGACAGAGCACTGAGGAGCGCCAGGGCGCCGAGCACTATGAGAAGAGCCGCGCCCGTACGATCGCGTAGGGGCGCCTCCGCCTGGCGTTCGCGCCGCATCAACGCCCCCGCAGTGCGAGCCAAGCTTCGGCCACCTCATTGCCGCCCCTTCGCGGCGCCCGCGCTACGACATGGACGATCGCGATGTGGGATGGGTCGGCGGCACCCAGATCCGCTCCAGCAGAATCCAGATAGGTGAAGCGGAATCCGGTACTCTCGGCCAGAGCCGCCGGAGGCCGCAGGGGACCGACCGCTGGCTGCACAGAGGCACATGGAGCGGCAGTGTCGGCCGGGCAGCGACGGAGCCCGAGCTGTCCGCTACCGTCAGCAGCGCGGTAGTTCACTAAACGAATGCGCCGTTGAACCCTGACCAGGGTGCCAGCCACGACGCCCGCCGGGAGCGCATCCAGGGTAAGCTCCAGCCGCGGCTCGCCTGCCATATCCGGCGTGGTGTAGGCTGTTGCCAGACCAGCCGTTGCCGGACAGAGAGTTGGATCGTGGCGCAGTGTGGCGGCGATGACGGTAGCTCGCCGCCAGGCTCCGGGAGTGACGTCGGCCGGGTTTAGGAAGAGCGCGGCGTCATCCGGTTCCGGCATGGCTCGCCAGCGCGTCCGCGCCCCTTCCCCGGCGCGCCCCAGAGGCGGTAGCACGACGAGCGGTCCGGACGGCGCCTCGCAGACCACGCCCTCGGCCAGCGGAAGCTGGAAGTCAATGGCCGTATCGGAGGCAATGCTGATGTCGGAAGGTGACGCGCCGCGCAGTTGGGCCGCTACCACGTCCACCGCTTGGGCCGCAGTGCGCCTGCCGCGGGCTCTCTGCATTGTCGTCACCAGCCCCTCCCGCTGGACGTCCACCACCGCCGCGGTGAGGAAGGCGATGACGAGGAAGAGACCGAGCGCCACGAGCAGTTCGAGGATCGTATAGCCAGCCCGCTGCGACCAGCGACGGCGAAGCCTGCCCCGGAGTGCGGCCCGCCGCTGTCGGCGACGGGCACCGATTCTGGATGTGGATACGTCGACGGCAGTGGGATTCTTCGCCGTCGATTCACCGGCGTTGGTACCTGGCTGGCTTGAAGCGGCGCGGCTCATGCGCCGGGCCGGCAGTCGCGCGCGGAGATGAGCGAGTCGCCGACCAGCCGCCCATCCATGTCCGATTCGGCGCGGGCGGTGAGCGTGGCCGCGGGAGAGCCGCCGTCACGAGTCCAGCGAACAGTCACCCGACCCACCGTGTCCGTTCCGCTGGCCGATGTACAGGACATCACCGACATGCGGTCGACGGCGGAGCTGGCGGCGGCGGTGGCGTTAAGGCTCACCGCCGCGCGGCGCGCATGACTCTGCAGGCCGACCACTCCCTGAGCGATCGCGAGCAGTCCAACCCCCAGCACAACGAGGGCAACAAGTTGTTCAACTACGGTGAAGCCGGCGCGGCCGGCGGCAGTCTGGTGCGACATGGTCTGGCCTCTGGATGGGAGAGACACCATGAAGCGGATCGGACTGTTCCCTGCCATCTCACAACCGCGCCTGTCATCATCCCGTCCCAGTACTGACCTTCTCTAATCCGGGAGGGGGCTCGACCACAGACCTGGCGGGCTGATGTCACAAACACGGAATGGGGGCGGGACCATTTGGTCCCGCCCCCATTCCAGGTCAGACTGCTCGGCGCCTGAGCACCGGGCTCGTCAGACTCACGAGCAGACGATCACGCCATCCGTAGCCGGCGTTGAGCCAGCACCAACAGCCACTTCACAGGTGTTGAAGCCCTCGGTGATGGAGGTGTTGGTGACGCTGATCGTGTAGCCGTTACCGGTGCCGTTAGCAGTCGCCGTCGCAGTGTTGCCATTCGAGGCGTTGAAGTCCGTGTTCTGAGTCAGGGAGTGGTATGCGCCGTCGTCAGACGCTGCCGCTTCCATGGAACTCATGATGTTGCGCACGTCGGTCTTCACCGACGCCAGCTTCGCCTTGTCCTTCGTCGCGGCAAACTTCGGAATCGCGATCGCGGCCAGGATGCCGATGATGACGACGACGATCAGGAGCTCGATGAGCGTGAAGCCCTTGCGCATGTTCTTCTGCATGTTGCCTCCAGTGGGGTTGGTGCGGGGTGGGGTGGGGTGGGGTCTTTCAACTGCGACGCGGCGATTGCGAGACCGCCTCGGGTACATGACAAGGCAACCGGCGTACCAACCTCATCATTAGCCCGTAACTTGTTGTTTTACTGCAACTTAGCCTTTCTGGCTCGTACTCCCTTCCGGTCTCGCCGCGTGGTGTTCCGCCCGATCCGTTGCACTTTGCCAGACCTTGGTTCCAGGCCGTGCCGGCACGTCGTGACGCTGTTCGGTGGAATGACGAAGTGGGAGCTGACGGAGTAACCACTCAGTCCACTTTTTATCCCGAATTCGAGAACTCGACGCACGCACTTTTGAAGTACGTTGATCCCACCAGGCGCAGGCAGGACTCGTTCGCGCAGCGCACTCGCTCGTAGCGCTGGCGCTGATCGCTCGCTCGCAATCCACTCTCGACATGCCCCTTCCTGGCGCGCCCTTCTGGCACGCTCAGTATCTCCAGCGCGCGCACGAACACGGGGCCGAGCATAGCTGCCCGACCCCGTTGTCGTGTCATCTTTTCATCGCGCCGAGCGCCACGCCGCCAACATCCCGCGCCAGGATCGCGACGATTGTTGCCAATGGCTGCTTCCCCTCCCCGCCCTACCCGTCCAGCCCGTACCGCCCCAGCTTCCGGTGTAGCGTGGAAGGATCGATGCCCAGCACCTCGGCAGCGCGCGTCTTCTGGCCGCCGGAACTCTGCAGAACCCAGGCGATGTAGGCCCGCTCTATTACCTCGAGCGTAGGGTTCGGAAGCTCCTTTGCCCCAACCAGTGGCTCGCTCCGCCGCGCCGTGAGTGCGTCGGGGAGTGCAGACACGTCGATGGTGTCTCCGCGCGCGAGAATCACCGCGCGCTCCAGCGCGTTCTCCAACTCACGGACGTTGCCCGGCCAGTCATAAGCCTGCAGCGCCGCCAGGGCGTCAGACGTCAGGGCGCGCGGCGGATGTCCGCGCTGCTCGACCGCTCGCTTCAGGAATGATTCGGCGAGGAGCGCAATGTCCTCGCGTCGCTCACGCAACGGAGGTAGGTCGATGGAGATGACGTTCAGTCGGTAGTAGAGATCGTTCCGGAACGAACCACGCCGGATCTCGGCTTCCAGATCGCGATTGGTGGCAGCTATGACCCGAGTGTCGATGGGCACGGACTCGGTACCGCCCACCGGGATGACCTCACGCTGCTGCAGTACGCGGAGCAGCTTCACCTGGGTAGCCGCTGTCGTCTCGCCGATCTCGTCCAGGAAGAAGGTTCCGCCCGCGGCCGCAGTGAACAGGCCGTCCTTGTCCCTAACCGCACCGGTGAAGCTTCCCTTCACGTGACCGAACAGTTCGCTCTCCAGCAATCCTTCGGGTAGTGCGCCGCAGTTGATGGACAGGAAGGGCGACGCGGTCCGACCGCTCAGCTCGTGTACGTAGCGGGCAATCACTTCCTTGCCCGTACCCGACTCGCCCTGGATGAGGACCGTCGAGTCGGTGGGCGCAACGGTCTCCGCCAGCCGGAGTACGTTCATCCAGGCCCGACTGCGACCGACGGGGAGGACGACAGTCTCACGGTCGCGGCGACTTATCTCCTGTTTGAGCGACTTGTTCTCAACCCTGAGCAACCGGTGTTCGGCGGCCCGCTTCAGGATGGCCAGGAGCTCGTCGTTGCGGAATGGCTTCTGGATGTAATAGAAGGCGCCCTCGTTCACCGCCTGCATCGCCGACTGCAGCGTCGCCTGGGCGGTCATGAGGATCACCGGCATCTCTCCGTCCCGCTCCCGTGCCGCGGCCAGCAACTGCACTCCATCCACTCCCGGCATCCGCACGTCGGTGAGCATGATGTCCGGAGTGAGCGTCTGCAGTGCTTCCAGCCCCGCCCTGCCGCCATGGGCGGTGTGCGGGGTGAAACCGGCGTTCCGGAGCAGGATGCGTAACGAGTCGAGGATGCTCGTCTCATCGTCGACGACGAGCACTGAGGGAGAGGCCACTATAGAAAGCTCGGAGAGGGAGGCATGTCGGACAGAGCGTTACGCCGGGATAGCTTTGGGAGTAGGACGACCAGACTGACCACGCAGGCCAGCCTGATCTACTGGTGGGGCGTGATCAACCAGCCGCAGGCCACCGTCGCCGTCCTCCTGCCGGACCGGGAGGAGCACGGTGAAGCGAGCTCCGCCAGGTGCCGCGTCCACGAACACGAAGCCGTGGTGCGCTTCGACTGCCCGGTGGACTATTGGAAGGCCGAGTCCGCTGCCGCCAAAGCGTCGAGCCGATTCCGAGGATTGTTCGAAGCGACCAAACAATCGTTTACGCATGTCGGCACTCATGCCGGGGCCGGTGTCGATGACAGTTCGTCTTCCTCGGCTAGCGCTACCTCTACCGTCACGAGACCTCCTTCAGGCGTCGCCTGGACAGCGTTCAGCGTCAGGTTGAAGAGGGCCCGATGCAGAAGGTCCTCGTCGCCCTCGATAATGACCGCTCCGAGAGGCGTCCGACATTCCACTGTTACGCCGGCGGCGCGATCGGGATGCGAGGTGGCCAGGGCGGTGGCGTCGCGGGCAACTGACGCCAGGTCCACCGGCGCGATCCGCGTCACCCGCACACGGGCGAAGTCCAGGAACTCGGCGAGGAGCCGGGAGAGCCGGTCCGATTCGCGGACAATGAGCCCGCTCAGCACTCTCTCGTCCTCGCCTGCCTGGGGCATCTGGGCGAGCTGTTCGACGGCGCTACGAATAGAAGCCAGCGGATTGCGGATCTCGTGAGCCAGCGACGCGCTGAGGGCCGCCACCGCCTCCAGCCGCTCGGCGCGCAGGTGCAGCGCCTCCAACCGCTTGGATTCCGACAGATCCTGGAAGATCGCCGTGATCGTCGGGCGTCGTTCGCCGGCACGTCCGTCCAGTTCGGACAGAGTAGTCGTGACGCCCACCGGGAAGCGCCGGTCAGCCAGGGTGACGACCCCCTCGGCGCGGGTCGTCCTGATTCCGTCCACTACACCGCGCTCGAGAGCTCTGCCCAACTCCGGCGATACCGCGGATATTGCCGGCAGCACCCTGCGCCCCGTGGAGCGTGTGAAGCCAATTCCCAATAATTCCGAGGCCGCGGCGTTGGCATAGAGCAGTCGGCCCTTGTCATCCACCGTGATCACACCGCTGCGGATGTTGTGCAGGATGTCACTCGCCTGGAGTCTCGCCTGCACCAGCTCGGCAGCCAACTCCTCCTGACCCGTGCCCAACTCCTGCAGGCGGGCGCTGATGAAGGCACCCCCCGCGGCGACCGCGCCGAAGACGGCGAACTGCAGCCAGGCCACGACATTGAGCGGGCCGGCGTGGCCGAGCACGCCATCGGCGAGGAAGAGGGAGAGTCCCAGTCCCGTGACAAGGAGCCCCCCTCCGCGCGGGAGGACGATAGACGCGCTGACGATGACAAGGATGTAGAGTGCCGCGAACTGCGACCCCAGCCCACCTGTGAGGTGGACCACCGTCGTCACGAGCAGGAGATCGAACGCCGCCTGCAGGTATAGAAAGCCGCGCGAAAGCGTCGCGGCGCGCCTCTCGCTGTAGAGAGCCGAGCCGGCGGTAACGAGCAGGGCCGTGACACAGGCGAGCGAGGCCAGCAGGGTGTCCGCGGTGGCCGCCTCTCCCCAACTGAAGATGGCGGCAACGAAGATCGCCCCGGCCACCGAGAGGCGGACCAGGTAGCCCCAGCGCACCAGGCGGCGCGGGTCCAGCAGCGCCCTGAGGCGCGAGTCAGCAAGGTTGGTGATATCGGTGTCCTGCGTTACCGCCGCTTGGCAATGCTCGCGGAAGGTGTGATCGTGCAGTACGGGGACGACCAAACGACACCGGGGGTTACTCAGTGGAAGGGGAGGGAGCATTAACCGCGGGCGCAATCATCGCCCGGCTGTCCTTAGTTCTGATTCTGGTAGCTATTAACGGATTCTTCGTCGCTGCCGAGTTCGCCCTCGTGGCGGCCAGGCGCAGCCGCATCGACGCTATGGCAGACGCGGGCGACGCCAAGGCGCTCACGGTGCAGCACGCACTCACGCACCTTGACCGCTACATATCGGGCACCCAGATCGGGATCACCCTCGCCTCCCTTGCCCTTGGCTGGGTGGGCGAACCGGCACTCTCGGTGATCATTGATCGGTTTCTGGCGTTGTTTGGCGTGCAGCCCCCGGCCGGCGCGGCGCACGTGAGCGTGAGCATCGTCGTCGCCTTCCTCATCATCACATTCCTCCACATCGTCCTCGGCGAGCTCGCTCCGAAGTCGGTGGCTCTGATCGCGCCGGAGCAGGTGAGCCGCTGGCTGGCGCGCCCGCTGATTCTCTTCGCCAAGCTGATGTCGCCGTTCATAGCGCTGCTCAACGGCACCGCGAATCGGCTCCTGATGCTGTTCGGGATGCATTCTGCAAGCGAGTCCAGTCACGTTCACTCGCCGGAGGAACTGCGGCTGCTGGTCATGCAGTCGCGCGCCCACGGCACGCTGGACGAGTCGGACTCCATGATGCTGGCCGGCGTCTTCGACTTCCACGACAAGAAGGCGCGGGACGTCATGCGCCCCCGTACCGAGGTGGCTGCGTTGGACATCGAAACGGGCGCCGAGGAGCTCTGGGTGACGCTTCGTAGCGAGCGCTACTCGCGTTATCCGGTCTACCGCGACTCGCTGGACGACATCGTCGGCATCTTCCTGGGCAAGGATCTCTGGCTGCACGACGGCACCGAGCCATTCGCCCTCAAGAACTTTGTACGCGAGGCCCTATTTGTACCCGACAGTAGGCCGGCCGAACTGGTGCTGGATGACCTGCGGAAGACGCGCGCACACATGGCCGTGGTGCTCGACGAATACGGCGGCACGGCGGGGATCGTGACGATGGAGGACCTCGTCGAGGAGGTCATCGGCGACATAGCCGACGAATACGACATTGCCGGTCGGACGGCGATGGAGACCGACGGAGTGCTCGAACTCGCCGGTTCGCTGTCGCTGATCGACGTCCGTGGCGACTATCAGGTGCGCGTACCCGAGGGCGACTGGTCAACCCTGGGTGGCTACGTCTTCAGCACGTTGGGTCGGCTGCCGCGAGTCGGCGACAGGGTGCCGTTCGCTAGCGGCGAACTGGAGGTGGTGGCGATGGACGGACGACGCGTGGCCGCTGTGCGAGTGCATCGCGCCAATCCGCCGGGAACGGCGGTGCCAGCAAGTTGAGGACGCCGTGAGCGATCCCGTCCCAGCGGCGCCGCCGCCCTCCGATGGACTCATTGTCTCTGCCTCGCTGACAATTCCGCGCGCGGAGCTGTCGATGCGTGCGTCACGCGCCGGTGGACCGGGCGGTCAGCACGTGAACACTTCCAGCACGCGTATCGAAGTGCGGTGGAACGTGCTCACATCCACCGCGCTTACCGACGAACAGCGCGAGAGGCTGACTCAGCGACTCGCCGGCCGCATGGACGCCGAGGGTTATGTGCGGGTCGTGGCTGCCGACAGCCGGAGCCAGCGTCAGAACCGGGAAGCTGCCGAATCGCGTCTGGCCGACCTCATCCGCCGCGGCCTCATCGTCCCCAAGTCACGCCGCCCGACCAAGCCCAGCAGGGCCGTCAAGCGCCGCCGACTGGAGGCGAAGAAGAAGCAGGCGGACAAGAAGCGCGACCGCCGGTGGAAACCCGAGTAGGCAGCGGCTAACGCACTCCGACCGATATGCCGACGCGATAGGTCACGAGGTCGGCCCGACTTCGCTGGATGTTGAAGTGCGGCGGTCTGCCGGCGTTGATGACGATGTCGCCCTTCCGCAGATACTCCACGTTTCCGTTGCGCAGGTAGCGCACACCGAGGTCGAGCGAGATGGGGTTCCGGTCCTTCGGGTTGAAGGGGATTAGAACGCCACCCACGCCGCCGTAGGAGAACGTATTGTCGCTGAAGTTACGCGTGGAGGCGAACGGCTGGTTGGTGTTGTCGGAGCCCTCCACCCGCGAATCGGTCCAGAGGAACGTCCATCCAACCTGGGCGGCCACATACGGTCGAATGAGCCCGACTGGCACCATCAACTGTGGCCCCACCGCGCCATAAGCGAGGTTGTTGGACGTCATAATATCCGCCTGTACGAGGCAACTCGGGGTGAGACAGTCACGGGTCTTCATCCGACCATACGCCATACCACCAGCATCAAACCTCAGCCCGAAATAGCCAGCGTCACCAATGAGCAGGGTGCCACTGAACTCGCCACCCCAGCCCTGTTTGATGCGATCAGCGAAGTCGCCCACCGGCTGAGCATAGTAGCCGCTGCCGCCCACCTGGCCACGGACGGGCCTCATGAAAGCCGGGTCGGCAACCTGGGCAGAGGCGAGAGAAGGAGCCAAAAAGGCGAAAGCGAACGCGGTGAATAGCTTGGGAATGGCCATGTAAGATGGAGATGGAGCGTTGCTGGGTTACGGGCCGGAATGGCGCCGCTAATCACACTACGCTCATCCGGCCGGGCCGGGTTTCAATTGTGCTACCGGCAGCGACTTCACAACCCCGCTGGGCATCAGGCGAGAGCAGCCGTTATCGCATCAGGGAATGGGGCCGTTGCTTCGGGCCAGCGCGACCAAAGCGTGCTCAGCAACGTATCACCTGAATCGCACATGGGGAGGGCAGCGGTTCGCTGCCCTCCCCATGTGCACCAGCTTCGCGAACTACGGCGAGTTCTGACGATTAGCGCGGCACGCCGATCAGGTCATCGAGCGAGACGAACTCGCCCTCATCGCCGAACGGATCTCCCGGAGGCGCTACTAGGGCCGGCGCCCGCTCGGGGAGCACGCCGTCGTCGAGCCAGCGGGCGATATCACGCTCCATCTGAGCCCAGTGCGCGCGGTTCACGTCGTCGCGGCCGGCAGTGGCCCGCGAAGCTGCGTCACGTCGCATTTCGTTCAGCTTGAAAGTGACCATGGAGCGTACTTCGGGGGCGGCGCGCTTGTCGGCGGCAAGAGTGAGGAGGCCGTCGACAACGCTGACCTGGGTGACGCGCTGGAGCGCCCCCGTCCGGGAATTGGAAGACGCGCTGGCTCGCCATGTAGCCGCCAGCAGAGCATCAATGGTCTCGTTGAGGGAGAGAGCACCACCATCGCGTGCAGACTGCTGCACGAGGCGGGCGGCGCGCTCGGGCACCAGAATGGCGTCGACGATCATCTGCGCCAGGGTGCGTGCTGCGCCGAACTCGTCGAACGCCGGCGCGGTGTGGGCACCGAACAGCTCCACCGAGCCGCGATAACCGTACGGGCGCGGCCCCATCAGGGTGATCACCGTGTCCGGGATAGCCAGCGCCTGCGGTGCCAGTTGCGCAATGAGGGCAGCCAGGGCCTGACGCTGCTGGGCCGCCGGTACGGTGCGCGTGGCTTGCTGACCGTCGCCCTTGACGGCGTTCCGGTACTCCATTCCGCCCACTGTCTTGGAAAGCGAGCTGATGGCGAAACGGTGTATGAAGTAGACGGGTACAAAACGTTCCTGAAGCAACGCTACCGGCTCGCCGGTGCGGATGTTACGAAGCCCGAAGCGCTCCATCGCGACCTTGCGCACCGCTACCTGGTTCTGCAGGAACTCGAGCCCGGTGGTCCGGTCGTCCCAGAGGTTGGTGCGCGGGTCGCTGGACGACGCGGGTCGTGCGTCGTTATCGGAAAGGAAGAGCAGGCCGCGCTGCAGCCCATCGCGAACGATGGCCGCCAGCGAGTCGCTCTCCGTTGCTGCCGGGAACGGGGTATACCCCCAGCGGATTGCCCAGACATCAAAGGCAGCCGGTGAATTGTCGTAGATGCCAGACAGATCGAACTCACCCTGCGGCGTGAGGCCCACACGAGCCGCCGGATAGTCCATGATTGAACCCCGGTCGTAGGTGGACGCGATGTAGTTGTGCGCCAGTCCCAGGGTGTGACCGATCTCGTGAGCCGTCACCTGCCGTACGCGTCCCAATACCCAGGTCGTGTCACCCGGCGTGTCGGCGCCCATCAGACCGGCGTACAGGTTGTAGGCCGTCCGGCCGCGGTGCGAATCCAGACGAGCCATTCCCTTCAGTATCTCGCCGGTGCGGGGATCGGATAGCGAACCGCCCACCGACCAGCCGCGCTCGTTCCGGTTCACCCACTGAATTACGCTGTAGCGGATATCCATCGGGTCTGCGCCCTCCGGCAGCAGGGTGGCAACGAAGCCGCCCTTCAGGCCAGCCTGGTCGAACGCCCCCTCCCAGAACTTTGCTCCCTGCAGAGTCGCCGTGCGCAACGGCTCGGGGATTCCACGGTCGACGTAGTAGCGAATCGGATTCTTAATCGGGCTGTTCGGATCGGAGGGGTTGGTGCGCTCGAGGCGATGACGCGATGCCAGTCGCCTCACGAGCTCACCCTCCACCGGCTGCGAATAATCGTTGAACTGCCGGCCGAAGTAGCCTACGCGAGGATCGGCATCGCGCATCCGGAAGTCGTCGTCGGGAAGTGGGACGAAGGTGAGATGCTGGCGCATCGTGATTGCGCTCCCGTCTGGCGCGATCATACTCACCGTACGGCCCGGGTTACCAGAGGTCGCGAAGGTGAGCGCGACGTCCACCTCGGTGTTCTGGGGCAGCGCCTTGGTGTATGGCTCGTAGAAGTACGACCTGTCACGCGCCGGCGCGTAGCTGCCTTCCTGGCTCCGTGCCAGTGTCCGGCCGACGCCGGTCCAGTCACGCATGGCGAAGTCCGTCGCGTCCACCAGCATCCGGCCGCCTTCCACCGCCAGCAGCGGTAGCGCGGCCACCGTGCTGGCCGGGAAGGCCTCGTCCACCGTTCGCTTGAGGTCAGGGTTGTTCGGATCGGTGGCGCGGTAGTTCCAGTTCTCGAAGATCGCCAGCACCCGATCACCATTTCGCTGGAAGCGGAGCACGTTCCCGCCGCCGCTCATGCCTCGGTCGATACCGATCGGATTGGAGCCGAGTCCGGTAGCCTGGGTGGTGAAAAAGAGCATCCGCGCCGAGTCGGCGGGGATCTCCAGGAGCAGCTTGTGCTGCCGCTGGTCCAGATAGATCGGCAGGAAACCATCCTGCCGCTGCAGACCCGAGGTCCGTGAGGCGATGGAGGCGGCGGGGGTGCTGGCCTGGCCACTCGCCCCGCCGGTAGCGGCGGCACGAGCAGGCACTGGGGTGGTGGCGGGTGCCGGTGCGGAGGCACGGCTGCACGCGCTGACGGAAAGCGCCAGGGCGGACAGCATGAGCGGCAGCGAGTGCAGACGTGGCATTGGCATGGCGACGGGTGGTGGAAGGCCGGCGCCACCGACTGCTGTGTGGCCCGACGCACTTGCGAGCTGCAACATGCGAGCGGCGGCAACTCGTGAACCGGAAGCTGGAGGAACTCAGCTATCCTACGAGATCCAGCGGGATAGCGCGAGACTCGTCTGCTGGCGGATGACCGGCACCCTCTCTACGGACGAAGGTCCTCATACGCTGGCCATTCGACTTCCTGGCATCGGCACGCGGCCGCTCGCAGCCACGGACTCGCCGGCTTTAACGACGGCGCAGCAGGTCGCTGAGCACCCAGCTGAGCAGTATGACGGCGATGAGCGCGAAGCAGATCGATGTCACCAGCCAACCGGGTTCGGCTCGCGTGCTCGCCATGACGGCGAGACCCAGGGAGCCCAGAGCCAGCCCCATCCTGGGGAGTCCTGATTCGGCGGTCAGCGTCTGCCCACCGAAGCCGTTCCGGAACCAGATCAGCGCTCCGAGAAGGAATGTCCCGATGCCCAACCAGATTCGCATCGCACGGCGGGGTTGAGGTATTACGGAGGCGAGGACCCGGTGTGTATGCCCGGGCCAATCTCAACGTAGTCCCCTAGCGCCCGCTCTGCAGCTTGCGCTTCTGCTTGTGCCGGTACATCACGCTATCGGCTCGCCGGATTGCCGCTGTCACGTCGTCGGTGTCTTCATAGGCCGCCGCGCCGACACTCGCTTCGAGCTTCAGGACCGCAGGGGTGCCCTGGAGGGCGAGCGGCGGAGCTTCCTCCAGGATACGCCGACAGCGTGACTCGGCATCCTCCATTGACAGACCGGGAAGGACGAGCAGGAACTCATCGCCCCCCCATCGGCAGAGCGGCGCGATGGGTCCCGACATACCGCGCAGCACGGCCGCCAACTGCCGGAGCAGGGAGTCACCGGCAGCGTGGCCGTAGGCGTCGTTTACTGGTTTGAGGTTGTCCATGTCCAGAACCAGCACCGCGCCCGGCCCGTCCGATCCGGGCGGCGGAAAATCGAGCCACTCCTGAAGCCCCTGGCGATTGAGACAACCGGTGAGGGTGTCGGTGGTCGCCACCTGTCGCAGCCTGTCGTGAGCCGCGGCCAGTTCCACGTTCGCCGCATCAACCCGGCGCTTGGCCCCCGCCAGTTGCCCCAGGGCATCCTCCAGCACCAGCACTACCATCCCGAGCCCGAGAGCGGTCGTGAAGAAGAAGTCGGCGAAACGGTTGTAGCGGACTATTCCACCAGTCATGACCTGGATGGTCGAAGTCTGAGCCATGGGTCCGGCGTGAGAAATGACACCATAGAGGGTCCAGAGAAGTGCACCCGCCAGAAAGGCGAGCCCCGTCAGGCGCGTGCCGACGCCACGACGGGCGCTCGGGAGCCGGAGCAAAGTCACGCCGCTCAGCCCCAACGTCAGCGCGGCAAGCGGAGCCTGGAGGCCCACCAGAGATTCCGCCGACGCGCCCGCCATTGCTGGCACTACCCCACAAACGGCCAACGAACCAATAGCAGCCAACCAGAACCGATTCAGCCGACGGTCGGTGTACGTGACGGCCCCGTGCAGGAAGAGCAGTAGGGCAGCGATCTTCGATAGCTGATAGACTGCCGCCAGCAGCCGCACCGCGACATGCTCCGGGCTCAGAACCACGCCGAAGGCGAGCGGGAGCATGAGCACGCGGGCGCTGGCGGCCAGCACAGCCAGCGTCAGTAGCGTCCACGCGGCGGCCCACCAGCCGGAATGGGCCGCACGTTGGCGCCGGTGCAGCAGAACCAGCAGCACCAGAATCAGTACCGCGCCCGCGACCTGGAGCACGGCACCTATCATGTCTACGAGATAGCGAGTCTGGTCTGTGGCCATCTGGGAGGGTGGACTGGCTGGCGTCTTTGCGAGCCAATGACAGGCGCGGGTACGGCCGATGGCCGCCTCGACAGCGAATCGAGGATGTGACCCGGGGAGTGACCCGGCGCGCGATCACGGTCCTGGCAGAGAGGACGATCAACAAGCCGCCAGGGTACCGGGGATTGGCGTCCAAGAGGTGCGGAACGGTCGACCAGACTGAAGTGGGGCAGGATCGACGAGGGTGGATTAATGGTTGGCTTCGGTATTGCACCTGCGCCCGCCGTCTGGCGGGGCGGCGGGGTCGCCTCACCCGTAACCCGGACGCCACCCCGCGCAGACCTTCTTCCGCCCCGCCGAATGACCTACATCTTGTGGACGCTCGCCGCCCTGCCCTTCGTCATCTTCTCGGTGATCGGGCTGCGCTACCTCGTGCGCGGCACACCTGTGCGGCGGGTGAGAATGGCGTCCATGCACGGCCACGAGCCGTTGGAGGACGACGCCCAGTTCCGCCGTGCGCTCGAGCTACTGGGACATGTCCAGTTCACTGAGGGTAACCGAGTCGAGTTGATGCGCTGCGGCGACGACACCTACCCACGGATGTTCGCCGACCTCGCCTCCGCCACCCACAGCATCACCCTCCAGATGTACTACTGCCAGCCAGGTAAACTGGCCGATCAGCTCCATGCCGTTCTTACGGATAGGGCGCGCGCTGGCGTAAGGGTGCTCTTCCTCTGGGATGCCTTCGGTTCCCACACCCTTCCCGACGAGTACCGCGAGAGTCTCTGCGCGGCAGGGGTCGAGGTGGCCGTCTTTCGCCCGGTGGAGTGGTGGGCACTCGAGAAGGCATACAACCGGTCACACATTCGCGTCGTAACCGTGGACGGCCGGTTGGGCTACACCGGCGGTTTCGGAATCGATGACAAGTGGCTCGGCGACGGCCGCAGCGCCGACCAGTGGCGCGATACCACGGTTCGCTTCTCCGGACCTGCGGTGGCCGGCCTCCAGGCTACCTTTGCTGCCGGCTGGGCCGAGGCCACCGGAGATTTGCTCACCGGAGCGCCCTTCTTCCGCGGCAACGACGGGAGCGACGATGACGGGATCGCGGACGACAGCGCGGTATCGGCTGACCAGAGCGATCCGGCCGGAAGCAACGTTACAGCCGGTGTTATGCACGCCGCGCCCACAATAGGCAGCACGGCCGCCGAACGATTCCTCGCGCTGGCCATAAGCGGCGCCCGCCGCAACCTCTACATCTCCAATGCCTACTTCGTCCCTGACGACGATTTCTGCGAGATGCTCGGGCAGACAGCGCGCAGGGGCGTCGACGTCCGAATCCTCACACCTGGCGCCAACACTGACGTCAACTCCACCCGTATGGCTTCTCACGCCCGCTACGAGGAGTTGCTGCGACACGGTGTGCGCATCTTCGAGTATCAGCCGACCATGATGCACGCGAAGACCATTGTCGCTGACGGCTGCTTCGGCTCGGTGGGGACGATGAACATTGACAACCGGTCGCTCGCCTTCAACGACGAGAGCAACCTCGTGTTCCTGGACGAGACCGTAGGCGAACAGTTGGAGCAGATGTTTTCCGACGACCTGCTGTTGAGCACTGAGATCACTCTCGAGGAGTTCCAGCGTCGACCGTGGACCGAGCGCGTTCAGGAGCGCATCTTCTCAGCGATGGCGCGCATACTGTAGCGCGTCCCTTTATCAGCGAAGGTTTCCGGATCAGCCCGGCTGCCGTACATTGGGCACGAGCGCCGGACTACCGTAGCGAGGTGAGGGCCGGCGGTCGTTCGGTATGCGAATCCTGTCCGCCCTGTCCCTTCCCGCCGTGCGCCAGATGTGGACCTCATCTCAGGCCGAAGCTCACGACCGCGCACCGCGGACGCCTACGTTGGCGCCCAGCGGACGCACTACCGGTCTCTGTGGCCTTCTGCTCATGGTGGCCGCCATTGTACCGCTGGTGGGATGGGCAGCTGCCTGGCCAGCCCTCGCCTCCTACCTGCCCGGTTGGCCGGTGACCCCGCCAGGAGCATCCCTGGCCCTCGTCGCCTGCGCCGCCGGATTGGTCTCCCAGAGCTACGGCGTGCCACGTATCGCCCGACGTTTCTTGGCTATGGCAGGCGGATGGGCGGCTATCGGGATCGCGCTCTTTCTCCGCACCCGCGCTGCCGGTCGCCCAGCGGTCCTGGATGCTCCTGGTCTCGTGCTTGACTGGTATGATATTCCTGGGGCCGCGCTTCAGTACTGGCCGTCCCGTACGGCAGCGGTCGCCATCGCCCTTCTCGGTGTTGCCGTGGCCCTTCTGGCAGTGGAGCGAGCCAGCATGCAGCGGGCAGCATGGGGCGCGGCGGTGGGTGCGGCCCTGCTCGCGCTGGCGGCGGGAGGTATGCCTGCTCCGCCGTCGCTTTCCGGCGACATTGCCCAGGCCGCCCAGGCCGCCGCCGACGCGCGGGCGGCGGTCATCTCGCCACCCCTGGCCTGGCTGATCCTGCTGGGAGCCTGCGGCGTGCTACTCCGCCGGAGCGACGGAGGCCCGGCCTGGGTAACCCCCCACGGAGGCGCCTTTGCGGTCGCCCGCCGCCTCCTGCCCGGCGTTCTCCTCATCCCGCCGGCGATGGTCTGGCTGACCGAACTGGCCGAGCGGCGGAACTGGCTGAGCAGCGACTCTGCCCATGCGCTCCTCACTCTCGGCCTGGTCGCCGGTCTAGGCGCTGTGGCAATGCTCGCCGTCCACTACCTGTCGAATACCGCCGCCCGTGGCCGTCAGGTCGAAGAGCGACGACGGCAGCGGACCCGCGAACGCGATACCGAGTATGCCGCCCGGAGCGCCGAAGGCACCCTGCGCATCGCTGCCGATCGCTACCGCACCCACCTCAGAGCCATTCTGGACGTTGCCCCGGCACCATTCGTCGCGCTCGATCGACAGGGCAACGTGGCCTATGCCAACACGGCCGCCCTGGAAGCCATGGGCCGATCCATAAACGAAGCCAGCGGTCGCTCGCTGATGGAGCTCTGGCCGGAGGTCGGCGAGGCCATCAACGCAGCACTTGTTGGCACAGTACTCGGTGCACCGCTAGCCCGTACGGTGACGGCTATGGACGGTAGATCCCTGGAGCTGCGCGGCTATCCCAGCGAGGACGGCCTGGCGCTCTTCGTCCGCGAGGTGGAGGTCCGGGTCTGAGAGGCTTCTCGTGGCGGAGGCCTGATATCCTGGGACCTGGACGGGCTGCCGCCTTTCCTCCGCGAAGCGGAGGTCAGGCACGAGCGAGCTGCCCCTAGTCGGAAAGCTGACTACCTGGTACAACGGCAGCCTGGCAACTTGCCCGCCTGGCAACTAGAGCTAGTGCGCCCGGCCTAGCGAATTAGCCGCTGGATGTCTCCTAGCATGTCGCCAGCCGTGGATCCGAAAGGATACAGAATTCTCAACCTTCCCTTCCTGTCCACGAGAAACACCTGGGCGCTGTGGGCCACTCCGTAGGCGCCGCTGCTATCGGCTTGCTCCGCCTGAGCGAAGATATTCAGGCCGCTACGCAGCCGATCGATGGTGGCATCATCGGCAGTGAGGCCAATGAACGAGGTATCGAACTGGGTCGCGTACCCATGGGATACCGCTGGGGTGTCACGATCAGGATCCACACTCACGAAGACGAAGCGAACCTTGTCAGCGTCGGCGCCAAGTGCCGCGCGCACCCGCGCCCAATCGGCGAGGGTGGTGGGGCATACGTCCGGACAGTGGGTGTAGCCGAAGAAGAGGAGCACGACCTTACCACGCTGCTCGGAGAGGTCAAATAGCTGGCCGTCCGCATCGGCAATAGTGATGTCCGGCGCAGCCTTCGGGTCGGCCAGTTCGACACCGTTGAAGCCGCCGCTAGCTGCATCACGTACTGTGTCGCAGCCGCCGGCAAGAACGGCGGCGAGAGCGATCGTTCCGGTGAGCCAGGTGCGCATGAAACGCGCGCGTCGGCTCATCGTGCGTGCGGGCCGGGATAGTGGGCGCCCGGCATCAGCGATGCTGGCAGCGGGCCCGGGAGCTCGTCATCGGAAA
>CAJDWZ010000049.1_pt1 | contig 39262 bp, 33 predicted proteins | sample 7391701 | NCBI WGS metagenome assembly CAJDWZ01 (sample SAMEA7055744, study PRJEB34461) | soil metagenome | biome: terrestrial ecosystem; feature: Peninsula; material: soil | place: Antarctica | collected 2016
GACGCTTTGTGCGGGTCGCCGGCGGACCCTCCACTACTGGTGGCGTCGCCGGCAGTACCTTCGCGCGCTCCTTGGACAACATCCACTGCTGCGGCAGCGCGGCGATGTTCTGCACCGTGTAATAGATGTGCAGACCAGCGGCCAGGCGAGCGAAGAGAACGGCGAAGGTGAGCGGCATGACGTAGGCGAACAGCTTCGCCTGCGGATTCGGCGGCGCCCCCCGTATACCGATATAGGACATCACGAACGACGTGATACCGGTGAGGACGGGCATGATGTAGTACGGGTCGAAGGTCGCGATGTTGTGCAACCAGAGGAAACCGACACCGCGGAACTCGATCGTGTTCTGGAAGACGAAGAAGAGGGCAAAGAGGATCGGCATCGGGAGCATCATTGGCAGACAGCCGGTGAGCGCGCTGAAGGGGCTCATCCCGTGCTCCTTATAGATGCGCAGCGTCTCCGCCTGCTGCTTCGCCGGATCTCCGGCGTTCTTCTTCTGCGCCGCCTGCAGCTCAGGCTGGATGCGCTGCGTCTTCAACTGCGAGCGCATGGCCTTCTGGTTGAGCGGCCACATGATGACGCGCACGGCAACGCCAAAAATGACGAGCACCCAGCCGTAGTTGAGAGCCGTCGTGTCCTTCATCCAGAGCAGCATGCGCATGACGATCTGCGCGAACGGCTGGATGGCCGCCTGCATGAAGCCGCCGTACGGGTTCACGTTCTGGAAGTCCCGCCCGATCGCCAGCAGGCGGCGCCACTCCTGCGGTCCGGTGTAGATGCTGAAGGCGAAATCGCCGTCGGCGCCCAATGGGGTAACTACCGTACCGTATGCGACCGTCGCCGCCTTCTCCGTGCGCGGACCGCCGGTGACCTGCAACTCGGCGAACGGTACGCTATCTGGTGACAGAAGGGCTACGAGGAAATACTTGTTCTTCACCGCCACCCAGCTCATCGGCCGCGTCTGGAGCGATCGCTCGCCCGGATCGAGCTTGCGGAAGAGGATGCTGGTGGCGTTGTCGGTGAGCGGCTTGAAGACGTAACCCATGTGGTTCACGTCGTCCTTCTCGTCAGCCTCTGACGACGGCAACCCGCTCGGCATGTCCATGAGCAGATAGGCGCGGGCGGGTGCGTTGGTAACGCTTCCGCGCACCGCTACACGGTAGCTGTCGGGACGAAAGCTGTAGGCGATTCGCACCTGCATCCCGTCCACCGCACCGCTGTAGACCAGCGGTCCCACGTCGCCGGCTGCGTCGGCCTGCTGCTCGAGCTGGAACTGGACCTTGTCCAGGGAGATTGTGTCGCCGGGCACGACGAGCCGGTAGTGAAGGAGCGGCGCGTCACCGCGGCTCAGCTCCACCTTCTGGTCGCTCTCGCCGTCGCGCAGGGAGCTGTAGCGCTCCAGCGTCGTGCCCACCAGCGCCGCGCCGGAATTGCTGAAGCGATAGGCAGCCAGCGGGGTCGTGACGGTGGTCGTCTCTACCGGCACCAAGGGAGCCGGTTGGGCGGCGAGCAGTCCGCTGTCGGCGACGCCTGCCGCCAACGGAGGCGCGGTTGCTATATCGGCTGGGGCGTTCGTGTCGCCCGTGGTGGCCTGTGCGGCTGCCCCCGCGACGGCCGATCCAACGCCTGGTGTGACGCCACCGAGCGAGTCGGTGGCGAGCGAGTCTCCGGCCACCGTGCCTACGGCAGCACGGTTGGCGTCGGGAAAGAGCATCGGCGTGGCGATTACTACCGCCGCCGTCAGCACCAGGGCGAGGATGAAGCGTCTGTCCATCACGGAAAGTACGATCTAGGGTACAGGGTCGTAGCCGCCGGCTCGGAACGGATGGCAGCGGGCAATGCGCTTCACCGCCATCCAGCCTCCACGGAAAGCGCCGTAGCGCTCCACCGCTTCAAGGCCGTAAGCGGAACAGCTCGGAATGTAGCGGCAGGACGACGGGAGCAGCGGCGAGAGCATCACCTGGTACGCCCGAATAATGAAGATGGCGGCAAAGGCCGGCACCCCGCGCAGGATCCGGACGGGGAGGGAGCGGCGCTGCGACGGTGCAGCAGAGCCCGGTTCCAGCGCCTCTCGTGGCCCGTCAGGAATCGTGACGGCATCAGCGTTCGGAACAGAATCAGCGTCGCTATCAGGCACGGACTTCGGCGCCAGCTCGGCTGGTGAAACGGCGAGTGCCGGGCCGGAACCACTGTGCATCTCTCGAGAATGAGCGCACATCAGGATGACTGCTCCTCCCGCTCCTCGGTCGGCGCGGTTGGGGGGGCCACGGGTGACTGAGTCACGGGTGACACTGAAGGTCGCGGCGGTAGCTGGCGCAGCAGCCGGGGAAGTTCCCGCACCACCCGCGCCACATCCAGAGCCAGTTGATCGAAGGTAGCGTCGTAGGCGGCGGGCATGGCGCGGATGACCGCGTCTATGGCCTGACCACCGGCCTGACCACCGGCCTGACCACCGGCCTGACCGCCCACCTGCCCGTCGGCCTGCCCACCAGCCGCTGCCTGTTCCCTGGCCAGCGCTGGCAGAAGCTGCAGTCGTGTGAGCTCGCGCAACCGTCGCTTCACCTTGTTCCGCTCCACCGATCCATGACGATACTTGGGGACGATGAGCCCTACCCTGGCATGACGCAGAGGGGAAGCAAGTATCCGAACCTCGAGAACTCCGGTTCGGATCCGCTTCCCCTCGCGACGCACCGCCTGTAGCTCGGCGTCCCGCGTCAGCCTGTGACTGCGCGGGAAGCCCCGAGACTCAAGCGCCAGCGCCGTACTTGGTCGGCAGCTGTACGGTGAGGCGCGTACGCCCCTTCTTCCGACGCCGGCTGAGAATGGCACGTCCCCACCTCGTGGCCATGCGCGCGCGGAAGCCATGCGTGCGAATCCGCCGCGTGTTGCGGGGACGGTATGTCGGCTTGCCCATAAATGCTCCAGAATCCGTATCAGAAAAGCTACTGCACAGACCTGTAATGATATAAGGGCTGGGAGGATGGGTCAAGACGCCTGACGTGATACCTCTCCGGAATTGATCGTCCCAGACCATTATCACAGACTTCTGCGCGTTGACTTTTCCACATTCCGGGCCTTACGTTCGCGCCCCGTACTGACCGTCGTACCCCTGCCCTTCCGATGTCCCTTTCGGCACTCGAAATCTGGTCTCGCCTGCTTGACCGCGCCCGGCACGAGATCCCGGAACAGACCTTCCGCACATGGCTCGAGCCCACTGAGGCTCTGGCCCTGGAAGGCGATTCCATAGTGGTCGGAGCGCCTGATCAGTTCGCCGCTGACTGGAACGATTCCAAGCACGCCACCCTCCTCGAAAGCTACGCTCCGATCGCCCTCGGCCACCCCCTTCGCGTCGTTTTCCGGGTGCATGAAGAGCGGAAGGCACGTCCGCAGATGGATTTCTTCGTTGCTCCACCGCCGCCGCAAATCGTCGCTCCGCCAGTCGCCAGACCGTCGCCGCAACCCGATTCCGGATCTGCCGGTGGTAGCAACATCGGTGGTAACGTCAGTAGCAACGCCGGTGGTAACGTCGGACGCAGTGGCAGCGCCGCGTTGGCCGTCGCCCGGCAGGCAGCCGCGGTTAGCGAGTCCGTGATCAGCGATGGTGCCAGACGCGGCAGTAGCGCCAGCAACGCCCCGCTCAGCGAGCGTTACACCTTTGACCATTTCGTCATCGGGAAGTCGAACGAACTCGCCGCTGCCGCCGCCCACGCCGCCGCCCAGGCACCCGGCAAGGTCTACAACCCGCTCTTTCTCTACGGCGATACCGGGCTCGGCAAGACCCACCTCATGCAGGCGGTCGCCCACATCATTCTGGAGCGGGATCCCAACACCCGCATCACCTTCGTGGGCACTGAGCAGTTCACTAACGAGCTCATCACTGCCATCCAGAGCCGCACCCAGCAGGACTTCAAGCGGCGCTACCGCGAGACCGACCTGTTGCTCGTGGACGACGTGCAGTTTCTGAAGGGGAAGGAGTCCACCCAGGAAGAGTTCTTCCACACCTTCAATGCGCTCTACGAGGCCGGCCGGCAGATCATCCTCACCAGCGACCGACCGCCGGCCGAGATCCCGGGTCTGGAAGCGCGCCTGGTGAGCCGGTTCCACTGGGGTATGGTGGCCGACATCGAGCTGCCCGACTTCGAGCATCGCATGGCCATACTGCGCCACAAGGCGCAGCAGGACCACCTCGAGCACACGATCCCGGACAGTGTCGTCCACTTCATCGCCGAGCATGTCAGGTCGAGTGTACGCGAGTTGGAAGGCTGCATCATCAAGCTCCTCGCCTTCGCCTCGCTCAAGCATCGCGAGATCACCGTCGAGCTCGCCCGCGAGGCCCTGCGTGACAGGCTGCGCGCCGAATCGGGAATGGATGGAAGTCCGGGAAGCACGCCAGGCGGACTAACAATGGCCGCCATCCAGATGGTCGTCGCCCGCGAGTGGGGCGTCACGCCAGACGGCCTTAAGTCCAAGACGCGCACCAAGACACTCACCGTGCCGCGTCAGGTCGCCATGCACCTCTGCCGCGAGCTACTCGGCGTCCAGCTGGTGGAGATCGGCGCCGCTTTTGGCGGTCGTGATCACTCCACCGTGATCCACAGCCTGGACCGCGTAACAGCGACCGCGGCTGTCGATCCGGTGTTCGCCGAGCGCGTCGCTCGCTGCCGCGCAATGCTGGAAGACCTGCGTTGAGCTCGCTTTTACCGGCTTATGGGGTGACCCCCGGCTCCGTCGTCCTCCCCAATAGCAGTATCACGGAATCATGTGGGAAACAGCGCGCTGACGTGGGAAACAGTTCGCTTGTACACAAATTCGGGCAGTTGTCTACATCCCGGCAGTGCTTCGGCAGGCCGTCAGTTGTGGACAGCTCTGGAGAATCGGAGCTTTCCACGTTGAGCCAACAGGCGCTGGGGATGCGGAACCCAACTGTGCGACGTAACTTCCGGCGTTTCTCCACCCTGTCCACACCACCTACTACAGTTACTGCTTTTCTTTATAGAAAAAGGCAGAAACAGCAGCATGACAGGGAATTGGGGATAACCCGGCCACGAGCAGCACTGGTTCTCCCTCCCGTCCCCAAACCATTCAGGAGCTGGGATGCGTTTCACGATCTCGCGTGAGCAGTTGCAGGAAGGGCTGGCCGCAGTTGCGGCGAGCATCCCGTCCAAGACCACCCTGCCGGTGCTCGCCAACATCCTGGTGGAGACCACCGAGAAGGGGATCCGTCTCTCCGGCACCGATCTCGATATCGCGGTCAGCACGGAGGTGGTGGCCGACGTAGAGACGCAGGGTGCGATCACGATCCCGGCCAAGAAGCTGACCGAGATAGCTCGTGAGCTGCCCCCGTCTCCGGTGAAGATGTCGGCGAGCGGCGAGCAGCGGGTGTCGCTGGAATGCGGCCGCTCGCGCTTCAAGCTTCTCGGCCTGCCACGCGATGAGTTCCCGAGCTTCCCGACGGTACGCTTCGAGGAGAGCTGGCGCGTCAAGAGCGGCGATCTCCGGAAGCTCATCACGCATACCAGCTTTGCCGTGAGTACCGAGGAGAGCCGGCCGATCCTGAATGGAGTGCTCTGGGAGCTACGTCCAGAGCGCATGCGGATGGTGGCCACCAACGGTCATCGGTTGGCGAGGATGGAGTTGGGCATCACCTCCGAGGGCGCCCCGTCAGGAGACCTGATCGTGCCGCCGAAGGCGCTCGACCAGATCCGACGGCTCTTTCCGGCCGAAGAGGAGTTGGAGATCGCTCGAGGCGACAACCACCTGGGATTCCGCTCACCTGTGACGTCGGTGTTCACGCGACTGATCGAGGGTCCGTACCCGAACTACGACCAGGTCATCCCGAAGGACAACGAGAAGTTCTGCATTGTCGACAAGGCAGCGCTGGTCGGTGCTCTCAAGCGCATGTCGGTGGTGGCGAGCGACCAGACTCATCGCATCAAGCTCTCCTTCAACGCCGGCATGCTGAAGTTCGCGGTGCAGACGCCCGACCTGGGCGAGGCCGCCGATGAACTGCCAGTGCGCTACACCGGCGACCCGCTGGATATCGGCTTCAACGCCAGCTACCTGCTGGAGATCCTGCGCTACATGCCGACCGACGAGGTGAAGATGACCTTCAAGGCGCCTGAGCGTGCGGCGACAGTGGAGCCCGAGGGATGGGACGACCCGGCTCAGTACCTCTGCCTGGTGATGCCGCTGCGGCTGGTGGACTGAGGTACGCCACAGCGGCTGTGACCCAACGAAGTTCGCCCTTTCCGGCTGTATGTACCGAGAAGGGCGAAGTCACAATTGTCAGGAGTAGTTCGGAGAGCAGTGATCCGTCAAAAACATCGGTTCTGCTCGCGGCGCTCACCGCGTCAGGCGCCCTGTCGCCACGACATCATCCTGCTCGCCAGCGCGATCCCGCTCAGCACCGCGATCAACGACAGCCCAACGCTAAGCCCAACGTAGAGCATCGTCCGTGTCCAGTCACCGCGCTCTATCATCGCCACGGTGTCGTGACTGAAGGTAGAGAAGGTGGTGAAGCCGCCACAGAAGCCTACTGTGAGCATGACACGCATCTCGAAGCTCACTGCTGGCGCCTCGAGCAGCCAGCGCACCAGAAAGCCGAGTAACAGCGATCCGGCCACGTTGACGAGAAGCGTGCCGATCGGAAAGCTTTCCGCTGGCGCGAATCGCTGCTGCAGCATGCCGGTGAGGAGGAAGCGCATCACGCCACCGGCGGCGCTACCTGCCGCTACATACCAGACAGTTGAAGTCATGTGCTGAACGTACCCCGATCACGACGACGGGGAAGTGCGTTTCGCTCTCCTCGGCCAGCCCGGTTATCGGGCGCTCCCGCGCCTCCCGCCCGTGGTCTTACCCGACGGCTTCGACCGCCGGTTCCGCGATGAGCTGGCCGCTGGCTTCCAGCAGCAGTCGCAGGGCCTCTGGCGGTAGCGGCCGCGCGAAGTGGAAGCCCTGGCCCAGCTTGCACCCCAACTTCCGCAGTCCGTCCACCTGGGTCAGCATCTCGATGCCCTCGGCCACCGTCTGCATGCCCAGAGTGTCGCCCAGCGCGATCACGGCCCGAGCCAGCGCGGCATCGGCGTCACCGCCCACATCGTCCACGAACGCCTTGTCGATCTTCAGGATGTCGATCGGGAACCGCTGCAGGTAGCCGAGCGAGGAGTAGCCGGTTCCGAAATCGTCGATGGCCAGCGAGAGACCAAGTTCCTTGAGCTCGCGCAGCCGGGCAAGGGTGAGTGTCGTGTGCTGCATGAGCACACTCTCCGTGATCTCCAGTACCAGCGTGGTGGCGGGAAGGCCGGAGTCGGCGAGCGCTGCTCGCACGGTAGCCACGACGTCGGGCTCCTGGAGTTGCCGGCTGGAGAGGTTGACGCTGATCTTGAGCGGCACGGCACCTGGCTGTTGCTCCAGCTGCCACTCGCGCGCCTGACGGCATGCCTGTTCCAGCACCCAGCTGCCTAGCGGAACGATGAGTCCCGTCTCCTCGGCCAGCGGTATGAAGTCGCCCGGTGGCACCATGCCGCGCTCGGCATGCTGCCAGCGCACCAGTGCCTCCACACCTATGATCTCGCCGCTTTCCAGGAGGACGATGGGTTGGTAGTGGAGAACGAACTCGTGCCGTTCCAGGGCCCGGCGCATGTCCGCCTCCATCTCCAACCGCTCGCGTGCGGCAGCCTGCATCCATGGCTCGAAGACCGCGGTCGCCGACTTGCTGCGCGTTTTCGCGTAATACATGGCGACGTCGGCGTTTCGCAGCAGCTCGTCGGCGCTGTCGCCATCGGCTGCCGGCGCCACACCAATGCTGGCACTGACGAAGAGTTCCGTACCGTCTATCTGGAACGGAGCGCGGAGCGCTGCTCCGACTCGTTCGGCAATCGCCAGCACTTCCGACGGACTGGCGGCGTCCTCCACCAGCACGGCGAACTCGTCGCCGCCTAGCCGCGCCACCGTGTCGCTTCCGCGAACACAGACAGACAGCCGGTCGGCGGCAACTATGAGCAGCTGGTCGCCAGCGGGATGACCAAGGCTGTCGTTGACCTTCTTGAAGTCATCGATGTCGATGAACAGGACCGCCAGCGGCGTCGGACAGCGGACGCGGCGAGCCAGCGCGTGCGCGACCCGATCCAGGAAGAGGGCGCGGTTGGCGAGTTCTGTTAGCGGATCATGGAACGCCTGATGGGTCAGTCGCTCTTCGGAGCGGCGGATCTCGTCGACCAGGCGGATGTTGCGGAGCGCCGTGCTGGCCAGCGCTGCCACCACCTCCACCACTTCCACGTCATGGCGGTTGTACAGCGCCGCCGTGGCGCTCTGGACGGAGAGCACGCCGAGGACAGTGCTGCCGGAGAGCACCGGCGTACGGATCACCGACTGCGAGCGTTGCATGTCGCCGGTGAGTACCGCTCCCTGTCCTGCTGGATCACTGGCGTTGTGCACCACGACCGACCGGCGTTCGGTCACGACGCGCTCGCTCGGCATGCCAGCCAGCGGGACGACGAGCTCGGGACAGTGACTGACGGCGCTGCTCAGGAAATGGAGTTCGTGTCGTCGTTCGTCGTAGAGCGAGAAGGTGAAGGTGTCGAACGACACCGCAGCGGCGCAGGCGTCATGAAGAACCTGATGCAGCGACTCGTAGGAGTCGGCGGCCATCACGCCGGCGGCGGCGCTGGCCACTGCACGCATGCGGTGGGCGGTCATGTGGGCCAGTCGCTCGGCCTCACGGGCGCACTCCTCACCTTCGCGGACCGCGTGCTCTGCTTCACGGCGTGCAGTGACGTCGCGCACGACGCTCTGAACCGCGCCACGCCCGTTGTAGATAACGGGTACGCTCACGATCTCGACGTGCAACTGGACTCCGTCGTAGCGAACCAGGCGGAACTCCATCGGCTCGGTATCTCGCCGCCCGCCATCTCCGTCGAAATCGGCGGGATTGCGCCGGATGCGATTCAGGTCGGCAGCATGCACGAGGGTGTCCAGCGGCACGCCAATGAGCCGCTCCGGACGGCTCGCGCCCACCAGCGCTGCTCCGGCGCGATTGGTATAGACGAGGATGCCGTCGCGATGCACGGCAATGGCCTCGGGCGACCGCTCGACGAGAGCACGGTAGCGCTCCTCGCTCGCCCGCAGCGCCGCGTTGGAATTACGGCGCCGGGTAACATCGCGGATGTGCACGGCCAGCCCACTTCCGACCGGCCACGCCTGGAGCGAGTACCAGCGGTCGGTAGGCTCGAAGTGGAGCTCAGCCCGAGTCCTCACCCGTCCGTCCATTGCCTGACGCAGGAGCGTTTCCCACGGCGTACCAGCAAGCGGGAAGAGCGACCACAGCTCATGATCGAGGAACGTCGGCCGGGACCGCTGGAACAGCCGTTCGGCAGCTCGATTGACGCGGCTTACCAGCCAGCGTTCGTCGAGCAGGATCAACGGTTCAGGAAGCGCTTCCAGCAGCTCCTCGAGCGAGTCGGAGGCGTCGACCAGCGACCCGACGCCCGGGGGGAGGGCGACGTGGGACATGAGAGGTGGATAGGGGGATGTCGCGACCGGGCAAAAGACTCTGCCCCCTGCAATCATCGGCGCCGTGGTCGGGAATCTTTAGCCGGCCGGCCGGCAGGATTCCTGCTCTGAAGCCAGTGCCGCGCCATCGCAGGTGTGGTATCACCACAACTACCACCGGGAGAATCGGTATGGCAGACGCCGCGAAGAAGGGCTCATCCAGGGACGCTGGTAAGGACCAGTCGAACGAGACAATGGCGACGAGGGAGTCGCTGATTCAGGGGCTGCAGGAGGATCTTGCCCGTGAGTACAAGGCGATCATCCAGTACGTCATCTTCAGCCAGAAGGTGGATACTGCGCGCTTCATGAACATCGCCGACGAGTTGGAGGTGCATGCTCATGAGGAGCTGGATCACGCCCTCAAGATCGCCCGCCAACTGGATTACTTCGGCGCCTACCCGGTTCACCAGCCGGCGCCGGTTGAGGTCTCCGACGACAACGAGGAGATGCTCTGGATCGACCTCAAGGCCGAGGACGATACCATCCGTCACTACCGCACCCGCATCCGTCAGGCCGAGTCGCTGGGCGAGTATGCCCTCGCCGAGACGTTGCAGGAGATCATCAAGCAGGAGCAGGATCACCAGATCGAACTGGCGGCGTCGCTGGGCGTGGTGCCTGACGATCGGCAGCGCCAGGGCCAGGGGCCGAAGACTAAGAAGGGCTAGGAAAGTCGGCCTTCCACGGCTCGGCCAGTAAGGGGTTGGAGCCGGTGCGGCCATGAGCACGGTTGGCTGCTCCGGCAATGCAAGTAGATTCCACCGACCTCGACCAGGAATCCCGATGACCGACCCTCGCGCCGCCTCACCATCCGTCCCTCCCGTCCCGGGCATCGGGACTCCCACGTCGTCCAATGGCTCGTTTACGAGCCAGGGGGGCGAGTTCGGGGCCTATCCGGAGGTGGAAGAGTCCGCGGTGGCATTGCTGGAGACGGATGCGACGCTGTGGGCGGTGGTGCTCGCGGGCGGCATCGGGACCCGCTTCTGGCCGCTCAGCAGCGCCACCCGTCCCAAGCCGCTGCTCCCGCTCTCCAACGAGCGACCGCTGATCGCCGACACGCTGGCGCGGCTGGCGCCGCTGGTGAGTCCGGAGCGCGTGCTGGTGGTGACGAGCGCGGATATCGCCAACGCGTTGCATCAGGCAATCCCGCAGCTCCCCGCCAGGAACCTCCTCGTGGAACCACATCCCATGGGGACCGCGGCGGCGCTCGCCTGGGCGGCGTCGGAGATAGCGAAGCGGGCGGGCCCGGAAACGGTCTTCTGTACCCTGCACGCCGACCTGGCGGTCGGGCTGCCGCAGGAATTCCGTCGCACTGTACGTCGCGCCGCCGCGGTGGCCTCCACCGAGGAGGTTCTTGTTGTGCTGGGGGCGCGTCCGAGCCGGCCGGAGACTGCCTTTGGCTACCTGCTGCCCGGCGATCCGTTGGACGGCGAGTCAGGAATGGAGCAGAACGGCCCCTGCCGTGTGTTGCGCTTTGTCGAGAAGCCGGATGCCGCACTGGCGACGTCGATGATTGAAGAGGGGGCGCTCTGGTGCACCGGCACCTTCGTCTGGCGGGCCCGTGTGGTGCTCGATGAACTGCGTCAGGTGCCGGAGATTGCCCCCGCCCTGGATGCACTGGCCGATGGCGATCTACCCACTTTTGCGTCGACGGTAGAGCACATCTCGTTGGATCGCGGGATGCTCGAGCGAAGCAGCCGCGTCGTCGTGTTGCCTGGGGACTTCGTCTGGGACGACATCGGAACCTGGGCCTCGCTGCGACGTGCCCGGGAACTGGACGACGAGGGCAATGGCGCGGTCGGGCCGGCCTACTTTGCCGAGAGCTCAGGCAATGTGGTTCACACCGAGGCCGGTCCGGTGGTGCTGTACGGCGTATCCGGAATGGTGGTCGTGGTACTGGACGGCTACACCTTTGTGACAACGCTGGAACGGGCTACGGAGCTGAAGGGGCTGCTGGATGGGCTGCCGGAGGAGTTCAGGCCCGGTAGCTGAGGAGCGTACCCTTGGTCGAACAATCAGCTCTTCCGCTGCTCGGTGAACGCCCGCATGGCATCCCGTGCGGCATCCGACTCGTAGGATGTCTTCACATGGGTGAGCTCGTCGCGCAACTGGGGCAGGAGTGGCGTGTCGAGGCTCTGGCGGAGCAGCCGCTTGGTGAGGGCGAGCGCGATCGGAGGGCCTTCGGCCAGGCGGGCGGCGTAGGCCGACACCTCGGCGGTGAAGCTTCTCGGCCGGGTAGACGGAAGTGGCGAGACCGAGTCTTAAGGCTTCCTCGGCAGACACGTCGCGACCGGTGAGGAGGATGTCTGTAGCCGGACCGAGGCCAATGATGCGCGGCAGGTAGTAGGTCATGCCGGCGTCCGGACTGAGGCCGACGCGCACGTAGCCGGCGGTGAGAGTGGCCGCGGTGGAGACGAGCCGCAGGTCGGCCGCCAGAGCCAGGCCGAAACCCGCGCCGGCCGCCGGTCCGTTGACGGCGGCGATCACCGGCTTCTCGCAGGAAGCCATGGCCAGCACCCACCGCCCTACCCATCCCAGGTCGTCCAGCCGACCTACTCGGGTGGACTGGTCGAGCAGGGCCGGGTCGCGCAGGTCAAGGCCGGCGCAGAAGCCTCGGCCCGCCCCGGTGATGACCACCACCCTCACGTTGTCGTCCCACGCGGCCTCGGTCAGCGCCGCTGGTAGCTCGGTGGCGAGGGTGGAATTAACCGCGTTGAGGCGCTCCGGGCGGTCGAGCATGATCGTGCGCACGCCGGCGGTAGTGGTCGCGATCGCAAGATGAGAGTAGGTCATGGCCAGTCTGTTCAGGGCTCAGGAATTACGGTTATCACCAGTCGCTGCACTCCGTCCTGGACCACTCGCTGCACGCGTCCCACGGCTTCGAAGGTCATGTTCAGGGTGGAACGGGCGGTGGTTGTGAGAAGGTTGCCGGCGGTGGCATCGACGAGTAGTTCGCCGTCGCCGCTGCCCTCACCGGCCACGCTAACCGGCACGCCAGCCTGGGCTCCGGTGCCGGAAATACGATAGCTGGTGGTGCGGGCGACGCGCGTGGCGTGCAGGTCGTTGTGGATGGTGGTGGTGTCCTGGACCACGTAATGGTGCGTCGCGGTGGTCGTGAGGACGACTCCGCCCCGACAACTGGTGCTCGTTACCGTATCCGACCAGCTATCGCCGGGCGCGAGGCGACGAGGGAGCGATGGGAGCAGGTCGCCGGTCATGGCGAGATAGGCGCCGGCCGGTGAATCGCAGTCGGTGGTGACGGAAGGCGCGATGTCCAGGTGCACCGTGCCGCCCTGTACCGTGCCGGTGAAAGGGATCGGGGCGGCCAGGGGTGGCGTGCCGGCACCGATGCTGGCGTGAGAGCCGGCGTTGATGGTCACGGAGTCCACGGTACCGCGGAGCGTGCCCGGCGTGGCTGCCGTCCCCGGTGGAGCGGCGGGCGCGAGACGAAAGGTGGCGTGGAGACGCGTCACGACGGTGTCGGTGGCCGTGCTCGTGTCGCCCGCTACACGGACCGTCGCCCGGCTCTCGAAGAATGCCTGACGTTCACCTGAGGCATAGGCGAAGGCAGCCGGCGCCGGTGCGACGGGCGGCGGCAGCGCGACGGTGGGTGTGATGACGAGGCTGGCGCATGATGAGAGAAGAAACAGCCCTTCACGCGACTGCGCAAAGGGCTGTTCCATCGGACGCCACCGGCCTGTAAGCCGGGTCCTGTCGGACGGCCGAGGCCGTCCGGACGGTCATTTCTCTCGGAGCGCAGTCGCCCACGCCCTCTAGCGGCCTACCCGCGACGTCTTTACCGGGGAGGACTGCCCCTCGCCGCCTATTCGGCCTTGCTCCAGCTGGGGTTTACCGTGCCGTCCCTGTTACCAGTGACGCGGTGGGCTCTTACCCCACCCTTTCACCCTTACCTGTGCCCTTGGTTGCCCGCGGGCCATCGGCGGTCTGCTCTCTGTTGCACTTTCCGTCGCGCCCTCGCGGACGCGCCCAGGCGTTACCTGGCAGCCTGTCCATGGAGCCCGGACTTTCCTCGAAGGCCTTGCGACCCTCGCGACCGTCCGGCCGGTGGCTATTACCTGTCGAAAAATCCCCTTCAGTAGCAACGATCCAACTGTCGTAATCTAATCGTTTCCTGAAGTCAGTGCTCTAGTTGCCGGTGCTCGGCGAGCCGCGGCGACGTTCTTGCCCAGTGAGCAGATGTGCTGGTGACCACCGTCACAGTGATGGACGGGTCCGGCGGGCCGGTAGGGGGCAGTGGAGCCCCACGGTTGAAGGGGTGTTGGCGCAGGAGGTGGTAGTTATGGGGGTGCAGCAGGGAGAGGACGATAAAGACGGAAAGACGTCGTCACCGCGTACTCGCAATGGGGCGCGCGGAGCCGTGAAACCGCTGGGCGGCGAGAAAGCCGCCCCCGCATCTGTTGCGGACAAACGCGCCTCACCCGGCTCGGGCGGCGGGAGCGAGGAGGCGGCAGAACCACCAGCAACAGCCATTCTCGAAGCCTGTTTTGACGCGCTTGGGCTGGGGCTGGCCGTGGCCGATCGCCAGCTACGCCTCGTGCGCGTCAACGACGCCTTCGCCCGCATCACCTCCCTTTCTGGTGACAGCGACGCAGAGCGACTGCTTGCCGGGGCCTCCGTAGACAGGTTGCTCGGAAGGCATGCCGTGAGGATGCGGAAAACGATGCGCAAGGTGCTGGAGGGGGGACAGCCGGTGTTGGATCAGCAGATGAGTGCCACCAAACCTCATGGCTCCGGCAACCCGCTCGACCCCTCGGTCGAGATCAGTCGTCATGTGAGCATCAGCTACTTCCCCATTCGCGAAGACCCAACTGGGCGGGAGCAAGCGGCGCCGAGCAACGGCGGGGTGACGGCCGTCCTTATCGCGGTGAGTGAGACGACGGGTCGCGTGCGTGCGGCAGCGGAGCGTGAGCATGCCCTGGCCCGCGTGCGCACCGCCCAGAGTCTCACGAAGCGCACGATGGCGGAACTGTCAGCAGTCCTCATGGGCCTTCCAGATGCCGTATACGTCGGGACCGAGGACGGGATTACCCTCGCCAACCAGCGTGGTCTGGAGTTGCTGGGTGTGCGCGCGGTAGACGAGTTGCCGAAAACGGCCGATGCTACCATGGCGCGTCTCGACCATCGCGACGTGCGTACCGGCCGCAAGCTCAAGAAGGCTGAGAACCCATTCCTGAACGCACTCCGGGGCAAGCATGTCGTGCGCGAGTTGATCGTGCGCCATCTGGGCCGGGGACAGGACCGGGTGATCCGAGTGGCCGCGGCGCCAATCATCGTCGATAGCCAGATCACCGGCGCCGTTGCAGTCAGCAGCGACATCACGGAGATGGCGCGCGTACGTGACGCAAAGAGTTCGCTCGCTGAGGCGGGCCGGCTGCTGGCCTCCTCCCCGGACTACACCACGACACTCAGGCAGGTGATGTCGCTTCTGGTGCCGCGCTTCGCCGACTATGCCACGGTGCACGTGCGCGACGAGGAGACCGGGATCGTCAGCCAGGTGGCCGGGGTCCATTCGGATCCGCAGAAGCACCACCTGCTGGACGAATTGGCGAGCGTGTTTAAGAATCACTCGCTGGAGCCGGCGAGCGTCACCGAGAGAGTGCTCGATGATAGACGCGCCCTTCTCGTCACGGGGATGGACGAGAGGATGCTGTCGCTTCTCATCACCCAACCGGAGGTGCGGGAGGTGCACGAACGGCTGGCGCCGCATTGCATGATCGTGGCTCCGCTGGTTGCCCGCGGCCGTGCCTTCGGCGCTATCACTGCGGCCTCCACGAGTCCCGAGCGGCCGATGGGTGAACCGGAGCGGCAGTTGCTGCAGGAGCTGGCCAGCCGTGCCGCGCTGGCCATCGACGCTGCCCGGCTTCACAGTGCCGAGCAGAGTGCTCGAGCGGCGGCCGAGGCGGCCAGTCATGCCAAGTCGGCATTCCTTGCCACGATGTCGCACGAGATCCGCACGCCCATCAATGCCATCATGGGCTATTCCGAGCTACTCGAACTGGGTCTCTCCGGTCCGTTGAGCGACAAGCAGCGACACCAACTGTCGCGCATCCAGGTGAGTAGCCGTCATCTGCTGAAACTGGTCAACGATGTGCTGGACCTGGCCAAGGTGGAGTCGGGGCGGTTGATGGTGGCGCGGGCAGTTGATGAGGCGCCCCTATCCGTGAGCGGTGCACTCACCATGTTGCATCCGCAGGCTACCGCTCGCGAGATCCTGCTAGTCAATCGGTGCACCGAGGGCGATACAGTGCGCTATGTGGCGGATCGGGACAGGGTGGAGCAGATCCTCGTGAACCTGCCGGCGCCCAGCTCGCGGTCGGACTCGATGTCGTCTGTGCGATCCATGTCGAGGACACTGGCATGGGTATCCAGACCTCGCACCTGGCGGCCATCTTCGAGCCCTTCGTACAGGTGGAGTCGGGGCACACCCGTACCCGCGAGGGAACCGGGCTGGGACTGGCAATAAGCAGGCGCCTGGCGCGACTGATGGGCGGCGACCTGACCACGGAGAGCCAGCCCGGGCGGGGCTCCTGCTTCACTCTCTGGCTTCCCGGCGTACCGATCGTGGCCGCCGACGGCGAGGCGGCGACAAGTGCATTCTCGATCGCCGAGCGGCGTGACGTTGTGCGACTTGCGCACGGATTGGTGGCCGTTCGCGACCGCATGCTGCGCGAGGTGGATGCGATCGTGCGCCGCTATGTCTCCCGGTTGCGCGACGACGAGCAACTGTCGTCCACGGAATCGCTACGTGACGCCGACTTGCGCAGCCACATGGCGACACTTCTCACCGACATGTTCCAGTCGCTGGCCATTGTCGAGGAGTCGAGCGGCGCGGCCACGCCGCTTATGCGGCATGGTTCGGAGATCCAACGCGTGATAGCCGATCGCCATGGCCGCCTGCGCCTCCAGCTCGGCTTCAGCGAGGTCGAGTTACGGCACGAGTTCGCACTACTACGCGAGGAAGTGACAGAGAGCATGCATCGGCTGGCCGCCGGCATGACGGGGTTGGAGGAAGCGTTGTCACTGCTCGGTGTTCTGTTGGACCGCGTGGAGGCCGCGAGCCTGCTCTCCTTCAGGCGGGGATGACAGAGGAGAGCGGGATCGCGGAGTTGCCTCTCAGTGGGTCGTCGCACCATGGATCGCGAGGCGCCGGCGAGCTTCCGGAGCGAGCCAACCAGGCGTGACGTGGAACGGAGTGAAGAGGCAGAGCGAGGGAGCGAATGGGACTATGAGCTCTTCGCGGAAAAGCTGGAGCATTCCCTCGCCATCGTAGCGTTCACGGAAATCACCCGCGGTCATCTTCAGCATCGTGCGCACGTGGCGTCCGAAGCTCTGCGGGGAGCTGTATTCCAGGGAATTGGCGACGCCGGCCACGGAGAGGCCCGGGTTCTCGAACAGGCGCGCGGCGCGCATGAGTCGGGACATGGCGAGGTAGCGCTTGGGCGCCGGCAGGCCAGCGCGGAAGAAGCGGCTCATGAGTGTGCTGGGCACCACACCGAGTTGGCGGGCGAGCGCGCGCACCGTGGTGGGAGTTGAACGTCCGCCGAGAATGAGCCTGAAGAAGCGCAGGCAGTCTGGTGTCGCTCCGGCCAGATCCCGCGCCACGCTCTCGAGCACCATTCGGTTGAATGGATCGTCGCGATCGCGGCCGAGTACCTCACGCAGAGCGTGCCAGCCGCCGGGGCCGCGCACGTCCACCAGATGCTCCACGCCGCTGCGTCCAAGGGTGAGCACGGCCTGTGGCGTACCGCGCTCCAGTTGAGTGAGCAGGGCCACGGCCGGCACGCGCGGAAACTCTCGCACCATCATCGCCATCCGCTCGGCATCTTGCTCCGTGCATCGTGCTACCGACACCAGCACAGCAGTCGCGCGCCGCGTCCGCAGGTCGCGCATCACGTCGTCCACGCTGTCGCGGTGCAGGGTGTAGTACAATCCGACGCCGGCGGCATCGACGCGAGTACGCTCGTCGGGAGTGAGCATGGTGACGACCGGCGTGGTCGGCGGCGCGTTGGATCGTGGCGACATCTGGCACCTCACGTGGCAGTTCCAGGGGTGTTGCGCGGCAGCGGGGAGCGGCCGGCGAACCGTCGGGCGTGGCTGAATGCCTGTCCGACTGATGCGATTGTCGCACACCGTGGTCAGCCGCCGGTCACGCGCGCCATCGCTGAGCTTGTCCGCATTCACGACGGCCGTCAGCGTGTCGCGTGCTAATGAGCCCGCCCGCCGCGTCGCGCGCCGCTCTCCGCCGGACCGCGGAAGGCGGTGAAGCCGACGATCACGCCTTGCGTGGAGGCGGGCGCGCCCCCATTCTCCGCGCCAGTGGTGTTCCGCGCCGGCGCCGGCGCTCATCGGCCGCTTCGCCCACTCAATCGTGACTCCGCTCGCTTCCTACCTCTCCGACTTCTTTGCCCGTGACGCCGTCGACCTCGGTGCGCACTGGCAGGCCCGCGCCCGCTCGGCCGTTCCACTCGCAGTGGATCAGCCGGACCTCGCCGAGACGGCGCTCGCCGCGCGGCTCGTTGCCGCAATTGCCGCAGCGCTTCCCGAGGAGGGGGTGTGGCAGGACGACGTGATGCGCGCCGGCTGGGAACTCGGCGCCGCCGCCCAGGCAAGCGGTTTCACCGCCGACGGCCTGCTCACCGAGCTGGAACTGCTCACGGCGATCCTGCTCTACGCGGCCGAGCGCCACGTGGACGCGCTGGATGTTCCGCGGGACGTCGCGACGACCCCGCCGACGGAGACATTCGCCGTCATCCGGCGCCTGCATGAGGCTGTCTCGCTTCTGACTCTCGCTGCCACACGCGGACACACCCAGCGCCGCCAGGAGGACGCGAGAACTCACTTCCGTAGTCTGCGCCACGACCTGCGCAACCCGATCGGCACCATCCAGAGCGCTGCCGCGCTCATGCAGGATGAATCCCTGCCGGCGGAGCAGCGCTCGAGCGCGCGCTACGCCGACATGGTGTCGCGGAACGCGCAGTCACTGGAAGAGCTGATCGCCCGTGAACTCACGGATGGTTCGCCGTCGGGTGCTACCCCGGGCACTCCTCGAGTCTCGCTACGCGATCTGGCTCTCGCGGTCCGTCGCGCCGTGCGCGCCGAGGCCGAGCGGGCTGAGTGCCGTGTGGACCTGGACGAGGGCTTCGAAGAGGTGAGCGCCACCGCGGGTTCGCTGGAGCTGACGTTGCGCTCGCTCCTCTCTGCCACCATCTCTGCCCTTCCCATTGGTAGCGCGGCCCAGTTGGCAGGTACGCCAGCGCCTCCTGGACGGGCGCGAGTGGCGATCATCACCCAGCCGCCGTTGAGCGATCCGGAGCAGGTAGCCGCCGCTGCCCGGTCGATCGCCGATTGCACCGGCGCCACGGTGGGCGCCGAGGCCGATGGTTGGGTGTGGGCCGAGGTGGCCGAGGGGTGATGCCAGGGGGCATGGCGCGCCGGTGACGGATGGTGGGGGAGGGTTCCGAAGCTTCCCCCAACTGACCGGCGCGGCGCGCCAGTGCCGGCTACCCCATCCGGGCTACTATCTCTGTCGCCGTCGTCAGTGACACGACCGCCAGGCCAGCTGCTTCGATCGTCTCCCGGCCGCCTTCCTCGCGGTCCACGAGAGCGAGAACGCCGACGATAATCCCACCGGCGGCGCGGACGGATTCCACAGCGCGAAGCGCCGAGCCGCCAGTGGTGATGACGTCCTCCACGATGACCACCCGGTCGCCCTCTCGGAACGGACCTTCGACCACGCGCCCGGCGCCGTGCGCCTTGGCCTCCTTGCGCACCGTGAAGGCGCGCACTGGCCGGCCGGCCAGTGCGCTCGCGTACGCAATGGCGTAGCTGACCGGGTCAGCGCCCAGGGTGAGCCCACCCACGGCGTCGGGAGCCCACCCGGCGGCGTCCACCGCGGCAAGTGCCGTCGGGCCAATGAGCGCCAGACCGTCGGGACTCATGGTCGTCAGGCGCGCATCGATGTAGAGCGTGCTCTGGCGGCCGGATGCGAGGGTGAACTGTCCGCGGCGCGCGGAGCGCTCGGCCAGGATGGCGACCAGCGTATCGTGCGGATCGCCGGCGGTAACGTTGGATGGGGAGTTGTGGGTCATAGAGGCGCACGATAGACCGATCAGGCCAGCCGGCGCAAGCGCCAGATAGTGCGTGTTGGCGTGAACCGGCTTGCGTCCGGATGGAATCCGCGGTAGCTCCACGCATCCTTCACGCGTTTCCCCTCACGCGTCTTTCAAATTGCGTCTGTCGCTCCGCCCATCCACGCTCGCCCTTCTGACGGCGTCAGCGTTCGTATTTATCGGCCTCTACGTTGCCGAGCGGTCTCTGTCCCGCTCGGAGCGTGCGAACATTCAGGCGGACGCCCAGGAGTCCGCGGAGGTCGTGAGCACCTACCTTTCCGTGCGAACAGAGGGGCTGCAGGCGCTGCACGCATTCTATATCGACGAGAGCCTGCCGCCAGACAGCGTCCACTTCGCAAGGTTGATGGACGCGCTCTACGGAATCGGTCAGGAGTTGCGTAGCATATGGCTCACCGACTCCGCTGGAGTCGTGGTGCGGCAGCACTATTACGGCGAGACCAACACGGACTTCATCATCGGCGTTGATGTCGACACCGTGAGCTACCTGTCCATTGGCGCCGCGGCGGCGAGAGCTCGAGAGACGCGCCGACCGACCATGTCCACGTCCGGTCAACTGTTCGGCCGGGACACTGGTGCCATCATCTTCGACCCGCTGGTGGTGGATGGAGTCTTCCGGGGTCAGGCCGGCGGAATCGTGACGACCGCTCAACTTCGGGACCTATTTTCCAGCCGCTTCGTGCCACCGCGCCGGCTGGGCCTGGCCATTGTCGCGGACTCGCTGGGTACGGACACGGTCGTCACCATCGCCCCTCTGGGCGTGGATGTCGGCGCGACCAGCGTTGCGATGGCTCCCGTTCAGCTGCCCGGTGGCGAACGATGGTGGGTTGCCCATAGCTACGTCGCCCGATCAGCGGTGCGACTGCAATTGTGGGCAGTGGCGCTGGCCGCGCTCGGCGCGCTGGCGCTGGGCGCCTGGCACGAGCGGCGACAGACACGCCGAATCGCTGATCGCTCCAGGGAGCTGGAGCTCCTGTCGCAGGAACTACTGCGGTCCAACCGTGCGAAGAGCGAGTTCCTGGCCAACGTCTCGCACGAATTGCGCACGCCCCTCAACGCCGTCGTCGGCTTCACTGAACTGCTGCGCGATGGCGTTTATGGTGAGCTGACCCCGCGGCAATCCGGGCCCGTGGGGAGGATCGAGGCTTCGGCGTCCCACCTGCGCGAACTGGTCGACCAGGTTCTGGATCTGGCGAAGATCGCCGCCGGCCGGCTGGAGGTGAACGCCGAGATGGTGGAATTGCGCCAGTTCGTGCTCGATGTGGCCAGTGAGGTCGAGCCGCTGTTGACGGAGAAGAGTCTAGGCTTTTCGCTGGACATGGGCGCCGGAACTCCGCGGTTGCGCACTGACCCGTCCTATCTCCGCCAGATCCTTCTCAACCTGCTGGCGAACGCTGCCAACTTCACGGAGCAGGGCAGCGTCACCGTGCGCACCCGTGTCATCGATTCGCCCGGCTCGGGTGTCGCCGCCGGCCTCGTTGTGGCGACTGGGGCACTGGGAGCCATCGGCACAACGACAACGTTGACCGCCGCGGTGGGACCTCCGCAAAGTCGCAACAGAGACCCGAGCCTATCATGGGTGACCATCCAGGTGTGCGATACCGGGCCTGGGATCGCGCCTCGAGATCAGGAGCGCATCTTCGACGAGTTCGAGCAGGTGAATGCTGGCTCGCGCGGTGGAGCGGAACGGCGGGGAACCGGCCTGGGGCTCTCCATCTCCCGCCGGCTGGCCCAACTCCTGGGCGGCGACCTGACGGTGGAGAGCGAGCTGGGCCGGGGCAGCATCTTCACCGTCTGGCTGCCCATGCGCTGAGCGTGCAACTACCCTAGTTGCTGAAGAGCTTCCTGACCCTCGCGAACAAGCCTCTATCGGCTGCCTCTACCCCGTCGGCGACAAGGACGGTGCCCAGTTCGCGGGCGAACGTTTCGACGTCCACGAAGCGCTCCGAAGGATGACGGGCAAGGCCGCGCATAATCGTCTGCTCCACCGGATCGCCGTACTGCACCCCCGGCTTGGCCCGGTTGAGCGGCATGGGCGGTTGGGAGAGAAGCTGCGAGAACATCTCGCGTGGCGACTTGGCGGTGTACGGCAGCAGGCCGGTGAGAAGGCAATAGGCAATGGTGGCCAGGCTGTACTGGTCGGCTGCTTCCGTCACCAATTCTCCGGAGAGCGCCTCCGGCGCCACGTACATCAGCGTGCCCACGAAGAAGCCGGCACGGGTGAGCCGCTCGTCGGGTGCCGTGTCGGTGGCGGCGGCGATGCCGAAGTCGAGCAACTTGATGTTGTGGGTGAGCGGGTCGTACATCAGGTTGTCCGGCTTGAGGTCCCGATGGACTATTCCCGCCTCGTGCACGGCATGCACGGCGTCGGCCACCTGCTGGACGATGCGCGCGACATCCTCACGCGGGAGCGGCGCGTTGCGGCGCATGTAGCGTTCCAGGATCTCGCCACTGGCCCATTCGGTGGCGAGATAGCGCAGTCCGCCGTCCACCTCGCCCACCTCGATCGTCCGCACCACGTTGGGATGTTGGACGCGTTCGCCCAACTCGGCCTCGCGAAGGAAGCGGGCGACGGCTGTGCGATCGTGGCGCAGGCGCTCTTTGAGCACCTTCACGGCTACCACTCCGTGCTGTGGATGTTCGGCACGGAAGACGATTGATGTACCACCCTCGCCGATCTGCTCGAGGAGGGTGTAACCGGCCAGCTTCGAGCCGACGAGGGATGCGTAAGGGGACACGCGGCGAACCTAACGCGCTATGAGGGGGGCTGGCAAGCAGCGTGACGCCCGCGCCACTATAAGAAGCGGACGGCGAACTGTGCATCGCGCGTCGATCGCCATCCCATTTCTCCTCCGTTCCCTGTCCTGCTTTCCATGATCCTGCCGCGGTTGCCTGGCCGGCGTGCCAGGCGCGGCCGCTCCGACACGATGCCGCTCGTTGTTGCGGCAGTGGCCGCCCTGCTGGTCAGCTCCGGCGCCTGTTGGGGTGGTGGCGCCGGGCGCGCCGTGGAGACCGGTAGCGGTCCGCAATCGGCGCGATTGAAGGCCGCGCCTCCGCCACCGGATCCGGTGCAGCTCTACAGATCCATTGGCCTTATTGCCCATGGAGATCCCTTCCCGATAGTGGGTCGCGTCGCCTACCTCGCCAGCCCATCGCCCGAGTCTACCCAGGTCGTCGTCACCCTCGCCATTCCCAACCGCGCCCTCACCTTCACCCACACGGCAGACAGCTATCAGGCTGCCTACAACGTGCATGCACTGGTTCGCGAGAACGGCGACTCGGTGACGGCTGAGCACGCGCGGGAGACGGTCGTCGTGGCGAGCTTCCGCGAGACCACGCGCGCCGACGAGAGTGTCATCTTCCAGCAGCAATTGCGGCTCCCTCCCGGATCGTACGACTTGCTACTGGGCGTGCGGGATGAGGGAAGTGAGCGCGCCGTGGCGGACAGTTCGGTGCTCGACGTGCCGCGACTGGAGGCAGGTCGGCTGGGCACCCCGGTGCCGTTCTACGAAGCGGTGATGCGCGAGCGGCTGGACGATGTGCCGCGGCTACTGGCGATGCCTCGGGCAACCGTGATATTCGGCCGAGACTCGACGCTCCCCGTCTATCTGGAGAGTTATGACGCCCCGATTTCGAACAGTGCTCCGGGTATTCCACTCACAGCGGCGGTACATGGAGCCAACGGAGAGGTGGTGTGGCGCGATAGCATCACACTCATGCGGCGCCACGGTGAGCTGGCCAGCGGCGTGCTGACCCTTCCCGTGTCGCGGTTGGGTATCGGTGCGGTCACGCTGACTGTCTGGCGCACCGACGAGCCCGAACAAGGACGCAACACCGTGCGGGCGCCCGTCCTTGTCTCCCTTGGCGCGAACCTGCCCGCGGCGACCTTCGACGACGTTTTGAGCTATCTGCGCTTCTTTGCCTCGCCGGCGCGCCTGGACCGGTTGCGTGACACGCCACCGGGCGAACGAGGTACGGCCTGGATAGCCTTTCTCGACGACATCGGCCCTGGCAGCGGCGGCGGAGAGCGTGAGCTGCAGCAGTATCTCACGCGCCTGCAGGTGGCCAATCAGCGCTATGGCGAGGAGGGGCGTCCGGGCTGGCTCACCGATCGCGGGATGGTGTTCGCCGCGTTCGGTGAGCCCGACTCGATGCTTGAGCCAGAGGCCACACTGATCGCGCCGCGTGATCGCACCCAGCGTTGGGTCTATGGCGAGCGCAAGCTGAGCTTCGACTTCCACGACGTGACCGGATTGGATCGGTGGCAGCTCGAGCCATCGAGCGAGGATATGTTCCGGGTCGCCCTGACCAAGCTCCGTGGCTGAGCATTCGGTGACCGCGGGCCCCGCGCCCACCGTCCTTGCCCTGCGCCATGAACTGGCGCGGAAGGCACTGCACGTGACTGCCGCAGCGGCACCGCTGGCATACGCAGCCGGTCTGGAGCGCCGGATCCTTCTCGTCGTCCTGTGCGTGCTCGGTGCGGTAGCAGTGGGGGTGGAGTTGGCGCGTCGGCGGGTGCCGCGGATGCGGCTGCTCTTCAGGCGTGCTACCGGCCCGTTGCTGCGTCGTCGTGAGCGCGAGGGGTGGTCCGGAGCAACGTGGATGCTGCTGGCGTTCATTGGCGTGGTCGCGCTGGCCCCGCGGGCGGCGGCAATAGCCTCGATGTGGGCCGTAGCGGTAGGCGACGCGGCGGCGGCGGTGGTTGGGCGGACACTGGCCCACAGGCGTGAGGTTCGAGCGGCGGCGCGCGGTCAGACGTTCACTCCAGGAGCGCGGAAGTCGGTCGCCGGAAGCGCCGCCTGCTTCGTCGCGACGCTCGTGGGCGCCCTCTGGCTGGCCGGATTGGGACCCGTGGTGAGCGTTGCCGCTGCCCTGGCGGCCACCCTGGCGGAGTGGCCACGGGTGCCGCTGGACGACAACCTGCGCGTGGCCGGCGCGGTGGCCGGCGTAGTGATGCTCTGCAATTTCCTTCTCGCAGCATGACATGCGACACCCCTCTTGTGGCAGTCTCGCAACGGGTTACGACTACACCAGCTATTGACAACCGGGCTCGGCTTTCCTAAATAGGGCGCGCAAACCAGGTAGGTTTGCCCCGCACCACTGCGCACCACTGCCGCGTGAACGTCACGCACAATCGGTCGCGCGTGCAGGCACGGTAAACCTTGCTGTTCCGTTGGAGGCAGCTCGCATGGCCACAGGTAAAGTGAAGTGGTTCAATGACGCCAAGGGTTATGGATTCATTGAACAGGAGGGCGGTGAGGACGTCTTCGTCCACTTCTCCGCGATCCAGATGGAGGGCTTCAAGACCCTCATCGAGGGTCAGATGGTGGAGTTCGAGATCGAAGCCGGTGACAAGGGACTCCATGCCGCCAACGTGCAGGCTGTGGCCTGAGCCTCTGTTCCATTCCGTAAGCAGCAGATGGTAAGCAGTGCGCGACAGCCCGTTCCTTGACTCAAGGAACGGGCTGTCGCGCGATGTGTGCCTACTCCCTTCAGTCTCCGCGTGCCATCTTCAGGGGCGTCCTTCATTCCCGTTCTCCCCCGCCGCTGATGCAGCCACCGTCAGGCTCACGACTATTTCTGGTAGATGGCTACGCGCTCATCTACCGCGCGTTCTTCGCCCTCATCTCGCGTCCGCTGACGACCAGTCGCGGCGAGAATACCTCGGCCGTCTGGGGAATCGCGAATTTCCTCCAGCGGATGCTGGCCAAGCATCAGCCGGACTACCTGGGCTGGGTACATGACTCCGGTCTCTCCTTCCGTCACGAGACCTATCCGGAGTACAAGGCGACCCGGGAGAAGCTGACCGACGAGTTGCAGGCAGACTTCGACCGCGGTATGGAGCGCATCGTTGAACTCCTCGCGGCCTATGACATCCCGGTCATCTCGCTGCCTGGTTACGAGGCGGACGACGTGATTGGAACGCTGGCTCAGCAGGGCGCGGCAGCGGGTCTGGACGTGGTAGTGGTGAGCGGCGACAAGGACTTCCAGCAATTGGTGCAGCCGCACGTGTGGCTCCTCAATCCGGGGCGCGGCGGGCCGGCGAGCGTGGAAGAGCAGTGGGTGGGGATGGAGAACGCGAGCGAGCGACTGGGCGTGCCGCCCGACCGCGTGACCGACTACCTCGCGCTCGTGCGTCGGAGATCAAGGGCAAGCGGCCCCGCGAGGCACTGCTCGAGCACGGCGATCTGGCTCGCCTGTCGAAGGACCTGGTGACGATCCGGCTCGACCTCCCGGTCGAACTGAACCTGGAGCGGATGTCGCTCACCACGCCGCACTGGGGGCAGTTGCGCGACCTGTTCGTGGAATTGGAATTCCACACGCTGGCTCGCGAGATGGGAGCGCGAGCGGACTCGGAGCCGAGCGATGTGGACTCAACTGATGCGAGCCCCGCCGAGACCGCCGACAGGGCCGCCGCGCCGGACGTGAAGTACGAGACGGTGGACACGGTCGAGGCGATGGAGCGCCTGGTGTCTCGAGCGAGGAAGAGCCGCCATGTAGCCGTCGACACCGAGGTGGTTATCGATCCTGACAGCCCGTCCAAGATCGATCCATTGAGGTCGACGTTGGTGGGGATCTCGATCGCGCTGGCGCCGGGCGAGGCCTACTACCTGCCGCTGGCCCATCGGTCGCAGCAGGTAGCGCAGGGCGAGCTCGTGTTCGGTGGACGCGATGTGGTGGACGGACTGACGGCGGACGGTGCTGAGCGGGCGAAGGATGCGAGCGGGAATGATCTGGTGGCGGACGACTCGCCGGACGGCGCTAAAGTGATTTCGGGGGGGCCCCCCGCGTCCAGCGCCGACGCCTCGACCTCCGACCCAAACGCGACCGACGCCGAGATCGCGGACGCGGCAGCGACCGCCGCCGCCTCCACATCCTCTCCTGAGCAGGCCGCACCCGCGACCGCGGGCAAGCGCTCTCGCACCGCCGCCACGGCCGCTACACCCACGAGCATCGCCGGTCGGATGCTGGCCGAGAAGCACTGGCCCGTGAAGAACCTGCCACCGCTGGACGACCCGGTAATGGCGCCCCTGCGCGACCTGTTGGCCGACGACACGGTGCGTAAGACTCTACAGAACGCCAAGTTCGACCTGCTCGTCTTCCGTCGTGCCGGGCTCCAGCTCGGCGGGCTCGATTTCGACACCATGCTCGCCAGCTACGTGCTCGACCCCGGGCGCCGCTCCCACGGCCTCGACATGCTCGCCCTTGAGATGCTGCAGTACAGCATGACGAGCTACGATGATCTCTGCGGCAAGGGGAAAGCGCAGCTCGGCTTCGATGAGGTGCCCATAGAGGCGGCGCGAATGTACGCGTGCGAGGATGCCGACATCACCCTGCGATTGCGCGAGCTCTTCGAGCCACAACTCGAGGAGCAGGCGTTGATGCCGCTCTTCCGGGAAATCGAGATGCCTCTCGTTCCCGTGCTCGCCGATATGGAAATGGCCGGAGTGGCGATCGACGTGCCCTGGTTTCACTCCCTGAAGACACGCTTCCGCGCCGAGCGCGAGCGAGTGGAGTTGGAGATCTACGAGGTCGCTGGCGAGGAATTCAACATCAACTCGAACCCGCAACTGCGGGTGATCCTGTTCGAGAAGCTCGGCCTCCCATCGCGCAAGCGCACAGCCACCGGGCCCAGTACCGACGCCAGCGTACTTCAGGAACTCGCCGACGAGGGATACGAGATCCCCGAACTGCTCATGGAGTACCGCGAACTGTTCAAGCTGGAGGGCACCTATCTGGACGCGCTGCCGGCGCTCGTGGATCCGCGGACAGGACGCATCCACACCTCGTTCAACCAGACCGTGGCGAGCACCGGGCGACTCTCGTCGAGCGACCCGAACCTCCAGAACATCCCCATCCGTCGCGAACTCGGGCGCGACATCCGGCGTGGCTTCGTGCCGCGGAAGGACTGGCTCTTCCTCGCCGCCGACTATTCGCAGATCGAACTGCGGCTGCTCGCTCACCTGTCGCACGACCCGGCGTTCGTCACCGCCTTCAAGGCCGGTGGCGACATTCATCGTCAGACCGCGTCGATCATCTTCGGCGTGCCGCTGGACATGGTGACGTCAGAGATGCGAGCGCGCGCCAAGACGATCAACTTTGCGACGATCTACGGGCAGGGCGCGCACGCACTATCGCGTCAACTGAAGATCAGTCACGCCGAGGCGCGCGAGTTCATCAGCACCTACTTCGAGCGCTTCCAGGGAGTGAAGGGATACCTCGATTCGCGCGTCGAGTACGCCCGCGAGCACGGCTACGTGCAGACCATCTTCGGTCGCCGTCGCTACATCCCCGAGCTCAAGGACCGCAATCGCAACATCCAGGCATTTGGCGAGCGCACCGCCGCCAACTCGCCCATCCAGGGCTCGGCGGCGGATCTCATAAAGGTCGCCATGATCCGCATCGCCGACGCGTTGCGGGAGCGTGAACTGGAAGGCCGCATGCTGCTGCAGGTGCACGACGAACTGGTCTTCGAAGTACCGTCGTCGGAAGTGGATGAATTGCGGGCCCTCGTTGTCCAGGAGATGGAGGGCGCCGCCGAGCTGTCGGTGCCGCTGGTGGTGGACGTGGGAGTGGGCGCGAACTGGCTGGAGACCAAGTTCGGTTGACCAGCCGCGGCCGTTGCAGAGTGCACGTATCGGCGCCATTCACAACGCCGCCGGACGCCGGTGTGGCTCATCAGGAGGGTCACACGGGACGTGCCAAACCGTTGCTGCCGCGAGCCTTACTCGTCGTGACAGAGCGCTGGCTCCGCAGTTGCCCTGATCTTAGCAACGCGGCCAGTTCGCGCTCCCCCTCCCGTCCGTTCACGCCTGGGCAGACCCTCCGGCTGCTGGCGGATCCACCACGTGCCTCCGATGCCTCCACCGACCTTTCCAACACTCCCACGCGCGGCCTATCTGCGGCATGCCAGTACCATGCATCGCTGCCCGACTCGCCCAGCAGCCTCGAGAAGCGGCTTCACAATGATCGAACTCATCGCCGTCCTCGTCATTCTCGGCCTGCTCGCCGCCTTCGCCATGCCGCGTCTGACCAGTACGCGCGGACGCGCCTTCACCGCCACGCTCCAGTCGGACCTGCGCAACCTGGCCGTAGCCGAGGAGGCTTTTTACCTCCAGAACGGCTCGTATACCCAGGATATGTCACGTCTCCTCGTGACAGCGAGCAATGGTGTGACGGTGAGCATCAGCGCGGCCGACTCGATGGGCTGGGGTGCGACGGCGGTACATCCGTCCGCGAACCGCGACATTTGCGCCATCTTCTACGGCACTCCTTCCAGCCAGCCAGCACCGGCTACCAGCGAGGGCACGATCGCCTGCCAGTGAGTCCTCAGCCGTGTGCTGTGGTCGTCCATGAGTGGCCGTCCATCAAGCGGCGCCATGAGTCGTTACGAACACGCGGAGTCGTCACATGGACGACATGACGGACGAGGTACCCGCTTTCCGTGAGTTCGACAGCCGTCGCGACGGTATGCTCCACGCCATGGACGGCGGTCTCTGGCTGCACCGGCATGTCTGGTTCGGTGCACCGATGGCTCACCTCGTCAGCACCGATCGCGAGCTTCTGCTCCGCTACGGACGAGCCGTCGGCATTCCCGCCTATCGGTTGCAGTATAAGCCGCTCAAGGATCCGCGAACGGGAGTGCGGACGGAGGCCTGGCACTGGGACTTGATAGGTACGTTCCTGCCGAAGCGTGCGGGCGAATAATCGCGATCAGCCTTCGCCGACGCGCGTCATGAAGTCGTTCAGGCGCTAGCAGCGAATCACGCACCCGCCGGGCGCGTCTCTCGCTCCGTCGCCCGCGCCACCCGCTGCCCTTCCTCCACGTCCACCTTCGCCAGCAGCGCCGCGCCCACCACAAAGAAGAAAATCACCGACAGGATCGCTGCCCTGCTCGAACCGGTAAAAGCGATGGTGAGGCTGAAGAAGAGCGGCCCGAAGATGCTCGCGAACTTTTCGAAGACGCTGTAGAAGCCGAAGAATTCCCCGGACTTGTGCGGCGGCACCATGCTCGCGAACATCGACCGACTGAGCGCCTGCGTTCCGCCCTGTACCATCCCCACCAGCAACGCCAGCATCATGAAGTGTGTGGCAGTGCGCATGAAGTAGCCGAGCACGCTGATGCCGGTGTAGACCAACAGCCCCAGGAAGATCGCGCGTTTCGCTCCAATCCATCCGGCCAGCGCGCCAAAAAGGAAGGCGAACGGTACTCCGACGAACTGGACGATGAGTATTGCGCCGATCAGTGCGCCGGTCTCTATCCCGATCTCGGCGCCATACGCGGCGGCCATCTTGATGATGGTCTGGATGCCGTCGTTGTAGATCATGAACGCCAGCAGCATCATGAACGCCTGCTTGTAGCCGCGCAGCTCGCGCACTGTCTCGCCGAGTCGCGTGAAGGCCATGCGCACGGTGGCGGCTCCCGGTACCTCATCAGCTTCCAGCCGGCGCACTGGCTCTCGCACGCGCATGAAGAGCGGGATGGAGAAGGCCACCCACCAGATGGCAACCGAGACGAACGCCAGCCGTGTCGGCAGCGTGGCCTGCTCTGGCGTGAGCCCCGGTCCGCTGGGTAGCCCGAACCACTGCGGCTGCTGGATCCACGCCAGGTTGAGAGCCAGCAACAACCCGCCGCCCAGGTATCCGAGCGCGTAACCGCCAGTGCTCACCCGATCCAACTCCTCGGGCGCCGCGATGTGCGGCAGTAGCGACTCGTAGAAGGTGAGGCTGGCCGTAGAGCCGACCAGGGCGAGCAGGTAGGTGGTCACGGCCAATGTGAGGTCGCCGCGTTGGATGAAGAACATCCCGCCCAGCCCGATCACGCCTACGAGCATGAAGACGGCGGTGAATCGCTTCTTGGCCGCGGCATAGTCGGCCATCGCGCCGAGTATCGGGGCCAGCACGGCGACGAGGATCGCGCCCGCCGTGTTGACGTTGCTCCACGCCTGCAGGCCGGCGTTCGGCCCGCGGTCGGCGGCGGCAACGCTGGTGAAGTAAATCTGGAATACCGACGCCAGTATTACCGCCTGCATACCACTTATCGCCCAGTCGTAGAGCGCCCAGGCTCGCAACTCTGGCCGGTCCAGGCCGAGTCTGGCCAGCACCCCGCCATCGCCGCTTCGTTGACGGCCATGACTCCCGTCGGCCAGATTGTCTTCGATGCCACCACTCATGCGTTGCTCCTCGCTCGCCGCGCGTGACCGCGCTGGCGTCGTCTCCGGTTGGGTACCCGGCCGGGTACGCGACGTCACGCGGCGCGCGACGATTGCGCTGTCGCGTACCGCACTGTTGTTCGGACTGACCGCAATATTCGCTGGTTGCGGTACCGACCAGCCGGCGCGCGTCAACGATACAGCCGTTGTGGTGTCTCCGGCAGAGCCACCGCCGCTGGCCGCGCCGGCACCGGTCTCCATGCACGGCTGGCGCACGGCCGAAGCCGGGCGGCTGCTGGTTGTGCCGGCCGGTGGTTCGGCGCTCCGCGCCCAGCTCGTCTTTCCGCAGTTCACCGACAGCACCCTCACTCCATCCGCGGGCTTCGACATCGCCGCCGCCGAGGGGATGGAGGTGGAACTCTTTTCGACTTCCGGGCTGATTGGCAGGGCGATGCTGCACGAGCCCGTGCCGGGTGTCCCGTCTCACTCCTCGCGTGCCGGCGACAGCCCCGTCGCTTCCGACGCCGCGAGTTGCGCCGTCTGGCCACAGGCGCGAGTCGTACCGTCCACGGAACCAGTGACACCATGGACTGTCGCCTTCGCCGCCGGTCGCGCGGTGTCCATCCCGCTGGATTCCATCAATGGCATCTCGTCCGCCGATTCGGCGCAGCTGGCGGTCCAGGTGGCCCGCGTCGCCTCCACGCTCCCGCAGGACTCGACGTCGATGTTCCGCGGCCTTCCGTTCGTCGTCCGGAATGCTCGCCGCTTCTCGCCGGTAGCCGGCGTAGAGACCGTTGTCGCCACTGTCATGCGTCTGGTGAGCCAGGAGGCGAACCAGCGTGCCGAGCAGATCTTCCTCATCGCCGAGCGCGCCAGCGACCGGCCGCGTAGCGTCTACGTTCTGTCCTATAGCGAGCAGGTGGAGGGCGAGGAAGAGACGATGGAGTTGAGCGACATCCTGGCCGCCGTGCGCCTCGGCCAGGCTGGCCGCCCGACGATCGTAATCGGTCGCGACTACGGCGACGGGAACTCCTTCACGCTCGTCGAGCGCACCAACGCCGGCCGCTGGCGGGTGCAGTGGAGCAGCGCTTACAGCGGATGCTGAGAAATCGGGGACTGTGGACCAGACGACGGAAAGCACCGAATTTCTCTCATTGTCACGAACCGTTCCTACTGAGGGAGCGTCGTTCCGGTTCCCATCATTCTCGCGTGTAGCTCCGTCTCGCTGATCTTCCCAGGCCGATAACCCTTCGCCCGTCGCTCCTTGCTGCTACTCGAGGCTGCCGTTCGCACTGCCACCCCGCTCGCCCTGGCGGCGCTCGGGGAGACGGTGACCGAACGCAGCGGCGTGATCAATATTGGTCTCGAGGGGTCGATAATAGCCGGCGCCTTTGCCGCCCTCGTCGGCGCCGGCGTGGCCGGCGTTACGGGTGGTTTCGTAGCGGCGCTGGTGGCGGGTATGGCCATGGCTGGTCTGTTCGCCCTCTTCGCCATCGGCCTGCGCACCGACCAGATCATTGTCGGGACGGCCGTGACCCTCGCCGCGCTCGGGCTTACGGGGGCGCTCTACCAGAGCCTCTATGGCGCCGGTGGGGCCGCGCTCACGACCCCCACCCTGGGCCCACTGGCGCTGCCCGGGCTGGCTCGACTGCCGTTGGTGGGCCAGGCATTCTTCAACCAGCCGCTGTCCACCTATCTGGTCTATCTGGCGGCGCCGGCAATCTGGGCCTGGCTCTACCGCACGCCCGGCGGTCTGGCGCTACGGGCGACCGGCGAGAGCGCGACGGCGGCCGCCGCCGCCGGTGTACGGCCGGCCCGCGTTCGTACCGCAGCGACGCTCTTTGGTGGGGCTATGGGCGGGCTGGCCGGCGGTACCCTGGTGCTCGCCCAGGCAGGAACCTTCACCGAGGGCATGTCCGCTGGCCGCGGCTTCATCGCCATCGCCATAGTCGTGCTGGGCCGCTGGCATCCGCTGGGTGTGACGCTGGCTGCGCTCCTCTTCGGTGCCGCCAGTGCACTCCAGTTCCTCTTCCAGGCGATGGACTGGGACGTACCCTACCAGCTCTTCCTGGCCTTCCCCTACGTCCTCACGCTGATCCTTCTGGCCGGGGCACGAGGCCGTGCGGCCGCCCCGGCGGGGTTGGGTCAGCCGTGAGCTGGGCATGTAGACGTTATCCTGCCCGCGCCAACCGAAAGGTCAGAATGCGGGCGGGAGGCGTGTCGTCGTGGCCCTGACGATGGCACCTATGGTACGGACACCACATCTCGTGGCCAACCAGCAACACCAGACGGTAGCCGAGCTAGTGTCTCGCCTAGCTCCAGTAGCAAGCTTTCCATGTGTACAGCTTGCTGACACTATGCCGACTTACCCTTTGTACAGTTCTTGCTCGTACGAGAGATGTCGACTGGCGTCGCCGGTTGTAGCCGGACACCATCTACCCCCGAAGCTCGGGCACAAAGGGACGTAATTGATGCGAAACGCAAAATGGTCATGTAGTGTCGTCGCCGGCTTGATGTTGCTGTCCGGTTCAATCGCGAGTGCGCAGACGATCGGGTTTGACGACCTGACCCTCAGTAACGGTTCTGCATTTTCCGCCTACTCGGAAGCTGGATTCTCGGTGGACCTCTACGCGGGCTACATCTGCGCAGCGCGAGCCTTCGGCAACCCGGCCCCCGACCTGTACGGCGGTAATTACTGCAATGAGGGAAGCACGTCATCGGTTCTACGTATCATGAAAACCGCTGGCGGCAATTTCAGTTTCCTCGGTACAGACCTCGCCTCCAATAGTGGCACGTCGACGTACTCTTTTGCGGGGTTCCTTGGGGGTGTTTCGCAGTATTCGGTGGGAGGCAACCTGTCATCGGGCTCAGTCTTCTCATTCTTTGCCAGTCCGAATTCGGCGACGATCGATGAGCTTCGTATTTCGCTGAATTCCGTCAGCGCCAGTTCCTACAACATCGACAACATCGCGCTGTCCAGTGTGGCACCGACGACAGTTCCCGAGCCTTCGAGTCTACTGCTTCTAGGATCCGGGCTGGGCGCGATTCTCTATATGCGGCGGCGTCGGAAGGCCTGAACAGCACGAGTTGATTCGCTGGTCAGAATGAATCCCCCGCCACACGCTGACCGTGTGGCGGGGGATTCGAGCTTTGTGCTGTTATCGCCTTCATCTGGCCAGCGGCCAGAACGATCAGGATGACCGCCGCCTCCGCCACCGTGACCACCGAGGCTGGCACTCCGGCGTCGCGCTGCATCGCCGCCGCGCCCGCCTCCAGCGCCCCGAACATGATTCCGCTCGGGACCACCAGCCAAGGCTCCAGTCGGGCCAGAAGGGCGACCGCGATGGCCGTGTAGCCGTAGCCGGGCGAGAGGTTTTCGTAAAGGGCGAAGGTGACTCCAGAGACCTCGCTCGCCCCAGCCAGGCCGGCGAGGGCGCCGCTAGCCAGGAATGCGCCAGCCATCGTCCGCGCCACTTTGATACGGCCGGCGCTGCGCGCAGCGTCTGCGTTGGCACCGGTCATGAGCACCCGGAACCCCGCCGCCGTGTAGCGGAGGGCATACCAGGTCACGGCTGCCGCGACGAGCGCTAGCGGGAATCCGAGATGGAGCCGCGTACCCGGCAGGATCATGGGCAGTCGGGCAATCTCAGGCAGCGGCAGCGACTGCGGGTAGATGCGCGACGGCTCCTGGAGCGGGCCGTGTACCAGCCAGCCCACTCCGTAGAGCGCGACGAAGTTGAGCATGATCGTGCTGATCACCTCCAGCACTCCAAACCGTGACCGCAACACGGCAGCGATCCCTGCCCAGGCCGCACCGACAATCATGCCGGCAAGGAGAAGTGCCGGCAGGGCAAGCACACCCAGTCGGTCGCCAAAGACGATCCCGACCGCCGCCGCCGCGCCGGCGCCGGCCAGCAACTGACCCTCGGCGCCGATGTTCAGAATCCCGGCCCGGAAGGCCAGTGCAACCGCCAGACCGGCCAGGATGAGCGGCACCGAGCGGACCAGGGTGCCGGAGAAGAAAGCGTAGTACGAACCGAAAGCGCCCCGCCCGAGCGCCGCCAGCGCCACTCCCACGTCGTGCCCTCCTGCTGCCAGTAGCAGCAGGAGGGCACCGGCTATTGCCGCCACGGTAAGCAGCGGCGTCAGGAGTGGCGCTAGCCGGCTCACGGCGCGGACCTACCTATCTCAGTCGGCGTACGGATTACCGCCCGGTCGACCGGCGCCGGACGATGAGCCACGGCTAGCAGTGCCGCTACCGTCGCGACCCCGTCCGCCGGCGCCACTGCGGCGCCTGCCAGCGTCACCGCTGCCACTGCTGGGTCGACCACTACCACTCGACCGGCCGCCTTCGCTACCGCCCGGACCGCTGGTCGAGGTAGTACTGCGCTGTCCGCTGGTGCTCTGACTGCCGGCGGTCGTGCTCCGCTGACTACTGCTTCCACCACTGCGCGCACTGCGCCCGGCGGCCGGACGGGCGGCCTCCTCGGCTACCCGCTGGTTGCGCCGCTCGAGCTTCTCCTTTGCCCGTGCGCGCTCCTCTGCCTTACGCTTCCGGATATCGGCGATCCGTTCGGCGATCGGCACCTCGAAGCGCTGCGTTGGACGGGCCGTGTAGTCGAAGCCCGGCAGCGTCCGCCGCGGAATCTTCTTCCCGATCGTCCGCTCGATGGTCCTCAGATCCGACTCTTCGTCCGGTGAGACAAAAGTGTACGCCTCGCCTGTCTCTTCGGCGCGACCGGTGCGGCCGACACGGTGGATGTAGTCCTCGGCCATTGCCGGCACGTCGAAGTTGACCACATGGTCCAGCGCCTCCACGTCGATGCCGCGAGCGGCAATGTCGGTGGCGACGAGCACTTCGTAGCGTCCCTTCTTGAAGCCTTCAAGGGCGTCGGTACGCTGCGCCTGCGAGCGGTTGCCATGTATGCGCGTCGACGACACCTGTGCCTTCGCTAGCACCTCGGCCAACCGGTTGGCGCGGTGCTTGGTGCGCGTGAAGACGAGAGCCTGCTTGAGCACGCCCTCACGTAGCAATGCCACCAGCAGCGCCGACTTGAGTTCCGCCGCGACCGGCCATACCGCCTGGTCGATCCCCTTTGCCGGCGCCTGCTTTCGCTCGACGGCGATCGTCGCCGGGTTGTTCAGCAGCTTCCTCGTGAGCTCCATGATCGGAGCCGGCATGGTGGCCGAGAAGAAGAGCGTCTGGCGCTGCTTGGGCACCAGGGCGAGAATGCGCTTGATGTCCGGCATGAACCCCATGTCGAGCATGCGGTCGGCCTCGTCCAGCACCAGCACTTCGATGTTGGAGAGCGACGCGTATGGCGACTTCAGGTGGTCGAGCAAGCGGCCCGGTGTGGCCACGATGATGTCGACGCCGCGACGGAAGGCTGCTTCCTGCGGGCCCATCCCGACGCCGCCAAAGATGGCCGCGCTGCTCACTCTGGTGTGCTTGCCAAGCAGCTTTACCTGCTCCTCCACCTGGGAGGCCAGCTCGCGAGTGGGCGTGACCACCAGCACACGTGTGGTCCCCCGCGGCAACTCGCGCAGCCGCTGCAGGATAGGGAGAACGAAGGCTGCGGTCTTGCCGCTACCGGTGGCGGCGCAGGCGAGAACGTCGCGCCCTTCAAGGGCCGGTGGAATGGACTGTATCTGGACGGGCGTCGGCTGGGTATAGCCGAGGTCCTTAACAGCACGTTCGAGATCGGGGTGAAGCTGTAGCGAAGAGAAAGGCATCAGGTCTGACTTGGGAAAGCTCGTAACGCACCGGAGAAATCGCCGGCATGCGGAGCGTGAAGAGTGCGCCGCTGCTCGGGGCGCGTTCGACCCGCCTGGTCCACTGCCATGAACTGGCCGGCTGGCGGGAGAGCGCCAGACCAGCACCGCGATAGCGGTATGCTGGTCGATGCTCCGGTACTGCAACTGCAGGAATGATCTGGATGCGCTGCCCGACAGTACTTCGTCGCGCATCGGAACGGCGCAGGCGACGACGTCGTCGCCTGCGTCACGATGCTCCAATGCAGAGTGCGCGCCGCAATGACTCGGGCGCGAGTGCGCCGGGCGGCGTAGTTGATGATGACGACGGGATCTGGTAGCAGCAGTAGTGCGTCGGCCAGTGTGGAAGGCACCGCGTGTGCGGACAGGTGGTCCGGCGTACTCACGGGTGAAGGCGCGACGTCGGAGAGAACTCGAGCATGCTATATGAATTATAACCTGTCTGGTCCAGTCCCGTGCTGATGGCCCGGCCGAGTGAGTTGTCGCCTGAGTTCGTCCATCGGCACCACGCGGCTGTTGCCGGAGTCTTCCAGCGCCAACCTGGCCACTGCATACCCGAGCTCCGCCCCGCTTACGGAACGGTAGCGGTCGCGCAGGCGCCGTCCTCCCGCCAGGGCCAGCGGAGCCAGCAGAGCGTCCATGATCCGCGCCGTCCAACGCTCGGTCCGGCGCGTCTCGTCGCGGTCGTTGCCGGTGATGAAGGAGGGACGGATGGCGAGGTACGGTAGCCCACTCTCACCTAGCTCTCGCTCGACGACGCCGCGGACGCGCAGATAGGAGTTTCGCGTTTCCTCGCGAGCACCCACGGCGGAGAGGTAAATCAGACGCCCGCGCACTCCGGTTACAGCGGCGGCCCCGACAGCAGCTTCTATCAGGAGATGGGTGAGGCCATAGTCAACCGACCGGTAGCTCTCTGCCGGTTCGCCCCGAAGAGCGGCCGCACGGGCGCGACTGCGGGTCGTCCCGAGGAGCGCCATGACGTGCGTGGGCTCGAGCCGGACCATGGTGGCCCGCATCGCTGCGTCCTCCCAGGGGGTCGTGTCCACCTCTGCCCCGAGCCTCTGGAAGTGCGCTCTCCACTCGGCGAGACGTGGCGAGTCGGGCCGGACGTGAGCTACCGCCGCCGCACCGTCGCGTACACATGCTTCCACGACCGCCCGACCGGTGTAGCCGGTGGCTCCGGCGACGAAGACGCGTTCTGGGCGTCGCTGACTGGCCCGCTGTTCGGCCATGGGCGTTGAGAGTAGGGGCGCTGGGAACTGGTGAGAGAGAGCGAAGCTAAGCTACTGGATCCTGCATCCGGTGTTCCCCACCATCGGCTTGCGTGCCTCAAGCAGGAACCGTGGTAGTGTCATCGTGAGTGGACAGTAAGGCTCTGCCAGCTTTCGACAAGTTCTCACGAGACGACCGTAAGCGGAAGAGGTGTAAGGAGATCGGAGAAACTGCTCAGGTGATGTCTGGGTGGCGTGCCACCTGCTCATCACAGTGGCAGCCATCGCTGTCGATGGCGTTGCCGGAGGGGAGAGGGATGGACCGTCGAAAGTTGACAGTGATGCTAATTGGCGTGGCGGCGACGTTGACCACGGCTACGGTATCGCCTGCTCAGGGTCGTCGGCCGCAGGCTGTGGCGCCCAGTCAACGTCCTCCGGCCGGGCTCTGCCGGGTGTGGTATGACGGTGTGACGCTCGGTCGGCAGCCTGCCCCCACCTCGTGCCGCGATGCGGAGCGCCGCGCTGGTCGGAACGCCCGTGTCATCTATGGGGACGTGCGGGGCGACGGTAGCCGGAACGACCGCCGGGATGGCGCAAGCCGGAGTGGTGATTGGGACGATCGCGACGACGGCCGGCGGAATGATGGCTGGCAGCTCCGGCGCGATGGTCGCCGGGATGGCGACTGGGATGATCGCGACGACGATCGTCGGAACGACGGCTGGCAGTTTCGGCGCGAAAGCGTGCCTCAGAACGGGCGCGGCGAGCCTGGGCGGAACCGCGTGGGGAGCGCCGGGCGGAGCCGTACTGGCGGTACCGGCGGCGCCTCGTCGTGCAGCTACCTGGATCCGAACGGTCGCTGCGTCAGCACTGGCCGGCGCGACATGCCCGTGATGTCGCGCACCCACACCCTCAATCGCGATCAGCGCAGTGAGATGGAGCGATACTGGCTGGGAGATGGCGCGATGACGGCTCGATATATTGACCGTGATCGGAACGGTGTGCCGGAGGAAATTCTCTGGTACGACCGCCGCGGTGCGCTCGTTCAGCGTTGGCAGGACGAAGATCGCGATGGGCGGGTGGACGAGATAGTGATCTACCACGACGGCGTAGGGCGCGTCATTCGCTGATCTGGAATGAGCGCGCTGGCCGGCCGCGGCGCTATCGGCTGACCGGGGTGCTCGGCTCTGTCCGGGGAGGACTGTAGGAGAGCACCATGTGGCCTGGCCGTCGCCCCTGACCGTTCTGCCTACCGCGCGTAGAACTCGACGATGGCTGCCTCGTCCACGATGAACGGCACGTCGCCGCGCATGGGCATGTTGATCACGCGCCCCTCGAACTTCTCGCTCGGGTCGAGCGCGAGGTATCCGGGCAGACGCACCTGGGGGCCGCGGGTGATCGCCTCCAGCACTGACGGTCCGGTGCGCGACTTCTC
>CAJDWZ010000003.1_pt1 | contig 36772 bp, 25 predicted proteins | sample 7391701 | NCBI WGS metagenome assembly CAJDWZ01 (sample SAMEA7055744, study PRJEB34461) | soil metagenome | biome: terrestrial ecosystem; feature: Peninsula; material: soil | place: Antarctica | collected 2016
TGTCCTCCGGCAGGCGCACTGTCACCGGATCGCCGAGTCCCGGTAGCACCCGGTGAACCTGGACTAGCCCCTCCTCTCCTTCGTCGCCATCCGACGGTGCTGGCTCCTCCGCCATCTGACTGGCCAGCGTCGCTATGATCAGCTCCGCACCTGCCCTCGCGTGACCCTGCAGATTGCTGGCGCTGCGCCAGAAACCGAAAGCCAGTACGACCAGAATCACGACGAGCACGGCGACTCCGCGCAGCGGCGGCAGGAATGGGAGGGTGACCGTGGCGATGGGGATACCAGCCAGTGCGACGATTATGAATTGCAGCGTGACGGTCAGCACCTTTCGCGGCGCTGCGGCAAAGTCTACCGCGCCCACGGCGGCCTCAGGAAGCGCGCGGCGGGCCAAAGTCAGACCGAGCAGGCGCGCGCTGCGCAGCAAACCGACGGCCAGCGGTACTGCCACCGCCCCAACTGCCACGAACACCACCATGCGTGCCATCTGGTCTGAGATTCCGGCGACCCGGACCAGGATCGGCGTCACCAGCCCACTCTCCAGCGACGCTCCAATGATCAGCGCAGCCAGCAGGACCGCATCGAGCAGCAGCACGCGGACCAGGTGGCGCACCTGCGACTCGCCACCAGCCTCGCTCGGCGCACTGCGCAGGCGCTCCATCCAGGAACCGTAGAGCCCGACGAACATCTGCAATGGTCGCGGCAGCGTGCGATCCACGTAGCTGGCGACAGGACCGGAGGAGCGGATCAGCCACGGCGTGGTGAGCGTGGTTACCGCGGACACGGCGATGGCCACCGGATATAGAAATCCGCCGGTCGCACCGCTGGCCAGTCCTACTCCGGCGATGATGAAGGAGAACTCGCCGATCTGTGCCAGGCTCATTCCCGTCTGCACCGATGTCCGGAGCGGGAATCCGGTGAGGAACGCGCTCACCGACACGGCGGACACCTTACCCACGATGACGACCGCGCTCAGGACCACGACCGCGATCCAGTTCTGGCCGATCACGACTGGGTCAATCAGCATCCCGACGGCCACGAAGAAGATGGCCGCGAACATGTCACGCACTGGAGCCACCAGTCTCGCGACGACCCGCTCCTCGCCTGATTCCGCAACCAGTGAACCGGCGATGAAAGCGCCTAGCGCCACCGAGTACCCGAAAGTGAGGGCCAGCAGCGCCGCAGCGAAGCAGATACCCACGCTGGTGACGAGCACTGTCTCATCGCGGCCCAGCCCCACCACGTAGCGCACCAGACGGGGGATGATGAGCAACCCAACGCCCACAAGTCCGACGAGGAATGTGGTCAGTTGCGCTGCCGTCGTCGCGACGCTGCCCGCCGACAAACCGGCGCCGGCTACGACGGCGGTCAGGATCGCGATGAGAAAGATGCCTACGATGTCCTCGAAGATCAGGATACCGAAGACGATCTCCGTGGCCTTGCCCGTTACCCGCTGGTCGGCAAAGGCTTTGACGATAATAGTCGTGCTGGAGATGGCTATCACGGCGCCGGTGAAGACGCTCTCCAGGACGGTCCATCCGAAAAGCTGGCCAACGAGGAAGCCGAACCAGACCATCAAGCTGGTCTCGGCAAGGGCGACCAGCCCCGCCGTGAGTCCCACGCCGAGCAGCTTCCGAAGGCTGAACTCCAGCCCCAGGCCGAACATCAGCAGGATCACACCCAGCTCAGCCAGCGCCCTTACAGCGCTCTCGTCGGCAACGAGTGGAACGGCGATATGTGGCCCAATGATCAGTCCGGCCAACAAATAGCCGAAAACCACTGGTTGCCGCAGTCGCTGAAACACCACGGAGGTGATAGCGGCAACGCACATGACGAGCGCCAGATTGCGCAGGAAGTCAGCGGCTTCGTACATGTGCTGGCGGATTCGGTCTTCGCGAGAGCGAGTAGCTCGTGGCCGGGTGGCGCATCGTATAAGGTGCGCAACGGAAGACTCCGGCGCGAGCTATAACGCGAGATCCGTGCTGTGCTCGTTACGGGTGCTCGGCTGGCGCCGAGCGGTTCACAGCATCTATTCCAGCCGAACAGGGGCTATGGCGGCATGCCCCAGGTCGCTCGCTCCGATCACCCCTCTACTTCTGCAAACATCAACTGCTCAAAGAGAGGATGTCTCCGGACGAGAAGAAAAATCGTCAATGACGTGCCGATCACGCTGCCCAGGAATATTTCGAACCAGGCGAGGTTGCCGAGAACGAGGTTGGAGAGCAATGTCGTGATGAACGCAAACCCGATCTCGAGCATGATTGCGCCAAACACGAGCGCTACGGCGATGCTGTTCTCGGTCACCGCACCGTGAGCGGCATAGACGAGGGCGATGCCGAATACGACGTTGAGCAACAGGTGGGCTATGCTGAAAGTGACGACCCCGCCCATCGCGTTGAAGATGTGGAGCGGCTGGCCCGCCACCATGTCCACAACCATCATCCAGATCCAGGTCACCGCCCCGACGGTGAGTCCGAGTTGAATCCCTTCAGGATACAGGTCGTGGTGTCCTACCAGTGTATTGCGGGTCGGTGAACTCTTGACCCCGATGGAGATGCTCTGTGCTGCTGGATGTGCCATGGTGTGCCTCACTGATGTCGGGTTCTTCGCCCTCGCTGATCTACCTCCCCTATCGTTACGTCACACCTGCGAACAGGAGCAATGACTCATCCGTACTGGGCGAGAGTACAGTCGTCCTGCACCATGCGTCTCGTGAAACGGGGCCAGCCTGCCAACTGCCCTGGCCATCAGGTTTTACTCGTGCCAGACGGTGAGTCGCGATGATGGAGCCTGAACTGTTCGCCCTGCTCGACCAGACCGCGGACGCTGCCTACTCGGTGACTGAGGACGGTGAGATCCAGTCCTGGAACCGGGCTGCCGAGCGCATGTTCGGCTATCCGGCCGCCGAGGCATTGGGCCGGAATATTGACGAACTGCTCGACGCCCTGGACGCGCTGGGCACGGAAGCGCTCGCCGGCGGCTTCGACGCCGCCACCCGCCACTGGGACGAGAGCTCCACCGGGATCCCGAACTTCGACCTCGAAGTACGCACTCGCTCCGGGGAGCGTGTCTGGGTCAACGTCTCCACTCTCGTCTCCGATAATCAACGGAGTGGACGGCGGCTCATAATCCGGATGGCGCGCGATATTTCAGCCCGCCGCCATCGTGAGGAACTGCTGGATCGCATGCTGAAACTGGCCCAGCAGCTCGTCGCGCTGGGCAATGAGAAGGAGGATCACGCGCCGGTGGAACCGATCTCCGAGCAGGAGCGGCGGATCCTCTCACTCTTCGCTGAGGGCCGTAACCCGGCAGCCATCGCTCAGACGCTGGAGATATCCCCGCAGACGCTCCGCAACCATCTCCATCACATCAACCAGAAGCTCCGCACCCACAACAGACTGGAAGCTGTTACCCACGCCATACGCCGCGGTCTCATAGACTGAGCGTCTCCCCGCCTCCGTGACTGCGTGACGCGGGTCGTTACAGGTCCGGTGTATTTGCGAGCAATTCGTGACTAATCGGGTGGCAACTGCCCGCTGCCCCTGGCATCTGCCCGACCCGCGGGCATCTTCCGCGACTATGCATCCAGCCAACTCACCCACGTCTCCGCTCGTCACTCCCCGCCTGGTTCGCGAGGATCGCCTTCCCCGTAAGTTGGGCGTCTGGAGCGCCGCCGCCGCGTCGGTCGGCCTCACGATTGGCAGCGGCATCTTCCGTGTGCCGAGCATTGTCGTTGCCGAAACCGGCAGTGTCGGTGCAGCCGCGCTCGTCTGGATACTGGGCGGCATCATCACTCTGTGCGGTGCACTGACACTGGCCGAGCTCGCTGCCGCATTCCCGCGCGCGGGAAGTCTCTACGTCTACCTCCGCGAAGCGTACGGCCCCATGACAGCCTTTCTTTTCGGGTGGTCATGGATCTTCATCCGGGCCGCTGCTTCGGGGGGCACGGCCCTCGTCTTTGCCGCCTACCTGAGCACATTCATCCCGCTCGACGGCACTGAACAGCGGGTGGCCGCGGTGTTGATCATCCTCATTGTCGGCGCCGCGAACTACCGCTCGCTATGGCTGGGCGCGGTTATCCAGAACGCGTCCACGGTGGCCAAGGTCGCCGCACTGCTCATTCTGTCCGGCGTCATTTTCGCCTTCGGTGACGGTAGCGCTGGAGCGCTCAGCGGTCCGATAGATTTGAGGGTAACAGATATCGGTGGCTTCGGGGTCGGTCTTATCGCCGCTCTCTTCGCCTTCGACGGCTGGCAGGCGGCCACCTTCATGGGTGGCGAGATCCGCGATCCAGGTCGCGTGCTGCCGCGTGCGCTGGTGAGTGCGACGCTCATCATTATCGTCGTCTACCTCGTGGCCAACGCGGCATATCTCTATGCATTGCCGCTCGCTGACGCCGCCGCTTCGACAACCATCGCCGTCGACGCGATGACAGTGGCAGTGGGTGCCGGTGGTGCGGCGGCAATTGCTGCGCTCGTTCTTCTATCCACCTTTGGCGGGCTGAACGCGGGGCTCCTCACCGGGCCGCGCGTGTACTACGCGATGGCCGAAGACAAGTTGTTCTTCCGCGCCGTCGCAGCCGTGCATCCGCGTTATCAGACGCCCCACGTGGCGGTCGCTATGCTCGCCGTGCTGAGCGCCATTAGCGCCTCTGCGCGCACATTCGAGCAGCTCGCCGAGACATTCGTGCTGCTCTTCTATCCGTTCATCGCTCTCAGTGTGGCGGCGGTGTTCGTACTGCGGCGAAGCCGGCCCGAGCTGGAACGGCCGTATCGCACCTGGGGTTACCCGTTCATTCCCGCCATCTTCCTCATCGGGACGCTGGCAATGCTCGGTAACGCGGCAGTCGAGCGCACCGACGCGGTGCTGCTGTCGCTCGCTATTATCGTCGCCGGAGTGCCTGCCTACTTCATCTGGCGACGGAAGTGAGTGTGGTCGCCACCGGCTGAGGCAGCCGTTGGAACGGCTTGGGTGTGAGTGCGGCTGGGGTTGACTGAGCAGAGTGGGCAGATGAATCTTCGTCTGCCCACCGGCGGCGCCCGAACACGGGCGCCGGACCGGCGCGGGATCGCTCACCCGACGGTAGAGGTCTGCATGCGGAAGGTCCTGATCGGAGTTCACATCATTCGAACCCACTGGACCGGAGTGTCTCTGCATGTCACCAACGATCGGGTCGCGCGATATGCGCGCGAGCCACACGGCCGACGCGAGTATCGTCGCCACACAGCTCTCCTACGCGCTGCCTGACGGCCGCGCCCTTCTTCACGACCTCACCATATCATTTGGCCGTGAGCGCACCGGCCTGATAGGACCTAACGGCTCCGGCAAGACGACGCTCCTCCGCCTGCTCGCGGGTGAACTCGGACCGAACTCCGGAAGTGTGCACCGTAGGGGCACTATGGCCATCCTGCCGCAGAACTTCTGTCCGGAAGCTGACGACACTCTCGCCGTCGTCCTCGGTATCGATGATCGGCTACAGGCCCTGCGCCGGATGGACGCGGGTGAGGCCACCGTCAAGGATATAGAGACTGTCGGCGACGACTGGGACCTCGCCGAGCGCGCCTGCGCCGTGCTGGCTCATTTCGGCCTCGGCCACCTGCCGCTCGACCGCCCCGTGGGTGCCGTGAGCGGGGGCGAAGCGACGCGGGTGGCGCTCGCCGGCCTTGCCCTCGGTCGGCCTGACTTCCTTCTCCTGGACGAGCCAACCAACCATCTGGACGCCGTGAGCCGCGACGCCCTCAACCTCTTCGTGGATGGATGGAGCGGAGGGCTGATCTGCGTGAGCCACGACCGAGCGCTGCTGCGGCGCATGGACCGGACGGTCGAGCTTTCCTCGCTGGGCGTGCGTAGTTACGGTGGCGGCTACGACCTCTATCGAGCCGTTCGGGATGCCAATGTCGCTGCCGCTGAGCGTGAGTTGGCCAGCGCTGCGTCCGCCCTCCGTCTGGCTGAGCGCGATGCACGCGAAGTGCGCGAGCGCCAGGCGCGTCGCGCGGCGCAGGGACGACGCAATGGGGCGAAGGGCGGGATGCCAAGGATCACGCTCAAGGCTCGCCCGGCGCAGGCGCAGGTCACCGGCGCCCGCGTCCGGGCGGTGACCGAGCGCGAGGTGGACGAGCGCCGAACGCGAGCCGCTGCCGCCCGGCTTCTGGTGGAGGAGCGGAAGCCGCCACGTTTCGACATGACATCCACCTTTCTCCCCGCCGGCCGCACCGTGCTCGTTCTGGAGCAGGTGACAGTCAGCTTTCCCGGTGTCGATCGGCCCGTGCTGCAGAACGTGTCGCTCCGGATGGTTGGGCCCGAGCGCGTGGCGGTATCAGGTTCCAACGGGAGCGGCAAGACGACACTTCTGCGTGTCGCCATGGGCCGCCTCGCGCCGGACTTGGGCACCGTCCGCCGGCTGCCGGATGGGGAGACAGCGTATCTGGACCAGGCGGGGGCCGCGGTGGACCCGGGCCTGTCCGTCCTGGATAACTTCCGCTTCTGGCACCCCCGCATGGAACCGAGCGCCGCCCGGTACGCGCTGGCGCGCTTCCTCTTCTCCCATGAGGCCGCGCTGCAGACTGTGGGAACGCTGAGTGGTGGCCAGCGGCTGCGCCTCTCTCTCGCCTGCGTGCTGGGCGGAGAGCGCCCTCCGTCGCTGCTCGTGCTCGACGAGCCCACCAACCACCTCGACCTGGACGCGCTGGAGGCGCTGGAAAGTGCCCTGCGAGACTACGACGGAGCACTGCTGGTGGTGAGCCACGACGCCTTCTTCCTACAGGCGATCGCGGTCGAGCGTTATCTCTCACTTGGGGGCTGACGACGCCTCCGTGCGGACATCGTGGCTGATTGCTCCTGGCCCGGTGACCATCCCTTGCGCGCACCAGTTTCCGCAGCGGCGAGTTGGCTGCGGAGTTATACTGGCATCGCCGGTACGCCGGCCACCGTGCGGGAGAAGCGTACGCACTTGACTCCCACTCGGTGCAGCGGCACCTGGCAGCGTGCCAGGATGAGGAGCGCTCCCGCCGCCGCGAGCCGCCAGCCCCAAAGATGACCCAGCCTCCCTTCAACACAGAGCGCGCGCCGCTTCAGGGCGCGCCTCCGGACATAGTCGGACAGACGTCGGCGCTCCAGGCCGGGTCGCTGAGCGCGCCGCCCGTTGAGCCCGCCGTCGCGCCAGTTGCGGCAGGCGCGACGCCAGCGGTGACGCCCGGTCGACGCTTCGACCGGTCCATCATTGAGGGACCGCTCCGGTCGGCGGTGTGGAAGCTGGCCTGGCCGACGATGCTCACGAACATCATCGGCGGTTTCCAGGGCATAATCGACCATGTGATGGTCGGACGCATCGTTGGCTTCTCGGCTAACGCTGCCATTGGCGTCAGCTACCAGATCTACATCGTCGTCATCGTCTTCCTCAGCTCGCTCGTCACCGGGATGAGCGTGCTCGTCGCCCGGTTCGTCGGGGCGCGCGAGGAGGAGAAGACCGATCGGACGGTGTACCAGGCCTTCCTGACGTCCATCGGACTCTCGATCGGGGTGATAGCGCCGTTGGGCTATATGGCCTCGCCGTGGTTGTTGGGGCTGGTAAATGCGACGCCGGAGGTGACCGCGGAGGCGCTTCCCTTCCTGAGGATAATGTTTGTCTTCAGCAGCGGCATGATGATCTTCTTCATGCTCGGCGGTGCCCTCCGCTCAGCCGGTGACGCCCGCACTCCGATGGTCCTTGGCATAGTCATGACGGTGCTCAACGCCGGGCTCAACGTGATCTTCATCCGAGGGTTGGGACCGATACCGTCTTACGGCACCACCGGGGCGGCGATGGGGACGGTCATCGCCACCGGCGTCGTCGGAGTCTACGCGCTTGCAAGGCTGTGGGGTGGGGGATGGGTGGTTCGCTTCCCGAGGGGAGCCGCGCTCAAGCCAGACTGGACGATCATCCGTGCCCTCTTCCGCTTCGGCCTGCCGACCGGCATCCAGGGGATCGCGATGAACGTCGGTGGCGTGCTGATGCTGGCCTTCATTGGCTCGCTGGCTCAGAGTGCGGCGTCCCAGGCGGTGTTCGCCGTCGGCTACACCCAACTCTTCTCGCTCGTCACCTGGACGTCTGTGGGACTCATGGGCGCCGCCGCCGCGGTGGCAGGGCAGAACCTGGGCGCACATCAGCCTGACCGGGCCCAGGACGCGGTGCGCGTGGCCGCAGGTTATGGAGTGGTAGCGGCGACCGTGGTCGGATTCTTCTTCCTCTTCTTTCCCGAACGGCTGCTGTCCATTTTCGGCATGACTGAGCCGGAAGTGGTGTTGATAGGCTCCCAACTCCTGCGCGTACTCAGTGTCTCGGGGCTCTTCGTGGCCACGGCGCTCACCTACACCGGCGGGCTGCAGGGTACCGGCGACACGAGGAGTCCGCTCTATATCTCCATCGTCTCCCAGGTCGTCATCCCACTCGGCATCTGCTTCACCATCCAGCGCCTGGGCACCCTACAGCCGATGGACGTCTGGCTCGCAATCCTGGCCGGTCACGTGACCCGATGCGTGCTGAGCGTGGTACAGTTCAACCGCGGGGGCTGGCGCCACATAACGGTCGATATCAACGGTCGTCGTCAGCGTCGAGCAGGCAACGGCTGAACCGTCAGGCAGCTAACGATTGACTGGTTACATGCCAACGGCTGGCCGTATGGAGTCGCCAGCTCCCGACTCTTTATGCTAGGCCGATAAGCTTTGCTCACAGGATTACTCTCTCGCGCGAGCTTCCTGGTTATCATCAAAGAATGACCACCGCACCGCGCGATCGCGCGCCAGACCCGCTCCACGGCGTCACGCTCGAGCGCATGCTCACCGAGATGGTGGCCCACTTCGGTTGGGAAGTAATGGGACAGCGCATCAAGGTGCGCTGCTTCACCAGCGATCCGAGCATCCCGTCCAGCCTTCGCTTCCTGCGGCGTACGCCATGGGCCCGGGAGCGGGTGGAGGGCATGTACCTTTACATGCTTCGCGAGCAGGCGCGTCAGCGCCGGGCGGCTGGACAGGGAGACGGCACGTCCCCGACGGAAGACTCGGACGATCTGTCCGATCAGACGGCCGGAGATATCTCCGACTTCGACTAGGCTGCTACCAGCCTTCAATCGCCAGTAGGTGCGGCTGGGTGCGACGCGCGCTGCCTTCGCCTGTATGTCGCCGCCCTGCCTTGCACTCCAGCATCAGCACGTCCGCCTGGGCAATCAGCCCGGCCAGGCTCATGGATGGTCCGGCGCGGAAGGCCAGTGCGCCGACGCTGATCGATAGCCAGGGAGCTTGCGGACCGGCCGATGCGTTGCGCGCGGCGATCTGTCGCTCCAACCTGGCCACCACCCACTCCACCGGTTCGCTCACGTCGTCGGCGAGAACCACGAACTCGTCGCCGCCCAGCCGGGCTACCAGGTCACTGCCGCGGAATGTGGTGCAGAGCACCCGTGCGCTATCCACGAGCAGGCGATCGCCAGCCTCGTGACCGAGCTTGTCGTTCGCCTGCTTCAGGCCGTCCACATCGCAGAAGACCAGCACGCACGGGGACTCCCGCCGCTCCAGTAGTTGCAATCGCTGGTCAGCCATTGTGAAGAATCCCCGCCTATTGCTGAGCCCCGTCAATTCGTCGGTGAGGGAGAGCGCGCTGATCTCCTCCAGCAGCCGGTGGCGCTCACGAGCATAACGGATCGACCGTTCCAGCATGTCGCCGGTCACCCGCCCTTTCACCAGGTAGTCGGCGGCACCGGCGTGCATGGCCGCAAGATCGGTGGCCCGATCGTTCTGTCCGGTGAGCATGACGACCGGCGTGCGACAGCCGCGAGCCACGGCGTCGCGCAGCAACTCGATCCCGGTGTTGCTTCCAAGGTTGTAATCGACGAGCGCCACATCGTACGTCTGCATCGTCAGTCGCTCCAGCCCCGCTGTCGTGTCCTGAACCCAATCCACGGTGAAGCGGGAACCGAAGCCATCGCTCAGCAGTTCGCGAGTGAGTACGTGGTCGTCCTCGTCATCCTCCACGAGAAGGATACGAACCACATCGTCAGACATGGCTAGTTACTCCTCTCTCAATCGGCAGTTCGACAATGCTGAACCAGTAGTGGCCGAGCGTACGGACTATCTCTAGCAGCCCGTCGAAGGTGACCGGCTTGGTGATGAACGAGTTGGCGCCGAGGTCATATGAGCGGAGCACGTCCTCCTCGGCCTTGGAGGTGGTCAGGATGACGACCGGTATGCGCCGCAACTCCGGGTTGCTCTTGATCTCCTGCAGCGCCTGTCGGCCGTCCTTTCGCGGCATATTCAGGTCGAGCAGGATGAGCCCTGGTCGAGGCGCATCGGCGTTTTCGTACTGACCGGTGCGGGTGAGGTACTCCATCAGCTCCTGACCGTCCTCCACGAAACGGAACGAGTTGCCCAGTCGGCTCTCCTTCATGGCCTCCGCGGTGAGCATGCGGTCGTCGGCGTCGTCGTCAGCCATGAGGATGGTGATGCAGTCTGACTCGTCACGCAGCATGTCGAACTCCGGTCCGTTCGTGGATGGGAAGAGTGATGAAGAAACTGGTTCCCGCGCCGGGCGCGCTCTCCGCGCGAATGGCGCCGCCGTGTCGTTCTACGATCTTCTGGCAGATAGTGAGACCGATGCCCGTACCTTCGTACTGTGCGCGGCCGTGTAGTCGCTGGAAGGGAAGGAAGATGCGCTCGGCGTCCTTCGACTCGAATCCAACGCCGTTGTCCTTCACCCTGATCTGTATCATGCCCTCCGCCTCCAATAGCACCGCGCTCACCTGAACCAGCGGAGCCTCTCCGGGCCGGCTGAACTTGAGCGCGTTGCCGATGAGGTTCTGGAATAGCTGTCGCAACTGCACAGCATCGCCCTCAGTGGCCGGGAGGTCGTCCACCTCCACCCGTCCACCACTGGACTGGATGCGGATTTCCAGGTCGCCCAGCACCTCCTGCACCACCGACTTCAGCTCCACCGGTTCCGACGCCAGCTTCTTGCTGGATACGCGGGAGAGACCGAGTAGGGCATCAATTAGCAACTGCATGCGGGCAGCCGCGTTCGACATCCGTCCCAGGTAGTCTCGCCCCTGATCGTCGAGGCGATCGGCGTATCGAGTGGTGACGCGATCGGAGAATGCCTGGATCTTTCGCAGCGGCTCCTGCAGGTCGTGAGACGCGATGTAGGCGAAGTATTCGAGGTCGCCATTGGAGCGCTCGAGGCGAAGGTTCTTGTCGGCCAGTTGACGAGTGTGCATGGCGACGAGCCGCTCCAGGCGGCGACGCTCCCGTTCCAGGGCGCGCGCGCGAAGCACCGGTAGGGTCGCCGCGGCGCCAGCCAGCGCCAGGATAACGAGGACTTGGAACCACCAGCGCTGCCAGATCAGCGGTGCGATGGAGAAGGCGAACACCGCTGGCGTGTCGCTCTGCAGCGTACCGTTGACTGCCACAACCTCGAAGCGGTAGCTGCCTGGACCAAGACTGGCAAAGGTGATACTCCGCTCTGCCACTGGCACCGACCAACTGTCGCTCGAGCCGACCAGGCGGTAGCGGAAGCGGACCGCCGTCTCGTCGCGGAAGGTGGGCGACGAGAAGCGAAAGCGAATGGCACCGCTCCCCAGCCGCGGGGCCTCGCCGGCGTTTTCCAGCCTGATTGGTTCGCCATCGAAGGTCGTCTCCTCGATCCATGCTGGCGGCGTGATTGCCGGCTCGACGTCCATTCCCGGCGTATAGCGAACCACCCCGTCCCCGGTGCCAAACCAGAGATCGCCCTGGGGGTCCTCGAACGCCGCCGTCGCCGTTCCCTCCAGCGCGACCAATCCGTTGCCACGCCCGTAGTGGGTCAGCTTGTCGCCGCTGATCCGGTCAATCCCGAGGTTGCCGAACAGCCACGTGTCACCTCGCGAGTCCACCAGCACCTGCCAGATGAAGTTCGATGCCAGGCCGTCCCGGACTGTCATGCGCCGAACGCTATCGCCCTTTATTCGGAGCACGCCGTCGCCATTAGTGCCGACCCACATCGTTCCGTCGGCGCTCTCGCGCATGTCCCAGACTGTCTGGTCGCTGCCGCCCATGTCGGGGCCGATCACCCGGATCGAATCTCCCTCCATGACTGCCACACCACCGGTGACGCGACCGAGCCAGATACGGCCCCGTGAATCGCGGGCAAGCGAGATGATGCCTCCAGCGCTCAACTCCGGTGGGCCGAGCGGTGAGATGCGCCCATCCTGCCATCGTGCCAGGCCACGCTCCGTGCCAATCACCACACCACCACGTCCGTCATCGAGCAGGCTGAAGACAACCTCCCCGGGAATTCCCTCGGCTTCACCGTAAACGCTAAACTGGCCGTTTCTGTACCAGATGAGCCCGTGCCGGTGGCCTATGAGCATCCCGCCCTGAGGCGCGCGGGCCAGTGAATACACCCGCGTTTCGAGCAGCGACGGCGGCAGCTTTAGCTTGCTGAACTTGCCAGCCTCCCGGATCGCGACCCCGTTGCGAGTGCCAATCCACATGCGACCATTCTCGTCCTGGGCTATGGCTCGCATGAACGCGTCGGGGAGCCCGTTGTCGGTGGTGTAGGTGCGGAATGGCCCCGGCACATGCTTGCTCGCGCCCTTCTCAGTGCCAAACCAGACGTTGCCCTCCCGGTCGGTGATCACCTGATTCACCATGTCATGGAGGAGGCCGGTTGCTGTAGTGACGCGATCCACCCCACCAGCGTGAATATGCAGCGCGCCGGTCCTGGTCCCCGCCCAGATGCTACCATCGGCGCCCACCGTGCCGGCGGTGAAGACAGTACCGGCAGGGATGTCACCCACGGCCAGCTCCGTCGTGACGTCTCCGTCGCGCAGGAAGAGCCGCCCTTCAGCACCGATGAGCAGGCCTGATCCGGCTCGGGCTATGAACTGCACGCCGGCAGTTGAGAGCGGGTCGGCAGGATCGCTCACCAACTTGCGTCCGTCATAGCTCACCAGACCAGCCGACGTTGCCACCCACACCTTTCCAGCGGAGTCGGTTACCACTCGGATGATGCGGTCTGCCGGAAGTCCATCGGCCGACGTGAAGTTCCTCACCGAATCGCCGGTTACGTGGGAAAGGCCAAGTAGCGCGCCCACCCAGACGCCCCCGGCACTATCCAGCGACACGTTGCGGGTGACGTCGCTTATCAGCCCGCCGGCCAGGCCGCGGCAGGTGAAGCGCGCATCGGCGCGGATGCACAACCCACCGTCGGTGGCGATGTAGAGCCGGCCGTCGGCATCCTCGGTGATGTCGAACACCGAGTTCGAGGTGAGGCCATCCTCCTTGGTGAGGGTGCGGAACTCTCCACCATCAAAGCGAGTCAGCCCGCCATAAGTTGCGAACCATAGGTAGCCGTCACGGTCCTGGTGGATGCCAATCACCTGTGCCTGTGGCATGCCCTCGGCACCGGTATACTGCCGGAAGTTGAGCATCTGTGCCGCGGCCGTGGACGTCGTTGCGGCGACGGCCGTCAGGGCGAGGGAGAGAAGGGCAACCGTGCGCCCTGCCGCCGCACCGCGGTAACCGGCGACCCGGCTTGAGCGGTTGGAAGCAACTCTGGAAGGATTCGCTCGCGTCATCTGTGGGAGTTGCCGGGATGGACTGGATAAGCGCGTATAACGCTCCGGCATCCGCTCCTCAGGGCCGCACTGGCCGCGAGGCGCGGAGAGGAGGGTACCACGGTCGGGTCGTCAGATGGCGCGCTTGCACCAGCCTGTAAACGAATGACGCACGGCGGTGTGAGAAGGTATCGCCCCACGAGGACAGTCGAGGCGCCACGCACCGGCCAGTCAGTCGGAGTGTGGCGCCTCTTTATTTCCTCTCGGGTGCTACCTGCCTCCTGCAGACTGGCTGCAGGCCGACGCCGAGCCGTCTGCCTACACGGCCACCGGCAATAGTTCGTCGTCGTCCGCGTCCTGCGGATCGATCCGCTCGATCGTGAACCCGGTGAATCCATAGACCGCCGAGACGAGCGGATTGATGATGTTGAAGAAAGCGAACGGTGCGTAGACGAACGTCGCCACTCCCAACGTCTGCGCCATGAAGGCGCCGCAGGTGTTCCATGGTATCAGCGCCGACGTCACCGTGCCGGCGTCCTCCAGCGCCCGGGAAAGGTTCTTCGGATGCAGGTTCCGGCGCTTGTATTCGGCTCTGAACATCCGCCCGGGGAGCACGATGGCTATGTACTGGTCGGAGGCGATGATGTTGGAACCGAATGCCGTGAGCAGGGTGGCGGCGATCAGGCTGCCGGTGCCACGCACCATGCCCAGGATCGTGCCCGCGATCTTCTGCAGCAGCATGGTCGTCTCCATTGCCCCGCCGAACATCATGGCCGAGATGATGAGCCAGACAGTGGCGAGCATGCTGGACATGCCACCGCGGGAGAGCAACTCATCGAGCGCGGTATTGCCCGAGTTGAGACTGTAGCCGTCAAAGAGGGCGATCCAGAATCCCTTTAGCAGCGCCACCCAGTGTGGGAGCTGAGGGTCGGCGGCCAGAGCCACAGTGGCGGGCTGCTGGAAGACGATCGCGAAGACGCCGCCGGTGAGCGCCCCGATGAGCAGGGCCGGGAAAGCCGGCATCCGCTTGATCACGAGGAAGATTACCAGCACTGCCGGCAGCAGCATGTGCGGGCCGATGACGAAGTGCTCGTGCAGCGACACCATGATGCTGTCCAACTGGATGGCGTCGGTGGGAGTGGGCATCACCGCGCCGGCTATGGCGAAGATGATCAGGGCCAGTGTTATGCTGGGGCCGGTGGTCCACATCATGTGCCTGATGTGGGTGAAGAGATCCGTGCCAGCCATGGCCGGCGCCAGATTCGTCGTGTCAGACAGCGGCGACATCTTATCGCCAAAGTAAGCGCCGGAGATGATCGCTCCGGCAGCCATCCCCAGGTGCAGGTTCTGCGCAGCGGCGATTCCCACCAACGCCACACCCACGGTGCCCGCGGTCGTCCACGAACTGCCTGTGGCAAGCGATACGAGCGCGCAGATGATGCATGCCGCCGCGTAGAAGATCGACGGCGTGAGGATCATCAGGCCGTAGTAGATCATCGTCGGCACCACGCCACCCAGGATCCACGTGCCAATGACAGAACCCACCACAAGCAGGATCAGCATCGCCCCCATGGCCAGTGAGATGCCCTGCACGATCCCGCGCTCAATCTCACGCCATGTGTAACCGTTGCGGATCCCCACCAGCGCGGCTGCCATCGCGCTCAAGATGAGCGCCAGTTGACTCGGCCCGCTCGATGAGCCATCGCCGAAGAGGAAGACGGACGATGCGAGCAGCCCGACCAGAATGACGACGGGGAGCAACGCCTGTAAGAGCGTTGGCTCCTGCCTTTGAATATCAGTCATTTGTCCTGGATGGTCCCGGGAAGGTGTCCGATCGCCTGAGGGCGGCGACGGTCGAGAGGACAGCGGAGCACTCTGGGCGCAGGCCGCAATGGAAAGGACGAGGAGTGAGAGATGGACGTGGCGATCGCCCTCCACCCACCTGGGGGAGACTAACCCAGGTTCACCGGCTGCGACAGGACGGATTTCACATGGGTTGGCCTGATTCTGACGCGCCGCTCCCGGCTCGGAGCGCTGGTCACGGCTGACCAGGACCGCGCGCTGCAGCACTACTCACGGGAGGCGCCGGCCGGCCCTCGCCTCTTACCAACTGCCTGGCGTCGTTGCTTCCGCCACTCCTTTCCCCAGCTTCCACGATGGCGCCATAACACCGCTGCTGGTGCGGACGCCCGCCAGCCATCCTGCGCACGAGAGCGGTATCTATCCGTGCTGCCCGGTCGCGGCATCGCGTCCCAGGTGGTACGATAAACGAGCGGGTCGTCGCCACGACGCCGGCAGCGCGTCGCCCCCTCCGTTGCCTGGAGGACCGACGTTCGTCGCACAGCATGCGTGATGCGACTGCCTGTGGTCCCGGGCAGCCGAGCTACACCCACACTCCACGTATTCAGAGTTATGCCCAACCGCGAATCGAGCAGCTGTGAGCACGAGCGCCGGCCGGGTACGGTGGTCTGCCTGTACTGCCGCCATGAGGAACATCTGGCCAGCATCCGCCGCCGCCGTGCCCGCCGCGGCATGATCGGTGTCACGCTCCTGATCGCGGTGGTCGCCGTCGGAGTCCTGGTCATGACCCGGTCCGATGGACTTCCTGTCATCGGATCCGGCACCGCCGGTCCGGAGTCGACCCCGGCCGCGGTGGCGAGCGGACCGTCACAGTCGGTCGCCCCGGAGGCGCGAGCCCTCCCCGCTGTCGGCTCGACGCCAGACGTAGCTCCCGCTACGTCACCTGTCCGTCCCATCGTCGCCGAGGGACGCACCTCGTTACCGGGCGGGCTCTTTGTCGTGCGTACTGGCGATACTGTCGAGGTTCACTTCGACACCCCCGAGAGCCGCACCCGCCGGCGAGACAAGTTCGAGCGCATAGTCCGGGAGACGCTGCCGGCGGTCTATGGCGCTGTTGCCCATGATGCTCTGTCCGACGTTCCGGCTGGCGAGCTGGTCGCCACTGGCGAACTGCCGACCGAGCTCACCGAGCGCGGAGTACGTCTGCGCACCGCCCAGGGCGGCACGCTGATGGTCTGGCCGTCCACCAGACCCGGCCGCGACGGGCCGCTGGTGGTCACTTACCGCGCCACCATCCTGCGCTAGCACCACCGCCGACGCTCCGGCCGGCCAGCATCAACCGCTGGATGCGCCTCGTCGGTCAGGTGGCCTGATCACTACCTCGTGCCGTTCGCCGTCGTCCACCATAGTGATCGTCGCCCCGTCCACGTGCTTGCCGTCCACCGTTACGACGGCATTCTCCAGTCCCAGACGCCCGGGTTCGTGGACGACGATGGCGTAGCTGCTGGTGCCGTATCGGTAGTCGATCTCAAAACTGCGCCAGGCGGACGGCACTCGAGGAACGATGGTGAGCCGATTCCCGCGCCTCGTGAAGCCAAGCAATGATTCCAGTCCCACCCGGTACATCCAGCTCGCCGAGCCGGTATACCACGTCCAGCCGCCACGGCCGAGCTGGCCGTCAGCCGTGTAAACGTCGGCCGCGACGACGTACGGCTCCACCTTGTACGTCGCCACTTCCTCGCTCGTGGTGCCGTGCGTGATGGGGTTGATCATCTGGAAGAGCTCGAAGGCTCGCTCTCCGTCGCCGAGCATGGCTGTGGCGATCACTGCCCATAGAGCGGCGTGAGTGTACTGTGCTCCATTCTCGCGCACGCCGGGCAGGTAACCCTTGATGTACCCCGGATCGTTGGGTGTGTCATCGAACGGCGGGGTGAGAAGCGCTAGTAACCGCACCTCGTCGTTCACCAATCGTGACTCCATGGAGCGCATCGCCTGCTTAGCACGCTCGATGCTGCCAGCTCCGGAGATGACGCTCCAACTCTGAGCGATGGAGTCGATCTGACACTCGTCGCTGGAGGACGAGCCGAGCGGTGTGCCATCATCGAAATAGGCACGTCGATACCACTCGCCATCCCAGCCATGTTCCTCCACCGCCGCCGCGTAGATGTCGGCCTGGCTGCGCATCTGCGTCGCCACCTCGTCATCGTCCCGCTGGTCGGCCTGTTCGGCGAAGGCGCGCAGCGTGGTGATGAGGAACCAGGCGAGCCAGACGCTCTCTCCCCGCCCATCGACGCCGACGCGGTTCATGCCGTCGTTCCAGTCACCGCCACCGATCAGCGGCAGGCCGTGTACGCCAGAGGTGCAGGCGCGTCGGAGGGCACGCACGCAATGTTCATAGATGCTCGCCGTCTCGTCGCTTACCTGCGGCAGGTCATAGACCTCGTGTTCATCAGGCTTTAGCTCCCTCATCCGAAGGAATGGGGCCTCGGCGTCCAGTACCGACCTGTCGCCAGTGACGTTCACGTAGTGGCTGGCGACGAACGGCAGCCAGACCAGATCGTCAGAGAAACGCGTACGCACGCCACGCCCGCTGTGCGGATGCCACCAGTGCTGCACGTCGCCCTCGGTGAACTGTCGGCCGGCAGCGCGTACGATCTGCTCCCTGGCCAGTTCCGGCTCGGCATGAAGCAACGCCATGACGTCCTGCAACTGATCACGGAATCCGTAAGCACCGCTGCTCTGATAGAGCGCAGAGCGAGCCCACAACCGGCAGGCCAGCGTCTGGTAGAGCGTCCATCGGTTGATCATCGCGTCAAACGACGGTTCCGGAGTGCGCACCGTGACAACGGTCAGTCGCCGCTCCCATGTCTCGACCGTCTCGGCGATCATCGCCCGCGCGTGCTCCACGTCGCGGTAACGTTCGATCAGTCGAGCCGCCGCCTCGGCGCCTTCCGCGGCACCGAGCACGAAGGCGACTTCCCGGGTCTCGCCCGGAGCCAGTTCCACCACGAACTGGAGCGTTGCGCACGGATCTATCCCCGCGCCCGTTGTCCCGCTCAGCTCGTGGGCTGGCGCATCGGTCGACGTGACGAGAGCCGCCGGTGCAGCCAGGGCGCCATTCCGCCCCAGAAACTCGCGACGGTCGGCGGTATAAGCCGTGATCGGCTCACTGACCGCACTGAAGGCCACCATCTGTGCGAACTGCGGGTCGAAGCTGTTCTGCGCCGTGATCGCCTCAGTGGCTTCGTCGAAGCTCGTGCGTACCTGATGTTGAGTGTGTTCGCGCAGCACGCCCAGCGTCCATTCGGCGTAGCTGGTGATGACCAGGCGACGTGACTCCGTGCCGCTGTTTGTTATGGACAGTAGCGACAGGCGCACGGCATCTTCGCTGGCTATGCCCAGTGTCAGTCGAGTGTCGATCCCTCCGTGCTGATGGTCGAATGTCGTCGTTCCCTGGCCGTGACGGACGGTGTACGGCAGGCTCGTGCGGACCGGAGCGGGTGTCGCGCCCCACAGTTCGCCCGTCGCCCCATCGCGCAGGTAGATCACGTCGCTGGGCGGGTCACTGACCGGGTCGTTATGCCAAGGTGTGAGCCGGTAGAAGTAGCTGTTCTCTACCCAGGACGATCCCAGGCCGCGCTCGGAGACCAGGAAACCACCGTGCTCGTTGGCGATCACGTTGGACCATGGTGCCGGCGGCAATTCGTCGCCGCGCACATGGATCTCATATCGTCCGTCGGGCATCAACCCGCCCGTGCCGTTGTCGAACAGCAACGGTGCGTGGTCGGTTTGGATGCGCGGTGGTGCCGTTAGCATCAGTGGCGTGGTCGGCGTCGCCAACCTCATCCTACTCGTCGGCCGGGGCAGCAACGCCTTTGGCGCCGGCACGGCCGACGGGGCGGCGGATCTTGCAGCACTGCGCTCGATCCGGTCTACCCCAGGACGTCGGAGCACGGTCGCTTCACCCTTCTCCGCGCTTCCGTCACCTGCCGCTTCGCGCTCGGCCATTCCGAGCAACGGCCGCAGTACGGGTTGTAGCAGCGACTCCAATAGCGGCTGCACCAGCGGCTCGACAAGTGACGCCTCGTCAGCCACTGGCTCCTGGCTCCGCGGATCGGCGCTCTCCAGGATGCGAGACAGCGACCGCCCGTCACAACCAATCAACACCCGGGCGGTAGCTCGCAGCATGAGCAGCGCATTGCCGTCCAGTAGTTCGCGGCGCCGGATGAAGATACCGCCCGCTTGATCCAGATCCTCCGGTTCGCTCGACGTGTACACGGCGTCGATGACCTCGTTCAGCAGATCGAGCGAATAGCTTGGCGGATTGGTCAGGAGAATGACCAGATCCACCATCATGCCGCGGCGCTTCAGGTAGTGATGGGCGGCGAGAAGCTGATGCAGGGTTGGAAGCCCCGACCGATCAGACGCTATGGCGAGCAGTATCGGCCAGTCGCCGGAGAGCCCCTGTTCCCAGAGCAGGGGTTGGGCACCGTCGTTCAGCTGGAGCTCTGACTGAGGGGCGCGTAGGCCCGGGCTGGCGTACAGAAGGTGTCCGGCAAGCTCCTGGAACGTGGCCGCATCTTCGGGCGTGATCTCCAGTTCTCGGAGTTCCACCTGTGTGGATGCCCAGGCCAGGTCCAGCGCGCGCTGAGCCGCGTGCCGGCTGTTGTAGCGATCGGCCAGGTGGAATGCCTCTTCACGAGTCTCGGCGACGATTGTCGTGAAGGCCACCGACGTCGACTGGCCCGGTGCCAGGCTCACGCGAGTGCGTAGGGCGAAGATGGGATCAAGCACCGAGCCGACAGTGCCTGACAACTCCCCGTCCCTCTCCAATGCGATCGGATCACGTGTGCTCCGGCCGCGTCCCACGAAGCGTGCGCGGTCCGTCTCACAACTCACCTTACCGACCCGATCGTCGCCAATGTCCACCACGTGTACGCACCAGATCGGCTTCTCGTCCGATGAACGGGACCGGCGCGTCGCAGTCACCGCCGAACACCACTCGTGCCACTCCGTCTCTATGAACAGATTGGCGAACGCCGGGTGCGCGCGGTCGGACTCCGGTGGCGCGAGCACGATCTCGCCGTAACTGGTCAGCTCGATCTCGTGCGTGTCGCTGCCATTGTTGAGCAGGGTCACGCGCCGCACCTCGGCCGTGTCGTGCGGCACAACGGCGATCTCCGTGCGCGTCTCGATATCGCCATCCACACGCACGAATGTCACGCGGTCGGTGGCGAGATACGCCCGGTACCAATCTGCCCGTGCACCTACGGGTTCGTGGGAGGCTGACCAGATGCGCCCGCTCGTAATGTCCTTCACGTAGCAGAACTGGCCAGTCCGGTCGGCGGTGCCGTCAGAGCGCCAGCGGGTGACAGCCAGCTTCTCGTAGCGGCTGTAACCACCCCCGTCGTCGCCGACCATGATCGTGTACGGCATCCGGCCCAGCAGAGCGACGTGCGGCTTCAGCTCAATCATGGAGTCGATCTCACGCACCACGGGCAGCTCCAGGTCAGGATCTGGATGAGCCTCATCGGCTCGTGCCCGCTGCACATCCTGCAGTACCAGCCGACGCGGCACCCGCTCGAAGAGCAGCAATTCAGCCGATTGCACTAGCGGCTCGGCGTGGAAGTGCTGCTGCCAGATGTTGTCCGTCAGGGCGTTCGTGAGGGAGACCAGAGTCATTCCGACGTGGTGAGCCATGTAGTTGCCTACGATCGCGTTCCGGCTCCCCGGCTCCGGGCGCGTATAGTCAATCGCATCGCGGAAGCCGTATGGCCCAAGCGCACCCTGCCGCTCGAGAACGCCGAGGTTCGTGATAGCCCGCACCGGAGCGACCACCATGGCGAGCGCCGACGCATATGGCGCGATCACGAGGTCGCGCCCCAGGCCGCGCTTCAGGGCCAGGTCGGGCACGCCGAAGGCCCGGTACTGGTAAGTGAGGTGGCGATCACGAAGGTTGTAGGCACTCTCGCTTGTGCCCCACGGTACACCGTGCTCGGCGCCGTGGGCGATGTGCCGCTGCACCGCTGAATGGTAGGTCTGGTCCAATATGGTAAAGGGGAGCGAGCGCATGACGAGTGCTGGCATCAGGTACTCGAACATGCTCCCGCTCCACGATACCAGTGCGGTCGCCCCGGCGGTGCGGGTTAATGGACGACCCAGGTGGAACCAGTGGTCCATTGGCACGTCGCGCTTGGCGATGGCCAGCAGACTGGCCAGACGTGCCTCAGACGCAAGCAGGTCGTAGAACGATGCGTCCAGGGAGTGCGAGGCGACGTGGTAGCCGATCGAGAAGAGCTTCCGTTGGCGGTCGAAGAGGAAGCGGAAGTCCATCGACTGGACGTACTTCAGCGCCCGCCGGGCGATCGCCTTCAGCCGCTCTGCCTCACTCGCCGGGGTGTCCCTGGAATCGGCGAGCGCGAGGCAGCCCTGGCGCACCGCCAGCAGGTGGCCAGCCAGGTTGCCACTATCCACCGTAGAGACGTACACCGGCTCCAACGCCTGCAGGTCGTTCAGGTTGTACCAGTTTAGGAAGTGCCCACGGTATTGCCGCAACTGCGCCATCGTCTGGAACGTGCGGTCCAGACGTAGCGTCATGTCCGCACGGTCGATGAAGCCCAGCTCGTGCGCACTCATGATGGCCATCAACTGCAGGCCAATGTTCGTCGGCGACGTGCGCATCGCCACCACTGGCAACGGGTTCTCCTGGAAGTTGTCCGGCACCAACCAGTGCGTTTGCTCAGTGACGAACTGGGCGAAGTACTCCCAGTGCAGTCTTGCGTAGCGCAGCGCCTCGGCTCGTTGCGCTGACGACAGCCGCGACGCCGGCGGCAACACCGGCATACCGAGGGCGGTAGCGATCGCCGGCGAGGCGAGCCAGAGCGTCGCGAGCGGCAGCATGACGCCCAACAACTCCTGCAGTCGTTCGGCCTCCGCCGCCGCCAGTAGCGGCGACGTGCCCGGCCCCTGGAACGCCGCTACTCGCAACGATTCGAGCACTGCCAGCAAGACCATGCCGAGCATCGTTACGGTCACCGCCGGCAGCATCGCACGCCACGCCGAGCCGCGCATGAACGCCGGGAGCAGGCCGCCCGTCCCTGCGCCCGCGGTCCGCGCTACCGCCTCTGCCTGAGATGCCGTCTGCCACTCCAGCAGACTCCGACGAGTAACCACGAGACGCCAGAGTGTGCGGCCGATCGCATCCAGCGAGATCCACGCCTGGTGTGGCAGGAACGCAATCGCCAGCCCGATCTGCTGGACGCTCACCGCCGCATCGTTACCCACGGCGCGGTAGTAGGCGCGCCAGGAACGATCCATTGGAGGCCGTACGATGGCGAGCAGCATGGACACTATCCAGGGCGCGGCTATCGCCAACAGCGCGAGCAGCGTCCATCGAACCGGAGATCCTGGCAGGAGCGTCCACCCAGCCGCGATGAACACGATCTGGCCGATTTCAACCGTGCTGCGTCGCAGGTTGTCGAAGATCTTCCAGTGGGAGAGCGGAGAGAGCCGATTTGGCTCGGCACCGTCCGGCCCTGGTACGGTGCCTGACAGCCAACGCAACAGTTGCCAGTCGCCGCGGATCCAGCGCTGCTTGCGCCGGCTGTAGGTCGTGTACTGCGATGGGTAGTCGTCGAACAGCGTTATGTCGGTGACCAGGCCCGCGCGGGCGTAGTTCCCTTCGATCAGGTCGTGCGAGAGAAGAGTGTTCTCCGGAAACCTTCCGTGCGTCGCTCGCTCGAAAGCGTCGACGTCATAGATCCCCTTGCCCGTGAAGCTCCCCTCTCCGTAGAGGTCCTGATAGACGTCCGACACGGCCGTCGTGTAGGGATCCACCCCCGGGTGGCCCGAGTGCACGACGGCGAACCGGGACTGGTACGCGCTGGGCAGCGACACGGCGACACGCGGCTGGAGTATCCCGTAGCCGTTCACTACCTGTCCGCTCTCCTCGTCGAACTCGGCGCGGTTCAGCGGATGCGCCAGCGCACCCACCAGTAGCCGCGCCGAACCGGGAGGCAAAATCGTATCGGCGTCCAACGTGATGACGTAGCGCACGCGCTTGAGCGATGCCGTCTCGCCCACCACCAACGAGAAGGAGTCCGAAGCTCCTCCGCGCAGGAAGCGGTTGAACTGACCGAGCTTCCCACGCTTGCGTTCCCACGCCATCCAGACTCCCTCGCGCGCGTTCCACCGGCGCGGACGATGGAAGAGATGGAAGGCGTCTCCCGTCCTCGGTGCGTAGCGCGTGTTGAGATCGCGGACCCCCGCCTCGGCAGCCGCCAGGATGGCGGCGTCGTTGGGCATGGTCTCGGCGGAGGCGTCAGTGAAGTCGCTGAGTAGCGCGAAATGCAGATGACGGTCGCGGTTGGCGAGGAACTGGATCTCCAGGTGCTCCAACGCTTCCTGCACCCCATCCACACTGCCCAGGAGGGTGGGGACGACTACCGCGGTACGCAGCTCGGCAGGGATTCCACCGGACGAGTCCAGGTCCAGCTTGGGGAGCAGCCGCGGAGGCAGGAAGGCGGTCACGAGCTGGTTGACTACCGCGACGGCGATGCTGACGGCTGGCAGGAGGCCGAACAGGAGCACGAACCAGGGCTTCGAACGCCCCTCCGTGCCGGCCAGCCAGAGCACCGCCGCTAGCGCCGCTGCCGTGACCAGAAGGATACCGCCAAAGAACACAACGTTCGGATGTTTTAGTACCCACCTGTGGACCACCCTGGCCATTGGCGGCCGATAGCCGGCGGCTCGTTCCAGCGTTTCCAGCCCCTCGCCTATGAGGAAGTGGCCCACGTGTCCGCGCCGGTCGTCCAGTCGGTTGTCCTCTCTCGCCACACGGGCCAACTCGATCGCCTGGCGGGCAACTGATGCTTCTGTCGCTCCGACTCGCCTGGCGATCTGTTCTACCACGTGGCGATACTTGTCGCGCGTGGCGAAGGTCATCCTTGCATAGAAGCCGGACGGATCGGTCCGCAGTATGGCTTCGGTGACGCTCTGGTTCTCGACGAAGTCGCGCCAGTCGGTGTGTCCGATTGTGCGCAGGCTCGTGATGCTGTTGGCCATCACGAGCTGAGTCAGCGCCAGGCGTTGGGCGGACCGGGCGCCGGCATCCTCGGCGCTCGTCGACTCCTCAGTGATCCACTGTTCCAACCGCACCAGTGAAGGCTGGCCGCCACGAATGGGTCGGAGCTGCTGGAGTAGCCGGGAGACGAAGTTCGGCGTGAGTAGGGGCGGCGAGCTGATGAAGCTGTCCAGCGTGGCGCGCAGGTCGGCCGGACCGGTGGTCACACTGGTATGGATCCGCGCGGACCAGCTGTCCGCCTCCTCAACCTGTTCCAGACGCTGGATAGTGCGCAGCGTCATCCGTCGCACGCTCTCGATGCTCCCCAGGCGGAGCATTGCGGGAACTGCCCACAACTCGCCCAGGGAGAGAGGTGAGGCCCGCTGGAACGCCTCCACGAACAACTGAATGTTATCGAGATCCAGCCGGCCTTCGGTATGCGATATGAGGGTGATGGCCAGCTCGTAGACCCGCGGATAGCCGGCCAGATGCCCGCTCGCCAGTTCCGGCAGCTCACGATAGTAGTTCCGTGGCAGGCTCTCCCTCACTTCCCGCATCTGCTCCTGCACGACATGGAAATTGTCGAGCAGCCACTCGCCAGCCGGCCCGATGTCGGCGCCCTTGGCGGCGGAGTCGGATATGCGGCCGTGGGCATCCTCGAGGATGCGACCTGTCGCGTGCAAACGGCTGAGAAGCGGCGTGGGGCCACGTCCAGGTCGCGGCGTCGTGAGCCGCTGCGCGCGAGCCACATCGCCGGCCCGTTCGGCCAGATGCTCGGCGCCCAGCGGATCACCGCTGATCGGGCCGGCAATCAGATCGTCGGCACCCGGCAGGCGACTGGCCCGGCGGCGGCGGATCGTGGATTGGGCAGTGGGGATCGGGATTCTGGACCTCACTCGTTTATGCTCGACCTGTCGGCGGGGAAGGGCCTGTGGCAGGCAAGTAAGATACATCTACAGCGCGTGCGAGCCGCCATCTCGCCCTGGCAAGAACTGGTCGCACAGGCGACGACTCAGCGGCGCGCCAAGGTGCATGCTCCGGACCGGCGCGACAGCTACCGGGACCCCCTTGCGCACGCGAACCAGTCGTGCTATTCTTCCACGATGCGACACATGCTCCGCGAGCGTGTGGACTAAAGTTCGGAGCGTCTCAGGGGCCTGCCGATTCCGTGCAGGCCCTTTTTTCGTCTTGTCGCATCCGCCGTCGGCGGACCCCCTCGTGAGGGGCACATCACGAGTCTGATGTGTCGGGACGCTGCAGCATGGCACTCGCACAGAGCACTAATTTCTATCAGGAGCAGTACCATGCCTAGCAACGGCACAGTGAAGTGGTTCAACGACGCCAAGGGTTTCGGTTTCATCACGCCCGAGGACGGCAGCAAGGATCTTTTCGTGCATCATTCGGCTATCCAGGGCGGCGGCTTCAAGTCGCTCGCCGAGGGTGAGCGCGTGGAGTTCGATACGGTCCAGGGCCCCAAGGGTCCGGCTGCCGAAAACGTCATCAAGCTCGGCCGTTAAAGGCTAGCCGTCGCGGGATTTTCCGCGGCGTGACGAGGGGCCGCCCGGCATCAGCCGGGCGGCCCCTCTGTCGTTCCGGCTGGTCGGGTCGGCCGCTCCACCTCTCAACTGCGCCGTCTTAACGTCGGTGCCCTCGTGCTCGTCTGTCGTGCCGCGAGGGCGCGTGAGTGACTCACTCTCGCGGAAGGAGGAGCCGGCCGGCCGCATGTGGCAGGTGGTCCGCCTCACGTCTCGTGTAGCTGGCCGCCTCGTGAGCGTGGTCAGCGGTTGACCCCGCCACAGGAGTTTGAATGTCCTCCCTCTCGTCAGAGCCGCCCCGCTCCGCCTGGACCGTTGCTGCACGCCGTCCATCCAACGCCCCGAGAAGTCGCGCATGATCGGCTTCTCGAGAGAGTCGGCCGTCCTCATCGTGGCAACGCTGTTCCTGTCAGCGCTTATTCCCGTTCGGGCACAGGCTCAGGTTGGCGGATCCACGGACATCATTATCGGCACGGTGAGCGGGCCCGCTGGCGCCCCGCTGGCAGGCGCGCGCGTTCAGGTCACGTCGGTGGAGACTGGGGTTACCCGGACCAAAACGACGAACGATAAGGGGCAGTATACCCTCCTCTTTCCCGACGGTGGCGGCCAGTACCGGGTCGCTGTTCAGTACCTGGGCTATGCGCCGGCGCAGGCCAGCGTGGCAAGGCTCGCCGAAGAGGATCGGCTGGTGGCCAACTTCACCATGACCGCCACTCCGACCGTTCTCGATGCGGTCACCGTCCAGGGCGCTCGTGCCCGCCCGCGTCCTGGCGGAGATGAACGTCCCACCCCCGGCTCCACCGGCCGCTCGATGAGTGGGGACGAGCTCGCCCGGCTTCCCATCGACCCCAGCGATCCCAACGCGATTGCCCTTCTCGCCCCAGGGGTCATCGGTCTCGAGGCGAGCGACACTTCTGCGTCCGGCTTCTCCATCGCCGGTCAGGCCCCCGACCAGAACAAGGTCACCCTGGACGGCCTCTCGTTCGATGGCGTCGGCGTGCCCCAGGAAGCGGTGCGCAGTACGCGTGTCGTGACTAGTACCTACGACGTCGCCCGCGGTCAGTTCACCGGCGGCGTAGTGCAGAGCACCACCCGCGGTGGCACCAACTCCGTGGCCGGATCGTTCAACTACTCGCTGCGTGACCCTGAACTCCAGTGGACCGGGGACGAGGGGGATGCCGGCGGCTTCGCACAGTCCATCACCCAGCACCAGTTAAGCGGCGGCGTCGGCGGCCCGATTGTCGAGAACAAGCTGTTCTACTTCGTTTCAGGACAACTTCGGCGGCGCCTCAACCCTCTCCAATCACTCACCGGCGCCGACGCGCTCACCCTTGAGCGGTTGGGTACCGCGGCCGACTCGGCCGCCCGCTTCCTCGACCTGCTCGGCGGTTACGGCCTTCCGTCGACAGTGCCCGCCGTGCCGGCCGATCAGCGTGCCGATAACTACTCCGCCCTCGCTCGAATGGACTGGCAGTTGGGCGAGGACCACTCGTTGATGGTGCGAGGCAACTATCAGGGTTCCCAGCAGGATGGCTTCCGCACCCGAGCGCTGGCGGTGCCCAGTTATGGCGGAGAGCAGAGCGGCAGCGGCGGCGGGGCGCTGGCGACGCTGTCGTCAGTCTTCGGCAGCTACCTCAACGAACTGCGCGCTTCCTGGTCCAGGGACGAGCGACATGGGGATCCGTACGTGCTTGTGCCCGAGGGTCAGGTGCGAGTCGCGTCCGACCTGACAGACGGCACCTCTGGCGTTTCTACCATAGCCTTCGGTGGCAACCCCGGCCTGCCGACCGCGGGCACCAACAGCCAGCTCAGCATCTCTGACGAACTGTCGTTCCTCAATTTTGCCGGCCATCGCTACAAGCTGGGCGGACAGGTCGACTATCGCAGTTTCCAGACGGCCACCAGCCGCAATGCTTCCGGGAGTTATGGCTACAACTCGCTCGTTGATTTCGCGAACAACGACCCGGCGAGCTACACCCGTACGCTCTCGACGACCGACCGTCAGGGAACGTCGCTCGACGCTGGTGTCTATCTCGGCGACACCTGGCGTCGCGGGCGCGCCCTCCAGCTCACCTACGGCGCGCGTCTGGAGTACTCGGCGTTCCTCGACCAGCCGGCCTACAACGCAGAGGTTGAGCGCCTGTTCGACAGGCGCACAGACAGGCTTCCACGCGAGCTACATGTGAGTCCTCGCGTGGGCTTCTCGTGGACTCTCGGTCTGCCCACTGCACCGGCCGCAGGTGGTTTTGGCGGCGGCTTTGCCGGGGGATTTGGTGGTCGCGGCGGTGGACGCGGCGGCGGGGGGGGTGGCGACTTCGGGCCTGGTGGGTCGAACGTCACTGTCATTCGTGGCGGTATCGGCGAATTCCGCGGCACCGTACCCACGCAGCTATTCGCCTCGGCGATGGACGCGACCGGGCTGCCAAGCGGAACCCAGCAGCTCGTGTGCATAGGAGACGCGGTGCCGGTGCCCGACTGGTCGGCATATCTGACCAATCCCTCAGCCATCCCCAGCAGATGCGCGGACGGCGGCACCGGTCTGCCAGTGGCGAGTCGTGCGCCGAGCGTCGCGGTGTTCAGCGACGACTTCGGTGCTCCCCGCGCATGGCGAGCATCGCTCGGCGTGCAGCGCAGGATTTCGCAGACGTTCGGCCTGAACGTGGAGGCGTCCTACGCGCTGGGCACGAACCTCACCGGTGCGCGAGATCTGAATCTGCGCTCGACCCCCGCCTTCACTCTCGGTGACGAGGGCGGTCGGCCGGTCTATGTGCCGTCAGCCACGATCGTTCCCAGCACTGGCGCGACCAGCGTGCTCGCCTCCCGCGCTCATTCCGATTACGCGCAGGTGGTGGAGACGAACTCCGCGCTGCACTCCAGGACCGTGCAGGCAACGGCGGGGCTGAACGGTGTGCTGAACCGGAGCTTCCTCTGGAACCTGTCCTACTCCTTCACCCGCTCGCGCGATCAGACCGGCTTCGCCCCCGGTGGCGGATTCGGTGGGGGCGGAGGAGGCGGCGGGGCTGGCTTCGGTGCCTTTGGCTTCGGTGTCGGCTCGTCCACCACCGGCGGTGATCCCAACGCGACCGAGTGGGGAACGAGCGATCTGGAACGCCGGCACTCGGTGAGTGGATCGGTGAGCTGGTTTGCCCGCCCATGGCTGGATGTGACATCGGTGGTGCGCCTCACCTCCGGACAGCCCTACACGCCACGAGTGGGCGGGGACATCAACGGCGACGGTTCCCGCAATGACCGCGCATTCATTTTCGATCCGTTGCGAGCCGCCGACAGCGCGGTTGCCAGCGGCATGGCCAGCCTTCTTGCCGACGCCTCGGGCGACGTCCGCTCGTGTCTCACCGCGCAGCTCGGGCAGATCGCTGGCCGCAACCAGTGTCGCGCCGGCTGGTCGCCGTCTTTCGATCTCCAGATGAACGTGCGGCCGGACTTCGGCGGAATGGTGGGACGCCGTCTAACCTTTATGGCGAGCTTCATCAATCCGCTGGCTGGCATGGACATGCTGCTGCACGGCAACGACGGGCTGCGTGGTTGGGGTCAGCCGCGACGTCCTGATGCGACACTGCTTTATGTGCGCGGTTTCGACGCTGATCGCCGGAGCTACAACTACGAGGTGAACCAGCGGTTCGGCGATACCCAGGGCGCGCGAACGGCGCTGAGGAATCCATTTCAGATCGCGCTCCAGATGCGGCTGCAGGTTGGTCCGGACCGTCAGCGTGAACTGCTCATGGGTCGACTGGGCGCGATCGGTGGGCGCGGCGGAAGTGGCGGTGGTGGGCTGGATATCTCGTCGATCATTGAGCGGGTGGCGCCCAATCCGGTGTCGGAGATCCTGGATCGTCGGGATTCGTTGAACCTCACCGAAGCGCAGATCGTCGCGCTACAGGTAGTGTCGGATTCGCTAGTCGCGCGCAACGAGTTGATCGCCGATTCGCTACGTGCAGTTGTCGAGGGCACTGGCGGGCAGGGCGATCTGCGCACGCTCTTCCCGCGGCTGCAACCGGCGCTGCAGAAGGTGCGCGACAATTACGTAGCGGCAATCGGGGAGGCGCGTGTGCTGCTCACGCCGGAGCAGTGGGAACGGCTGCCGGAGTCGCTGCGCAACCCGTCGCTCCAGCAGCGCGGACCAGGCGGGCAACGCCCGGTACCTCCTGGCGGCCGTGGCGGGCCGCCAGAGCCGTGACGGAAAAGTCTCGTTGGCGGCCGTTAAGGTAGTGGCCGGCAACGGCCCGGTACCGGCCGGGCCCTGTGCCGGGTATTGTGGAGCCGACCAGACAACACTATTATGTGCATAGTGACGCGCGCATTCGCGCGCGCGTATTTTCAAAGAGTTGTTTCTGTTCCCATGGAGCTTTCCGACGTCGTGTTGGCTCCGTAGTTCTTGCCGCTGAGGTTGTGGCGGCGGGCCCATCGTGAGGGCAGTCTCACGAGCACGTTGTGTCGGCGCGTACGGCAGGACCGGACTCCGCACACAGCACCGATCATTCTTTTCAGGAGTACGACATGCGTACGACCGGCACCGTGAAGTGGTTCAACGACGCGAAGGGCTTTGGTTTCATCACGCCTGAGGATGGCGGCAAGGATCTGTTCGTCCATCACTCCGCGATCCAGGGCCAGGGCTTCAAGTCCCTCGCCGAGGGTGAGCGCGTGGAGTTCGACGTGGTTCAGGGCCAGAAGGGTCCGGCCGCTGAGAACGTCACCAAGCTCGGTCAGTAAGAGCTAGCCAGCCGCGGTAATCCGCGGCGAGCACGAGGGGCCGTTCCAGCATTGGCTGGGGCGGCCCTTCGGCGTTGGTGGCCATGTGATTGTCGGCCGGCAGGTGGGAAATGGCGGAGTTATCCCCTAGATCGTTGGCGAACATCCCATCGCCTCCCGGCCGTATCCCCGGTGCCATTCACCACCTCTGCCGGGCTGAGGAACCGGCCAGCCCACCCCAGCGGCGATGCTTGACTTGTCCGGCTCCAACGGCTAGCCTTCCCCCAAGGGAGTCGCGTCCCGATACGCAGCATCTCCACCCATCCGACCCTGGTCTGTCGGTGGGCGGGAGGAGTGCGGAGCCAAGGTTCCGTCAAACGTGTCGGTGACGTGACTCCCTTTATCGCATCTGCCCGTTCCAGGGCTCGCAGCCACTGTACTGTCTCCCTCGCTCCGCCGTCACCATGATCCGTCTCTCCGTCCGTCATCGCCCCGCCGCCCGCGCCGAGCATTGCTCGCCGCAGCGTCGCGCGAGCGTGCGGACGAGTGCGCGGGGCATGACGCAGCGGGGCGATGTGATCAGCTTCTCGCGCGGTACACATCGGACCCGAGTGTCGGAAATGCGACCTTCCGCCGTTCGGTCGGTGAGGCTGCGTCCGGAACTCCCGGGCGCTGCTCAGGCACCGCTCCGGCAGGCCGCGCACGATGGGGACATCGCTAAAGGACTCGACGCCGGGTAGTACAGCACCCGCACAGTAACGAGCCTTACGATCCGCCCCACCGGTGCAACCAGCGCTGGCGGGGCGGTCTGCATTTGCGCCATCGCGGCGCCGCTTCTCCAGCTTCGAGCGACGCGCAGGCCAGTCCACCGGCTTCCAGGCGCGACCGGAATTCCAGTAACGATCGACCACGAGGAACGCGACTCCCGTGATGGATCGGACGATCGGCGCCCCGGTACAGCGGGCCGCATCCAGCAGCAGACCACCTCTGGCCCGGAGGTGGGTGAAGACGCGAGAACCACGGGCCACGAAGTGAAGTGATGCTACGCGGCGAGATCAGTTCGGATGCCGCGCCCGGACGGTGATCACCCTCTGCAGGAGAACTGTCATGTTGACCGTATTCGATACCGGTGAATCCAGCTTCCGGCTCGCCAATCGTAAGGACGAGGATGTGGGCTGGATCCGTGGCAATGCCGTGGGCTTCTCAGGTATGAGCGACGAGTCGGAGGCCATGAAGGCCGCGCTGGCCGGCGCTGACACGCTGGCGGCCTATCTGGAGCGCACTGGCGGGCCGGGTTCGGCTCCGCCGCGGTCCGGTGGTCGGCTGAAGATCGTCCAGGATGGCGCCGCGGAGTGGGTGAATCGGGGGCAGCAGGCGTTGGCCCGGCTGCTCCGCCCGAGCGACGACCAGTCTGGCGCATTTGCGATCGAGTTCATCCTGCCTTCGCATTTGAAGGCCGGCGGAGCGATCGGCGTCTCGCAGATCCTCCATAAGGCGATCTCTGGTGAGATCGCAGGTAGCGCGCAACCCGCGGCCATGGAGGCCCAGGCGCGATGAAACTTCGTCGCCTTCACGGGCGACCGGTTTCGTCGTCGCCGGGCGCCCGGCGCGTGGTGGTGGGGGTGAACTTCGATGAACCCTCGCTGGCCACCGCGCGCTGGGTCGCCCGCTACTTCGCGCCGACGGCCGAGCTGGTGCTCGTCCACGTGCTTCCCGTACCCCGCGCGCCAGCCTTCCTGAAGGATCATCTGGGTTCGCCGGAGCCGTTCGTGGAACAGGTCACACCAGCCATGCTGGGTGGCCTGCAGGGCTTTGCTGGCACCCTCGGCTCACGACGGGTGACGGTTGAGGTGCGCGTCGGCGAGCCCGCTGAACAGCTGAGTCAGGCCGCCGTGGAACTGGGTGCCGACATGGTATGCGTCGGCTTTGCCAGGTCACGACGAGGTTCGGCCCGATCCGGCCGCAATACTATCGAACGTCTACTCCGACGGCTCGAGGTACCGCTGCTCCAGGGCTCTCCGGGAGCCGGCCCGTTGGCGCGGCTGATGGCTGCGGTGGACGGCGGCGCGGGGAGCGACGGGATCCTGGCCGCAGCATGGTCAGTGGCGGAACGGTTGGAGGCGGAGCTGGACGCGCTCCACGTCCTCGATGCGGACGTCCGCGCATACGCCCGGGCAATGACGGTGGCAGTCGGCAGCGCGAGTGAGGCGGAAACGGCCGAGCAGGCGCTGTGGGAGGCCGCCGCCAGTTGGCTACGCGAGCGGCTGGTGGCTGCGGGCGCCGCGGTCGGGCGCTCCCGTACCAGGGTGCTCTCTGGGGAACCCGGCCCGGAGATGCTCCGCGTCACGGCAGCCGACCCGGTAGACCTGCTGGTGATAGGTCGGGAGGGCCGTGACGCTGTAACTCCAGGGCTTGTGGGGAGCACGACGCGCCTACTTCTCGCGGCCGCTGCCATGCCTGTTTTGGTGATCCCGGAAGTCGTTCGACCGGTAGCGCCGCTCGACCCCGACCCGGATGACCAGCGGAGCCACAGGCTCTGGCCGGCCCGTGTGCGGCAGTCAGATGGGGACGAGTCGGAGTTGGTGGACGCCAGCCGGGGCGACGGTGGCTGGCTCCCCCCCGCGGCGCGGCGTGGCGACGTCTCCGCGGCAACGCAATCGGCCGTCTCACCACTGGATGAGACGGCATGATTGGCGCGCCCGGACTGCTCCACCTTTCGGGGTTCATCGTCGCCCGGGATCGCCACTCGGAGCGCGCTAGGGAGCATGGGGCAAGTGGGGAGCCGGTCCTTTATGTTGGCGAAGCGGGCGGGCGTATGCTACGCTTTGATGTGAGCAGTAGAGCTCCGTTTCTGTCTCCTCAGCGCTGACCACCGTCCTGCTCCGGTCGTCGATCACTCGCCCTCACCTCACGGCTCGGCCGTCGACGGCCGCTGTCCGTTTCCTCGATCCCACCAGATCCCGTCATGAGCACCCCGCAGCCTCCCCACGATCCTCCAGTTAATGGCCAGGGGGAAGTCGCCCTCAAGACTTCGCGCACGAAGCTCACCGAGCGCGACGCCGCTGCAGCGGACGCGGCCGAACAGAGTCCCCTCGCCGCGATGATCGTGCGGTTCGACCAGGCGGCCGATCTGCTCGAGTTGGAACCAGGGGTGCGGCGGATCCTGCGCGAACCGGAGATGCAGCTCGCGGTGGCCGTCCCGGTTATGCGCGACAGCGGCGAGATGGATGTCTTCACCGGTTATCGGGTGCAGCACAACACCGCCCGCGGGCCTGGTAAGGGCGGCATCCGGTACGACCTCCACGTATCGATGGACGAGGTGACGGCACTGGCCGCCTGGATGACCTGGAAGTGCGCGGTGGTGGACGTGCCATTCGGCGGCGCAAAGGGTGGCATACTCTGCGACCCGACGGGGATGAGTCAGGGCGAACTGGAGCGCCTCACCCGCAGCTACGTGCGCGGCCTGGGCGACGTCATCGGCCCCGATAAGGACGTCCCGGCGCCCGACGTGAATACCAACGCCCAGGTGATGGCCTGGGTGATGGACGCTTACTCCAAGCAGATCGGTCACACCGTCACCAGCGTCGTGACTGGCAAGCCGATCGAGCTTGGAGGGTCGCTCGGACGGGGAGACGCGACTGGACGTGGCGTGATGCTGGCCAGCAGGGAAGCCCTCGATCATATCGGCCTCCCGGTGGTGGGAGCGACGGTGGCCGTTCAGGGCTTTGGCAACGTGGGTTCGGCTGCGGCCCGGCTGCTCCAGGCCGAGGGATGCCGGATAGTGGCGATCGCCGACCGTACTGGCGCCATCTTCGACGCCGCCGGTTTTGATACCCAGGATGCCACGGCATGGGTGCGGAAGCACGGCACGTTGGCCGAGTACCCGCGCGGCGACCGGTTGACCGACGAGGAGTTCCTAGCCCTGGAAGTCGACCTTCTGGTACCGGCAGCGCTGGAGGGAGTGCTCACCCGGGACAACGCGGCGACAGTACGCGCCCGGGTGGTCTGCGAGGGTGCGAACGGTCCCACCACGCCCGGTGCGGATGACATTCTGGACGCCAACGGAATCCTGGTCGTGCCCGACATCCTGGCCAACGCAGGCGGCGTAACCGTCTCGTACTTTGAGTGGGTGCAGAACCGGGCTGCGTACATGTGGTCGGAAGACATCGTCAACGACCGGCTGCGGGAGATCATGACGCGTGGTTTCCACAGTGTCCTGGGCCAGGCCGAGAAGCACGGCGTGAGCATGCGGACCGCCGCGTACATGCTCTCGATTGGCCGGGTGGCAGCCGTCCACAAACTGCGTGGCGTCTACGCCTGATACCTCCCAGGGCGCCGTTGCGCGTCGCTGAGTATCCAGCGTAAGACACGTGCCATCCGTATGTTAGGAAGACGGGTGTGACCTCCGCCGGCCAGGGCGTCGTCAAACGACGACTCGGCCGGCGGCCGCACATCCAAAACCACTGTATCTCAGTCCTTGAGACCGCATGGCCAACGCACTCATCCCGACGTCCGACGCCGGGGCACGTCGCAAGCCACGTGGAGCGTCCGGCCGCGGCGCCGCCGCGTCCCCGCCGCGCCGACACCGGATCTCCCGAGTCGTGTTCCAGTTGCATCTCTGGATAGGGGTGCTCTTCAGCGCTGCGCTGTTCGTCATCGCCGTGACTGGGATCGCGCTCAACCACAAGCGTGGGCTGGGCATCATGCCGGACGTCGATCACGAGCCTGGCGCACCCTTCGTGGAATCGCTCCCGCTGGCCACGCTGGCGGAGATCGGGGTGCGTGCGGGCATGCCGGCTGGCGGTCCGACCGATCTGTTGAAAGCTGTAAACCGGATGGACGTGCGGCCGAAAGACGGCTACGTGAAGGTTCGGCTGCGAGACAGGAAAGTCACCGAGGTCACGGTGGACCTGACCGACGGCCGCGTGCTGTTTATCGGATCGCGCGGCGACTCGTTCATCGAGAAGCTCCACTCCGGTGAGATTTTCGGCGACCGTTGGGTGCTGCTGAGCGATGCCGCGGCGGTGGCGCTAGTGCTCACCCTGGTCTCCGGTTACTGGCTCTGGGTGTCGCCGCGACTCCGTCGGACCCATAGCCTGCCGCGCCAACGACCTGGAGGTGCGGCCAGCGCCGCCCCTCGCACTCCGGCTCGTGAGGGGGATGCGTCATGAGCATGCTGAATCTGGCGATGTTGGTCGGAATCTTCGTTGTACCCGCCCTGCTGCTCTGGCTGGGACACCGCTTCCGTCGCCGCACACCGCGTCAACGTGGAATATTCTGGGGGGCGCTGACAGGGCACCTGCTAGCGATCGTCTCGGCCACGCTGGCCGGGACGCTGCCGCCTTACCTTTGGGAGTCGGGCGACATGTTTCGCGGCGTGGCGGGCTACGGTGCGCTGATCCTTCTGCCTGTCATTGGCGGAGCCATTGGCGCGTTGAGAGCGTCGGGCAGGGAAGAGAGTGCGGCCTGAACAAGAGCGCGGTTACTAACCGGCTCCTCTTCGGCCAACGGGCCGGCGTAGCGTATTACTCCACTCGGACGGACCGGTAGCGGCTGGCGGAACTGAGTCCGCCAGCCGGTCGTCAGTCGGCGTACGGGTAATCCGGGTCAGCAAGGCGCTCGGCGCGTGCGGCTGCTTCTGGGCCGGCGATCTCGCGGGCCATGTCCACGAGCATCGAGCTCAGGTGGGTTCCGTAACGCAGCAGCTTCTCGGCGCGTTCGCGGCGGTCAAGCAGAAATACCAGGATCGGCTTGTCAGCCTTGTTGGCGTTGCAGCGGCGGCATGAGAGGACGAGGTTGTCTCGCCTGTCATAGGCGCTACGGCCGCGGCGCGGGGTGACGTGATCGAGCGTGATCTCGTCGGGGTCGGTGCGGCCGCCGCAGTAGGCGCAGATCGATCCGTGGCGTTCGAGCAGCCAGGCTCGGGTGTCCTGATAAGCGCCGCGGTGGGTCGGTAGCGAGGTGAGCTGTGGCGAGGCTGTTCCTGCTCCGCCACCGCGTCCGCGCCGCGAACGACTGGAGCGAGACTTCGTTGGCGCCTCAGCGGCGCTGGGTGCGGCGGCGCTGGGTGCGCGGCTGCGGCGGTTGGACGGCGCGGCGGGTTTAGGGCGCGC
>CAJDWZ010000023.1_pt1 | contig 35546 bp, 29 predicted proteins | sample 7391701 | NCBI WGS metagenome assembly CAJDWZ01 (sample SAMEA7055744, study PRJEB34461) | soil metagenome | biome: terrestrial ecosystem; feature: Peninsula; material: soil | place: Antarctica | collected 2016
CTGGCGTTGCGCGCGCTGGCAACGCAGACCTCAGACATGTTGGTGCTGCAGCCGATCATGGATGCCTTGAATGGCGCGCAGCAAACCGATGGAAGTTGGGCAAATGATCCCTACCTTACCGCCATCGCGCTGAATGCCCTGGGCTTCGTCGCGATTCCGCCAGCCACGCCCAGCAGCGGTGATGTGCAGGGCAGCGTCGTCGACCAGTTGAGTGGTGCGGCAATCTCCGGCGCGACCGTGGCGATGGTCGGCAAGCCGGCAAGCACGAGTACGGCAGCGGATGGCAGCTTCGCGTTCGCCGGCGTTGCACCTGGTTCCTACACCTTGCGTGTGTCCGAGCTCGGCTACGAGGTCAGGAACGTTGACATCCAAGTCGCTGCTGGCCAGCTGCTCAATCTGGGGGCAATTCAACTGGTCCCCGCGCCACTTACCGCCAGCGTCAGCGGCGTGGTCAAGAACAGCAACGGCCAGTTGTTGCAGAACGTCACGATCTCGGTCGGCACGGCGTCGGCACTGACCGATGCGAGTGGTGCGTATCAGTTGGTTGGTTTGTCACCTGGCGCGGCGACCATTACCGCGACCTTGGCGAACTATCAAAGCGCGAGTGCGAGCGTCACCTTTGTGGCTGGCGCCAGTTACTTGTTCTCGCCAACCATGTATCCCAACAACGTCACGCCGCCGCCGACAACATTGCAAGGCATCATCGTTGATGCCAAAACGCAGGCCCCAATCGATGGTGCCAGCGTGGCGCTTGCGGGTGTCACGCAGACGACGGACGCCAGCGGCAAATTCAATTTTGCTGGCGTGACCGTTGGCGCCTTCAGCCTGGCGGTCAGCGCGACCGGTTACCAGAGCGTGACGGCCAGCGGATCAGCGGTCGCCGGCCTCAATGATGTCGGCAGCATTGCTTTGTCGCTGCAGCCGAAAACCAGCACCCTCAGCGGCGTCGTCACTGATAGCGATACCCACGCACCGCTGGCTGGTGCCAGCGTGGTGGTGCAAGGTCAAAACCTCAGCGCCACTAGCGATAGCAACGGCGCGTATTCGATTACCGGTATCACCGGCACCGACTTTACCTTGCAGGCGAGTGCGACTGATTACCTGTCACAAACCTTCAGTGTGACCTTGCCGCAGGCAGGCGCCAACACGCTCGACATCCCGCTGACCAAGACGGCAGCGTCCGGTATCAGTTTTGCTTTTGTAGGCATGGAGCAACCGAGCTATGCAGCCAATGGTGTAACCGAACTCAAGGTGGTGATTGCCAATGCCAGCGCACAGGCGGCGTCGCTGGTTATTTCGGCACAGGCACTGGATGCCCAGCACGACGTCGTGTTGCAGTACCAGGCCAACGCCACCGGCCTGGGCATGGTGCCCTACGTCATCAACCACCCGCAGGTGCTCGACGCCTGGGCTCATCTGCGGGAGGTGCCGTTGGCTGTGGTGCGCGGCCGTGTGGTCGAGCCGGGCGACCCAGATGTCGTTCGAGTTCGTGAGCTTTTCGACCGGGCCGTGACCTACCTGGAGTTGGGTGGTCCGACGGACATCAACCCGTTCCCGAATTGCGCAGTCATTGCCCGGCAACTGTCCCAGGTGCGCGACCTGCTCAACGAGTTTGCCGCTCACGGCACCATCCGCGGGACAAGGGTGTCGCGCCCCTGGGATGCCCTGCACGCCGAAGCAGAGGCGCTCAGTCAGGGATGCCGGGGTGCGGTGGCCTCCATCCTCATCGAGCTCACCGGCGAACTCGACGAGACGATCGAGGCCAGCCTGTCCTGTGACGAGGCCAGCCCTGTTCTGCCCTGGCAGAGCACCGGCGAGTTGATGGCTACGATTGCAGAGCACTACGGCTGGGTCCAGAAGTTCGACTTCGCAGACCCCGCGCAGCTGACCTACTTCTGGTTCTCCTCCGATAACAACGAGGAGCCAAGGCGGGGTCGTCGCGGGGTCGACCCGGGAGAGCGCGTCGAGCACGGCACTGATATCGCCCGGACAGTAGCGGCGCTGCGGGTCGACCTGGAGTCGGCGGATCCGCGCGAATCGGTGGCGCGCTTCCTGGTTGCCCACCCGTGGCACCGAGGCGCAGTCTGCCGTGTTCAGCAAGTGCACCAATTGACCTATGGCGAAGTGCAGACCAACCTCCTGGCGGAGGACTTCTTGCCGCTGAACGTCCAACGTTTGCAGTTGTGCGTCTACGGCATGGAAAATTTTGTACCACAGTCGACCGATTGGCTGCGGGTCACGCTGTTCGTCGGGGCACCCCGCCTGAGCGACCTGGCCCAGGGCAGCACCGACGATGACTGGATCTTCGTCTCGGCTCCGGGCGCTGCAGCGCGTCTGGAAGCGTCTCGATGAGGCCGTCGGACCTGCACGCGCAGGCCACCGTCGTCGACGGGCTGCAGATCAACAATTGGAGCGCCGAGGTGCTCCGAGAGCTGCGGGCCGGGGGGATCCACGGAGTCAACGCCACCTGCGCAGTTTGGGAGGGGCCGACCGAGACGCTGCGGCTGATCGGCGACTGGTGCCAACTGCAGGCAGCCCACCCCGACCTGCTGCGTCTGGTGACCTCAACCCAGGAGATCCGACAGGCCAAGGAAGACGGACCCGTCGGCGTGCTGCTCGGTTTCCAGAACACGAGCCCGTTCGCCGACGATTACCGGATGGTCGAGGTCTTCCACCGGCTGGGGGTGCGGATCGCACAATTGACCTACAACAACCAAAACATGGTCGGCGGTGCCTGCTACGAGAAGGTCGATGCCGGGCTGACCCGGTTCGGCGAGGTCATCATCGCCGAGATGAACCGAGTCGGCATGCTCGTCGACCTGTCCCACGTGGGCAATCAGACGTGTCTGGACGCCATAGCGGCGTCGGCAGGGCCGGTGGCGATCACACACTCCAATCCGACGTGGTTTGTGGACTCGCCACGCAACAAGCCTGACGAGGTCATCAGCGCCTTGGTTGAGCGGGGTGGGGTGATCGGGTGCTGTCTCTATCCCAACGTCATTGGTGGGGCCAAGACGACACTTGAGGATTTTTGCAAGATGGTGGCCCGGCTATGCGAGCAGGTCGGAGTCCACCACGTCGGTCTCGGCTCGGACTGCACCCAGGACTGGGGACAGGACTACGTGGCCTACCTGCGTGACGGCCGGTGGCGGCCGACCGATGCATCGAATCCGCCGCAGTGGCCGCAGTGGCCGACCTGGTTCACCGGTCCGGCCGACCTGCCGAACGTGACCGAGGGGCTGATGGCCGTCGGCCTGAGCGAGGACGAGGTGACCGCAATCATCGGGGGCAACTGGTTGCGCCTGTTCGACGAGGTTTTCCCGGGATAAGGAGTGGAGCATGAGCCTAACAATGCAGAGCACGACCAGGGTGAGCCTGCGAGACATCAGCGAGGCGGCATTTCGGGGCCTGACCGTCCACGGGGCTAGCCACGGTGAGGCCCGAGCCGCCTCCCGGATGGTACTTCAAGCCGAAGTCATGGGCGGGGGTGGCCTTGCCGTGCTCCTCGACGACCTGGCAAGTCAGCCATGGAGCGGCGCGCCAGTTGAGGTCTCCGGGACGACGGGTGAGACCGGACATCTCCTGCTCCATTCGCCCGAGGGAAACCGGCTGTTGCGGGAGGCTCCGCTGGCGGTCGAGCTTGTCGCCAGTGGCGATGACGCCAGTGTCGTAGCCGTGCGGACCGCTGTGGCCGGCTCCGCGTTGCTCGATGCGATGACGCTCGAGATCGCCCGGGCCAGGGACGTCGGGGTCGGGGTGGTGATCTGCCCGTCCTGCCAGCCCCGATCCGAGGCCGCCTCGGGCGTCGGCGGCGGTTCCGCGCAGCAGCCGAACCAGCTGCGGTGGGCGCGCCCAGACGGCAGCCTGGGTATCGGCACCCTCAACCAACTCCCCGCGACGTGGCAACAGCTGATCGACGGTCCAGGAGTCCTCGCTCTAAAGGACATCGAGCAGTTGGGCGACGTCGAGTTGAGCTGGATCAGCGCCGAGTACCGGGCCCGAACCCGGGCCCATGCGGCAGCTGATGGCCTGACGGTCGATGCCGACCTCTGGCGGGACGTCTACGAGGCGGCGCGTCGCTATCTCGTCCCGGAGCGCTGAGGTGTGAGCGCCCGGGTTGGGGCAGGGTGTTCCTACCTGCTCTCGAAGGCGGTCAGGTTGTTCTGTTCACCGTAGTCCAGAGGCAATAGACCTGTTGCTTCCAGCGGACAGGTCGTAGCGTCGAAGGGTGGCGCAGACTCGGCGGCGCCCCGGATCCACGACGAAGGAGTACCCCAGTGCGCCACGGACAGGAATCGGGCAAGCCCAGACACCTGGTTGACGAATTCCGGGGGGAGATGGAGATGGCCCGGAGAACACGTGGGGTCTCATACCCGCGCCGCCGCTTTACCCTTGCAAGCTCCCGCAGCGGCGTCGCAGCCCCGCGGCCTCGGCACAATCCGGCCGCGCAGTCACATCTGGTGCCCCAGTCATGACCGGCGCGGTGCGACGCGAGCACCCCGACGGACGCCCCCGTCCCTACGCCGCGTCGGTTACCAAAAACGGCGTGGTTTACGCCTGCGGCCAAGTGCCGGTCGCCGCGGATGGCAGCGTCCCGGCCGCCATCGGCGACCAGGTTCGGCTGGTCTTTGACAACCTCGAACGGGTCCTGGAGCCGACCGGGGCCAGCCTCGCTACCCTGCTCAAGTTGACCGTCTACCTCGCCGACCTCGACGAGTTCGACGATTACAACGAAGCGTACCTACGGCGACTATCCGGACTGCCGCTCCCCCCTAGGACCACCGTGCAGGTTGCCCGTTTCCGTGGTGAAAAGAGGATCGAGCTCGAAGCCTTGGCAAGCACTGATTGATAGCTCCCCGTTCTCGGGAAAGAACAAATCTGGTCATACGCCGGGGGCGTTTCACGGCCTGAACCTCGATCTTGCATGACCTTTCCGAGTGTCGTTCTGCTGGCGTGGAGCCCCGCTTGCAGGGGGATTGTGCCGGATGAATGTGACAGTGTCCCGGGTGTCCTCTCGATGGGCTCCGGGTTCCGGTTCCGAAGGTGTTTTCCATGATGGTCAGGCCGGGGGTGTGATCGTCATTTCGGGGCGGGGATCAGCAGCCGTAGTCGGAGCCGTTTGGGTGCCCACCGGCCAAGACGACCGTGACCGAGGGTCATGAGTTCGCCCAGTCCCTGCTCACCTTCCGCCTGCTCCACCTGGACCGTCTACGACACGGAGCGGCATCGACGCCGCCCCGGGGCCGGTGCGCTCGGTGATTGCCTCCTGCGGCACTGTGGTGCGGCCGGCGCTGTTCAGGCTTGCGCAGTACCTCGACCGCGGTCAGCAGCGCGTCGACGACGAGGCTGGCGGTGTTGCCGGTCAGCGGCAGGTTCGCGATGACGGTCGGGGTGAATGTCCGCGGGTACTTGTAGCGTGCCGCGAGCAGATCGAAGTGCCCGTGTTCGCGCAGTTCGCGCTCCGTGACCTGACCAGTGCTCCGGCGTCGGCATCGGACACGGCCGGGGTGGCGAAGAAGTCGAGCACCTCATCGAGCAGCGGGCCGTGGTCGATCTCGACCCGGGCTCGCTTCACCACCCACTGGGACAGTCCATGTAGAGCCCTCGAGTCTGCACCGGCCAGCGCTAGGTACCGGCGATCGACGTCGAGGCGCTGCAACGCCAGGTCGTCGGTGGTCCGGTGAATCGCAACGACGCGATGAGCGACGACGAGCACGATTGGGTCGCGGCTGGTGACATCTCGCCGTACCAGGCCCGTGTCCTGCTCGCGCTGGCGTTGACCCAAACGTCGGACACCGATGAGATTCAACGGTTTTTCAAACGCACTGACGCGGACTATCCGACCCGAGGAGCGATGAGATGACGGACGATCGACGGCGTGTGCTGGTGGCCTGCGACAAGTTCAAGGGGTCACTGACGGCGCGGGAGGTGATCCAATACATCGGGGCGGGGCTGCGCGATGTCGTCCCACACCTGGACGTGCGCAGCGTGATCGTTGCCGACGGCGGGGATGGGACGCTGGAGGCGGCCCTGGCGGCGCGCGACGCCGCACTGGACAGGGGTGAACTGATCCGTCGGGCCCGTCCTCGAGTCGTTTCAGCCACGCAGGTCGCCGTTACTCGCGTCCGAACCGACATCTCCGCATCTCCGCGATCAGCGTTCGAAATGGAGAACTTGTCGCCACCCGTCGACGTTGCGAGCGCGGACTCCATGCCGGCTTCGACGACATTCGACCTCACCGAGGGGGAGGCATCGCCCGCCACGTCGCCGTTGGGGCCACGCACGGTTCCGGAAGTGGAAGGCCTTCCGCTGCGTGTCGCGGTGAGGCGACTCCACGCGGCTGGCTTCCTGGTGCGGATCGTCCCCGGGTCAGCGGGTACCGTGCCCGTGGCTGGCACCATCGCACCCGCCGGAGCAGTGGTGAGACTGGGGGACCCTCGCTGATGGCCACCTCCGGAGAATTACGGATGGAGACTTCGCGCCTCGTTACGGCGCTGGACCGCGCCGGACTTCTTGTTGAAGTTGCTGGTGAGCTGCCTGAGTCGGTAAGTGGGGTGGCCGATGACAGCCGACGCGTTGCACCGGGCATGGCATTCCTAGCCGTGCGCGGGTCAGTGCTTGACGGCCACGACTTCCTGGATGTCGCGGCGAAAGCTGGCGCCACGCTCGCCGTGGTGGAGGATTCTGGTCGCACCGCACTGCCGCGGATCGTCGTTCGGGATGCAAGACGATCCTCCGCGGTGATGGCGTCCGAGTTCTACGATCACCCCGCGGCCAAGCTGCATCTGGTGGCTGTAACGGGCACGAACGGGAAGACAACGACAGTCCACATACTGCGTCACCTTCTCGATCTTAGCGGGCGTCGCGCCGCCTCCATCGGTACGTTGGGAGTGCTGCTGGATAGTGTCGGCGAGGCGCTTGCTGGTGGCGCTGGCCTCACCACGCCGGGCCCGGTGGAGCTGCAGCGTGTGCTGCGGACGTTGGTGGATGACGACGTGCGCGCGGTCGCCATGGAAGTCTCCTCCCACAGCCTGGACCAGGGGCGCATCGACGGCCTTCACTTCGACGCTGCAGTGTTTACCAACTTCACTCGCGACCACCTGGATTATCACCAGACGATGGAGGCGTACTTCGAGGCGAAAGCCCGATTGATCGCCCATTTGGGCCCGTCCGGCGTGGCGGTGGTGAACTCCGACGAACAGGCGTGGCGCATGCTCCTTCCCGCCGCTCGACTGTTGCACTTCTCCGGTAGTGGCGACCGGTCGGCGGATGTGGCGGTGGAACAGCCTTCGTTCGGTGTGCGAGGCACCGAGTGCACGCTACGATTCGGTGAGCAGAGACTGGCTGCCCGGTTGCCGCTCATCGGTGCCTTCAACGTAGAGAACGCCGTCGGTGCGGCAGCAGTTGGTTGGGCTCTCGGCATGGCCCCGGAGCAAATCGTCGAACGGCTGGCAACGATTCCGCAGGTGCCCGGCCGGTTGGAGGTCATAGCCGACTCGCCGCTTGTCCTGCGCGACTACGCGCATACGCCGGACGCACTCGAGCGTGCGCTTCGGGCTGTACGACCGTTCGCCAGCGGGAAGCTGATCGTGGTCTTCGGCTGCGGTGGTGACCGGGATCGGGGCAAGCGCCCGCAGATGGGTCGCATCGCTGCCGACGAGGCCGACGTGGTGATACTGACCAGCGATAACCCGCGCACGGAGGACCCGGAGCGGATCCTCGATGACATCGCCGAAGGAATGGGAGGTAGCGAGTACAGCCGCGTGGAAGACAGGCGGAAGGCGATCGCGGCGGCGCTGGCCGTGGCTGATCCACAGCGCGACCTGATCCTCCTTGCGGGCAAGGGCCACGAGACGTATCAGATCCGCGGTACCGAACGTATCCCATTCGATGAGGCAGTCATTGTGCGTGAGCTGTTGGACGGCGATGAGTAACGAGATGATCGAGACGACCACCGGCGCTGCCGGATTCTGGACACTCGGTAGGGTCGTGGCGGCTACAGGAGCGCCGATGCCGACATCTTTGTCGCCCTGCGAGGCGAGCGCTTCGATGCTCATGCCTTTCTCGAACAGGCTGTGGCAGCCGGTGCGGCGGCACTTGTCATCGAGGACGCAACGAATGCGGCGCACGTGGATGTGCCACTCATAGTTGTCGCTGATACGCTGGTTGCGCTGGGTGCGCTGGCCCGTGAGCGACGGCGTGCCTGGGGCGGTCCGGTCGTCGCCGTTGCCGGCTCCAACGGTAAGACGAGCACCAAGGAGTTGCTGTCGGCAGCACTCGGCACGACGCTCCAGGTACACGCTACCGCGGGCAACTTCAATAATCGCGTGGGTCTCCCGCTTACCCTTCTGGCCCTGCCTGACGACGCCGAGATCGCTGTGATCGAGGTGGGCACGAATGCGCCTGGCGAGGTCGCCATACTGCGTGATATCTGCGAGCCGCAGGTCGCTGTGCTGACGTCTATCGGCGAGGAGCATCTGGAGGGGCTGGTCGACCTTGCCGGAGTATTGCGGGAGGAAGCGTCCATCTTCGACGGCGCGTTGTTGGCAGTGACGCCGGCCGCCCAGCCGGAGATAGCGGCGGCGGCGGTTGGACGGGTCGAGAAGATAATTGTGGCTGGCCTGGACGGAGGGGACTTTCACGCCGATGCGTGGAAGCTCATCGAGGACGGGACGGGCATGATTGCGATCGGCGGTACGCATGTGCACGTCCCGCTGCGTGGACTCCACAACCTGGGCAACGCGATGCTCGCCCTGGCCGTCGCTCATCACTTTGACGTCCCGCTCGAGCAGGCGGCCTCAGGGATCGCCGACATGCCCCAGCCCCGGATGCGAATGGCGTGGGAACCGATGGGCGACGCAGTAGTGTTGAACGACGCCTACAATGCCAACCCTCCTTCCATGCGCGCCGCCTTCGACCTGATGGCGACGATGGACAGCGGCCGCCAGCGGGTCGCCGTGCTCGGTACCATGCGCGAACTTGGAGCTTCCACCGATCGCCTTCATCGTGAGATCGCGCGCGTCGCTCTGGACGCTCCATTCGATCTGGTGGCGGGCATCGGACTGTTCGCCGACGCCCTCGACAGCGAGGGTGCCGGGGACGCTCGGGTCGTCACGGCGCCTGACGTGGACGAACTGTGGCCTCTGCTCCAGCCGCGACTGGAGTCCGACTCGCTCATACTGCTCAAGGGCTCGCGCGGTGCCCGACTCGAGCGCCTGCTTCCTTATCTCTCCGCCTGGGCCACCCGATAGTGCTCTATCACCTGCTGGTGCCGTTGACGAAGTATCTCAGCTTTCTCAACGTCTTCAACTACATAACGTTTCGCTCCGCCGGCGCGGCGGTGACCGCGCTGCTTATTTCGTTCATCGTCGGCCCGCTGATCGTCCGGCGGTTGCAGTCGATGCAGGTTCACCAGGTGGTGCGTGAAGGGACACCGGAGAGCCACCAGTCCAAATCAGAGACGCCCACGATGGGGGGGCTCATAATCCTCGTTGCCCTCATCGTGCCGACGCTCCTGTTTGCACGACTGGACAACCGGTATGTGCTGCTGGCCCTTGTGGTGACGGTGTGGATGGGGGGGATCGGCTTCCTGGATGACTACCTGAAGATCAGGCAGAAGCGGGAAGGCAAGAAGAATCTCGGACTGGTGGAGGGGAACAAGCTGGTCGGGCAGGTTGTCATCGGCGTCGCTCTCAGCCTGATCCTATGGCACTTCCCGCTCTCCACTCTTCCCGAACCATCCACCACGCTTCCGTTCTACAAATGGACACTCATCGTGCCGGCGGGCGCGCTGGCCGCGTGGCTCTACGTGCCATGGGTGACCTTTGTCCTCACCGGCACAAGCAACGCGGTCAACCTGAGCGACGGCCTGGATGGACTGGCCGCCGGACTTATGGCGATCGCGATCATAGTGTTCGCTCTTTTCGCCTACGTGATGGGGCGCGTGGATACGACGGACTACCTTCAGATCTTCTATCTCCGCGGGGCTGGCGAGCTCACGGTGTTCTGCTCGGCCGTATTCGGCGCCTGCATCGGCTTCCTCTGGTTCAACGCGCACCCGGCCGAGGTATTCATGGGTGACACCGGTTCGCTCGCCCTGGGAGGGGCCCTGGGTGTCGTTGCGATCCTGCTGAAGTCCGAGGTACTACTGCTGATCGTGGGTGCAGTGTTCGTGGCGGAGACCGTGTCGGTGATCCTCCAGCGAGGAGTATTCAAGTACAGGCGACGCAAGTACGGGCTGGAGTACGCCCAGGCCAATCGTGTCTTCCTGCGCGCGCCACTCCACCACCATTTCGAGCTGAAGGGTTGGAAGGAGTCGCAGGTGGTGGTGCGCTTCTGGATCCTCGGCATCCTCTCCGCCTTCGTGGCGTTGAGCACGCTCAAAATCCGCTAGGACCCGTCAGCTGATGAACATGTCGATCTTCCGGGCCAGACAGGCGGGCGAGGTGGCGGTCATAGGCCTGGGCCGGAGCGGCAGCGCGGTGGCCGAGCTCCTCGTTCGCGATGGTCATAAGGTGTACGCTTCCGATGCATCCGACAGTCCCGAGGCCAGCACCACTGGCGCGAGGCTGAGAGAACTGGGGGTACATGTGGATACGGGCGGGCACGATCTGGCGCGGATAGCCGCTGCCGCACTGGTCGTGACCAGCCCTGGCGTGCCTCCGTCAGCCGCGCCACTGGTCGCCGCGCGCCAGGGCGGCCGGGATATCGTCGGCGAGATAGAGATCGCTCTCCACTACCTTCCAGACCTTCGCTACATAGCAGTCTCCGGTACCAACGGCAAGACGACCACGACAGCCCTCATCGGGTGCCTGCTGCGGGCACTTGGCCACGACGCGCCGGATGCTGGCAACATCGGGACGCCGCTGGCATCGCTAGCGCTCCGCACTCAGCCACCGGCGTGGGCGGCGCTGGAACTCTCGTCGTTCCAACTCCACGACACCCCCAGTCTGCGGCCGACGGTGAGCGTGCTCACCAATCTCAGCCCCGATCACCTGGATCGATATGCGTCGGTCACCGACTACTATGCGGACAAGGCACGACTGTTCGCCAATGCTGACGAAACCTCAGCGATCGTGGCCAACGCCGATGACGCTGCCGTTCTTGAGATGGCTGCCGCGCACGCCGGCACCCGTTGGCGCTTCTCCGCTGTCGGCGCCCCCGTCGAAGCGCGCTACGACAGGAACTCGGGACTGCTGGAGCTGCTCGGTCGGACGTTCATGCCGCGTGTCGCCCTGCCTCTGATGGGCGATCACAACGTTGCCAATGCACTCGCTGCTACGCTCGCCGTGGCGATGGCTGACGGTGCGCACCGCACGGACGACGCCCGGCTCGCGATGGCGGACGCGCTGCGCAGTTTTCAGGCGCTACCTCATCGCATGGAGCCGGTGGGTGAGGTGGACGACGTGCTCTGGATCAACGACTCCAAGGCGACCAATATCAGTTCCACCCGTGTCGCGCTGGAAGGGATGCGGCGTCCTTACGTGCTCCTGCTCGGCGGCCGCCACAAGGGAGAGCCATATACTTCGCTAGTAGAGCCGTTCAAGCAGTTCGGAAGGGCGGTACTCGCGTTCGGCGAAGCCCGCGACGAGATAGTGCATGACCTGGGTGACCTGCTGCCGGTGGAACGGTTGGACGGCGACTTCCAGACCGTCGTGGCAAGAGCCCGCTCCCTCGCCAATCCAGGGGACGCCATACTCCTGAGTCCGGCCTGCTCCAGCTACGACATGTTCCACGACTACGAGCAGCGCGGCGAGACGTTCCGCGAGCTCGCCGGAGGACCTGGACGTTGACGGGTAAACGGTCGTCAACGGCGCACTTCCGCGAGCGATGGCGGATGACGGTGGAGGCGCGGGCGCTGGTGTTGATCAGCGCGTGCATGCTCGCCTTTGGCTTCGCCACTCTCTACAGTGCCAGCGCTATCGTCGCCATGCAGGAGTATCTCGGAAGCGCGTACTTCCTGCAGCGACAGCTGCAGGGTGCAGCTGTGGGCGCCGTCGTCTTCGCCATCGCGGCCAAGTGGGACGCTGAACGATGGTCGCGCATTGCGTGGCCACTGATGATCCTGACCATGCTCCTGCTACTGCTCACCGTCCTGCCATTCACGGATCGCGTCGCTTCCTGGTTGGTGGTTCCCTCCAGCCGTCGGAGCTGGCGAAGCTCAGTGTAATTGTGTGGACCTCGATGTTGGTGGTGAAGAAGGGAGACGGCGGACTGCGTCGGCTCAGCAGGGGTCTGATGCCGTTTATCGTCGTCGTCGGCGCCCTGGGCATTCTCGCGCTGCTCGAACCGGATCTCTCGGCGGCCATGATGTTCTTTCTGGTAATGTCGGTGATACTCTTCTCCGCTGGAGCTCGGATCGGGCACTTCGTTTTCATGGCTGTCGCCGGTATCCCGCTTCTCTGGGGGCAGATACAGCAGATGCAGTACGCCTTGTCGCGAATGGTATCGTTCCTCGATCCTGGGTTCACCCAGGAAAAGCTGAACTACCAGTTGAAGCAGTCGCTGGTTGCAGTCGGTTCTGGTGGCGCGTTCGGCCTCGGTTTCGGCCAGGGGCGTCAGCAGTACGGCTTCCTCCCATTTGCGTATAACGATTTTATCGGGAGCAATATTGGCGAGGAGTGGGGGTTCATCGGGCTTGCCACTCTCATTCTCGCCTGGGCTGCGTGGGGATGGCTCGGCTTCCGTATTTCGAAGCAGGCGCGTACGCCATTCCAGAAGTATGTGGGCGTCGGACTGACCTTCACCATGATCGTCACCGCGTACCTTCACATAGGCGTTGTGATAGGGCTACTACCCACCACCGGCCTGACCCTGCCGTTCGTCTCGTTCGGACGTTCCAACCTCGTCCTGTCCATGCTAATGACTGGAATCCTGGTCAACATCGGCAGCATTCGTGAGCGCGTCTATCACGACGGTGCGACCGATCCGCTGGCGCAGGCTGCTGCGTGAAGGGGCAGTGACGGCATCGCGCTCGTCGGGCACGACGACCGTCATCTTCGCCGGCGGAGGCACGGGTGGACACCTCTATCCGGGGCTGGCGATTGCTCGCGCGCTGAGAGAACTGGACCCCACAATGCAGCCGTTCTTCGTCGGTGCTCGTCGCGGAATCGAAAAGGAGATTCTGCCCGACGCCGGTTTCCCGTTCGAATTGCTGGATCTCCACCCACTCTATCGCAAGCGGCCATGGCAGAACTGGCGCACTCTGCGCGGAGCCGGGTCAGCCTGGCGAAGGATGTCGAGGATCGCCGCCGAACGCAGTCCAACTGCCGTGGTCGGTACCGGTGGTTATGCCTCTGGGATCGCGCTGGCTTATGCCGCGGTCCATCGCATTCCGTATGCGATACAGGAGCAGAACAGCGCGGCAGGAATGACCGTGCGACTGTTCAGTCGCTGGGCCCGCGAACTCTACCTGGGCTTTCCCGAGGCAGCGGGGGCGCTGCACCCGAGGCCGCAGGCGATCGTTCTCGATACTGGCAACGCGATCGAACCCCCGCCAGACGTTCGGCCAACGCGGCTCGAGGCTCGAGCCCGCTGGGGACTGGAGCACGACTCCGATGCGATAGTGCTCCTGGTCACCGGTGGCAGCCAGGGAGCCCTCGCCCTCAATGAGGCGGTCGCAGCATGGGTCCGACGCGGTCTACCCGACGGCCTTAGGTTGATCTGGGCGACGGGGCGGAAGAACTACGAACAGTTCGCTCCGCTCGCGTCGCCATTGGTTCGCGTGGAGCCGTACATATCCCCGCTCGCCAACGCGTATGCCGCTGCCGACCTGGCGCTCACTCGCGCCGGCGCGATGACTACCGCCGAACTCTGCGCCTGGCACCTGCCGTCCGTGCTGGTTCCCCTGCCGACGGCCGCTGCCGATCATCAGACCGCGAATGGGCGCTCGCTCGCTAGTGCCGGAGCAGCGATTCTACTGCCGCAGGCGGAATTGAGTGTTGATCGACTGGATCGAGAGATCGGTGCCCTTATCGGCGATCCCCAGCGTCTGAAGCAGATGGCCGCCGCCGCCGCCGCGCGTGCACGACCGGATGCCGCGGTGCGGATAGCCACCCGTGTACTGGCGCTTGCCCGAAGCCTTCCGCAGCGCGTTTGAGTGCCGCTGCGGAAGCGACATGCATGCCTCCCTTACCGGGGTCCGACATCCTCATCTCTTGAGAGGGCTGCTGGCGGGCTCTATATTGCGCCTCGCCTCCCATGCCTCTTCTCGATCCCACAGACAGCCGCCCACTGCACTTCGTCGGCATCGCCGGCGCAGGAATGAGCGGTCTCGCCGAGCTATTCCTGCGCCGCGGTGCAGCGGTCACCGGTTGCGACCTCCTTGCGGAGCGAGCCGGCGACCTCCTGCGTCTGGGCGCGACGGTGGAGTCAGGTCATGATCCCGCGCACCTGGAGGGTGTGCGAGCCGTCGTCGTCTCTTCGGCGATCCCGCAATCGCATCCGGAACTGGTGCGCGCCCGTGAGATGGGCTTGCCCGTCATCCGACGCGCCGAGGCCCTCGCTGAGGCTGTAAGCGGGGGTACACTAGTCGGTGTTGCCGGCACCCATGGCAAGACCACGACGACGGTGATGACCACGCTGGCACTTCGCGCCGCCGGGCTTGATCCCACCGGCGTCGTGGGAGGAAGAGTCGCCGAATGGGAAGGTAATCTGAGCTTTGGCGGCGACACGATATTCGTCGTCGAGGCGGACGAGTATGATCGCTCCTTCCTCGCCCTGGCGCCCACGATCGCGACGATCACAAATGTCGATGCAGACCATCTCGACATCTATCGCGACCTCGCCGACATCCGGGAAACATTCGAGCGTTACGCGGCCGGCGCGCGCGCGGTGGTTCGCTGCGGCGATGACGCCGGCGCCGCATCGCTGACGTTGTCGAGCACGGCCGATGTCATCGACTACGGAACCGAGTCCAGCGACGTCCGTCTAAGGGCCACTGAACTGCGCGTGGAGCCTGACGTCACGCGATTTAAAGTACTGATGGATGGCGTCGAACTGACGGAGGTCGCGCTCCGGGTGCCCGGCATCCACAACGTGCGTAATTCGCTGGCGGCGATCGGAGCGGGGCTTGTCCTCGGCGCACCAGCTGATGCACTGGCTCGCGGCGTCGGAGAATACGTGGGTGTGGAACGTCGCTTCCAGAGGCTTGGAACCGTTGCCCAGGTGACCGTCGTGGATGATTACGCCCACCATCCCACAGAGATCGCGGCGACGCTCGCGGCGGCCCGGGAAGCGTTCCCGCGCCGCCGGATCGTCGCTGCCTTCCAACCCCATCTCTATTCGCGCACGCGTGACTTCGCCTGCGCCTTCGGCAAGGCACTTGCCGCTGCAGACGCCGTCTATCTCGTCGACATCTACCCGGCTCGCGAAGCACCGTTACCAGGTGTCACGTCGGCACTGGTCGCCGATGCGGTCGTCTCGGCCGGCGGCACTGTCGCCTGGCGTGGGACCGTTGACGGGCTGATCGAGATCCTGTCTGATTCCGCCCGGGACGGGGATGTCGTACTCACGCTTGGCGCGGGCGACATCACACGCGCCGGTCCGCAGATTCTACGCCGACTCGGCGCCCGATGACAGTAGCCGGCCGAGCGTCGCGAGCGCCGCGTCGATCAGGGGCCGCGTCGGGGCTGGATGGCTCTCCAGAAGGCGGCGGCACAGTTGCGAACGACGCCGTAGGCAACGGTCCGCGCGACGTCCGGGGCGGTGGCCCACAGCGCAGTCGTGCCAGACGTTGGGGCGGGAGAGTGCTGTGGGGACTCGCGCTCGCGGTCATCGTGGCTGTACCATGGTGGGGTAGGGCTGTGCTACAGCGACTGGACTTCTTCCAAGTGCGCACCGTTGAAGTCCAGGGCGCGCGTTACCTCGACCCCGCGGCGGTGGTCCAGCGCCTGAACGTGGACACCCTTCATTCGGTGTGGGACGAACTGGCACCGCTGGCCCAACGGCTCCGGACCGATCCGCTAATCGAGGACGTCTCGGTGGATCGCCGGCTGCCCGGCACGTTGGTGGTGAGATTGACGGAACGCACGCCGGTGGCATTCGTCGCTACCGGGAACGGGCTTCAACTGCGCGATGCTGAGGGCAACGTGTTGCCCATCGATCCCAATCGTACACCAGTGGACCTACCAGTGATCGCGTCGCCAGATACCGCGGTGCTCCGTTTGCTGGGAGAACTGCGGACTGCTCAGCCGGAGTTCTACGGGCGGCTGAGCGAAGTGCAACACGCCGGACCGCATGAGCTGATCTTCAGATTGTACACCACGACCGTCCGCGCGCGTACCGACGTAGACGCGCAGCGGTTCGGGGACTTGAAACTCGTAGAGGACGACCTCGCGCAGCGAGAACAACGTGCCGTGGAACTCGACCTCCGCTTCCGTGACCAAGTGATCGCCCGACTGCCATGAACACTGAACGCCTCGTTGCAGGTCTTGATATCGGTACCGGCACCACGACCGCGCTCATTGGCGAGGTCGTCGGAGACCTGCCTCGACATCCCGTGCTGAAGGTGCTCGGGCTGGGGCAGGCCCGTACCACCGGTCTCCGACGCGGTGTCGTCTCGGATATCGAGGAGACGATGCGCTCGGTGCAGAAGGCGATGGGCGATGCCGAACGCATGGCCGGCGCCCGCGTCAGCGACGTTTACGCAGCTATAGCCGGAGAGCACGTTCGGACCATGTCCAGCAAGGGCATTGTCGCCGTGAGCGGAGCCGAGATCACCCATGCTGACGTGGAACGTGTCAATGCCGTCGCTCGTGCGCTGGCAATCCCCCAGGATCGTGAACTTCTGCACGCCATCCCACAGGAGTACTCAGTGGACAGGGCGCAGGGCGTTCGTGACCCGGTGGGGATGGTGGGCACGCGGCTGGAGACCGAGGTGTACATGGTCACGGTGGGAAGCTCGCCGGCCATCAACCTGCGCAAGGCAATGGAGCGCGCTGGCTATGGCGTCCGTGAACTGGTGCTGGCGCCGCTGGCGAGCGCACTGAGCGTCCTTACGGAGGACGAGAAGGAGTTGGGCGTGGCGGTCGTAGAACTGGGCGCCGGCACCACCAGCCTGGCACTGTTCCACGAGGGTAAGATCCGTCATTTCGGAACGGTGGGCTTCGGTGGCGCCAGCGTCACCAGCGACATCGTTCACGGCCTCGGCGTGACTCAGTCGGAAGCGGAACGGCTCAAGGAACGCGGCGGGTGCGCCTATGAACCGCTGGTCGACCCTGCCGAGATCCTGTCGTTGCCTGGCACCGCTTCGCAGGGAGAGCGTCAGGTGCCACGAGAACTGCTGGCGCACATCATCCATCAGCGGATGGACGAGATCCTGAACCTGGTGCAGGCGGAGATCGATCGGGCTGGCTTTGGCGGCAAGCTGGGAGCTGGTGTCGTGCTCACGGGTGGCGGCGCGTTACTCCCCGGTATCTGCGACCTGGCGATCGAAGTCTTCGGTGGCGGGGTGCGAGTGGGGGTGCCGGTGGAGCGGTTAACTGGGCTGAGCGACACGGTGGAGTCACCGCGTTTCGCAACTGTGACCGGGCTGACCCAGTACGCCGCGGCGCGGATGACGCTGGGAACTTCCTCGTCCGGAAAGCGCATCAACCTGAGTGCGCCCGGCATGGACAGGCTTGCCGACCGAGTCAAGACTTGGCTACAGGATTTCTTCTAAGCAACCGCTGCGATGTCGTCTAACGTCGGCACGGTTGCTGGGCAGGCGTCAAGAAGTTGCTGTAGCTTCCAAGCATGTGGATAACAGGTGGGTCAACTTTGGCGTTATGTAATTGACCGGAGATCGTCGCAAAGACGTGGTGGGAATCGGTATTCTCGTTATATTGGGCCGGTCACGGTGATCGTCACCGGCGACGTTCTCTCATGAAACGCTTCCGACGCCTTCCCGCCGTGCCGCGCACCAGTCAGACGGTCGCGACACACCTTCACGACCCCAGTAGCAGCGGAGTCACGCGCACGATGAGCTTCGAATTTGAGGAGAGCGCTACCCAGAACGCCCGCATGAAGGTTGTGGGTGTTGGTGGTGGCGGTGGGAACGCCGTCAATCGGATGATCGAGGAGCGTCTGGAGGGGGTCGAGTTCATCTCGGTCAACACCGACGCACAGGCGCTGCTCAGCTCGAAGTCAGACGTGAAGATCCAGATCGGCAAGAAGCTGACTCGAGGGCTTGGAGCTGGAGCGCGACCGGAGATCGGTCGTCAGGCGATTGAGGAAAACCGGGATGAGGTCTCGCGTGTTCTATCCAACGCCGACCTCGTCTTCATAACCTGCGGCATGGGTGGTGGCACTGGCACCGGAGCGGCGCCAGTCGTGGCCGAACTCGCCCGTGAGGTCGGAGCGCTCACCGTTGGTATCGTCACCCGGCCGTTCCTCTTTGAGGGAAGGAAGCGGATGCGCCAGGCGGAGCAGGGGATCAACGAGATGCGCAAGCATGTCGACACGATGATCGTCGTGCCCAACGAGCGACTGCTCGCCGTCGTCGGCAAGGGAATCCCGTTCCAGGACGCACTGAAGAAGGCCGACGAAGTACTCCTCCACGCTACGCAGGGGATATCGTCGCTCATCAGCGTCACCGGCCTTGTGAACGTCGACTTCGCCGACGTTCGCACGGTGATGCAGAATGGCGGGTCGGCCCTCATGGGCACCGGCGTAGGACGCGGCGAGAACAGGTCGGTCGAGGCAGCGCAGCAGGCGATTTCCAGCCCGCTGCTAGACAACATCTCCGTCTCCGGGGCGACCGGCGTCCTGATCAACATCACCGGTGGCCAGGACCTCTCGCTGGGCGAGGTTCACCAGATCAACGAGATCGTCCATGACGCAGTGGGCGACGACGCCGAGATCATCTTCGGCGCGGTGCACGAGCCAGCGATGCAGGGGGAGATCCGCGTTACGGTGATCGCGACCGGTTTCGATCAGGAAGTGCAGGCGAGCTTCATGGGCGGGCTGACTGGCGCGACATCGGCGTCGGAAGCTGGCCGCACGACCGGCGGCGCACCAGTGATTCCGTTCCCGACAGCGCGGCCAACTCGCACGTCCGGCACCGGCGGCACCACACCGGCACCGCGGCCACCTGCGGAGCCCTCAAAACGACCGGGCACCTCGCCCACCGACCGGGCAGGTCAGGATCTGAGCGACATGGAGATCCCGACCTTCATCCGGAGGCAGATGGATTGAAAACAACGACTGCACGAGCCATTGCCTACTCGGCAGTGGCACTGCTGGCGATCGCCGCACTCCGCGCAACGCCACCTGCTACACCCCCCACTACGCCGGCCGCGGCGATCGCTGCCACACCGGCTCCCACGCGCCCGGTATGGGTTTCCTACCATGACACTCTTGGTCGTGGTGAGTCTCTCGTAGCGCTCCTCGAACGGCGCGGAATCGACGGCGCCGCGGCGATCGCCGCGCTCCGTCAGACTGAGTCGTTCGACGAACGCCGTGTGCCTGCCGGACTGGCCCTGACGGTGCGTGGGCAATCGTCCGACGCCACGCCGTCGGAAGTGGTGCTGCAGTTTGCCGTCGACCGCCTCGTGCGGCTGACGCGCACCGCTGACGGGTGGAGCGGCGCTGAGGAGGTCATTCCCTGGTCGACAGACACCGCGATGGTCGCCGGCTCGATCTCGTCCTCACTTTACGCCGCGCTGGATTCGGCGGCAGATGGCGTGCTGCCTTCCAAGTTGCGTTCGGAACTGGCCTGGTCGCTTGCTGACATCCTCGAGTACCGGGTCGACATGAGTCGCGACCTGAAGGCTGGGGACAGCTTCAGGGTGCTCTTCGAGCGTAGCGCGACTTCCACCGGAGCGGTGCGAGTGGGGCGGGTGCTGGCGGTCGACATGCTTCTCAGTGGCGACACCCTGCAGGCCTTCCGCTACGACTCGGACGACGCGGCAGGACGGGGTCGCTACTACGACCGCGACGGCAAGTCGCTGCGGGCTGCCTTCCTCCGCGCGCCGCTGGAGTTCCGTCGCATCTCGAGCGTTTTCGGTCGTCGCAAGCATCCTATCCAGGGGGTTTGGAAGACCCATACCGGAACCGACTACGCCGCCAACTCTGGCACGCCGGTGCGTAGCATCGGCGACGGGTCGGTAATCTTCGTCGGTACCAGGGGCGGTTACGGTAACGTCGTCGAAGTGCGTCACGCCAACGGCTACGTCACCCGCTATGCGCACCTACGTGGCTTCGCGAAGTCAGCGAAACGCGGAGCGCGTGTCGGCATCGGGCAGACCATCGGCTTCGTCGGAATGACCGGGTTGGCGACCGGGCCACACCTGCACTTCGAGGTGCTGGTGGGTGGCAAGCAGCGCGATCCGCGAACCGCTCTCGCCAGCAAGACCGGCTTCGCGCTATCGGCAGGGGACCAGAAGGCGTTCCGTCACCTTCGCTCACAGCTGTTGGCCAGCCTGGATGGTCTCTCCAGGCCGGACTCGGGTCGATCGCGTCTCGCGCTCGCTCGCTGACGTGAGGCCAATGCCCGTGAAGCGCGGGCACGGCGGCCGGGCGAATTGTTGATCAGAGCCTGACCGATGTCCGCCTGGCTTCTGGCCACTGGCGCGGGTATAGCCCTTGCCCTTCTGGGCTACGCGGGGCGCGTCGTAGATGGACGCGCCCCGCTGGTCGTCCTCGCCGCGGCCATCGCGCGCGGCGGCGCCACCGCGATGCTCGTCGCGCTGCTTCTCGATGCCCCTCTGGGACCCTCTCGGCCCCCTCCGCCGCTTATTGCCCTGGACGTCTCGGCGAGCTGGAGCCGCGGTGGAGCCTCGACGCCGTACGAGACGGCAGCGGCTGACGCCCGCCGCGAGAGCAGCGTGCCGCTCCTGCTCTTCGGCGACTCGCTCCGCGAGCAGGTGGCGCCCACAGAGCCAACTGACATGGCCTCCCGGGTCGCGCCGGCCGTGGAGCGCGCTCTGGGTTCGGGCAGGTCGCTGATCCTGTTCACCGACGGGGTGCTGGATGACGCCGCCGTCCTGGACCGACTGCCCCGAGGCAGCGCCGTCAGGGTTCCGACAACCCCGGCACTTCTGGATGCTGCGCCGCTGGCCATAGATGCTCCGCGTTCCGTGGTGGGCGGAGATACAGTCGACGTCTCGGTACGCATTGGTGCCGCCGGTAAGGCGGTGCCTGGCGGTATGGTCACGCTCCTTCTCGACGACCAGCCACTGGACTCGGCGCGGCTGGACACTCTTCCGGCCTGGGGCGAGCTGCGGACATCTATGCGCGCGCGCATGCCGTCGCGCGAAGGAATGGCCGTGCTCCGTGCCGTCGTGACCGTTGCGGGCGACGAGGAGCCGCGAAACGACACGCTGGGAGTGGCGCTGCATCTCTCCGCTGTGGCAGGGGTGACCGTGGTTTCCACCGCTCCGGACTTCGACCTGCGTTACATGCTGGAGGTCCTGCGCGGCACTACAGCCCTTCCCACGCGTGCCTACATCCAGGTGGCTCCCGGGCAGTGGAGGCGCGAGGGATCGTTAGCGCCGCTGGGCGCTGAAATGGTGCGGGACGCCGCCCGGCGCGCACCCATACTGGTCCTCCACGGCGACACGGCGGCATTCGGTGCGCCCATGTCACTGGGTTCCGGCGCGCAGTTACTGATGCCTGGAGCAGCTACCGGTGACCTGCAGTGGTACGCCGTCGCTGCTCCACCCTCACCGCTAGCTGCCCTGTTGAGCGGGACGACCTGGGATAGCTTGCCGCCTCTGGCGGTCGGGGGAGCCCCTCCGCGTGGCGAATGGACAGGACTATCGGTGCAGCGCGGCAGGCAGTTCGAGCGACAGGCGGCAATTGCTGGTTCGGAATCACCGCGTCGCAGGGCGGTGGTGGGAGCGACAGGATTGTGGCGCTGGCGTTTCCGCGGTGGCCTGCCAGCGGACGCCTTTGCTGCCGTCTGGGGTGGTATATTTGACTGGATGGCTGCCGAGCGTCGTGACGCGCGAGCAGCATTGCCCGACGCTGCCGTGCTGCGCGCTGGTGAGCCGGTGGTGTGGCGAAGGGGTGGAGCGGATTCTGTGGTGCAGCTGTTGCTACGTAGGCGCGGCGGCGCGGACGCGGATTCCGCAGCGCTGACGCTCGCCTTCACCGACGGTGGTAGCACGGTCCAGTCGCCTGGCCTGGCGGCCGGTGTCTACGATCTTACTGTGGCTGGCGGTGAGGCGGTGCTGGTGGTGAACGCGTCGCGAGAGCTCTTACCTTCGCGGCCGACGGTAGCCGCTGGCCCGGTGGGTTCAGCTCCCCCCACGGCGGGAGTTGCACCGCGGTCGCGGGGCGCTGTCTGGCCGTTCGTACTGCTGGTGCTGTTGCTCTGTGCCGAATGGCTCCTGCGGCGCCGTGTAGGACTGAGATGAGGTGAGGAGGTCGGGCATGGGACCAGACAGGGCTCGAAGAAGAGCGTGTGCTGCCCCAGGTCGTTGACCACACCCGCGCCTCCCTGATTCATCGACTCCCTGGCTTAGCTACATGGCCCGTCTATTTCGTAAGGAAGGCGACCTCCCCGCGCGCTCGCTCTGGCAGCGCATCAAGGACATCGCCCTCACCGATGTCAGCACGTTCGTTCGCGGCGCCGAGATCGCCGGTTCGCTGGAGAAGCTCGAGGAATTGCTCCTTGAAGCAGACTTCGGGGTGCCGACGACGATGCGCCTGGTCGCGAGTGTGGAGCAGGCTGCGCAGCGCGGCGCTGTGAAGAGCCAGGACGAGTTCCTGGACGCGCTGGCCGGTGGCATCGAGAGCGCGCTGCGTTCAGGTAACAGCGATCCGGCACTGAATGTCGCCGCCAGCGGTCCCACCGTGGTGCTCGTGATCGGTGTGAACGGCGCGGGGAAGACAACATTCATCGGCAAGATCGCGGCACGGTATCGTGCACAGGGCAAGCGCGTCCTGGTCGGCGCGGCTGACACCTTTCGCGCCGGCGCCATCGATCAGTTGCGGCTCTGGGCCGACCGCACCGGCGCTGACTTCGTGGGTGGCAAGCCCGGCACCGATCCGGCCGCTGTCGCTTTCGACGCGGTGGATGCTGGGCTGACTCGCGGCGTCGACGTCGTCATCATCGATACGGCTGGCCGTCTGCACACCAGCACCGGGTTGATGGAGGAGTTGAAGAAGGTGGAGCGCGTGATCGGCAAGCGGCTCGCGGGTGCTCCGCACGAGACGTTGCTTGTGCTGGACGGCACGATCGGCCAGAACGCGGTGATTCAGGCCCGAACCTTTTCCGCCGCCGTGCCGATTACCGGATTGGTCGTAACCAAGCTCGATGGCACTGCGCGGGGCGGCATCGTTGTCGCCGTCCACGAGGATCTGGACGTGCCAGTGAAGTTCCTTGGCACCGGCGAGCAGTCGGCCGACCTCGTGCCGTTCGACGCGCGTCAGTTCGCGCGGGACGTGCTGGAGGACTAGGTGGCCGCCGGCTCGGGCACCGGGCGGGCTGCCCCCAGTTCCGGCGGCCGTCTCTTCCTCGATACTCCCATCACCTACCTGAAGGGGGTCGGGCCGAAGCGCGCCGAGTTGCTTGGAAGGCTGGATATCTACACCGCAGGCGACCTCCTCTTCCACATTCCGCGCCGGTACGAGGACGCCAGCACGATAGCCAACATCTCCAGCCTCTCGCCGGGTATGGACGCGACCGTGATGGGTCGGGTCGTGTCCAAGGGTGTCATCCCGACCAGGAAGGGGCTCCGTATCTTCCAGGCTGTGGTGCGCGACAGCACCGGAATGATCGAGGTGAGCTGGCCGGGGCAGCCCTTCCTGGACCGCACCATCCAGAAGGACGATGTCCTGCTGCTCACCGGACCGGTGCGCTTCTTCCACGGACGTCAACTTCATCCGCGGGAGTTCGTCAACCTGGGTCCTGATGAGGAAGGCACGGCCGGCGGGCGCGTGCTAGCCGTCTACCCGGCCACCGAGGGAATCTCGGTTAAGGTGTTGCGGGCCCTGATAGACGATCATCTGGGAGGCCGGCGTTCCCACGCTCGCCGACGCATTGAGGATGGTTCACCGGCCGCGGACGCTCGTCGAGGCGCGCGACGGTCGCGCCAGGCTCGCCTTCGAAGAGCTCTTCTTCGTGCAGCTCCTCCATCGTCGCGCCAATGCGCTGGCCCGAGAGGAACGAGGCGGCGTAGCGATGGTCAACCGGCGCGATCTTACGACGCGCGTCAGGGAGCAGCTTCCCTACCAGCTAACCGGGGCGCAGACGCGAGCACTGCGCGAGATATTTGCCGACATGTGCAGCCCGCGGCGAATGCACCGCCTGCTGCAGGGCGACGTGGGGAGTGGAAAGACGGTGGTGGCGCTCTTCGCCGCACTTCTCGCGCTGGAGAATGGCTATCAGGCGGCGATCATGGCGCCCACTGAACTGCTCGCCGAGCAGCACATGCGGACTCTTACCAGCCTGCTCGCGCCGGTGGGGATCGAGCCGTTGCTCGTCACCGGACGGCTTGGCGCGCGCGAGCGCCGCGCTGTCGCCGAGCGACTTGCCACCGATGAGCCGTTGCTCGCCGTGGGCACCCACGCCCTCGTGCAGGAGGCAACCAATTTTTCCCGCCTTGGTTTCGTCACCATCGACGAGCAGCATCGCTTTGGTGTGGAGCAGAGGGCTGCACTGGGTGCGAAGGGCGAGCGCCCCGACGTCCTTCTGATGAGTGCGACCCCCATCCCGCGGTCGCTCGCTCTCACGTTCTACGGCGATCTGGACATCAGTACCCTTGACGAACGACCCGCCGGCCGGCTTCCGGTGCGTACCGCCATGCGTCCGGAATCGGCGCGCGAACGAGTATTCCAGTTCGTGGACAGAGAAGTCGCCGCGGGGCGCCAGGCGTACGTCGTCTACCCGGTGATCGAGGAGTCCGAGAAGACGGACTTGAAGGCAGCTACGACGATGCACGCCGAACTGGCCGCCGGTCCGTTCGCCCACAGACGTATTGAACTCCTGCACGGCAGGATGCCCACCGACGAGCGCGACGATGTCATGCGCCGGTTCCGCGATGGGGAGGTCGACATACTCGTGGCGACGACGGTGATCGAGGTCGGAATCGACGTGGCCAACGCGACCGTGATGCTCATTGAGCACCCGGAACGATTCGGACTCTCGCAGCTGCACCAGCTTCGCGGCCGGGTGGGGCGGGGCGCCGATGAGTCCTACTGCATCCTTCTCGGTGACGTCGGGCAGGAGACCGCCGAACGGCTGCAGCTATTTGTGGCGACCGATGACGGCTTCGAGATCGCCCGAGCTGACCTGCGATTGCGCGGCATGGGTGACCTGTTCGGCGAGCGACAGAGCGGATTGCCGGCGTTCAAGGTTGCCGACCCACTGGTGGACATCGAGCTCAACGGGCTGGCCAGGGACGCTGCCGAGCGCCTGCTGTCGAAGGACCCAGCCCTAACGGCGAACGAGCATGCTGCGCTGCGGCGTGTGCTCGGCGAACGCTACAGTCGGTCGCTGGCGCTCTTCCGGGTGGGGTGATGTAAAGGAGTCATTGCTCCGGTAGCGCTCGCTACGGCTTGATGCGCTTCTTGATTCGGTCGAGTTCAGTCTGGACCTTCTCCAAATCCGACTTCAGGCGCAGGATTTCCTCGGCGGACCGTGCTCGCTCGCTGCTGTCGGGCACTGAGACCGTGGGCCGAACCGGTTCCGGAAGTGGCCGCTGGGCAGACTCTATGGCGCTCGCCGTCCGGCGTAGCACTTGTGCCAGTTCGAAGTTGGGAAGTGCTGTGCCGCCGGCCAGGTAGGCGTCCACCGCGACCAGGGCCTCCCGGGCCGATCCCGTGCCGTTCGCCGGGTCCAGCTTCAATACAGCGCGCCAGAACAGCGCGTCGGCACTCTGCGGAGTGCCCGGGTGGGCTTCCAGGAAGGCGCTGATGGAGCTGTCGGCGGCAGTGTAGCGGGCGCTCGCGACGTCCGCCTTCAAGTCGGAAAGCGTGGCTGCCCACTTCGCCTGCAATGCGGGGGGATCGAGTGGCGCCGGCAGCTCGGGAACGCCAGATCGGCTGCTAGTGCACGCGGCGACCAAGACGGTCCCTGCAACGAGGGCCGAGCGAACAGCAACTCCGCACCTTTTCCGTACGGTTCGCTGACGAAGCACTGGCGTGATGTGAGTCAACGTACTGCCCCCTTCAGCCCCAGCTCGGGTAGCTGGATTTGCAATCGTCTGCCGGTGGCCTGAATGGGGAGATTCAGGCAGAAGGTAGTGCCCACGCCGGGCGTGCTGTCCACTATGATCTGCCCACCGTGCGCCTCAACTATCTCCTTCGCGATGGCCAGTCCCAATCCTGTCCCCTTCAACGACGCGGCCGACTGGTTGTCAGCCTGGTAAAACTTCAGAAACACGTGCTGCAACTGAGACGTCGGGATACCGGCACCTGTATCCCGCACGATCATCCGGACGTTGTCTCCGTCCTTGGTGACCTCCAGTTCCACCGAACCGCCGCGCTCGGTGAACTTGAAGGCATTGGAGAGGAGGTTTCCCAACACCTCGCTCATCCGATCGGGATCCCAGCGCACCACTCCTGGGAGGTCCTGGGAGCCCATGATGTGGAAGCTAACTCCGCGCTGCATGGACAGCACGTGGAAGGCGGTCTCGAGTTCAGTGATGAAGTGCGAGAGCGTAATGTCCCGAACGTCTATTCGACCGCCCCCCGCCTCGAAGCGGCTAATGTCGAGAAGCTGCTGCACCAGACGGGCCAGCGACTGGCCCTGGGAGCCGAGCGTCGCCACGACCTCTCGTTGCCGATCGGTGAGCGGGCCGTATACGCTCTCGTCCAGTAGCTGGAGATAGCCGAGGATGACGTTGATGGGGGTCTTGAGCTCGTGCGAGGCGACCGACACGAACTCCGCTTTCAGCTTGTCCAGATCAGAGAGTTGGCGCGCCATCACCTTGTAGCTTCTTGCCAGGCGTCCGAACTCATCCTCACGCGCCGGGCTGATGTTCAGCTCGCGCGAGAAATTGCCGTCGGCCACCGCTTGCATCCCGCGCTGCAGTTCACGAACCGGGCGACTGATGGAACGCGTGATCAGGACGGCGACGCCCGCCGAGATGAGAATCGCCAGCGCGAGCGCCCACTGGGCAAGGCCGAAGGCTTTAGTCGCTACGTCGCGGGCGTCGCGGGCAACGTCACGACTATTCCCCTCCAGCGTCTGGCCGGTGACGGTGAGGGTACTCTCGGCGCGTTGGATTGCGGGCTGCGTCCACTCGAGTGTGATCGAGTCGATGGCCAGCGTGTCGATCGTCGCCACCGCTGTCCGGAGCCGCTTGAGCGCCGCGCGCAGCGTGTCGGCGGTCTGCCGCAGCTGGGTCGAGGGTGCCACTCGACCGAGTGCCCCCAGGCTGTCTGCCGATCGCGTCAGACTATCCAACGCCGCCAGAAAGGGGGGTGTGGCCTCAGAGTCGGCAAAGATAGGAAAAACCTTCTCCTTTTCTCGCACCGATTCCAGCGCCCGCACAGCCCGCGCCAGTTCAAGCGACGCAGTGAAGTCGCCCGACTGGAGCTGCTGCGTCGTGCGCTGGACTTCCCTCAGCGACGAGAGGGCTATTCCTAGCGGAATGACCAGCAGGATCGCGATGGCGAGAAAGCCGAGTGTGAGGCGGGCGCGGAGGGTCATATCGGGGGAGATCTTCACGCCGAGCTACCCCTGCGTCACCACAGGTGGCGCGCGAAAGCGCTCGCCGTGAGAGGCAGGGCGAGCCAGGGGTGAAGCGTGTACAGAAGGGTGGCAGACGGGACCTTATGCAAGGGACGTGCACGCACCGTGTATGTCAGTGCCGCAGATCACGTCCCATATGAAACCATCCATATCATTCGGAGGTTGAATACTCCCCGTCCATACGTTGACAGTGAGGCCAGGGTTCCGGTAGCTTGCCGCGGCCAACGTCGTAAACCCAGATAATCCAATGACATCTCCGTACTTCCGGATCGCCGAGCTGGCCCCGCATGCGGGCAGCACCGTCACAGTTCAGGGGTGGGTGACCCATCTCCGCTCCAAGGGGAAGATCGCCTTCGTCGTTCTCCGCGACGGCACCGGGTTGATCCAGGGCGTGATCGTGAAGGACCAGGTCGATGAATCCACCTGGGCTCGCTTCGCCGAACTCACCCAGGAAACGTCCGTCAAGGTCACCGGCGAATTGCGCGCTGATGCTCGCGCGCCGGGAGGCTTCGAGCTCGGTGTGCAGGACTTGGAAATCCTGGGCGCAAGCCCGGTGGATTACCCCATCCAGCCGAAAGAGCACGGTATCGACTTTCTGCTCGATCACCGTCACCTCTGGCTGCGCAGCAACCGACAGCGGGCCATCGCCCGCGTGCGAAACGAGATCGAACAGGCCATTCACGATTTTTTCTACGAGCGCGGCTTCCTGCGCGTCGACACTCCTCTCCTCACCGCCGCCATCGGCGAGCGATCGGGGCTCTTCTCCACTGAGTACTTCGACGAGGGGACGGCCTACCTCGCCCAGACTGGCCAGCTCTACGGCGAGGCCGCAGCGGCGGCGTTCGGCAAGATCTACACTTTCGGTCCGACCTTTCGTGCCGAGAAGTCCAAGACCCGCCGCCACCTCACCGAGTTCTGGATGATCGAGCCAGAGGTTGCCTTCAACGATTCTGAAGACAACATGCGGCTCCAGGAGGAGCTGGTGTCGTATCTGGTGCAGCGGGCGGTCGAGCGGTGCGCGGCCGAGCTGGAGGAGTTGGAGCGCGACACCTTTAAGCTGGCCCCGGTGCAGGCACCATTCCCGCGCATCAACTACACCGATGCCGTGGCGACCTTGCAGGCGAAGGGGAGCTCGATCCAGTGGGGCGACGATCTCGGCGCCGAGGATGAGTCGCTACTGGTAGAGGATCACGATAAGCCCATCTTCGTGGTCAACTATCCGAAGGAGGCAAAGGCCTTCTACATGAAGGAGAATCCCGACGATCCGCGCACCGTGCTCTGCAACGACTGCCTGGCGCCAGAGGGCTACGGCGAGATCATTGGTGGCTCGCAGCGTGAGGACGATCACGATCGACTTCTGCAGCGCATCCGCGACGAGAAGTTGCCGGAGGACGCTTACGGCTGGTATCTGGACCTGCGCAAGTACGGCACGTTCGTGCACTCCGGATTCGGGATCGGGTTGGAGCGCACGGTGGCCTACATCTGCGGGCTTCCGCATCTGCGAGAGGCGATTGCTTTCCCCCGAATGATGCACCGGCTGCGTCCCTAGCTCGCCGCTCGCTAACGCATCTTCACCTCGTCCCACAACGCATCCAGTTCGGCCAGTGACATGCCGTCCATGGCCAACCCACGTTCGCCGGCCAACTTCTCCACCTGGGTGAAGCGGTCGGCGAACTTGCGGTTGGCGCGGTCGAGAGCGAGGGAGGCGTGGACGCCCACCTTGCGGCACAGGTTGACGCAGGAGAAGAGCAGGTCGCCCAGTTCGTCCTCCAGCTTCTCGTGCAGTTCGTCGAACTGTGGGGCGTCCACAGCCGCGTCCTCGCCCCTGGCGGCTGCACGCTGGGCGAGGGCGGGGAGATGGGCCCGGACTTCGGCCAGTTCCTCGATCACCTTCTCCGATGGGCCCTCGGCATCGGGCCAGTCGAAGCCGACTCCGGCCGCTCGATCCTGTAGCCGGTGGGCACGGTGCAGCGCCGGCAGGTCGACAGGTAGTCCGTCGACAATGGAGAGCCGACGGCGCGCCTTCTGGCGCTCCCATGGCACGCGTTCGCCATCGCCGTAGAGGTGAGGATGTCGCTCGCGCATCTTCGTGATGAGCGCATTCGCGACATCGCTGGCATCGAATGCGTCGCGCTCAGCGGCAACGACGGAATGGAACAAGACCTGAAGGAGTACGTCGCCAAGCTCCTCGCGAATATGTTCGTCGTTCTCGGAACGGATGGCGTCATCCAGTTCGTGCGCCTCCTCCATGAGATAGGGGCGGAGCGACTCGTGGGTCTGGGCGGCGTCCCATGAACAGCGTGCGCGTAGGTCCTTCATGAGGGCCAGGGCGTCTTCGAGCGTGGGTCTGGAGCTGTCGGCCATCGATATTCCTTGCACGGGGATAGAGGGACCGGTAGTTTATCGGCTCTCAGAATGAACGGTCAATCGTACTCCGCAGCGACCACGCGCGCCTGGATCGAGGTCGATCTGGGCGCGCTCGTGCGAAATGCTGCCACGTTGGCGCGCCACGCTGGTGTGCCGCTATTGCCGATGGTCAAGGCCGACGCTTATGGCCTGGGCGCGGTGCGGGTAACGCGCGCGCTGGAATCGCTCAACCCGTGGGGCTTCGGCGTGGGCACGGTGGCCGAGGGCGTCGAGCTACGAGAGGCTGGCATCACCCGACCAATCGTCGTCTTCACCCCCCTCTGGCGTGGTGCATGGCCAGCGCTCCGTGCTGCCCGTCTGACGCCGGTTCTGGATCGCGCCGATGAGATTCGTGAATGGGGGGCCACTGGCGACGGCGCCTGGCAGTTGGCCGTGGAGACAGGGATGAACCGCGCCGGAGTGCCCTGGGACGCCGTCGGCGAGCTGGCCACGACACTCCGAGAAGTTAAACCTCATGGCGTCTTCACCCACTTCCACTCGGCCGATCGGATGGACGGAACCCGCGAGCTGCAGGAAGCCCGGTTCCAGGTTGCCCTGGCCGCGCTTCCCGAGCGTCCTCCGTTGGTCCATGCGGAGAACAGCGCCGGAGTGGAACATGGAACGGCTTCGGCCTACGACCTGGTGCGACCGGGTGTCTTCCTCTACGGCGTGGATTCCGGCGGCACCGATGCCGTTGAGCCAGTAGTGGCGTTGCGCGCAAGACTGGTTGAGTTGCACGATGTTGCTGACGGCGAGACTGTGAGTTATGGCGCGAGTTGGCGGGCCCGTGGGCAACGTCGGATCGCCACCCTGGCGGTGGGATACGCGGACGGTTACAGGCGTTCGTTGAGCAATCGGGGAACCGTTCTCTTACATGGCCGCAGGGCGCCGGTGGCAGGTATGGTGACGATGGACATGACGATGGTGGATGTCACCGACATCCCGTGCGAGATCGGCGACGTCGCTACCCTCATCGGCTCCGAAGGCCCGTCCGGCCCGACGATCACCATCACGGAGCTGGCTCGAGCGGCCGAACTATCGCCATACGAAATGCTCACCGGGCTCCGCGAGCGGCTTCCCCGCATCTACCTGACGTCGGGTGTCGAGGATCAGGAAGCGGGGGATCGGGGCAATGAGTCTCAAGCAGCCCGGATCAGCCGTACCGACTCTGCCAGTTCGCTGGAGTCAACCTCCGAGCCGCCGGTGGAGATGGGAAAGTGACGCGCCGGGCCGTGATACTCGTCCTGGACGGAGTCGGTGCCGGCGCCGCTCGGGACGCTGGCAGCTACGGTGACGCGGGCAGCGATACCCTGGGTCATGTAGCCGAAGTCGTGGGCGGACTGGAATTGCCGAATCTCGAGGCCCTGGGCCTCGGAATGACGCGTCCACTGGCCGGAATGCGGTCCGACATCGTGCCCTCGGCGGCCTGGGGCTTGATGGAACCGACTTCCGCCGGTAAGGACAGCACCACGGGGCACTGGGGACTGGCCGGCGTAACTATCGACCGGCCCTTCCCGACCTATCCGCACGGCTTCCCGCCAGGGTTGGTGGAGGAGTTCTCTGCCCGTACAGGGCGGAGGGTTATCGCCAACGTGGTGGGCAGCGGTACCGACATCCTGCGCCAGTTCGGTCCGGAACATCAACGAACTGGTGCATGGATACTTTACACATCCGCTGACTCCGTCTTCCAGGTAGCCGCTCACGAGTCGGTGGTGCCGCTGGAAGAACTCTACGCGGCGTGCGCAAAAGCGCGCGCGTTACTGGTGCCACCCGACGATGTCTCGCGGGTTATCGCCCGGCCCTTCGCCGGCGAGCCCGGTGCCTACGTGCGAACTGCCAATCGGCGCGATATCTCCCTGGCCCCGCCAGCGCCGACACTATTGGACGCGCTGGAGGATGCGGGGATCGCTCGGGCAGGGGTGGGGAAGGTGGACGACCTGTTTGCCGGCCGCGGCCTGACCGCTCGTCATACGACAGGCAACGCGGAAGGGATCCGGTTGATCGCGGAGTGGCTGGAAGCACCAAGCGGTGGGCTGCTCTTCGCCAACCTTGTAGATTTCGACCAGCTATACGGGCACCGCAACGACGTTGTGGGGTTCTATGCTGCGCTGCGCGAGTTCGACGCTGCGCTTCCATCTCTGCTCTCCCTCTGTCGCGAGGACGATCTGCTCTGCATCACCGCCGACCACGGCAACGACCCCACCACTTCCGGTACCGATCACTCTCGTGAGCGGGTACCTGTGCTGGCGTTCGGCCCGCGCGTTCGCCCAGTGCCGCTCGGCATCCGGACGACGTTCGGCGACCTCGGTGCGACGGTAGCGGAGTGGCTTGGGGTGGACTTCCGCGGCTGTGGGACGTCGTTCGCGCCGTCGTTACGGGGCAGTGATCCGCATGAGCAGAAGCAGGGTCGGCAGTGGCCAGCCGGAACGACTACGTGACCGGTATTCCGACCGGTAACCACGGGACGACAGCCGGTGGCAGCCATCCCGCGACGATCAGCGAGGCCGACACCCAGCGTCTCCTGACGGCCGCGCGCGCGGCTCGCGAGGCAGCCTACGCGCCCTACTCCGACTTCCGCGTGGGCGCGGCGTTGCTATGCGAGGATGCGGCCGGGGCGTATTCCATTGTCGCCGGCTGCAACGTCGAGAACGCTTCCTATCCGGCTGGAATCTGCGCCGAGCGGGCTGCGGTGGCGGCGGCCGTAACGCTGGGGTTCCGGCGCTTTCGGGCCATCGCGATCGTCACTGATGCCACTTCTCCGGCGTCGCCCTGTGGCATCTGTCGCCAGGTTCTGGCGGAATTCGCGCCCGCCCTTGAGGTGGTCAGCGCGGCCGCAGATGGGCACATCGCTCACTGGTCGCTGGCCACTCTGCTACCATTCGCCTTCCTTCCTGACTCGTTATCTCGTGACTGAGCGCGTTGTCGTCCCCGTTTCCCAGCCCATGAACGTTTCACTCCGCCCGGTTCCGCGAGCGCTCCGCTATAGCGCTGCCCGCGGTCGCCGCGCGCTGGTCGTCGTTTTCGCGCCGTTGCTCGTCGTCGCCGCTCTCGCGGCCTGCGACGAACAGTTGGAGACCACAGCAACCTGTCCTGAACTCTGTCCTGAACAGCAGATAACGGTGCAACAGGTAGATCTGCAGCCCGTCACGTTCGACACCACTGTGTCGGGCTTCCCGATTCGCGGCCAGGAGGACCGGTTGCTGGTCGCCGGAGGCGGCACGCTGGTGGACGTCCGCGGGATCTACCGTTTTGATGACGTGCGTCAGTATTACACGAAGGCTTCGGGCGACTCGGCCGCGATCACCCAGGTGCTGGATCCGACACTGCGCATGCTGAGTTCGCGCGCTGAGTCCAGGATCCCCGCCGGCGGGGTGACGCTGGAAGTGTATGACGTCAACGCGCCAGGTGCTGATACCTCGGTCGCCGAGTTGGCGCCATTGTTCACGCCCGACCGACGATTGGGCACGTTCGTGGTGATGCCCGCGCCAGCTGGCGACACGACGCTGATCGACACACTGCGGATTCCGCTCGATGCGGCAGCGATGCTTGCCCGGGTCAGCAGCGGCGACCGGATCCGCGTGGGCGTAAGAATGGTGGCTAACGAGGCGAGTCGCCTCTCTCTGGGTCACGGAGCGCAGCTCTTCTTCCGGGCAGTGCCGGACACCGCGGTGGCTGAGATCTCCATCGGCATCGCTTCCGACACGCCCGAGAATGACAATCTGCAGCGGCTTGACCTGGCTTCGTTCCCACTGATCGTGAACGGTACCCCGACGTTGACCGGTCCCGTGCTGATGGTTGGCGGGCTGCCGGCCCGACGGAGCATGCTGCGCTTTGCTATACCGCCGGCGATCATAGACTCATCGACCATCATCCGCGCTACCCTGGTCCTCACCCAGACTCCTCTGCGTGGCTACGCCGTCGGCGACTCGGCCGTGATCAAGCCGTTACCGGTGACTGCATCGCGGGAAGTGACTGATCTGGATCGGCTCTTCCAACTCGCCGCCAACCCAATGAGTGGCGGGAGTGAAATTCGCGTCGTACCTCGCGTCTCCCTCGCACCGGGCGATTCGGGCAAGAGAGAGATCGTGCTGGCGAATATTGTGTCTCTCTGGGCGAACCGCGCTGGTTCGCCACTCCAACCCCTCCTCGTCCTCGAAGTGAATCAGGAAGGAGCAACCCCTCTGGGGGCGGCATTCTTCTCCGCCGAGGCCCCTGCCGCGCTGCGGCCCACGCTGCGGTTGAGCTACGTTCGCCGCATCAATTTCGACCTCCCCTGATGCGCCGCTTCCTTCGTATCGCTGCCGCTGCACTCCTCCCGGCGAGTCTGTTCTCTGCCGCTGCTCACGCTCAGGGCACCGTAAGCACGCAGGGACTCGGCTATCCCACTGGCCAGCTCAGCACCTGGGCGCTCAGCACCGGCGGTGCTGTGGCCGAGTTGGACCCCTGGTCGCCGCTCAACCCGGCCGCTATCACCGGAGCCAACGTCACGTCGGTCTTCGCCCACTTCGCGCCGGAGTCGAGGAAGGTGGATATCGGTCGCGCCACCGATGAGTCACGACTATCACGCTTCCCGGTCTTTGGCGCCGTCCTCCCGGTCGGCACGAGAGGCTACGCCGGTATCACCGCTTCCAGTCTCCTCGACCGTACGTGGGCGACCGTGCGCACCTATCCGTCCGAATCAGGCGGCGAGGGCACAGTGGAGAGTTTCCAGAGCAGCGGAGGTATCACTGACCTTCGCGCGGCGGGCGCCTGGAGCTTCAGCCGGAACCTGCAGCTGGGTGCGGGAGTCCATGTCCTCACGGGCGCCAATCGGCTCTCGGTGTCCCGTATCGATCGGGACGGAACAGACGCAAACTTCGAGCAGCGCTCCGAGGTGTCCTACACTGGACTCGCCGCATCAGCCGGCGCGGTATGGTCGCCGTCGAGCATTGTCACTGTGGGTGTGAGTGGTCAACTGGGCGGTGAGATCCGTGCCAGCATGGGCGACAGCACCATCGGCAAGGGAACCTCTCCAGCGCGAGCTGGAGCGAGCGTGCGCCTGTCAGCGATCAGTGGCGCGTCTTTCTCGGCCCGAGCTGAATGGACCGGCTGGTCATCCATGCAGGGGCTGGGTCGGGAGGGCTTCCAGGCAATGGACAGTTGGGGCTACGGCGTCGGTGCGGACATTGTGGGTCCATCGATATTCGGGACTCCCGTCAGCCTGCGCGTAGGTGGTCAGCGGCGCGATCTTCCGTTCCCGGTGCTGGGGATGCAGCCGAAGGAGACGGCCTTTTCTGGAGGGTTTGGCCTGCCGCTCGCACGAGGCCGTGTGTTAGTCGACTTCGCCACGCAGCGCGCCGTGCGTTCGGTGGTCCTGGCCAAGGAGGTGGCCTGGACCTACGGCGTCGGTGTTACTGTACGACCCTGAGAATCGCCTGCAGCAAGGAGTACTGACCCACCATGATTGTCACGAAGGCACTGGAAACGGCGCTCAAGACGCCGCGGATACTCATCGCCGACGATGTGCCGGCCAATGTGG
>CAJDWZ010000048.1_pt1 | contig 33401 bp, 24 predicted proteins | sample 7391701 | NCBI WGS metagenome assembly CAJDWZ01 (sample SAMEA7055744, study PRJEB34461) | soil metagenome | biome: terrestrial ecosystem; feature: Peninsula; material: soil | place: Antarctica | collected 2016
GCCTGTGATGCGGGCCAGGATGGGCAGTCCGTGGGCACGCGCAAACTCTTCCGAGGCGACCACCGTGGCGGCGGCACCATCATTGAGGCTGGACGCATTGCCCGCCGTCACCGACAGGTCGGATGCAGGTATATCCTTGGGCGCGGCGCTTCCGAAGGCGGGCCGGAGTCGTCCGAGACTCTCGGCCGTGCTGTCCCGGCGCGGCTGCTCATCGGCACTCACCACTGTCGGGCCCTTCCTGCCCGGTACCTCGACCGACACCAACTCGGCGTCAAACTTTCCGGCCTCCTGCGCGGCGACTGCCTTTCGGTGCGAGTCCGCGGCGAAATCATCCTGCATCTGCCGGGTGATGCCCGCCTTGCGCGCGGTATGCTCGGCGTGTCCGCCCATGTGGACGTCGCAGCTGGCGCACCAGAGCCCGTCCTTGATCATGCCGTCCACCATCGTCTGATCGCCGAGCTTGACGCCACTCCGCATTCCAGAGACGTAGTACGGAACGTTGGACATCGACTCCTGGCCGCCGGCCACCAGCAACTCGCGGTCGCCGGCCTTGATCGCCTGCGCGGCCAGCATGACCGACTTGAGCCCCGATCCGCAGACCTTGTTGATGGTCATGGCGGAGACAGTGGCCGGAACGCCCGCCAAAAGCGCCGCCTGCCGCGCCGGCGCCTGGCCGCTCCCACCCTGCATCACCTGCCCCATGATCACTTCCTGGATCAACGCGCCTTCGATACCGGCGCGCTCGAGCGCGGCACGGATTGCGATGGCGCCCAGCTCAGGCGCGGAAAGGGAGGACAGGCCGCCAAGAAAACGGCCGATGGGCGTACGAACAGCGGCCACGATAACTGGTTGCCGGGAGAGATCCGCCATCGGAATTTAGGACTGAAGGGTCGGGCAGGCGCCGGGATGACGGTGAAGCCGTCAATGGCGCAGACAGTCAAAGCTACCCAACGCCGCAACGGCGTACAACGTTCCGCACCCCTCCCAGCGGCCATGCCGCCGACGTGCGGAATCGGAAGCGTGGATGGCGCGCGCTACCGTGGATCCCTGCTAAGCCGCCGGCAATTCGCCGCCAGGCGTCACACGGCGAGGAGAGGGATTCATCCCGAACAACTTCAGGCCCCACTGCGCCGCCGGCCCGACGCCGGCAGCAAAAAGAACGGTCCCCACACCGACCTTGCCCCCCATCGCCCAGCCAGCGCCCAGTGCGGAGAGTTCGATGATCGTCCTTACCCACTGCACCGACCAGCCGGTACGCTCAGCCACGGCAAGCATGAGCCCGTCGCGCGGGCCGGAGCCCATTCGCGCGCCGATGTACATGCCAGTGCAGAGTCCTATCACGGCCAGCGAAGGCAGATAGTACGCGAGTCCCATCAGCCAACCGTCGGCCTCCGGAACGAGCGGCAACAGGACGTCAATGAACAGGCCGATGAGAATCATGTTCAGCACCGTGCCCACTCCCGGACGGACTCCCAGGAACGCCGAGCCAACCAGAATGACGAGCCCGGTGGCGATGCTGGCTACCCCGATGCTGAGTGGCGTCCAGAGCGAGATGCCGACGTGGAATGCGTCCCATGGACCGAGACCGAGGTGGCTCTGGATCATGAAGACGATGGCGACGGCAAAGCCGAACAGGCCGAGTAGCAACTGCGCCCAGCGTATGCCGAGCGAGTCGCGCCAGCGGCCAGGCTGGCGCGACCTGGAACCAGTTCCCCTCAGACGGACACCGGCTCTATGCCCGCTGCCATGTTAGGGGCCAGCGCACGCGAAGCGATCTCGCTCTTTACCCGGTCGATAAAGGAGTCCACGGCAACTATCTCCTGCTTCTTCCCTGTGCCGCGTACACGGAGGGCGATCGTGCCGCCTTCCGCTTCCCGCTTACCGACAACCGCCATGTAAGGGATCTTGAGCATTTCCCCTTCACGGATACGGTAGTTGAGCGTGTCCGGACGGGCATCGAGCGTCGCCCGGATGCCCGCCTGCTTCATTCTCTGGACGAGCTGCTGGCAGATTGGAGCGTTCTCCTCCGAGATCGGGATCACGCGTACCTGTTCGGGCGCCAGCCAGACGGGGAAGGCTCCGGCATAGTGCTCGATCAGCCCGCCGAAGAAACGCTCCATGGAGCCCACCAGCACGCGGTGGAGCATCACCGGACGGTGGGCGGCGTTGTCGGCACCCGTGTACTCGAGTTCGAATCGCTCGGGAAGATTCGGGTCGAGCTGTACCGTGGGCCCCTGCCACTTCCGGCCGATCGCGTCGATGAGCTTGAAGTCCAGCTTGGGGCCGTAGAAGGCGCCCCCGCCCTCGTCGATCGTGTACTCCTGGCCACGACTCTCCAGCACCGTGGCCAGCGTGCGCTCGGCAATTTCCCACTCCTCGGCGGTGCCGATCGCGTTCTCCGGTCGGGTTGAGAGTTCGACGGTGTAGGGGTATCCGAAGACGGCCAGCATCTCGTCCACCAGATCGAGCAGCCGTCCGATCTCGGTCTCCACCTGCGCGGGGGTGCAGAAGACGTGGGCGTCGTCCTGGGTGAAGCCGCGCACGCGCAGCATACCATGAAGAACACCGCTGCGCTCATAGCGGTACACGGTACCGAACTCAGCGTAACGGATGGGGAGTTCCCGATAGGAGCGCTGCTTCGACTGGTAGATGCAGATGTGGCCGGGGCAGTTCATTGGCTTCAGTCGGTAGACGTGGTCGTCTATCTCCATCGGGCCGAACATACCAGCCTTGAAACTCTCCAGATGTCCCGAGATCTCGAACAGCTTCTCGCTGACGATGTGCGGAGTGTAGACGAGATCGTAGCCGTGGCGCAGAATGAGTTCGCGCTCGAACGTTTCGATCTCGTTACGGACCGTGGCTCCCCTGGGGTGCCAGAGGATCAGTCCGGGCCCGACGCGAGCGTCGGTGGAGAAGAGGTCCAGCGCCTGCCCGAGCACGCGATGATCGCGACGCTTGGCTTCCTCCAGCCGATGCAGGTATGCGTCCAGATCCTCCTTCTTGAACCACGCAGTTGCGTAGATCCGCTGCAGCATCTGTCGCTTCTCATCGCCGCGCCAGTAGGCGCCGGCGGTGGTGAGCAGCTTGAAGTGCTTCAGGTACGAAGTATCGGGGACGTGCGGGCCGCGACAGAGGTCCACAAACGGGCCGTCGGTGTAGGTCGAGATGACCTCGTCACCGCCAAACTCGGCCAACCGTTCCAGCTTGAGCGGGTCATCCACGAAGCGCACCTGCGCGTCGTCCTTGGAAAGCTCCTCGCGGACGAAGGGGAAACGATCGGCGACGACACGTCGCATCTCCTTCTCGAACGCTTCCAGATCCTCGGGCGTGAAGGGGTGTTCTACCTCGAAGTCGTAGTAGAAGCCGTCCTCGATAGCCGGACCGAAACCGATCTTCGCGTCCGGCCGGAGCCGACGCACGGCCGTCGCCAGGATGTGTGCGCCGCTATGTCGCAGCACATCCAGGGCGGAGGCGTCGCGAGCGGTGAGGACGCGGAAATCGCCGGAGGATCGGAGCGGCGTCATGAGGTCGAGCACCTCGCCATCGAGCGTCACCGCGATGGCGTCTCTCAAAAGCCTCTCGCCAATGCCAGCCACGACCTCACTGGCCGGCGTCCCCGCGGGCACCTCGCGCACGTCGCCGTTGGGAAGCCTCAGGGAGAGCATCTCGCCGCCATTCAAACCGGCCTGCTGTGCTCCGTTGTCCTCGACCGCTGTCTCGTTGCTTTCCCGCGCCATCTGCGACATACCGTCGTTCGTAGGGTTATCGGGGGGCCCCGAAGGAAGGCCAAGCGCCTGCCGGAGTCACTTTCGGGACCCCTCGGATGGCCTTCTTCTTGCCACATCCATGATGGCGAGCGCTCCACCTTTCGCTCGACCTAAACTATCCTTCCGCAACACCTACCGCCACAGGGGACAATGCCTCATATCCGCTTCCGTGACGATGATTCGCCGTCCCGCGGCACCCTTCTAGTAGTCGCTGGCGCGCTGGCCGGCCTAGCCGCCGGTGTGCTCATCACACAACGCGTCGGTGGTCTCTCGGCCCTCGGCGCGCGCGTTCGTCAGCGCTTCCAGCAGGCCGAGCACGAGTTTCAGCAGCTCGCCGGCTACGACTACGGTAGTGAGGGCTACGACGATCTCGACGAGGACCTGACTCCGGAGGAGGAGCTCGAGGAGCGCGTGCTCGAGGCCTTCCGTAATGATCCGGTTCTCGGCGAGCGAGCCGTGGACATCGGTGGCATCGGTGAGGGAATCATTGAGCTGACCGGCTGGGTACATGCGGCGAGCGAGATGCAGCTCGCGTTGACCATAACGCGAGGAGTTCCTGGCGTGGATACGGTCGTCAACCGCCTCACGATCCGGAACGAAGAGGAAGATCTCGAAGAGGCCGCCGAGCATTACGACGCCTCCTCAGCCGGAGGCCAGTGGGAAAGCATGCAGGGGGGCAGCCGCAGGCGCCGCCGGAGTTCGTCGGCCGACGCCGACATTCTTTCCGATCCGAAGCACTCCATGGAGAACCCCAGCGTGATTGTCGATGACGCTGTGCGCAACGCCGCCGATGACATAGAGGGCCTGGCCGAGCGACGGAAGCGCGAAGACAGGTCTGCCGGCAACAGGGGAAGTGGAGCGGCGGCCTCTCCCACCGGAGTTCCGAAGGCTGATCACGTGGTCGACGCAGCGTCCAAGCAGAACCTCGCCGACGGCAAGTAAACTCGGCACCATGCGGTAGGCGGCCGCTAGGAGGGCCCCGACGATCCACTACGGATCGTCGGGGCCCTCTCGTCTACCTCACAGCTTCCCCCTAACGCACCACTTCTCGCGTCGGTTAACTTGACCGCACGATGACACCTCCTTCGCCCCTCTTGGAGCTGCCGGATCGCTACGACCCGGCAGCCACCGACGCCGATATCTATGCCGCCTGGTTGGCGGCAGGGCTGTTTACCGCAAAAGCCGAGCGCTCCAGTCGCGTGGGTGGAACGCGCGATCCGTTCACGATCGTCATCCCTCCCCCCAATGTCACGGCAGTGCTGCACATGGGGCACGGGCTGGACAACACGCTTCAGGACGTGCTCATCCGCTGGCGCCGGATGGCCGGCGACGAAGCGCTCTGGGTGCCGGGAACCGACCACGCCGGCATCGCCACCCAGAACGTCATCGAGAAGCAACTCGCCGCCGAGGGGCTAACGCGATTTGATGTGGGCCGGGAAGCCTTCGTCGCCCGCACCGAGAGTTTCGTCCGCGAGACTGGCGGAGTAATCCTCCAGCAACTTCGCGCGATCGGCGCGTCCTGCGACTGGACTCGCACCGGCTACACCCTGTCGCCCGAACTCTCACGCGCTGTCCGCGAAGCGTTCGTGCGCCTGTATGAAGCGGGCCTCGTCTACCGCGGCCATCGCGTGATCCACTGGTGCCCGCGCTGCCTCACGTCGCTGAGCGACGAGGAGGCTGAGTTCCATGACACCACGGGGAAGCTCTACCACGTCGCCTATCCTCTGGCGGACGATCCATCGCGTACGGTTACCGTCGCTACCACACGTCCGGAGACGATGCTCGGTGACGTGGCGATCGCCGTGCATCCCGATGACGAGCGCTATCGAGACATCGTCGGAAAGAAGGTGCGTCTGCCGATCATCGGGATCGAGATTCCCGTCGTCGCCGACAGCTACGCTGACCCGGAGTTCGGCACGGGAGTGGTGAAGATCACGCCGGCCCACGACGCCAACGACTTCGAAGTCGGTAAGCGTAATGACCTCCCAACGCCGGTGGTCATTGACGAGACGGGCTCGATGCGGGAGGTGAGCGAGGCTGCCGGTCGTGTGCCGCCATCGCTCGCCGGCCTGGACCGGGTGGACGCCAGGAAGCGCGTGGTGGAGTTGCTGGAGGCGGAAGGACACCTGGTGAAGGTGGAGGCGCACGAGCATGCGGTGCGCCACTGCTACCGCTGCGACACTGTCGTGGAGCCGAGGCTCTCTGACCAGTGGTTCGTCAGAATGGAGTCCCTCGCCCGACCTGCCCTGGAAGCGCTGCGCGACGGGTCGCTCAGGATACTGCCGGAGCGACATGAGGCGACGTACTTCCACTGGTTGGAGAACATCCGCGACTGGAACATCTCGCGCCAACTCTGGTGGGGGCACCGCATTCCGGTCTGGTACTGCGAGTCATGCAGCGACCCTATAGTGAGTCGCGACGACGTGACGGTATGCCCGCACTGCGGCGGTGCCGTTCGACAGGACGAGGACGTCCTCGACACCTGGTTCTCATCCTGGCTCTGGCCGCTCTCCACGCTCGGCTGGCCCGACGACGACGCGCCCGATATGCGCGCGTTCTATCCCACCGACGTGCTCGTCTCCGGCCCGGACATCCTCTTCTTCTGGATCGCCCGGATGGTGATGGCTGGCTACTTCTTCGTCGGGAAGAGCCCATTCCATACGATCCTGCTCCACGGTATCGCTCGCGACACGCAGGGCCGTAAGATGTCGAAGTCGCTTGGCAACGGCATCGACCCGCTGGATGTGGTGGACAAGTTCGGCGCCGATGCGCTGCGCTACACGGTGATCGCCGGAATGGGTCTGGGCGTGGACATCGTGCTCGATCCGGCCGACCTGGAGAAATCGTTCGCCACCGGCCGTAATTTCGTCACCAAGCTGTGGAATATCGGACGCTTTCTGCTCGGCAACGTGGGACACGATCCTGTCCGTTCGCTCGCCGAACTGGACCCCGTTTCACTGACCCGGGCCGACCACTGGATACTGGCCCGACTGGACGCCGCGATCGCCGACTGCGACGCCGCCCTGGGTCCGGCGCGTCCCGGCAACGGAGCGTGGCCAGACGCCCAGCGCTCATCGGGGCTACGACTGAACGAGTTCGCCGAAACAGCCCGGCATTTCGTCTGGAATGAACTGGCTGACTGGTACCTTGAGAGCGTCAAGAGTCGACTGGCCCAGCCGGGCGCTGACCGGGAGGTTGCACGAGCGGTGCTCGCGCACGCGTTTGATTGCGCTCTACGGTTGCTCCATCCGATTATCCCCTTCGTCACCGAGTCGCTCTGGCAGCGGTTGCCGGGACGTATTGCTGGCGAGCAGTTGCCGGTGGCCTCATGGCCGCTACGAGGGCAGATCGCTAACGCCGCAAAGGCAGCAGGGTTCGAACGGGTACGAGATGCGGTCACGGCGCTCCGTCAGATCCGCTCCGACTACAACCTCGCGCCTGGGAAGATGGTGGATGCGGTGATTATCGCCGACGGCGCGGCCAGGGCGACGTACGACGACGAGCGCGCACTAATCGGACGGTTGGCGCGGGCGACCGTGACCCTGTCCGACAGCACGCCCGCCGAAGCCGCCGCACACGCCCTCCTGCCCGGCGGTACGTCGGTGGTCGTGCCGCTGGCCGGTCTGGTGGATCTGGACCGGGAATGTGCCAAGTTGCGCACCGAGCTCACGCAGCTCGAGAAGCAGCTCGGCGCCTTGGAGTCGCGCCTGGCCAACGAAGGGTTCCTGTCCCGAGCTCCTCAGGACATCGTGGCAGCCGAACGGCAGAAGGCGGTGGAATGGTCTGAGCGCCGCGACCAGTTGCGCGACAAGGTGCGCGCGCTATGCGGCGATTGATCCTGCCGCCGGTGTCCCGGTACCTGTCACGCCTGGCGGCGGCGTCGCTGCTGTTGGCGAACGCTAGCTGCGCCAATCAGTCAGCACCGCCGGGTGGGCCGCCTGACCCGGTGCCGCCCAGCGTCGTCTCTATCACGCCTGATTCCGGCACCGTCGACGTGCGCCCGCGCACCGTCGTCTTCAGCTTTGATGAGGTCGTGGCCGAGAAGCCGACGAGGGCGACGACACTCGCCGATGCGGTGCTCGTGTCGCCGTACCAGGGAGAGCCGGATGTGCGGTGGCATCGCGACCGCATCAGTGTGCGCCTGCCCGGCGGCTGGCGCGACAGTACGGTGTACGTGGTGACGCTGCTACCGGGCATCGCCGACCTGCGGAACAACGTGCTGGATACGGCCGCCACGACAGTCTTCTCAACCGGCGGCCCGATTCCCAATACCAAGGTGGTGGGCGTCGTTTTCGACTGGGAGACCGGAGCGATTTCTCGTAACGCCCTCGTCCAGGCGCTGGTTCCGCGCGGCCGCGATACGACGCGCTACGTGGCGAGGAGCGACTCTACCGGCCGCTACATCCTGCCGTTCGTGCCGTCAGGCTCGGTGCTCATGCAAGGAATCATCGACGCGAACCGGAACTTCGCGATCGATCGCCGCGAAGGGTGGGATAGCACGACCGTCAACCTCGTCGACTCGGCGTTCGTCGAACTCTACACCTTCGTGCATGACACGATCGGGCCCGCAGTGCGGGATGTCACGGTGCGCGATAGCGTCACGATTCGGTTGGACCTTACGCGTCCGCTGGCCCTCGACCAGCTGCTGGATACGTCGCTTGTCACGCTGATGGATGCTGACTCCGTGGAAGTACCGCTGTCTGCCGTGCTCACCGTTGCCGCCGCCGACAGCCTTTCGGCAGCGCAGCGGGCGGCGGCCGATACCTCGCAGCGGGCCGATAGCGCGGCTGCACCGCCCGTCGCCGCGCCACCTGACGTCGCCCCGCCCGTCGCACAACCAGACAGTGCCAGCGCCGATAGTGCCAGCCGACTTCCCCTACCGACGCCGTCGCGCCCCATTCCATTCGGCTCAATAGTTGTCCGAACCGTCGCACCGCTCGCTCCGGATACCCGCTACCTCATCCGTCTCAACGAGGCACGCGGGCTGGACGGACCGGCCAGGACCAGCGACCGCACCTTCCTCACGACGCCACGCGATACCAGCCCGCCCCCGTCCCTGCCCCGATCGCCAGCGGGCGTGACGCCGCCAGACTCCGCGCCGCCAGACTCGCTTCCGCCGGTTGCGGTGCCTCCACCCGTTGTGCCTCCACCGGCGACACCACCTCCGGAGCCATCAGTGGCCTCGGTGCCCAGAGAAGAGAGCGACGCGTTTCCTCCCCTTGCTAGCGGCCTTCCGAGCCAGAAGTCCCATTCGGTGCGACGACTAACGGCGGGCAGGGCGCGGTAGTGCCAGGCGTCAGTTCGCAGTGCGTCCGCCCAGGCCACACCTCGCCGACAGACAACCGTCCGGCCGCGTTTATCGACCGTGATGGCACGCTCATCACCGACGCCCATTACCTCTCGCGGCCTGACCAACTCCGCCTCATCCCCGGCGTCAGCGATGCGATACGCGCCCTGAACGAGGCCGCGATACCGGTGATCGTCGTGACCAACCAGTCGGGCATTGCCCGGGGCTACTTCACACCGGAGCAGTACTGCGATGTGGAGCGTGCGCTGGGCGAGATGCTACGCGAGGCCGGAGCATTGCTGGCCGGCAGTTATCACTGCCCCCATCTTCCCGAGATATCTGGCCCCTGCGAGTGTCGGAAGCCGGGCGTCGCGCTCTTCCAACTCGCCGCTGAAGAGCACGGGCTGGCGCTCGAGAGATCACTCTACGTGGGCGACAGGTGGCGCGACGTCTCCCCCGCCCTCGAGTTGGGTGGCACGGGCGTGCTCGTGCCCGCGGCGAGTACACCACCTGACGAGTATGACCTGGCCGCTGCGCACTCCATGGTCGCGCCCGATCTTGCCGCTGCGGTAGAGATCTTCCTGCGCGGGCTACCCTGACGCTGCGGCCGCGCCCCGTGAGTCGTGACCTTACTCCTGCCAGAGGACCGGACTACAATGCCGGCATGACATCTCGAGTTGCCGTACTGGCTTCAGGCAGTGGCTCCAACCTGCAATCGCTGCTCGACCATCTGCGTACAGCCAGACAGAATAGCAGTGGCCGTGCCGCCGCGGCCGAGGTCGTTCTGGTCGCCTCCAATCGCGCCGATGCAAGAGCGTTGGACCGTGGACGTGACGCCGGAGCCGCGACCGCTGTGTTGCGCGATGCCGACGACGGGGCCGCTCTCGCCGATCTCCTGGACGATCACTCGATCGACCTCGTAGTCCTGGCGGGCTACCTCAAGCTGGTACCGGCTTCGGTTGTCCGTCGGTATCCTGGACGGATGCTCAACGTCCACCCGGCCCTGCTACCTTCCTTCGGCGGACCCGGTATGTATGGCCGGCGCGTGCATGAAGCAGTGCTGCAGAGCGGAGCCCGGGTGAGCGGCGTGACTGTGCACTTCGTGGACGAGGAGTTCGACCGCGGCACTATCGTCGCTCAGTGGCCCGTTCCGGTGCTGGCCGGGGACGACGCAGCCGCCCTTGCTGCTCGTGTACTGAGCGCCGAACACATACTCTATCCGCGGGTGGTGGAAGCGGTGGCCGCCGGCAGGCTTGGCGAGCACATGCAAACCCCACCGTCACCGCCTCACACCCTGTTGGAATCACCCAGTTCGATTCACTTTGCACTCACCGTCGAGCCGGCCGCTGTCGTGGCCGGTGTGGACCACATACTGTCGATCTGAGCCAGACGCTCCGACCGCCACGCCCTGACCGGACCTGCCATGCCCCGTGCTCTACTCTCCGTCTCCAACAAGCTCGGCCTCGTCGATTTCGCCCGCGGGCTGGTAGCCCTCGGCTGGGAACTCGTGTCCACCGGAGGCACCGCTGCCGTACTGCGTGAAGCAGGACTGGCACCGATCGACGTGAGCGACCTGACCGGCTTCCCGGAGATGCTCGACGGGCGCGTGAAGACGCTCCATCCGGTAGTGCACGCCGGTCTGCTGGCACGCCGAGATCTTCCTGATCACATGGCAGCGATCGCGGAACACAGTATCGGGCCCATCGACCTGGTCTGCGTCAACCTGTATCCATTTCGGGAGACAGTGGCGCGGGCCGGAGTTACGCCGGACATGGCGATCGAACAGATCGATATCGGCGGTCCCTCCATGCTCCGCTCGGCAGCCAAGAACCACGCCGCGGTGACGGTGGTGGTCGATCCTGGCGATTACGAGCGAGTGCTGGGTGCGTTGCAGGCCGGCGACGCGGACATCGAGCTGCGCCGGGAGCTGGCGGAGAGGGTGTTCGCGCACACTGCAGCCTACGACGCGGCCATCGCTGACTGGTTCGCCGGGGTTCGGGGCGATCGCTTTCCGGAGCGCCGCACAATCGCCCTGGAGCGGGTGCAATCGCTTCGCTACGGTGAGAACCCCGATCAGCAGGCCGCTTTCTACGCCGAGCGCCCGGGAGCCGGCCTGTCCGGGCTGAAGCAGTTGGGTGGGAAGGAACTGTCGTTCAACAACCTGCTCGACCTGGACGGCGCCCTACTGGCCACCGACCCGTTCGCCGAGGAGACGTGCTGCGCGATCATCAAGCACACCACGCCATGCGGCCTCGCCGTTGGCGCGACGGCGGTGGAGGCATACCGAAAAGCGTTGTCCTGCGACCCCGTCTCCGCTTTCGGGTCGGTAGTGGCCTTCAGTACCGCGGTAGACGAGGAGACGGCGGAAGCGGTGTCGAGCCTGTTCGTGGAGTGCATAGTGGCTCCGGAGTTCTCCCCGGAAGCGGTCGAGGTCCTGACGCGGAAGAAGAATCTGCGCGTCCTCGAGGGCCGAGTGCCTGCGCGCGCGGGATCGCTGGACTACAAGCGCGTTCGAGGCGGTCTCCTGATCCAGGAGTGTGCTCAGGCGGTGAAGAGCGAGAATGGTTGGAAGGTGGTGACGCGGCGGGAACCCACCGAACGCGAGCTTGCCGACCTCAAGTTTGCTTGGGCGTCGGTGGCAAGCGTGAAGTCGAACGCGATCGTGCTGGTGCGCGACGGGATGACGATAGGCATCGGCGCAGGGCAGATGTCCCGGGTGGATGCGTCATTCCTCTCCGTTCACAAGGCGCAGCTGCACGGACATGCCACCGCCGACGCAGTGCTCGGCTCGGACGCCTTCTTCCCCTTCCGGGACGGCGTGGACCAGGCCGCCGAGGCGGGTGTGAAGGCGATCATTCAGCCGGGCGGTTCGGTACGAGACGCAGAGGTGATCGCGGCATGTGACGAACATGGCATCGCGATGGTTGTTACAGGGCGGCGCCAGTTCCGCCACTAATCCGAAGAGGCCGGTCCTGAGTCTGTGGCAGGGGTGCTGATACTCTGCCACTGGTTCCGGACCGGCCAGTCGGGCATCTTTCGTGATTGCCGCCTTCCTGCGCGGCACTGACCTATGCCACGCTGAGACGTGGCCTGCAGCGTACCCCAGACAGTCCTTAATGGCGACCCCGATCGCGACCTCGAACCACGACGCGCTGGACACCCGGCCCTCGTACCTGGCTGCCACCATCGCGGCGACCGTCGTCTTCGTGCTCTACGTGCTCACACTTGGCCCATCGACGGCCATGTGGGACACAAGCGAGTACATCGCCGCCGCCTATACCATGGGGATTCCCCATCCACCGGGGAACCCCTTCTTCGTCCTCGTCGGACGTGTCTTCTCGTTGCTGCCCATTGCCCCCAACGTGGCAATGCGCATCAACGTGCTGGCGGCGGTTAGCAGCGCCGTATCGGCGGGCATGTGGTTCCTGATCACCGAGCGCGTACTCGTCGGCTGGCTGCCCAACCGCTGGCAGCGCATAGTCGGCGGATCGCTGGCCGCGCTGATCGGTGCGACGGCGTTCACCGTCTGGAGCCAGTCGGTGGTGAACGAGAAGGTCTACACCGTCTCGTTGGTCTTCTTCGCTATCGTCGCCTGGATCACCGTTCGCTGGGCGGACGACCCCGACGGGCCACGCGCCGACCGCTGGCTCGTCCTGATTGCCTACCTGCTCGGGCTGGGCTACTCCAACCACCCTGCCGGTATCCTGGTGGGACCGGCAGTTGGAGTGGCCGTGCTTCTACGCCGGCCACAGACGCTGCTTCGCTGGCGCCTGATCCTGGCCTGTGTGGGCGCGCTGGCGCTTGGCATCACGCCGTTCGCAACGCAGCCCATCCGGGCCGCGTTCCATCCGGCTATCAACGAGGGTGAGCCGACAGCCTGCCGCGACGGGCTGGCGTTCGATTGCACCTTCTCGAAAGGCACTTACGAGGCCTTCAAGTACAACTTCAACCGCGAGCAGTACGGCAAGCCGCCGCTGGCCGAGCGACAGGCGCCGTTCTCGGCACAGGTCGGGATGTGGTGGCTGTACTTCAAGTGGCAGTGGCTGCGCGATGCACACGGTGAACATCCGGTCGCCCAGCAGGTCCTGGCCGCCGTCTTCCTGATTCTGGGAATATTCGGCGGCTACGTCCACTGGATACGAGACCGACGAAGTTTCTACTTCTTCGGGCCGTTGATGTTCACGATCACGCTCATGTTGATTTTCTACATGAACTTCAAGTACGGCGCGAGCCAGGCCCCGCATTTGGGGGACGCAGTGGCGCGCGAGGTCCGCGATCGGGACTACTTCTACCTCTGGGGCTTCTCCGCGTGGAGCGTGTGGGCGGCACTGGGCCTGATGTTCGTCTGGGAATCAGCAGCGTCTCTATTCAAGTCCGAACGCGTGAAAGTCGGGTTGCAGACGCTCGAACTGCCCACCAAGCGCAGTTGGATCATGGCCTCACCGGTGTTGCTGGTGGCGTGCGTTCCGTTGTTCGGCAACTGGGCGGCGAGTTCGAAGGCCGGTGACACGACGACGAGGGATTTCGCCCACGACCTGCTGGAGTCGGTGGAGCCGCTGGTGGCGCGGGTGGCGGTCCGTCGGAGATAACGACACCTTCCCGCTCTGGTACGCTCAGGAGGTGGAGGGAATCCGTCGGGACGTCGTGGTTGCCAACACGTCGCTCCTGAACACGGACTGGTACGTTCGCCAGATCATTCGGCGCGAGAATTTCCCGTACGATTCCGCCAACGGCCCTGCGGTATACAGCAACAGGTCGTGGAAGCGTCCCACGGGCCCGGTGGTGAGCTGGACGATGGACGAGGCAGACGCTCTGCCTCTCTACCAGCAGCTCAACCAGCCGGCGCAGTTCCAGGTTGAGGGCACCGAGATCAATACGACCGTACCGGCAGGGATCCTGGAACGGGCGGACCTTTTCGTCCTCAAGATGATCCAGGACAATCCTGACCGATCCGTCTATTTCAGCAACACCGCCGTCGGCTATCCATCCAAGCTCGGGCTGCAGCAGTATCTGCTCACCCAGGGACTGGCACGGAAGCTCCTGCCCGCACCTCCGATGCCGAGCCTGGATACGATCCCGGTGCCGGGCCGCGGTATGATGGACATCCAGCGGACGGAGGCACTCTGGTTCAACGTCTTCGAGGCGCCGGCATCGCTAGTCGCCAAGGGCGACTGGATCGATAAGCCTTCAGTCGGGATTCCGTACCTGTACGTTGACGCTGGCCTGTCGCTGGCCCAGGCGCTCCAGCTTCGCGGTCAGGATGACCGAGCCAACAAGGCGTTCAACACGGCGATCGCGGTGGCCAAGGCGACACGCCTGTCGGACGACTTCGGCCTACCGGAAACTCTTCCACCCTCGCCACTGCTACCCCCAGCCGGCGACACGGTGATACCGTCGGTGATTCCTCCCGGATCGAATTAGTTAAGGCCGGCCAGTAGCGCGGCAGTATCTATGACTCTGGCTCCGTCGGCAGCCCAGCGGGCGAAAGTGCCGGCGGAGTCAATCAGTCCGAGACCCCAGGTGGCGTCGCGAATGACCGTTACCGGGTAGCCTCGCTCCATCAGTCCCTCCACCGCCTTACGGACGCAGACGTCCGTAGCCACGCCGCAGACCACGAATTCGGGCGGCGATCCCAGCGAGGCTTCGAGCGCGCGGATCATGGGATCGGTGGCCGCATTGCCGTCAAAAATCGAGAACTCGCGCTTCTGAAGCAGCACGGGCAGTCCTTCTGCCACGGCTCGCGCAGCCAACTCGCGCGCCGCGGCAGGCCCCGCGTCCCGGTCGAGTACGAGCACATCGGGCCCGGGTGCGATCTCGTCTATGATGTGAGCGCCCCGCTGCTCATCGGGATCACGGCTCAGCCCCATGCAGTGCGGCGGATATGTCTCGCTGGCAGGGTCGGGAGAAACCGCGTCGATCTCACGATCTCCCATTTCATGCCAGTCTGCAGTGTAGATGATCACATCGCAGTGGCTTTGCATCCAGCCCACGATGTCCTGCAGGAGGGGAACGATCTGGGTAGCACCCACGTCAGTGGAGTCACCGAGATCGCGCACGTAGAGCCGCCCGCCCGGCGCTTCGGGCAGCATGAAGTCGTTCTGCACGTCCACCACCAGGCCGATCCTGGGATGCTTCTTCGTTGCCTGTCCAGCATTGTTGTTCTCAGCCATCAGATCACCTCTATGGTCAGAGCGGTCGCCGTATTGGCGTCGCGCCACGTGAGCGTCAAACTGGGATCACCCCTGGTTTCATCCCCTGGGGTTACCTCATGAAGAGAGCCAACCACGCGCTCCATGGTTGCGTCGGTCCTCCGTGAGCCGGCATGCCTATCTGCAAGCGGGGTCGCGAAGCGCGACAACCTACTAAGGTCTGCGATGAGGCCTTGTGCACGTGTCGGCAGCGAAGTCACGAAGGTCGCTGATTGACTCCGCACCACAGGGGTCGCCCAAGCTAATTAGCGTTGCGCGTGGAATGCTTCACGCCTCGAACAGGGGGCTGATCCGCTGGGTGGCAACCGGCCCCGAGTGGCTCGCCGGCCTCGACTAACTCCGCGGCTCCAGTCTCACACGGCGCGGATAGCTCTCCGCTCCGATGCGCGCATGGAGTACAGGACGGACGTCAATCCCGCCTACGCTCCTCTTCCGACAGCCCGAGGGGTCGGCACTTACCGGCTGGAGCACGCTTATCTCAGGCAGCACCGGTCGGAATGGTGAGATCCTTCAGTCAGCCTGGTGAACCTCACGAACGTGCGGCAGAGCGGCCGCGATCCGCTTCTGGCCCCGGCACGTAGCCGCGACGGCAGGTGGGCGACGGACGCCTGGACGGAGCTGGTTCGCTTCACCATGAATGGCGGGGTGAGACTGTCGTTCTGAGTGGTGCGGGCCAGAAACGCCTCCCGAACGCACCTGATCAGGCGTGTTCGGGAGGCGTCGTTACCACCTGACACTGTACGCGTAGGAGCGGCGGCGTGCCCACGGACAGCGCCGCGCCGCCACCTCACTCCTCACACGCGCGAAAACACCAACGTACCGTTCGTGCCGCCAAAGCCGAAACTGTTGGACATCACCGTATTGAGCGTCGCCGCACGGCTCTCGCGCACGATCGGGAAACCCTCGGCAGCCGGGTCCAGCGTCTCGATGTTGGCCGAGCCAGCAACAAAACCATCACGCATCATGAGCAGCGAGTAGATGGCCTCGTGCACACTGGCCGCGCCCAGCGGATGACCAGTCAGTGCCTTGGTCGAGGACAGTAGCGGCATCTCATGCCCGAACACCTCGCGCACGGCATCCAGCTCCACGATGTCGCCAACTGGAGTGGACGTGCCGTGGGTGTTGAGGTAGTCAACTGGCCCGCTGACATTGGCCATCGCCATCCGCATGCAGCGCATGGCACCTTCACCGCTTGGCGCGACCATGCTCCCGCCATCGGAAGTGACTCCGTAGCCGACCAGCTCGGCGTGGATGTGTGCGCCACGCGCTTTCGCGTGTTCGTATTCCTCCAGCACCAGCATGCCGGCACCGCCAGCGATGACGAAACCATCGCGCGCAGAATCGTACGGGCGCGATGCCACCTCCGGGGTCTCATTGAAACCCGTGGACAGCGCACCCATCGCATCGAACTGAGCGGCCGCGCCCCAATGCATTTCCTCGCCGCCGCCGGCAAACACCACGTCGTGCGCGCCGTGTCGAATCAGGTCGGCAGCAGCGCCAATGCAGTGCGCCGAGGTCGCGCAGGCTGCTGAAATCGAATAGCTCACGCCGAGAATGCCAAAGCCGGTAGCCAGAGTGGCGGACACCGTGGAGCACATGGTGCGGGGCACCATGTACGGACCGATCCGGCGCACTCCCTGAGAGCGCAAGATGTCAGCGGTTTCAATCTGCCATTGCGGTGAGGCACCGCCGGAACCGGCGATGACGCCGATGCGCGGATCACGGATTGCCTCGGCATCGAGCCCCGCATCCACCATCGCATCACGCATGGACACGTACGAATACGCGGCAGCGTCGCCCATGAAACGCTTCAACTTGCGATCAATCTCGGCGACCAGGTCGATTTCCGGCACTCCGGCCACCTGACTGCGCATGCCCACTTCGGCAAGATCGGGCGCGGCGCGAATACCGCTGCGGCTGTCGCGAAGTGCGGCCGATACGTCTGCCAGCGTATTGCCCAGGCACGACACCACGCCCATACCCGTCACCACTACTCGACGCATGTTAAAAACCCTCGGTTGACTGAAACAGGCTCACGCGCATACCAGTGGCGGCATAGATCGGTCGGCCATCAACAGACATGCTGCCGTCGGCGATCACCAGCGTCAGCTTGCCGCGCATGACGCGGCGCACGTCAACTTCATAAGTAAGAAGCTTTGCACTGGGCAGAACCTGGCCGGTGAACTTGACCTGATCCACACCCAACGCACGTCCCTTACCCGGTTCGCCCAGCCACGGCAGATAGAAGCCGGCTAGCTGCCACAGCCCGTCCAGCCCCAGGCAGCCGGGCATCACCGGGTCGCCCTCGAAATGGCAAGGGAAGAACCACAGATCGGGTCGGATATCCATTTCGGCGCGCAGCACGCCTTTGCCGTGTGATCCGCCAGTGGGGTCCACCAGCGTGATGCGATCGAACATCAGCATCGGCGGTAGCGGCAGGCGCGCGTTGCCTTCACCAAACAATTCGCCGCGGCCGCACGCCAGCAATTGTTCGTAGTTGAACGAGGAAGGTAGTGTCACGTGGCCATATGCAAGGAAAGTGCATGAAAGTCTGCAGGGCAGCCTGCAGACTCATCGAGATACAACTCAACCCCGGGACGCCTGCGTGCATTCGTCGGACACAGACCTTGCGTCATCGGAGCAGCGTAAAAGATAACGGGGCATGGGTTTGCCACAAGTGAAGCATACACTGTGTCACGGGGTTCAAGAACCGAGCCGCTGAGTGGTAAAGGCGTATGCAGTCCGGCGGAGGCGAAGGGCCAGGCTCCGGCGGCGTATCGCGCGTTGAGTGGCTGCCCGCAACGCTCGCGCACCATCGGCACCATTGAGCCGTAGCCCGGCGGCCCGCACGCGTTGGCGCTATGGCTCCCAGCCAGAGGATCCCGGCGGCGCCAGAGCGTGCGTGCGCGCTTCATCCCACGGCTGGAGACGGGGCACAGCTGCGCATTGCATCGGATCACCCGACGGGCGATCTTTGAGACGGGAGGGTTGGCAGAATGGCTATTGCACCGGTCTTGAAAACCGGCGTCCGCAAGGACATCTGGGTTCGAATCCCAGGCCCTCCGCTCTGAGAATCACTCGCTTTTGGCTCGTAAACTCAAGCAACGTCAATACTTGCATCGCACATGAGGCGGTGGAGGGACTCCGCCTGAGTCCCCCACCGCCTCAGCCAATAAGCGCGTGACCCACCCCAACTTGGTGCGGTCAGACGGCAGGCCACATTCCGAGCGTGGACTGGCTTGAGCACTGCCAAACTGGAAGTCGGCGAACATTTGGGTCGACCCGGTAGCGCATGGCGTGAAGCGCATTGTCGCTCCGATCCTCCTCCGATGGATGCGTAGCGCGACATCGTCTCCTACCGCTCTGGTTATCACAGCCGAACGAACGATCCTCCGGAGCCACGTCATGGGAGCACATCGCAAGCCACGGATCGATGGTGCTCGCGGAATCGCCGCCGCAGCGGCCTTCCTGCTACTCGCTGGAAGCGCGGCGTGCAGCAACCCGCTCGGCAGCGACAGCCAAGGCTTCGGCATCTTCGTGGACAGCATCTCGGCCCCCGAAATGGTCGCATCGAACGACACGCTCATCGTCCGCTTCTTCGGGAGGATTGGTTCATCCCTGTTATGCTCGCGACTGGATCGCGTGGACGTCGGCCGCGGCCCGAACCTTCTGGTGCTGCGCTTCAATGGCGAGCTAAACCTGGACGGGGACTGCCCCCATATGCCGGCCATCCTTGACCACGTGGTGCGGGTACCGCCACCGAGGGAGTACCCGTTCATGATTCGGGTGAATCAGCCGGATGGGTCGAAGCTGGATAAGATCGTGCGGGTTCGGTAGCTGCCCGCCAGCGAAACCCGGTCGGCGATATTTGCTTGTCGCCGCCCCCAAGCCCATCTTTAGCCTGATAACGACTTTCCAGGCCCCCCCGCCCCGCGCCCTGAGCGCGAGGCGAGAATTGTCGCGCCCTTCACCCCCTCATGATGAACAGGCTTCTCCCCCTCGCTCTGGCAGCCAGCGCGACGATCTTCGCGGCCGTGCCAGGCCATGCGCAGACCCTCGACTCGCTCACCATGAACGGATTCGCCTGGCGCGAGATCGGCCCCGCGAACTTCGAAGGGCGTGTTTCAGACATCGCCGGCATTCCCAGTCCGTCCAGGACTTTCTTTGTCGCCGCAGCCGGCGGAGGCATCTGGAAGACCACTAACGGCGGCATCAACTACCGCCCCGTCTTCGAGAACGAGCGCGTCGTCTCCATGGGCGCACTGGCCGTCGCGCCGTCGGACACGATGCAGGTTTGGGCCGGCAGCGGCGAGCAGAACTCTCGGAACTCAATCGAGCCAGGCGGTGGTCTCTACAAGAGCGCCGACGGTGGCATGACATGGAAAATGGTCGGGCTGGAGAAGACCGAGCACATCGGACGGATTGCCGTCCATCCGACGAACCCGAACGTCGTCTACGTCGCCGCTCTCGGCGCCCTCTGGCGCACCAACCCTGAGCGGGGCCTCTACAAGACGACCGACGGTGGCAATAGCTGGCAGTTGATCAAGAAGATCAGCGACCGCGCGGGCTTCGTGGATGTGCAACTGGATCCGAAGAACCCCGACGTGGTCTGGGCTTCCAGCTACGAGCGGATACGGACGCCCTACTAGACGCCGGCGCCACCTGGAACGAGATCAAGGGCGGTGGTTTTCCCGAGACGATGAAGGGCCGGATCGAAGTAGCGATCTTCCCGCAGGATCCGAATATCGTCTACGCTCAGGTCGAGGCCGACTCCGTGCGCGGCCGCAAGGCTGCCCCCGGGACGGCCGCTCAGAAGCTGGGCAACGGCCTGTACCGCACGAAGGACGGCGGTAAGACGTGGGAGAAGATGAACGACGCCAACGTGCGCCCCTTCTACTACTCCCAGGTCCGGGTACACCCGACCAACCCCGATCGCGTCTGGTTCTCGTCCACCCCCGTCATGGTCAGCAACGATGGCGGCAAGACGACGCAGACAGCGACGGTCGGAATCCACGTCGACCACCACGCGATGTGGATCGACCCGAACGATCCCGAGCGCATGATCGTCGGCAACGACGGCGGCATCTCGGTGAGTTACGATGGTGGCGGTAACTACGACTTCGGAGCGATCCTCCCGATCTCGCAGTTCTACAACGTCAGCTTCGACTACGACGTGCCCTACACCGTTTGCGCCGGAGCGCAGGATAACGGGAGCTGGTGCGGACCCAGCCAGCGCAAGAACGGCAAGATCACGAATTCGGACTGGTTCATGTTCCTCTTCGGGGACGGTTTCGTCACCCAGCAGGACCCGACCGATCCGAACATCATCTACGGTGAGTCCCAGGGCGGCAACATTGCCCGCTTCGATCGCAGCACGAGCGTCAGCACGCGCCTCGTGAAGCCCGACTGGCGCCCTCTCTACACCCAGTGGGAAGACTCGCTGGTCGTAGCGCGCGGCGACACCACGCAGCCGGCCAGTCGCGACCTGCAGCGGCGTCTGGACGGTTTCCGAGCCAACCAGGTTTCCGACTCGACGCTCAACAACATGCGGTGGAACTGGAACACGCCGTACATCCTCTCGCCGCACAACCCGCAGGTGCTCTATGCCGCCGGGAATCGCGTCCTGAAGAGCACGAAGCGCGGCGATGACCTCTACCCGATCTCGCCGGACCTGTCCAAGAAAGAGTGGGCGAAGATCGACACGTCGATCACCAAGACGGGAGGCATCACTCTCGACGCCACCGGAGCGGAGACCTACGGCACCGTCGTCTCCCTGGCCGAGTCGCCGCTACGTCCGGGCTATCTCTACGCTGGCACTGACGACGGCAACGTCTGGATGACGCTCAACGACGGTGCGAACTGGGAACAGCTCCCCGCGGCGCGATTCCCCGGCCTTCCGTCGGCTGGAGCGTATGTGAGCGAGATCGAGCCGTCCTATGCCGACCCACAGACCTTCTACGTCGCCTTCGAGAACCATCGCGTCGGTGACTTCAAGGTGTACCTATACGGCACCTCAGACGGTGGTAAGAGCTTCCGCTCCCTGGCGGCTAACCTGCCCACTGGCGGACCGGACTACGTGCACGTGATCAAGGAAGACCCATACAACCGCGACCTGCTGTTCGTCGGCACGTCAGTGGGTGCGTATGTCTCGATGGATCGCGGTGCTTCGTGGCAGAAGTTCATGAAGAACATGCCGACGGTTCCGGTTTACGACCTCAAGATCCATCCGCGCGACCGCGACCTTATCGCCGCCACGCACGGCCGGGGAATGTGGATCGTGAACATCGCGCCGCTGGAACAGATGGCTGGTGCCAAGGGACAGAAGGTGGTGGCCGATGCAGCTCACCTGTTCGAACCGGTAACCTCGCATCAGTACTCTCAGCCCACCACGCCCAGCGTCAGCCCGAGCGGGCCCGGTCATCAGTGGTTCACAGCCGATAGCCCGACCTACGGCGCCGAGATCGTCTACCGCATTGGCGGTAGCGCGCAGCCTGCAGCCGCCGATCCGGCAGCTGCAGCCCCCGGTGGGCGTGCACAGCGCCCGCAGGCCCGCCTGATCATCACCGACGTCAAGGGCGACACGGTTCAGACGTTGAACGGTCCGGCTACGCCCGGCGTGCATCGCGTGACATGGAACTACGGCTTCCGTCGTAGCGCCGAGCGCGTGCCGCTCTCGCCGTCGCAGCTGCGTGATAGTGTGCTCACCGCGCAGCGCCGGACGATCGTGCTCGACTCTCTCGAGAAGGCCGGCACCTTCCCGGCACCGGTTGTAGCACAGCTTCGCACTGCGCTCGCCGGCGGCGACATGACCGCGCTCTTCCGCCGTGGCGGTGGCGGTGGCGGTTTCGGCGGTGGTGCTGCGGGCGGATGGAACGCGCGGCCTGGTGAGGGCCCGGTCACTCCGCCGGCAGGGACTCGCCCCACGGGCCAGCCCCCGGCGGCAGGACAGCCGATGGACATGGCGGCCGCCCTCGAGGCCTTCCCGGGTGGATTCCGCGCCCTTCAGGCGTTGCTCCAGCCGCCGGGCATCGTGGCTGCCGGCTTCGGAGGCTTCGGTGGTGGCGGCGCTTCAGGCGCCGACACTGGCGATTACCTCATCACTCTGGATGTTGGCGGAGTGAAGTCGCAGCAGGTGCTCCGGGTCATCGGCGCACCCGGCGGCGATCAGGGTGGGTCGCGCTTTCAGGAGGAGGAGGAAGGCGACCGACGCTGACCAGCGCGCGCGCTTCTGATCAGTCGAACGGCCACTCCGGCAACTCGGTGTGGCCGTTCGACTTTCAGAGGGCGATCCTGCTTGCTTCCACCACTGGGCCGGGCTACCTTTCGCCTTCTCGCCACCAGATTATTGGAGCGGGTGTTCCGGGAGGGATGGCCGAGAGGCTCAAGGCACCGGTTTGCTAAACCGGCATAGGGGGTAACCTCTATCGAGGGTTCGAATCCCTCTCCCTCCGTTCGCACCGTTACAGTTCCAGGGACCACGGACGGGCCACGATGGCCTGGTCCTCTGGTCCCTGGTTCCGTTTCACCCCTGCCCAGCCGGGAATCTTCGTGAGCACTCCTCCGCGTCTTCGCTTCGCCCCGTCGCCCACCGGCGACCTCCACGTGGGCGGTGCCCGCACCGCCCTCTTCAACTGGCTCTACGCTCGCCATAATGGCGGCCAGTTTCTGCTCCGCATCGAGGACACCGATCGGGCGCGCAGCACCGACGAGAGCACGCGAGCGATATTCGACGGGCTCACCTGGCTTGGCCTCACCTGGGACGAGGAGCTCGTCTACCAGGGTGCGAACCTGGCCAGGCATCAGGCCGATGCGTTACGCCTGTTGGAGAACGGCTCAGCCTATCGCTGCTTCTGCACACCGGCCGAACTGGACGGACGGCGTAAGGAGGCCGAGGCGCGAAAGGATGCATTCCGCTACGACCGTCGGTGCGACCGTCTGGACCCGGCCGAGGTGGAGCGACGGATAGCCGCTGGCACGCCCTACGTCCTCCGCTTCCGCGTTCCTGAAGGCAGCACCGAGTGGGACGACATGGTCCACAGCCGGATTGCCTTCCCGAACAAGGATATCGAAGACTTCGTCATCCTCCGCTCCGATTCGACGCCCATATACAACATGGCCGTCGTCTCCGACGACATAGCCATGCGCATCACCATCGTCATGCGCGGTGACGACCACATCTCCAACACGCCGAAGCAGATTTTGCTCTACTCTGCGCTGGGTTCACCGCTCCCGCGCTTCGCCCACCTGCCAATGATCCACGGCACAGACGGTAAGAAACTGAGCAAGCGTCATGGCGCCACCGCGGTGGGCGACTACCAGCATCTGGGCATCCTTCCCAGCGCCATGCGTAACTTCCTCGCGCTGCTCGGGTGGTCTCCTGGCGGAGACCTGGAAGTGATGATGCTGGACGAACTGGTGAAGCGGTTCAGCGAGGACGGCCTGCTGAAGAAGGCCGCCGTGTTCGATCCCAAGAAGCTGGAATGGATGAACGGCCAGCATCTCTCCATCCTGCCGGTGGAGGAGGTTGCCCAGTGGGTCATGCCCGCGCTCATCGCCGCCGGCCTGGCGACAGCCGCCGAGCTGGCCGATCGTCACGACTGGTTCATTCTGCTGTTGGAACTGCTAAGGGTTCGGTCGCGGACGATCGACGATGTGGTGCGCCAGGCAAGACCTTTCCTGGTGGACGAGATCAGCTACGACCCCGAAGCTGCAGCGAAACAGTGGAAGGACGCTGCCCAGACGAAGGTGCTTCTGTCGGAGACCCGGGACCGCCTGGCCGACCTCGCCGAATGGTCGCCGGAACCCATGGAGGAGTCGCTACGTGAACTGGCCGAGGCTCACGGAATCACCGCGGGCAAGCTCTTCCAGCCCATGCGCGTGGCCCTGACTGGACTGGGCGTGAGTCCTGGCATCTTCGACGTGCTCGTGATGCTCGGGAAGGAACGCTCCCTCGCCCGGCTCGACGCAGCAGTGGTCACGCTAGCCGCCGAGACAGGCTGAGATACCCCTCTGCCGAGGAACTCGTCGACAAACATATGAATTTATAAACTTTTGTGCAGCATGGACTTCCGGCGTTTTCCCTGCTTGACCGGCTGGCACCTCGACGCGACATTGGCTTCGAGATCGCCACTTGGGCCACCTCTGCGGTAACCGGATCAGCTACTCGTCGCGCGTCAGCGTTGGCACTTGTTGGCGACAGGACGGATGGTTGAGCGGAAGCTGTTCAGGCTGGCCTGCCTGTACGACGAGGACGCGATGACGCAGCCACTGACGGCGGTCGAGCGACGGGTTTACGACTACCTGCTCGACTTCACTTCGGAGAATACCTTCCAGCCGAGCATTCGGGACATCGGCAGACAACTACAGATCCGATCGACGAAGACTGTCTCGGATCTCCTTCAATCGCTTGCCGCGAAGGGGTTCATCGAACGGGACGGCTCGCGCTCCCGAGGTGTGCGGCTGCTGGGTTTCTCGGGGATCGCAGGGGCCCGGCCGGTTCCGTTTTACGAACGGATTCATGCTGGCGAGCCTGCGCTTCTTCCCGAGAATCGAGACGGATACTTTGCCGTCGAGCGTCGCTTCCTTCCCAGCGACACCACGTTCATGCTGCGGGTTGGGGGCGACAGTATGATCGGCGCGGGAATCCTGGACGGCGATTACGTGCTCATTGATCCAGCTAGCGAGCCAGCAGAGAACGGGATTGTCGCGGTGCGCATCGACGAATGTTCAGCACTCAAGAGACTGACGCACGAAGACAGCCAGATTGTGTTGAAGGCGGCCAACCCCGAAGTGCGTGACGAGCAGGTTCCGCGCGGTGAGAACGTGGACATACTGGGTGTGGTCTGCGGTGTCTTCCGAGCGTTCCATGACGATGGCCCGCCGTCAGCGCGAGATCAGGAACAGGTTACCGGAGACTCCACCGAGGAGGCTCCCACGGCAAATCCGGTCGGCAGCGGGGTCACGCCGGGAACGTCCAATTCTCTGCCCCAGCCCAGCCGACCGAAGCTCGTTTCCTGACGACCCGCGGCGTGAGGCCATCGGCCGTGGGTACTCTATCCGGAATCGAGCGGCACGCAAACGTCTTTTAGCGCTCCGGCGGTGACTCGGCCGCGGCTGCTGCTATGGCGGCCCGACGCTGAGCGCGCTCCCGATCCTTGCGCTCGCGAATGCTCTTCACGACGTCCTTGAAGTCGGTGTCGTTGCGACGGCGCAGAGCCTGCTCTTCCAACTCCTGCCGGACGCCGCTCATGCGTCGGTTTTCCGCCATCGCCACCGGATTGGCCTGCTGATTCAGCGGCAGCAAGCCGAGCACGGCGGTCGGCAGCGAGAACTTGCCGAGCCTGATGAACTTCTGGTCGATGCCGTACTTCTGACCGCCCTTCTCGAACGTCCAGTCGCCGGGACGTCGGCGTAGCGCTTCCACGGCAGCGGAATCTCGTAGCGGGCCGAAGTCGGCGACGATCATGCTGTCGATCCGCTGCGCCGTCGAGCGCGGCATCCCCTGGCGCGGCTCGTTACGGATCCAGACGCGCGGGTCGACGAAGCTGGGCACCAACCCACCCATCCCGTCACCGCTGGCGTTGCCACGCCCGGTTCCCTCGCCAGTGCCCGCGCCGCCTGTCCCCTGGCCAGGAGCGGGCGTGACGGGTTCACTCACTCCATCCGGTGTCACCAAAGGTGCGCGTGGACGCGCCGGCGCGACGGCCGGCGTCGGCGGTCGCTCCGGCGTCGCTTCCGGCTCTGGCTCCGGCCGCGGCCGGCCGCCGCCCTCCGGACGACCGTCGCCGTCCGGACGTGCAGCGACATACGTCACCCGTTCCATCACCGGCTGCTCAGCCGTTGAACGGAACATGCGGTCGAAATTCACCGGGAGGGTGAGGACCCACACGAACACCAGCGCGAGCGCTCCATGGATGAGGAGCGACACCAGAAACGCCCCACCTGGATGGCGCGGTGGCGGCGTGCCTGGCGTCCTCCTGTTGAGCGTTTTTTTGGCTGACATCGCATTACTCCTGCGGTGAACGACTGGTGCCTGCGCGCGGTCGGTGCTTGTACCCTTCAGGTTAACCTCATGGTCCATATCGGAGCAGCCCGTGAGTTCAAGCTGACGCCGCCATCAGCCGGCGACGGTCACTCTATTGCTGACCTTGCTCAGCCCCTCGACTTCCACCTCCACCACGTCGCCAGCCGCAAGCCGCCCAACGCCGGCCGGTGTGCCAGTCGCCACCACGTCACCCGGCTCGAGCGTCATGATGCGAGAAGCATAGGCGAGCAGCATGGGGATGGAGAAAACCATATCGGCGCTATGTCCGCGCTGGCCTCGTCCGCGTTCCGCAATCGGGCGCCGATGACGACGCCGATCTCACCCTCGTACTCAACCTGTCCGGAAACAGAGGGCAGTACGATGGGCTCGCCGCCGGAGATGATCGAGGACGACGGCTTCAGGAAAAGCAGTGGCTCCGATGGCACTTCGTTGCCCAGTTCCTTCGCGTGAGCACGGTAGTTTCGACCGACGCAGAGAACCTTGCCGGGGCGGATTCGCAGAGGCATGTTGGCAGGATTGGAGAGAAATCCGGTGACCGCATCATACTAGCTACGCACGGCTTACGGCAGAACGATGGGTTCAGCTTCCGCGCGGCTCACTACTCCCTCGGTCCCGCCCGTGTAGAACTCGATTACCTCCACCAGCGCTTCAGGCCACGGCCGCACCACGCGACGTGCCGGCGGCAACGCGGCCAACAGGGCTCGCCCGTAAGGCTTGAGGACCACGCGCGGATCGGCCAGTACGACGACTCCGCGATCGGTGGCCGTGCGTATCAACCGGCCGAAGCCCTGCTTCAGGCGCAATGAGGCATGCGGCAGCATGTACTCGATGAACGGATCGCCGCCGCGAGCGGTGATCGCTTCACAGTGGGCGGCAGTTACAGGTTCGGTGGGCACGCGAAAGGGGAGACGGCCGATCACCAACCCGCGCAGCGCCTGGCCAGGTACGTCCACCCCCTCCCAGAAGCTGGCTGTCCCCAACAGCACCGCGCGCCCGGATTCGCGGAACCGGCGTAGCAGTGCGTCACGTCCGTCCTCACCGTGAACGAGTAGCGGCCAGCGCCTGTCCTGGCCGCGCGCCCGCAGCTCGGCGGCTGCTGCACGCACGTCGCGGTGGCTGGTGAAGAGCCCGAACAGCCCGCCGTCCGATGCCGTTGCGAGATCGATGATGATGCGCGCTACCTGCAGCGCATGTGCAGCAGGATCGACGTTGGGCGCCGAGGAGTCGTTGGGCATCACCAGTAGCGCCTGACGTTCGTAGACGAATGGCGACGGCAGGGTGCGGGTGATGGGTAAGTGGGCCGGGTCATCCAGCCCGAGCCTGCCCGCCAGGAAGTCAAACCGACCGTTCGTGGCGAGCGTAGCGCTGGTGACCACCGCCGTAGCCACGCGCTTGAACAGATCCTCGCGCAGGATCGGCGCGAGATCGAGCGGCACCGCTGTAACGCCGATGTTCCCGTCCCTCCCCTTCAACTCTATCCAGCGCACACTCGGCGGTGCATCCAGCGGCGGACGGAGGGCCAGTTGGAGTCCGGCGCCAGCAGTAGCTAACCGCCTTACCACACCGCGCAACTCATTGAGCAGAGGCGCTAACTCCTCCTCCCGCTTGTGATCGGTCTCCAGTCGGTCGCGGACCAGCCGGAGCCCCTCCGCCAGGAGCTCGATCTCACCCAGCAGTTCGGCGAGCGCGGTCTCCAGCCCCGCCTTCCAGGCCCGGTGGCTGGCGAATTCGTCGGTGAGGCGGAGGATGTGCGAATCACTCTCGTCGAGCACTGTCTGTAGCAGATCGAAGAGAAGTGCGCCTCTTTCGCGCGCCGCATGCACCGCCGGCGCCAGACGCCCGTGAACCAGGTCCAGGCTGGCCGTGCTGAGCAGGTCGTCCCTCATCTCCAACCGCTCCACCAGTGCGCTCAGTAGACCCCGCCCCTTGCGGTCCAGGCGCGCGAAGAGGCGTTGGAGGGCGCGCCGGGTCACCGTCGCCCCGAGGTGCGCGGCAGCGGCATCCTCCAGGTGGTGCCCCTCGTCCACGACCAGCCTCGTATATGCGGGCAGCACCGCGGCATCGCTCCAGTTCTGTGTCGCCCGCCTAACAGCGACGTCTGACAACAGCAGGTGGTGATTGACGACTATGATGTCCGCCTGCGCGGCTACGCGGCGAGCCTTGAAGAGGAAGCACTTGTCGAAGTGCGGGCACTTCGCGCGATGGCAGAGATCCGCCTCGGCAGCCACCTCGTCCCACACTTCCGATCGTGGTGGCGTCGCCAGATCGGACACCGTGCCGTCCTCGGTTCGCTCCGCCCACGCGGCGATTGTCGCCAACTCCCTGCCCATGCCGTCGTCGAGCAGTGAGGTGCCTGCCAGCTTCGCCTGCTCGAGCCTGAACAGGCAGAGATAATTGCGCCACCCCTTGAGCAGGGCGAAACGCACCGGCTGGTCGGTAAGGGCGCTCTGCAGGAAGGGTAGATCCTTCCCCACCAACTGTTCCTGAAGGTTGATGGTGTTGGTGGAAACCACCGTGCGCTCCCGGTTTGCCGCCGCCCAGCGAAGCGCGGGCACGAGGTAGCCGAGCGACTTGCCGACGCCGGTCCCCGCCTCCAGAAGCCCCACTCCGCCGTCGTTGTAGAGTCCAGCAATTAGCGCCGCCATCTGCTGCTGTCCCGGTCGCGCCTCGTAACGCGGAAGCTGCGCGGACACTGCTCCATCCGGGCCGAGTACAGCGGCCACTGCTTCCGGGTCGAGCTCAGTCACTTCGACCGTCGGCGGCACCTCCACGACGACGTAGAGGTCGGTCACCTCGTTGTCGACGATACCGAAGCCCACACCCTGCTCGAAGATGCGGGCGGCCACATCGAGGTCGGCCTGGGATGGCTCGAGCCAGCCTGACGGATGGTTGTGGAGCAGCATCTCACCGGCCGCGGCAAAGCCGGGCAGCGCGAGAACGGACCGTGAGTCACCGCGCGCCACGGTACGTGCGGTCTTCACCACACCGTCGGCATCCAGCGTACCCACAAAGCACACCTCGCGTCCGCCCGCCAGACGGATCGCGGCGCGCATGCCCGAAGCGGCTGCCTGTGAGACGCGAGCTACCGAGGTTTTCACTACGTCTTCAACGGCTTCTTCTTGGCCGCCGGGAAGAGGACATTGTTGAGGATGAGCCGATAGCCCGGCGAGTTGGGATGGAGGGAGAGATCGGTGGGTGCAGCGCCGATGCTGTGCTGGGGATCCTCCGGGTCATGCCCGCCCAGGTACGTCCAGCTCCCCTTGCCGTAATCACCGTGAAGGTACTTCACCCACGGCGCCCCTTCCTCGTATGCCAGGATCGTGTCCGCCGGCTTAAGGCGAGATTTCATGAAGCTGGTGGTGACGCCATAGAAATCGGCGATGACACCTCGGTGATTCTGCACCAGCATCGACGCCACCGGATCAAACTTGGCAGAGAAGGAGAAGAGCGTGACCGCACCCAGCGGCTGACGCCGGCCCGGCACGTTCACCTGATGACCGTCGATGTCGCTCTGTGAGTTCACGAAGGGAGACGGCTCCACCTTCGCATCACGGAAGGCCAGGGTTCGCGTCCAGTCCATGCGCTGGTTGGCGTCTGCCGCAATCGGAGTACCGGCACCACACATGGCGAAGAGGAAGCCGCCGTCCTGCACGAACAGCCTGATGCGATCGGCCACCCCTTTCTTTAACGCCGGAATATCGGCGAAGCCGAGCTGCTTCGCCTGGCGCAGGTTGTCGTCGCGCTGGGCAATGAACCAGGGAGCGTCGCGATAGGTCATGTGCAGCTTGTTCAACTGGCCGGTAAAATCCTCATGATGCAGGTGCAGCCAGTCGTACTTGGACAGCTCGCCTGACAGGACCTGCGGATCCCAGACCTTATCGTACTCGATGCCGGCGTACTCCAGGGCGAGCGTCACGGCATCGTCCCATGGCGGGGTCTCGGGCGGTGTGTAAATGGCGATGGTGGGAGCCTTCTCGAGCGGCACCGCGTCCATGTTGCCGCCGGCCACCTCGCTCCGAATCTCGGACAGCGCTCCGTCGGTCAGCGGTTCCACCGAGACGCCGACGAGCGCGGCACGCCGACGCACGTCAGGAGCGTCGGGCAGCAGGAAGGAGCCGCCGCGGTAGTTGAGCAACCACTCGCCACGCATCCCTCCCTTCAGGCTGTTGTAAAGCAACCCATACGCCTTGAGGTGGTTCTGCTGGGCGTCGTCCATCGGCACCAGCAGTTGCGATTGCGCCCAAGCATTGGGCGCGAGAATCGCGGCAAGCAGTAGCGCGACGACCATCTGAAGCGTCGGAACGCGTAACCGTGTAAGCCACCCGTTCGCAGTCGTGCGGCTTGGTGATCGTCGAATCGAGATTCGAGCCATGGCGTGCAACTCCGTGGCAAGGTGAAACGGCGCGGTAGCGCGGCGAAAAAGAATCATCGCGTTGCGCGTCATGGATACGGTGGATCGGATGGTGCCGCGCGACTCGCGGCGTTCGCGCCTGCTATTACAAGTCCAAGTTCGCGGCGTGCCTGCGGTACGAGCGCGCTCTCAGGATAACTGAGAATCAGGTGCTCCAGCCGAGCGGCGGCTCCGGCGTTGTCGCCGCGACGCCTCAACAGGTCGTGACGCGCTGCCAGGCGGAAACCGCCGACGAGTCGTCGCCGGTCGCCGCGGCAAGCCTGGCAGCGAGCGCCAGAAAGAGCGGCGCAGCGTCGGGGAGCAGGTCGGCGGCAAGGATGAAATCGCGCACCGCTGCGCTGCTGTCGCCGCGAGCGAGAGCCAGGAAGGCGCCGCCAACTGCTGGAACGCTGTCCGCACTGGTACGGCCGAGCAGAGCGAGTGCGGTGATGATGTAATCTGGTGCGTCATCCGTGGCGCGCAGGCGCTCGCGGGCACCATGTAGGTCGCCGGCATAGAGAGCCAGCCAGCCATGCACCTCGTCGTTGGCGTCAGCGCCCGCGCGGTCCAGAGCTGCCCGCGCTCGGTCAAGCTCACCTGAGCGCACCCAGGCCCACGCTAACTCTCGCTGCAACGCCAGGCCCAACTCGGGCCGGGTCGCTTCGGCCGCGTTCACCAGCCGCTCGGCATCCGCGGCCCGTCCGAGAACGCTGAGGGCGCGCACGCGGAGCGGGAGAAGCTGGCTGGCCCCGCTATCAGCTGGTGCCTTCTTGCCCGAGCTGCCCTCAGTGATCGCCAATGCAGCGGCGGCGCGGCCAGCGCGAAGTGCGGCGTCGGCAGCCCGCACCCGGAGTGTTGGGCGAGGGCACGCCAACCAGCACCGGCATCGCCCCAGGCCAGTTCCAGACGCGCAAGTGCTTCCCGGGCGGAAGCCTGTGGCGGGCCATCAAGGAAGGCTGCGCGAACCGAATCCCGCGCCCCAGCCGGCGCTGGTAGGAGAGCGAAGACGGTCGCCTGAACCAGGTATGGGCTGGTGATCATGGCCTCGCGCCAACTGACAGCGGAGAGCCCCCAGAGACCCATCTGGGAGCGAAGCTGGGCGAGCTCCATCGCTACGTCCCGGCCCGAGCCGAGCGCGCTCTGCGCACGCTGGAGTACGCTGTCGGCGGCCATGATCCGGCCGGCGTCCAGGAGGAGCCTCGCGTAGTCCCGATACGGCTGAGGGTCAGCCGAGCTGCGTCTCGCCCACTGCTCGAACATGGTATTGGCGCGCTGCTCCTGGCCGCTCATGATGAGCGCGCGCAGACGCACGGAGAGAAGGAGCGTGTTGGTGGGTTGACGGTCGATCAGCGAATCCAGTACGGGGAGTAGCGAATCCGTCCAGCCGAGCGCCGCATAGACTCGCTCGAGCCCGAGCAACGCCGACGTCAGGTCCACGCCGCCCAGAACCGCGCGGTAAGCGCCGGCTGCCTGCCGATAGCTACCCGCTGTCTCCAGGTCCATCGCGCTGCCCAGTGTCGCAGCTGATTCGCTGCGCCCATCGAGCACCTGTGCGCCGGCGACAGCCGCGCTGCCGATGAGCGAGATCGCGGCTACTGCGAGCGTCAACCAGTAACGCCGTCCGAGTACCGGCGATGTGGCGCGCATTGTCAGCGCGTCGGCGGTGGGGCCGCAGCCGGCGCGGACGGCGGGCCCGACTCGGCATTGAGGCGACGGAAGTACTCGATGACGATCCGTCGCTCGTCGGGACTCAACTGACGCAACTCCTCCCAGGTAGGCACCGCGTAGCGTTGCGCCGCCCGACCGCTAACAGACGCCGCGGGCGGAGTGAAGCGATCGGTGGAGCGGGCAGACTCTCCGCGCCGCTTGCCAGTCTCGTCGATCTCGTCCTTCTCGAGAGTGCGGCCAGCGTCCAGCATCCGTCGGAAGAGTCGCTCCTGCCGGTTGACGGTGTTCGGGTCCAGCGAGCCACTCTCCAACGCCTGCGCCAGACGACGCGCCTCATCGGCCATCGCGTCGGCGCTGCCCGAGCCGTCCGGATCGCCGAGCGACTCCAGACTCCGGGCAATCTCGCGCTGCTGCCGGGCCAGTTCGCGGGCCTGTGCCTGCGCTGACGGAGACGCCTGCCGCCCCTGTCCCGGCATGAGGCCGGCCGCACTGGAGTTGAGCGACCCCTGCTGCCCCGCGAGCTTCTGTAGCTCGGCCAGCATCTCCGCCATCCCGGAGGCGGACTGCGCCGAATTGGCCCTCGAGCGATCAAGGGTAAGGAGAGCCGCGGCCTGGTCGAGCGCTCCAGCCGCACCGGCCATGGCATCGGCCGCCTGCTTGTTCTGGGCTGCCCTGGCACCTCCCTCCTGACCGGCTGCCTGACTCGCCTGCTGCGTCGCCTGCTGCACCTGCTTCTGCGCCTGAGACACCGCCTGCTGCGACCGCTGGGAGAGGAGTGACGACTTCCTGCCCTCCTCCTGGAGCCGCTGCCCCGTTTGCTGAACACCCTGTTGGAGCGCTGCCTGTGGGGCCCGCAGATCCTGCTCTCCTCCGTCCTGCCGTGCGCGCTGCTCCAACGACCGCTGCTCGCGGGCCATCTGCTGGAGTTCGCTTATCGACCGGTCCAGCTCGGCCGTCAGCCCCTGCTTCCATTCCTGAATCTGCTCGGAGCGAGCGGCGGCACGGCGCCCGGAATCGCGGTGATTTCTGACGCGTC
>CAJDWZ010000005.1_pt2 | contig 32780 bp, 24 predicted proteins | sample 7391701 | NCBI WGS metagenome assembly CAJDWZ01 (sample SAMEA7055744, study PRJEB34461) | soil metagenome | biome: terrestrial ecosystem; feature: Peninsula; material: soil | place: Antarctica | collected 2016
CTGGAACCGCGCTCGGGCTCGCCCTGGCGGCCGACGCCGACAGTCGCACCGCTTCCGGGATGATGGTCGCCGCCGGACTGGCTGGCTATCCTCTCGGGCTCTTTTACTCGCGCCACGTGCCCTACAACGTGACCGCCGGCGACGTCCGGGCGCTGGCCGTGAGCGGGATCGTCGGCGCGCTGGCGACGTCACCCTTCCTCGCCGGCTCCGATTACAGCGAGTCTACCATAGCTCTCACCCTTACCGGTGGGGCATTGGCGGGCCTGGTGGTCGGCGACCGGCTTCTGGTTCGCCGCTTCGATCACAACACGGCCGAGGGCACGTTGCTCGCCCTGGGCGCTGGCGCTGGCGGTCTGATGGGCGCCGGTGTTGCAACTCTCGTCAAGCGTGAGGGGAACGGTGTCCTGGTGGGCTCCCTGGCCACTGTCGGAGCGATCGCCGGCATGACCATTTCTGAGTGGCTGCTCCTGCCGAACCCCGACGCGCGTCGGCTGGCTGGCGGACTCAGCATCAACACGTTCGGGCTCGCCCTTGCCGCCGCCGGTATTCCCGGAGAGCACGCACTCTTGCGGCTGACCTTTTAAGTTCAGAAGGGGGCGGGCGCTCGCGCATGCGGTGCGAGCGGTTTAGCGCTCCTCCTCTGGTTCGTGGGTCCTGTGACTTTCCTAGAACGTCTCCAGCTCAGCTTCGGTCAGTTGGGCGCGCTGCTCCCCGCGCTTCTCGGCGCACTCGTCATACTGTTCGCGGGGTATCTCCTCGCCCGGGTCATCCAACGCGGCACTGACCGGGTGTTGCGTCGGGTGCGCCTCAATCAGATGCTCGAGCGGGGCGGGTTGATGCAGGCTGTGGAACGCTCAGGCACCCACATGAATCCCAGCCGTGTCGTCTCCAACCTGCTCTTCTGGACGGTGATGTTTGCTGTCCTTCTGGTGGCGGCGAACGCGCTCGGGCTGCAGTCGCTGGCGAACGTCTTCTCCGAACTGGTAGGGGCGATTCCCAGCGTGATCGCTGCCATCGTCATCATCATCGTCGGCATCGTGCTCGGCGAATTTACCGGCGGACTGATCATGGCCTCCGCCGGTGGACTGAGCGGTGGTCCGACGCTGGCGCGGGTGGGTCGGGGCGGTGTGATCGTCATCGCCGTCTTCATGGCGATGCAGCAGTTGGGCGTGGCCACGAACATCGTAACGACGGCGTTCTCCATCCTTTTCGGCGCAGTGGCCTTCGCGATCGCGATCGCCTTCGGGCTCGGGAATCGGGAACTGGCGGGCGAGATCACACGCGACTGGTACGAGCGCTACCGTGCCGAGGCCGACGCGATCGAGCGCGATGTCGCGGAGGCAGAGGCGGCGGAACAGGCCGAGGATGAGGCCGAGGTGAAGGCAGCCAACGCGCGCCGGGCCGCCCGGTCGGAACGCGGTCGGAGCGGGTCGGCTGAGCTGACACCAGCGTTGGGAACCGAAGCTGTGAAGGTGAGTGAAGCGCCCGCGGGCGCTGGTGCGATGGGCGGTCTGGCGTCGACCGCCGATCTCGCGCATCCAGTGCGTCGGGAGCCTTGAGGGCGACAATTCCGGCCAGACGGTGGCCGGCGCTCGCGATAGTCCTGGTGCTCGCGTTCGTACTCGTCGTACCAGCCGCAACGCGGCCGGCGTTGGCTCAGACAACCCCCGCCGCCGACGTACCGGAAGTAGTCAAAAAGCCGAGCAACTGGAAACGGACTGGCGAGTTGGCTGGCAGCCTCTTCCTTGGCAACAAGCCGCAGACCGTCCTCACGACCCGCCTGTCGGCGTCGCATGCGGACAGCACCTTCGAATTCGGAAGCAACCTTCGTTTCACCTACGGCAGCGCGACGGACGACGGTGAGCGGTATGTGAGCCAGCGCTCATGGCTGGGCAGCCTCAACGCAGACCTCTGGCCGCACGCCGGCCAGAGTCCGTTCCTCCTCGCCACCCTGGAGTCGAGCCTGGAGCGACGCATCAACCTGCGGGCCAGTGGCGGCGCCGGTCACAAGCTGACGTTCGTGGACGACGGTAAGTCGCTGGCCAATGTGAGCATCGCCATCCTCGCCGAACGGAGTTGGTTGCCGACCAAGGACGAGGGGCAGGAGATCAGGTCTCTGGCCCGATTCAGCGGTCGGGTGCGGGTGCGGCGCCGGTTGGGCGAACGGGCGGTATTGAACGCCGAGACGTACTTCCGTCCAGAGGCGTATCACATGACCCGGTTCACTTTCACAAATAGCGCCAGCGCGAGCTTCAAGATGAACGAATTGGTCAGCCTGAAGGCCAGCTATCTGGACAACTATGACAGCGTGGCCCAGGAGCGTGGCGCCCGGTCGAACTACGACGGTCAGGTGGTACTAGGCGTTGAGGCCGATTTCTGAGTTCTTTGACAAGCGTCTAAGTCATTGCGAAACAATCACTTGGCTATATCTTCCCAGGTTGCGTCCGGGCGCTCTGGAGGGTATATTTCAGGGTCGGCCATTCCGTGCCGGCGTGGCCCTCTGCAGACCAGATAAATGACCGCACCGAACAACCGCGATCGGATCCTGCCGCGACTCATTGACGAGGAAGTCAAGGAGTCGTTCATCAACTACTCGATGAGCGTCATCGTGTCGCGCGCGTTGCCCGATGTGCGCGATGGCTTGAAGCCAGTGCACAGGCGCGTGCTCTACTCGATGAACGAGCTCGGACTGGTTCCAGGCCGGCCGTACAAGAAGTCGGCGACGGTGGTCGGCGACGTGCTTGGCAAGTACCACCCGCACGGCGACTCGTCGGTCTATGGCGCACTGGTGCGAATGGCGCAGCCGTTCTCGCTTCGCTACCCGCTGGTGGATGGCCAGGGCAACTTCGGCTCGGTCGAGGGTGACAGCGCCGCAGCCTACCGGTACACCGAGGCAAAGCTGACGCGGATAGCGGTGGAGATGATCACCGACATCGACAAGAACACGGTCGACTTCCAGCCGAACTTTGACGATCGGCTGCAGGAGCCGAAGGTCATGCCGTCGATGGTCCCCAACCTGCTCATCAACGGCTCGTCGGGGATCGCCGTGGGAATGGCGACGAACATACCGCCGCACAACATGCGCGAGATCGTCTCCGCCACGATCGCCCTCATCGACAACCCGGACATCGAGCCGGAGCAGCTTCGCGCCCACGTACGTGGGCCGGACTTTCCGACCGGTGGCTTCATTTACGGTCGCGAGGGGATCACGCATTACCAGGAGACTGGCTACGGCCGCATAGTCATGCGGGCGCGGGCCGTGATCGAGGAGAAGGAGAGCTCCAACAAGTCGCAGATCGTCATCACGGAGATCCCCTACCAGGTCAACAGTTCCAAGTTGATGGAGGACATCGCCCGTCTCGTTCGTGAACGCCGGCTGGAAGGGATCAGCGACATGCGGAACGAGAGCGACCGTGACGGGATGCGCATTGTTATCGAGTTGAAGCGCGACTCCATTCCTCGCGTCGTGCTCAATCAGCTCTACAAGCACACGCAGATGCAGGCGACGTTCGGCGTCATCATGCTTGCCCTGGTGCCCGATCCGGTCACCGGCAACTTGGTGCCCAAGGTGATGCCCATGAAGGAGGTGCTCGAGCACTTCGTCAAGCATCGCCACGAGGTCATTGTCCGGCGGACACAGTTCGATCTGGACAAGGCGCTGGACCGCGCGCACATCCTGGAAGGTCTCAAGATCGCCGTCGACAACATCGACGAGGTGATCAAGGTCATTCGTGCCGCCGACGATACACCCTCGGCAGGCCGCGAATTGCGCGAACGCTTCGAGCTCAGCGAGCGGCAGTCCGAAGCGATCCTCAACATGCGTCTCGCCAAGCTCACCGGCCTGGAGATCGAGAAGCTGGAGGCCGAGCTACTGGAGGTGCGCGCGCTCATAGCTGATCTGCGCGACATCCTGGACAGCGAGCCGCGTCGGTTCAACATCATGAAGGACGAACTTCGCCGCATTGCTGATGCGTACGGTGACGAACGTCGCACGGAGATCACCAGCGACCAGGGCGAGTTCACGATCGAGGACCTGATTGCCGAGGAGGACATGGTGATAACCATCTCCCACACCGGCTACATCAAGCGCACTTCGGTCTCCACCTACCGCAGGCAGCGTCGCGGCGGTCGTGGCCTTAACGGCCAGGACCTCAAGGATACGGACTTCATCGAGCACCTCGACGCACGACCACATCATGTTCTTCACCGATGATGGCCGCTGCTACTGGCTCAAGGTGCACGAGATCCCTCAGGCTGGGCGCGCCGCCAAGGGGAAGCCGATCGTCAACCTCATCAACGTCACGCCCGACACGCGGATCCGCTCCATGCTGCCGATCCGCGAGTTCAAGGCGGAGGAGTCGCTACTCTTCTGCACCAAGCGCGGTACGGTGAAGAAGACCTCGCTGGCTCAGTACGCCAACCCGCGTCAGACCGGGATCAAGGCGATCAAGATCGAGGAAGGCGACGAGCTAATCGACGTGCTGGTCACCAACGGCACCAATGACGTGGTGCTCGCTACGCGCTACGGGCTCTCGCTTCGCTTCCACGAGGGCGACGTACGCGAGATGGGGCGTGACACCACGGGCGTGAAGGGGATCCACCTGCGGCCAGGAGACGCGGTCGTCGGAATGGTCGTCATCAAGCGCGAGGCGACGCTGCTGGTGGTTACCGAGAAGGGACTGGGCAAGTGCTCCCATATCGATGACTATCGCGTCCAGAGGCGCGGTGGCAAGGGGATCATGACGCTCAATCACACGGACAAGACCGGCGATGTGATTGGTCTGATGGAAGTCCTCCCCGAGGACGAGATCATGCTCATGACGCGCCAGGGGGTAATCATCCGGTCGCCGGTGAGTCAGGTGCGTGTGACGGGTCGCGTCGCCCAGGGTGTCAAGCTCGTCCAGCTCGACGATAAGGACGCCGTTGTCGCCGTTGCTCGTGTGGTGCCGGAAGATGACGACGACACGACCGATGCCGCTGACATCATCGGCGACGAGGACGCGGCCGACGTCGAGGAGCCGGTGGTCGAAGAGTGAGTTGAACGCGATCTGGCAGGGAGCGATCGGCGTCGGGCAGTTACTGCCTGGCGCCGCTCGCGCTCCGGTCATGATCGTGCGCCGTTACCGTTAAACCGTCAGGTAGTTCATCCGCCATCTGTCCCAGGCCATGTCACAAACCACGGAAGCGACTCCCCTAGTCAGCCTGGTTGACCTCAGAGCCGCAGCCGCTCTGCTGGAAGGGGTCGCCGTGCGCACCCCCCTCCTCCCGGCCAACGAGCTCGGCGAGCGGCTTGGCGTGCCAATCTGGTTGAAGCCCGAGATGCTGCAGCGGGGCGGGGCGTTCAAGTTCCGCGGCGCTTACTGCTACCTCGCCGGCCTCGATCCTGAGCGGCGAGCCAGGGGCGTCATCGCTCCTTCCTCTGGTAACCACGCCCAGGCGGTTGCCCTTGCCGCACGGCTCTTCGGCGTGCCGTCAACAGTCGTCATGCCGACCACGGTGACGGCGGCCAAGCGAGCCGGCGCTGAGCGGTTGGGTGCCCGGGTGGAACTGGCCGGAACGACCACTCAGGATCGGATGGAGCGGGCGGCAGAGATCGCCGCCGAGACTGGGGGTGTACTCGTTCCGCCATACGATGATCCCACGATCATCACTGGCCAGGGAACGGTAGGGCTGGAAGTGGCTGAGGACATGCCAGAGGTGCGCACCGTCCTCGTCCCGGTCGGCGGCGGCGGCCTCAGTGCCGGTGTCGCAACAGCGATCAAGCTGCTCATACCATCGGCCCACGTCATAGGCGTGGAGCCGGCGAATTCTCCAAAGCTCACGCGTGCCCGCGAAGCTGCGCAGCCGGTCACCATTCCGTCGCACGGCGGCCTCGCTGACGGCCTGTTGGCTATCCGGATCGGAACCATTCCCTTCGATCACCATCAGCGCTACCTGGACGAAGTGGTGACGGTGCCGGACGAGGAACTCGTACCTGCGATGCGCTATCTGCTCGACCGTCAGAAGATTGTCGCCGAGCCCAGTGGCGCTATCACAGTCGCCGCCCTGCTCGCTGGGCTGGTGCAGCCAGTTGGCACCACCGTGGCCGTGCTGAGCGGCGGCAACATCGAGTGGGAAGGGCTTCAGGCGCTCCTCGGGGGAGCCATCAGAAATGGCTGATGAACGCATCCTTGTGGTTGACGATGATGCGTCCATACGCCAGACGGTCACGTGGGTGCTGCGCGAGCATGGCTTCGACGTGAAGGCTGTCGACGGCGCGAGTCAGCTCTTCGCCGAGCTGGAGCGACGCGTGCCCGACCTGCTGCTGCTGGATGTAGTGATGCCGGAGATGGACGGCATCGAGGTGCTGGAGCGGGTGAAATCCGACGACCGCTGGCGAGAGCTACCGGTGCTCATGTTCTCCTCGCTGCCTGCCGAGGAGGCGACAGTGCGGTCGCTCGGGTTGGGCGCATCCGATTTCATCCGGAAGCCGTTCCGCGTCAAGGAACTGTTGGCACGCATCGACGCCCAGTTGCGCATGCGGGCGCTCCTCCGCTCGGCGCGTGAGGCCCTGCGACAGACCGAAGAGCAGCTCATGCGCGCCCGTGAGGAGGCCGAGAGCCGTCGCAAGCTCGTCGACATCCTCCATGAAGTTACCGGCGACCTGAGCACCGACGAGATCTATCACCTGCTCGCCCGGCGAGTCGCCCGTGCGCTCAATCTCTCGCACTGCTCGGTGATCCTCGCCAGGCCGGGCGACAGCGTTGGCGTGGTGGCGACGGCATTCGAGAATCCGGGGCTGCGGAATCGCGAGCTGGAACTGGATCGGTATCCGGAGATCCGCGCGGCGCTGGATCGCGGTCGGCCGGTGCTGATCGAAAATCTCGCCGAGAGCCCGCTCTACGCGAATGTCCGTGAGCTCTGGGAGCGGGAGGGCACGCAGGTGCATGTCCGGTCGGTGATCGCCCTTCCATTCGTCCTCGACCGTCTCCAGGCGGGCGTCTTCTTCCTCCGCCGTACGGCCGACGAGCCTCCGCTCACCACCAATGACGTGGAGTTCGCCGACGCGGTGGTTTCGGCAGCGGTGGCTTCGATCCAGAAGGCACAGTTGCTGGAGACGGCGAAGGCGGATAACGCGCGCCTGGAAGCGCTGGCTCACACCGATCCGCTCACGCAGGTGCTCAATCGACGGGCGCTCACGCTACGACTGGCGGCGGAACTGGAGCGGGCACGTCGCTACGAGTCGCTGGTGAGCATGCTGCTGATCGACATAGATCACTTCAAGCTCATAAATGACAGCTACGGCCACCTCGTGGGTGATGATGTGTTGCGCGAGGTAGCTGACCTGCTCGCGGCGACGGTCCGCAGCGTCGACATCGTGGCTCGTTACGGCGGCGAGGAGTTCGTGATCGTGCTTCCCGAGACCGCGCAGGAGGGTGCCCTGAGCTTCGCCGAGCGTATTCGCGAGCAGATGGCCGATCATACCTTCTGTACCGAAAGTGGCCGGTCGCTCAGGCTGACTGCGAGCATAGGTGTTGCATGCTTCCCTCTGCCCGGGGTGGATTCGGTGGAGGAGCTGTTCGCCCTCGCCGACGAGGCGCTCTACAGGGCGAAGGCTGGCGGGCGCAATAAGGTGGCCGTTGGCGAACCCACCATCGCCTGATACTCGACTCATGACAATTGCGCGCCGTCGGCGAGGATGCTGGCCGTGATATCGTCGGCATCCACACCGCCCGCCACCGGCAGCGGTGCATCGCGCTCATGGCGTCGATTGGTCGTTCCGTTTCTGTGCAGCCTGGTCATCGGTCTCGTCGTCGCCTGTGGCGGGGAGGACAGTGACGCGGCGGTCCGCGATTCGGTGGCCCTTGCCGGACCGCCGCTCGTTATCAGCGACTCGGCGCCAAGCGCTCGCCAGGTGCTCGCCGTTCAGGTGTCCGCCTTCGCCGATTCCGCGGATGCTCTCCGGTTCAGGGATTCGCTCGTCACCGTTGGCTGGCTGGCTCACATGCGATTGGGTGGCGGCGACTCGCTGCCGCCCTACCGCATCCGCGTCGCAGCCACGCGAGACCTCCCTCTGGCCCAGGCCATCAGCGCCGGCTTCGTGGCGCACGGTTGGAAATCCACTGTGGTGCCCGACTCGGCCGTGCTCCCCAAGTCCGTCGTCCAGATTCGACGCGTCAACAATGGTAGCGCGGGGGCGATCACTCGTGTTCGCTGGCTGACCAGCCCGAGTGGCGGTGCACTGATCGTTGTGGAGGACGCGGCAGCGGTGGAGGACGAAGCGCTCCCCGATGGCTTCATCTATGTAGCCGACGACGGTGTCGTGATCCAGCGGGACAGCGTGTGGGACGTTTCTCCGTCGCCAGATTGGAGTCGACTGGCATATGGCAGCGCCTTCCTCATCTCGGTGAAGGGGCGGGATTCGGTTACAGTGCGGCAGTGGGCGGCGGTGGCCGGTGCCACCAACCTGGATGTCAATGTGGTGCGACGAGGCGCATTTCCCGTGAGCGCCATGAACCACAGCTACGGATTCGCGCAGCCCACGGTAGAGCCCACGCATCCCGATTCCCAGGGCCAATCGCGGGTGCTGGAGATGGTGAAGCGTCCGGTGCCGGTGTCGGGAGGCTGGCGCGTTCGCTGGACTGCCGACGGACGGACGTTGGCAGTGGGGCTGGCGCCTACTGGCGTCGCTAGCGACGACTCGCCCGCATCCGCCTGGCTGGCGGTCCGAGTTGAGGACTACCTTCTGCGCGGCCCGTTGCCTGAGGGGAGTTCCATCCAGCCGGGGTGGGTGGCGGGCCCGATTCTGGACGTTTCAGTGCCGCTGCCTTCGGAGCCTCGCCGGGCCTCGATTGCCGGCGGCTGGGTAGAGAGCGCCGGCGGCTGGGTGGTAATGCGTTCCACCCGTACCGGCGGTAAACGCCGGGTTCTGGGTCCCGGAGTGCTGCTCGGCGCGACCCGGTCGGGGGAGTTTGTGGCCGCCGTCGCACCCGATCCCACCGCGGGAACTGGCGATGCTCCGTCGCGCGCCGTCGTCTATCGTCTGGTCCGATGAGTGATCGGCCACACGAACATTACAGTTGTATGGCACCGTCTCTGCACTAGAGCTCGCTGCGGGGCGCTATTCGTGCCCCAATTTGACCCGAGCTGGGAGCAATGAGATGCAGAGCATTGTCCGACATATTGTGCTGACAACAGTGACGTTCGGCCTCGCCGCGGGCGGCCTGGCAGGTTGCGCCTCCCTGAGCGCGAAGGAGAAGGGCGCGATTATCGGTGTGGCCGGCGGGGCCGCAGTGGGCGGTGCTATTGGCTCCAAGAACGGCGGCACGGCGCGCGGCGCCATCATCGGCGCGGCTGTAGGCGGCGCTGCCGGCGCGATCATCGGTCATCAGATGGACCAGCAGGCCAAGGAGCTGGAGCAGAACATCCCCGGCGCGGTGGTGGAGCGGGTGGGCGAGGGGATCACGGTCACCTTCGACTCCGGCCTGCTCTACGACTTCGACGCCGCCGTGGTGAAGCCTGCCGCGCGGACCAACCTTGAGAGCCTCGCGCGTAGCCTTGAGAAGTACAAGGACACCGAGCTGCTCATAGCCGGCCACACCGACAGCGTGGGCACTGACAGCTACAATCAGCAGCTATCGGAGAGGCGCGCCCGCGCCGCGGCAGACTACCTGATTGGCCAGGGAGTCAGTGCATCGCGCTTGCGCACCGTCGGTATGGGTGAGCGCGAAGCCATAGTGTCGAACGATACCGAGGCCGGTCGGGCGGCCAACCGCCGGGTGGAGATCGCCATCTTCGCCGACGATGCGATGAAGGCGAAGGCCCGCTCCGGGAACTGAGTTCGCAACCTGCTCTGACCGGAGCAGGGCAGGGGTGAGGTGAAAGGTCGGGCATGTGCCGCTGCGCACAGGCCCGACCTTTTTCAGCGCCCGATGGCCTGCAGTTCCACCAGGAGGCACCGGTCCTGGACGACGTCGATCCCCGCTCGGGCCAGTAGTTCAGCGGCCGCATCGTTTCTTATGCCGAGTTGGAACCAGACCGACGATGGCCGGCTGGCAATGATGTCGTCCAAGTGTGGCGGGATGTCGGCAGGGCGGCGGAAGACATTCACCATGTCCACGGGCTGCGGGATGTCTACTAAACGGCGGTAGACAGGGCGGCCAGACATCTCGGTCAGCTCAGGATAGTAGACAGGGACCGGGATTATATCGTAGCCAGCGTCCTTCGCATACGCCGGGACGTACGCTGCCGGAGCTCCAGTGGATTCTGGCTTGATGCCCAGGACGGCAACGCTCTGAGTCCGCTCGAGCAGCTTCCGGATGTCGTCCCTGGAAGTAAGTAGATGGGCGCGCCAGCTCTCGCCACTCTCGTCGCCGTCACTCTCTGGCGGCTGTTGATTCTCGCTTGTCTCAGTCATGGTGGACCATCCATGCGAGGATCGTGCGACCGCAGCCAGGCGGGACGAGCTCCTGGTGGGGTTCGTCCAATAGGGCGTCGCTATCCAGATCGTAGATGTGCGCGGCAGACCGTTACCCGCCGTCCCGGCTCCGGTTACCTTACGGCGTAATCTCAACCTGCTCGAGAGGAGACTTCACGCATGCGCATGCTCGTTCTCGGCGCCGGGCTTCAGGGGTCAGCCTGTGCGTACGATCTGTTGCAGAATCCCGAAGTGACCGAAGTCCGTCTGGCAGATCTGAAGCCCGATCCGCTGGCGCCCTTCCTCAAGCCGCTGTCCGGGCCGCGTCTCATTCCCACGCCACTGGATGTGCGCGATCAGAACGCCGTGCGCGCCTTGATGCGCGAGAGCGACGCCGTGATGAGCGCGATCCCTTACTATCTCAACCTGGATCTTGCACGATTGGCGGTCGAGGTCGGCACCAATTTCACCGATCTGGGCGGCAATACCGAGATCGTGCTCGAACAGAAGAAGCTGGAGGCTCAGGCACGCGAGAAGGGTGTGAGCGTGGTGCCGGACACCGGAGTCGCGCCAGGGATGGTCAACATCCTTTCCCAGATGGGGATCGACCGGCTGGACGAGACGAGCGCGGTCCGCATCTACGTGGGTGGGTTGCCGCAGCACCCCGAAGGACCGCTGAAGTACCAGGTGGTCTACTCGTTGGAAGGTGTTCTGGACTACTACACGACGCTTTCCTGGGTTCTCCGCGACTCGAAGCTGACCCACGTCACGGCGCTTTCCGAGTTGGAGACGATACCATTCGATGCGCCGGTAGGTGACCTGGAGGCCTTCCACACCGCTGGCGGCCTGTCGCTGATGGCGCAGCGCTACGCTGGCAAGGTGGCGACGATGGAGTACAAGACGCTGCGTTACCCAGGGCACGCGCAGATCATGGAAGCCATCCGCGAGCTTGGCCTCCTGGAGCTGACTCCGCTGGACGTGAAGGGACAGCACGTCGTGCCCCGTGACGTCGCAGTCGCCGCGATGGGACCCCGTCTACGGAAGGCCAACTCGCCCGACCTCGTCGCACTTCGGGTGGTCGTCGAGGGCACCAAGGATGGCAAGCCGAAGCGTCATCAGTGGGACCTGGTGGACCATGCGGACGAGGCGAAGGGGATCAGCGCCATGATGCGCACCACCGGTTTTACCCTCTCCATCACCGGCCAGATGCAGGCCGGCGGAGATGTCGCCCCCGGAGTCCACACACCGGACGAATGCATCCCGGGCGAGAAGTACGTGGCCGAGCTGGCGAAGCGCGGAATCCAGGTGAAGCACAGCGAGAGCTGAGGCGTGGAGGTGAGGGGTCAGTAAACGGAGCAAGCGACGGCGACACGTACTGCTCGCCGTCGCTCTCGGGCCCTCACTTCTTCGTCACTCGTGGACCCTGAATCCTCCCACCATTCCATGTATCCGGCCAGCCGCCGTCTTCAGTACCTCGGCGGTGGCCGAGACCTCCTCGGCACTGGCCGAGGTCTCCTGCGTCGAGGCAGCTACTTCCTCGGCGGTGGCGGCGTGATTCTGGGCAGCGTCGCGGGCGGTAACGATGGACGCTTCCACCGTTCGGATAGTCCGACGGCTGGCTTCTACCGTCGCTGCCACGCGTCCGCTGGCGCTCTGTACCCGTTGGACGGCTGCCTCGATGTCGGCCATCGCGCCGGAGGCGTCGCTGGCCACGGTTTGCACGTCCTGCAGACGATTGAATCCTCCCTCAGCGGCTGCGCTGGCACTGGCCACGCGCTGGCGGATCGTCCGCACCGTGGCGGCCACCTCGTCGGCCGCTTCCGAACTCTGGTCGGCCAGTCGGCGAACCTCTTCGGCGACGACGGCGAACCCGCGGCCTGCCTGCCCCGCGCGCGCGGCCTCGATCGCCGCATTCAACGCTAGCAGGTTGGTCTGCGAAGCGATGTCGGCGATCGCCGCGACGAAACCGTCTATGGTGGATGTGGCTTCGCGCAGGGCGGCTATCTCGCGCGCCGAAACCTCGGTGGTCTCGCGGGCGTCAAGCAGGGTGGCTATCGCCCGGCCTATTCCCTCGCGCGTGGCCAGAGCGGTGCCGCTGATCTCACGTCCCGCGCTCTCTCCGGCCTCTGCCGCGTCAGCGATTGCCGCGCCCTCCTCGGCCAACTGGCGCATGGCGTCGCTGGCCATCGTCAGGGCGTCGAGTTGTGCCGAGGCGCCCTCGGCCATCTCGGTGACGGCGCTGGTGACGTGCTGCGTGGCATCGGCGGCGCCGCCGGCGGAGGCAGCCAGTTCGGCCGACGCAGCGTTCACCCGGTCGGCTTCCCGCTGCACCGAGCCGAGGAGTGATCGCAGTCGGTCGCGCGAGCTGTCCAGCGCGGCCGCCAGCTCGTTGTATTCCTCGCTCCCCTCGTACCAGGAAGCATCGCGTTCTGATGGGCGCAGGTCGCCGGCACCGAGCAGCATCATCTCGTCGCTGAAGCGGCTGAGCGGGCGGGTGACCGCGCGGGCAGCTGTGATGCCGAAGTATCCGGCTACCGGCAGCGCCAGCAGGATGACAAAGAGGAGAGTGAGTTCACCCCCGGCAAGGTCTGCCGCCAGTACCGATTCGCGCTCGCTGGCCCGCTCGGCGGCGTGTATTCGGAGCCGGTCGAGCCCTTCCTGGATCCGGTCCACATCGGCCGATGTCTGCTGTAGCACGCGTGCCGCGTTCTGCTGCTGGCCGGTCTCCTGATAGGCGTGGGCGACGGCGATCCCTACCTCGATGGTGCTCTGCAACTTGCCGATCTCCTCCAGTTCGCGGCGCTCATAAGCGGCGAGGATGGGGAGGGCGACAGCCTCACGGCGCAACTGGTCGGCCTCGTCCATGAGGGCGACGAAGTGAGCCTGGTCAGCCTGCGCGCCGGTGTTCAGGTAGCGGAAACCGGAGACCACCTCGCGGAGGATGGTGGAAACGGTTCGCTGGACGATGTCATACTCGTCGCGTAGCAATCCCACCGCCTCACGGCTGCGGCTGTTGGTGTGCTGGAGGAGGTAGTATGAGACGCCGCCGGCCGCCGCCAGCAGAACCAGGCAACTGGTGAATCCCAGCAGCAGCCGGCCGCGAATCGTGCGGATGCGCGGGAGTCGTGGAAGATGGTGTCTCCAGGCCCACAGACGGTCGACCGTCGGGTCCGGCCGGGCGATCGTCGTCATCGTGCCCCCACTGTCGTGACAACGACGGACTTGTTGACGGCGTCCTGGTTGCGGTCGAAGACGATCCGGCCGGCGGCGCCGTCCAGCGCGTCGCGGCTGGTGCCCACCAGGGCCAGAGCATCGCGGATCTTGCGCCGGTCGGTGCCGACCTCGCGGATGGCGTGGCCTATAAGGGTGGCTGCGTCGTAAGCGAGCGCGGCCCGCTGATCGGGGAGGCGGCCGTAAGTCTTCTGGAAGGTAGCTATGAATGTCCGCGCTTCCGCGCTGGCCGGCTGTAGAGCGTCGAAGAAGGCGGTGTAGCGAGCGCCGGCAAACTCCGTAGCCTCGTCGGCCAGGCCGGAGACCGCGTCGCCACCCACGAAGGCGACGTCGCCCGCGCCAGCCGCGCGCAGCGCTCGGATAGCCATCACGGCGTCCTCGGTGCTGCCCGGGAAGAGCAGAACTTCCACGCCCAGCTTTCGGATGTAGGCCGCGTAGGCCGCCCACTCGGTGGCGTCCTTCACATATGGATCGCGCTGGAGAACGGTGCCGCCGGCCGCGCGGAAGCTGTCGGCGAACGACTTCGTCCAATCGCGGCCGTAGGAGTCGTTCCGATAGATGACCGAGGCGCGGCGCAGCTTCAGGCTGTCCACCACGTATCGGGCTACCGCTTCACTGGCCGAGACGTCGGTGGGACAGATGCGGAAGAACCACTTGCTGCGGCCGGTGAGTTGGGCGCTGGTGGCGGTGGGTGAGACGATAGCCACGGCGTGCTCGCCCCCATGCTCGACGTCCTCGTAGACTGGGAGCGCCTCGAGAGATGTGCCGCTCTCCGGGTGGCCGACGACGGCGACCACTGACGGGTCCCGCTGTAGTGTGGTGGCTATCTCAATCGCGCTGCTGACGGTCTCGGGGGTTCGTCTCATGACGATCGCCGGCCCGCCGCCGCGTTCGGCATTCAGCTCAGCCACGGCGAGTTCGACGCCCTGATAGATGCTCTCCATGCCTGGCCGGCCGGGATCGAGAGCGACACCGATGGCGATCGTGTCCTTGGGCGTGGGGCCCCGGTCGCTGCCTTGAGCTCTGTCGTTCGGGTTACCACCACAGGCTGCCACGAGGCCGAGGAGTATCGCGGCCGGAACGGTGCGGCGACCCCGAAGGACGCGGCTGGGTCGATGCAGGCGGGCGGGGGCCGCGCCGGAAGATTGATGCATGGGCGGGCTAGGGCGGACAGGGGGACGCGCCAGAGTCCGATGACGGGCGCTCAATCGGCAGGACGATCCCGCCGGCGCCCTCGTCACTCTGTCGGCGCATGTCTTACCGCAGGTGTGGGGGAATACCCGATGGCGTCGTGAGGAAAGAACGAGTTTGTCGCCTTGTTTCCGTCCCACTGCTCCGGTACGTTATTGAGACACACCCCCTCCAACGGCGCCCGGAAGCACCTCCATCTCGTCGGACCGAGCGTTCAGAAATCGAGCGTCTCGACCTGACGATGGGGCCGCATCATTAAAGGGCGTACCGAAGACGTCGCTTACCAGGAACAGGGATGACTCCGATTCACCGTTCGCGTCAGCGTACCACGGCCGTGATGCTGGCTGTGCTATTGCTGACGCTAGCCGCGTGCTCTCAGGAATATCCGAACTCGACGTTCCATACAAACACCGAGTTCAATGCCGCGATCGACCACCTGTGGAACCGACTGCTGTTTCTCGGTACCATCGTGTTCGTTCTCATCGAGGGGCTGCTCATCTATGCCGTGTTCCGGTACCGGCGTCGGGAGAACAGTCCGGTCCCCAAGCAGGTACATGGTAGCGCCACTCTGGAGATTCTCTGGACGGCGATTCCTGCCCTGATTCTCGTCTTCATCGCCGTGCCTACGGTACGGGCGATCTTCCAGACGCAGGCGAAGGCGGTCGCTGGTTCGCTTCAGGTCGAGGTGATCGGCCATCAGTGGTGGTGGGAATTCCGCTATCCTGAGTTGGGGATCACGACGGCCAACGAGCTCTACCTGCCGGTTGGCCGTACGGTGAACTTCGAGCTGAAGACGCACGACGTCATCCACAGCTTCTGGATTCCGCACCTGGGCGGTAAGCGAGACCTGATCTCGAACCGCACGAACTACCTCTGGTTCACGCCCGACACGAGCATGGCGACGAAGGTCCAGAACGGATTCTGCGCCGAGTTCTGTGGTGAGTCGCACGCGAATATGAAGTTCCGCGTCTTCACGGTGACGCCCGAGCAGTTCGAGTCGTGGGCAGCACATCAGGCGACGGTAGCCGTGTATGGCGCGACGATGCCGGCCGCTCCCGCGCCTGGCGCGGTCGCTCCGGCTGACTCGGCCGCCCCGGCGACGGTTGCCACCGATGCACCTGTAGTGGCTCCAGACGCAGGCGCGACGCCCGTGATGCTGGCCAGTAACGGCGGCTTTACCTTCGCCGACGAGGACCTCCCGGATTATGCCCGCCCAATGACCCCGATCCCCCGGTCAATCAGGCGTCTGCCCCAGGGGATGGTTGGCGATCCGGAACGTGGCCAGACGGTCTATCAGTCGACCGCCTGCATAGGTTGCCACGCGATCTCCGGCACGCCGTTCAACATGGCGAACATAGGGCCCAACCTCACGCACATTGGTAGCAGGACCACGATCGGAGCTGGCCTGTACCCGAACGACGAGGAGCACATGGCGATGTGGATCAAGAACTCCCGGGCGATGAAGCCTGGCGTCCTCATGCCGACCCTCGGCAACAATGAGTTCGACCCGGTCACTAAGTTGAAGATATCCAGCGGTCTTTCTGACCAGCAGGTGGCCGACATCGTGGCCTATCTGATGGCTCTGAAGTAGCCGCCGCCACACACGCGAAGGAACGGAGACTCACCATGGCAACCACTGCTGCCGCTCCCGCCTACGCGCCGCCCCTGGCGGCGCCGAACACCGGGTGGTGGAGCTGGGTAACGACCGTCGATCACAAGCGGATCGCCGTGATGTACCTGTACACGTCGCTCTTCTTCTTCATGTTCGGAGGAATGGAGGCGGTGATCATCCGCACCCAGTTGATCGCCCCCAACGGGACGATCCTGAACGCGGAGATCTATAACCAACTCATGACGATGCACGGCACGACGATGATCTTCCTCGCCGTCATGCCGCTGTCCGCCGTGTTCTTCAACTTCTTAATACCGCTACAGATAGGTGCCCGTGACGTGGCCTTCCCACGGCTGAACGCGTTCAGCTACTGGGTCTACCTGTTCGGTGGTATCGTGATCACGATGCCGATCTTCTTCGCCCTGGCTCCCAACGGCGGATGGTTCGGCTATGCCCCGCTGACGACGACCCAGTTCTCGCCGGGCGTGAACATCGACTACTGGGTGATCGGCCTCCAGATCCTCGGCATCAGCTCGCTCGCCGCTGGATTCAACTTCATCACGACGATCATCAACATGCGCGCGCCAGGTATGAACCTGATGCGCATGCCGATCTTCACGTGGATGGCGCTGGTCACCCAGTTCCTGATCATCCTGGCCTTCCCGGCGATCACCGTCGCGCTGATCTTCCTGCAGTTCGACAGGTTCTTCGGCACGCAGTTCTACACGATCGCCGCTGGCGCCGATCCACTACTCTGGCAGCACCTGTTCTGGATCTTCGGCCACCCGGAGGTCTACATCCTGGTCCTGCCGGCCTTCGGACTGACGTCCGAGATCATCCCGACCTTCTCGCGGAAGCCGCTCTTCGGCTACCCCGTCATGGTCTACTCGGGAATCCTCATCGGTTTCCTCGGGTTCGGGGTGTGGGCTCACCACATGTTCGCCGTCGGCATGGGTCCCATCGCTGACACCATGTTCGCGATGATGACGCTGCTCATCGCCATCCCGACAGGGGTGAAGATCTTCAACTGGATCTCCACCATGTGGGGAGGAGCGCTGCGCTTCACGACGGCGATGCTGTTTGCCATCGGTCTCGTGTCGCTCTTTACCATTGGCGGCATCTCCGGCGTCATGCACGCCTCGCCGCCGGCCGACCTGCAGCAGACCGACACTTACTTCGTCGTCGCGCACTTCCATTACGTGCTCTTCGGCGGCTCCATCATGGCCATCTTCGGCGGTATCTACCTGTACTTCCCGAAGATGTTCGGCCGGATGATGAATGAGAAGCTCGGCAAGTGGCATTTCTGGCTGTACTTCATCGGCATGAATCTGACGTTCTTCCCGATGCACTTCTCGGGAATGCTCGGCATGCCGCGACGCATCTATCGCTATGACGCCGGGCAGGGCTGGGAGCTGTTCAACCTGATGTCCACCATTGGCTCCTACATGCTGGTCGTGGCGACGGCGATCTTCGCCTACAACTTCTTCAAGAGCAGGCGGTCGGGCCCCATCGCTTCCAGCGATCCGTGGGGCGCGGGCACGCTTGAGTGGTCCATTCCGTCGCCCGCTCCGGAGTACAACTTCGCCGAGATCCCGACGGTGCGCTCGCGCTATCCGGTGTGGGACATGAAGAGCTCGGAGCACGGAGCACATGACATCCCGCATGGCGAGCTCGGTGAGATCCACATGAGCGACCACAGCATGGACACGGCATCCACGGGCGTAGAGCCGGAGCCCAAGACCGCGAAGCAGCTGGGCATCATTCTGCCCAACAACACCATCCTGCCAGCGATCGCCGCCATCAGTATCGCCCTCAGTTTCCTCGGGCTCGTCCTCATGAGGAATGAGAACAAGATGGTCGGAATAGTCTGGTCGGTGGTCTCCGCCATAATGATCTTCGTGAGCTTCTACCTCTGGATGACGACGCCGCTCGAGGATGAGCACTAGCAGCGGTAAGGGAGCGCGGGGCGGCACCATTGCCGCGCGCTCCCGGTCCTGCTCCGCTTCCGCAACCTGCAACCTGTAATCCGTAAACCGTGGCCACCACCGCGCACCCCGGTAACGTGGACCCCAACAAGGGGCACCACTACACCACCACCGGTCTCGATAACCGCAAGATCGGTCTCTGGGCGTTTCTGGGCTCGGAGTGCATGCTCTTCGGGTCTCTCATCGCGACATACCTGTCGTACAAGGGGAAGAGCGTCGCCGGGCCGCGCCCGCACGAATGGGTGTGCGCGGCGACCAACGTCGTCTCCAACAGCCCGATCGCGAACTGCGCCGGACAGGTGTTCTCGCCCATCCTGGACATCCCGGTCACGTCGGCATCCACCTTCGTGTTGCTGATGTCATCGCTGGCGATGGTGCTCTCGCACAACGCCGTCGTCCACAAGCGCGATCCGAAGAACACCTTCTGGGAGAAGGTCCGCGGAAGCTCCAAGCTCTGGCTTGCCATGACGGCGCTCCTCGGCATGGCCTTCCTGGCCTTCCAGACCTACGAGTTCACTTCGTTCTATCATGAAGGGCTGAAGCTGAGCACCAACCTCTTTGGCTCGTCGTTCTTCACGCTCACCGGTTTCCACGGCGGCCACGTAACATTCGGCGTGCTCTGGCTCTGGTCGCTCTTTGCTATCGACGTCAAGCGGGGCCTCGGCCCGGAAGACGCGACGAACGTGGACTTGCTGGCACTCTACTGGCACTTTGTGGACGTCGTCTGGATCGCGATCTTCACGCTCGTCTACCTCATCAAGTAAACGAGAGGATTCATGGGACACCCTTCCGGCCACAGCGTGGCAACCGAACTGCCCGGCGCACATGTCGAGGCAGAGCACCACCCCACCTGGCAGACCTACGTCTGGGTAGGCGTACTCCTCACGGTCATCACGGCTGTCGAGGTCTCCGCCTACTATATCCCCGCCTGGGAGACATCGCGCATCTATGTGCCGTCGATGCTCTTCCTGTCGTCGATCAAGTTCGCCGTGGTGGTAATGGTCTACATGCACCTCAAGTACGACCACAAGATCTTCCGGGCGCTCTTCACCGGCCCGTTCGTGGTCTCCATCATCACGATCATCGCCCTGCTATTCCTCTTCGGACAGCTCTCCATCGAGGTTGGCGGAATAGGCTGATCGCGACGCCTGGACGTTATTGTCCGTGTCGATCAGGTACGATGCGAAGCGGGGCCCGGAGTCAGTGTCACTGACTCCGGGCCCCGCTTCGTTACTTGACGCCTGAGCTTCGAGGAGACCCCTCTTTACTGAACGCCTGCGCTCTTCGACTATCGGCCTCCGACTATCTGGACTCCTGACCACCGAGGGCGAAGTCGAGACGACGGCCCAGGTTTGGGTGGGCCCGCCACAGGTAGGTGCCCATCAGCACTGTCGCGATGATGTTGGCGGCGAAAACCTGATACCAGGCGAGCACGCCGAGTGGCGACTCGGCGACGATCGCGGTCAGTAGATAGAAGCCGAACTGGAAGACGACGAACAGCATCAACGCCCCGGCTAGAAGCGTGGTGCGCTTCATCGAAGCATGGATGATGGCGGTCGCGACAATTCCGGCGAACACGAAGACGGCGTAGTGCAGAATGGTGTAAAAAGTCACCACGATCATCCGAGAGTCGCCGCGATCCGGTCCGAGAATGCTGAGAAAAGTCCGGCCCATTATCTCCGGAGTGTATAACGGATGGGCAGCTATCAGGTCCAGGAAGAAGAACCAGATTGCCACCGACGTGGCTCCGATGATGCCGGCTATGAAGCCCTCGCGAAAGACGTTGTGTTGTTTCATCCGGCAGACCTCCTGCAGCTCGGGTAGGGATGGGAGCGCCTTCTCTCCCGCACGGGCCCTCGACAGAATCGGGGCCACCGTGACAGAATCAATGCAAGGGCGGTTCGGCGAGAGCTCTCGCCAACGCCCCTACCGGTCCTTGCACGTCTGGGGCCGAGATCGTCCAACTGCTGTCAGCCAGGCCTCTTCCGACTTGGCTCGATGGCTCTCTCCGGCTCCCTGTCTTGCCAACCAGCGCCTCTCCACCAGCTCAGACGGTCTCGGTCTCCGAGGTCGGCGCCCCCGCTCCTGACTCCGCGACCGCTACGGCTCCCCTGGGAATCGCCGCCAGCCACAGCGTTGGCGACGGTCCACCGCCAGCTGCGGCCACCCCTCGTCGAGAGCGGCTGGTGTCGCTGGACGTGTTCCGCGGACTCACCATCGCCGGGATGCTTCTCGTTAACAATCCCGGGAGCTGGGGCGCCATCTACCCACCTCTGGAGCACGCCACCTGGCACGGGTGGACACCCACCGACCTGATCTTTCCGTTCTTCCTCTTCATTGTCGGTATCACCACCCATCTGTCCATGTCGGCCCGGCGCGCGCGGGGTGACGACGAACGGGCGCTCGTAAATCAGGTGCTACGACGCGGAGCGCTCATATTCCTCTTCGGGCTCTTCCTCGCCTGGTTCCCGGGCTTCACCTGGGGCACCGTCGACGGCGTCACCGACCCGAGCTTTTGGCAGCGGGTCGTGGACCGCCTGCCGAACGTCAGGATCATGGGAGTACTCCAGCGGATCGCTCTCGCGTACGTCCTGGGCGCCCTGCTGACGCTGCGAACTTCGCTCCGTACCCAGGCGCTCATGCTGGCCACGATCCTCCTCGGCTACTGGGCCGTGCTCATGCTGATCCCGGTGCCGGATACCGGTGCCACCGGTTTCGCCGCCATCGCCGACAGGTCCCACACCATTGCCGCGTGGACCGACCGACTGCTGCTGGACTGGGGGCGGTTCGGGAACCATCTCTGGATCCAGGGCATCACATGGGATCCAGAAGGACCCCTGTCGACGATCCCGGCGGTTGGATCCGTCATACTGGGCGTCATCGCCGGACGCTGGATCGGCCAGTCGCGTCCGCTCGCTGAGCGACTGAACGGCCTCTTCGCCGTCGGGGCCATCGGGATCGTGGTGGGGCTGATCTGGAACTGGGGGTTCCCGATCAACAAGAACCTCTGGACCAGCTCGTACGTGATCTTCACCGCCGGAATGGCCGCCGTGGCGCTGGCCACCTGTCTCTGGTTGATAGAGGTCCGTCGGATCACGTGGTGGACGCGACCGTGGGTAGTGTTCGGAGTGAACCCGATCCTGGCGTTCGTGGGGAGCGGCCTCATGGCACGTCTCATCTACTCGGTGATCCGAGTACCATTCCAGGGTGGCACGACGTCGCTCCAGGGTGCTATCTACGAGACCGCATTTGCATCGTGGCTCTCGCCCCGGAACGCCTCGCTGGCCTTCGCCCTCACCTTCGTGCTCATCTGGTACGGCGTGCTCGAGGTGCTCTATCAGAAACGCATCTTCCTCAAGGTCTGATTGTTGATACCTCCGCCGCCCTCGTGCGTCGCACGATGATGGAACGCGCTCCGAACACACCGGTCCCCGGCTCGTCGAGGCCGACTGCAGCAGGAAGAGCTGTCAGTCACCGTGGCGTCATGCTCCGGACCGCGCTTCTGCTTCTGCTGTCTACCGCTGTCGTCACGCCACTACTCCCTTTAGGGGCGCAGGCGTCATCCGGTACGGCGCGCAAGGCGCCGGTGAAGAAGGCAGCGGTGAAGAAGGCACCAGCGCGGAAGCCCGCAGCGCGCAAGGCCGCCGCTCCAAAGGATCCGGTTCTTCTCGCCACCACGCCGCGTAGCGCAGCCGCGCTATCGTCCGACCTTGGGGCGACCATTGGCGCCTCGACACGCAGTGGTGAGTGGGGCGCGATGGTCATCTCGCTGACCCGCGGCGACACCCTTTACGCGCTCAACGCCGGGCGATCCATGCAGCCGGCGTCGACCATGAAGCTGATGACGACCGCGCTCGTGCTGGACCGCTTCGGTGCGGATCACCGATTCGAGACTACCGTGTTACGGGATGGCCCGCTCACTCCCGATGGCACGGTGCACGGTAACCTCATCCTGCGCGGTACTGGCGACCCTGCATTCTCCGGGCGCTACCTGCCCGGAGGTCCGGCGGCGGCGGTGGATATCCTGGCCAGTCTCGTTGCCGGTGCCGGAGTGCGGGCGGTGAGCGGCGACGTGATCGGCGACGCGTCGGCCTTCGAGTCGCGGCTCGTGCCGGCAGGCTGGAAGGAGAGCTACCTGCATCTGGCTTACGCCGCGCCTGTGTCAGCCCTGTCCATCAACGACAATCTGGTCTGGGTCACCTTCCAGCCTGGCTCCGTTGGCGGTGCCGCACACGTCACCTTCGAACCGTCGTCGAGCGGTGTGCCGCTGGTAAACTCGGTGACGACGCGCAGCGGATCGGGGAGTTCGGTGTCGGTAGTAAAGAGGAACGACGGCGGGATGGAGGCACGAGGCTGGATGGGTTCGAAAGCGCCGTCCAGGCGGCTCCAGATGGTGATCAGCAATCCGGCTCCGTTCACCACTGGCGCCTTCCGCGACGCCCTGCTGCGTCGAGGTGTCATGGTCGCGGGCAGCGCCACTCTCGGTGCCACCCCGCCCGACGCCCGGCCCGTCGCCGCGCTTCCATCGGCGCCGGTATCCCAACTGGTTTCGGCGATGAACCGCGAGAGCATCAACCACTTCGCCGAACTCCTCTTTCGGAATGCCGCCCGCGGGTCGGATCTCGCCACCATTGGCTCTGCCACGAACGGTGACGAGGCGTTGCGCGGGTTCCTCTCGACTCAGATCGGAGCGCCGTCCAACGCCGTCGTGGCTGCCGATGGCAGCGGGCTCTCGTTGATGGATCGTCTCACCCCGCGGGTGATGACGCGAATGCTAGCCTATGCGCACGGCGCGCCCTGGGGAAGTGTCTTCCACGCTTCACTCCCAGTGGCGGGCGAGAGCGAACTGCTAAGGACGCGCATGCGGCGCTCACCGGCCGAGGGCAACCTGCACGCCAAGACCGGGACCACCGACGACGTCATAGCGCTCGCTGGCTACACCACCGCCGAGAATGGCGAGGTCCTCGCGTTCACCTTCATCTACAACGGCCGGGACAGGTGGAACGCGCGCGCGGCGATAGATCGGATGGGTGAGACGCTATCCGGATTCGCCCGCGAAGCTGCGCTGGCTGTCACACCATAGTCTGTCCCCGACGGGCACGAAGACGACTGCCGGACAGCTGGCGCGCATGTGCGTGCTCAGCACCTCAACATGTCATTCCGTCGCGCCAGGGGGCATGCATGACGACCGCCGTCAGCGCTTGCCGACCATCGCCTGCGGGTTCAGGATGTCGTCCAACTGCTCGCGCGTGAGCAGGCCACGCTCGAGCACCAGTTCGAAGACCCCACGGCCAGACTGGAGCGCCGTACGGGCGATCTCGGTGGCCGGCTCGTAACCGATCACCGGGACCAGTGCGGTGACGATGCCGATCGAGTTCTCCACGAACCAGCGCATGCGGTCCGGGTTGGCCGTGATTCCTTCCACGCACCGCTCGCGCAGGATGACGCATGCTCGCTTGAGCGAACGGAGACCCTGGAGCAGACGGAAGGCGATCACCGGCTCGAATACGTTCAACTGCAACTGCCCCGCCTCGGCCGCCATGGTCACCGTCACGTCGCCGCCGATGATGTCGAAACAGACCTGGCTGACGACCTCCGGAATCACCGGGTTCACCTTGCCGGGCATGATCGACGAACCAGGCTGCATCGCCGGCAGGTTTATCTCTCCAAAGCCAGCCCGCGGACCGGAGCTGAGAAGGCGAAGGTCGTTGCAGATCTTGCTCAGCTTCACGGCGCAGCGCTTGAGGACGCCGGAGAGCTGGACGAATGAGCCAGTGTCGGAGGTGGCCTCGACGAGGTCGAACGCCGTGATCATCTCGAGCCCCGTGATCTCCGAGAGGCGCCGGCGTACAGCCTCGGAGTAGCCGGCCGGTGCATTGATGCCCGTGCCAATCGCTGTTGCGCCCATATTGATCTCGCGGATCAGTGCCTGAGCCTCACCCAGTCGCTCCACATCCTCGGCTACCGTGTGGCCGAAAGCCATGAACTCCTGGCCCAGCGTCATTGGCACCGCGTCCTGGAGCTGCGTGCGGCCCATCTTGAGGTGGGGCGCGAACTCCTCGCCCTTGGCCTCGAAGGCGACGACGAGGGCGCGCATGGCCTCCCGCAAGTTGTTGATGGCGTGATGCAGTGCCACCTTGAGCGCCGTCGGGTAGACGTCGTTCGTGCTCTGGCTGAGGTTCACGTGGTTGTTGGGATGTACCACGTCGTACTCGCCGCGCTGGTGGTCCAGTAACTCGAGCGCGCGGTTGGCTATGACCTCGTTGGCGTTCATGTTCGTCGACGTGCCAGCGCCGCCCTGGATCATATCCACCACGAAGTGCTCGTGATGCCGGCCGGCGCGCACCTCGCGCGATGCCCTCATGATGACGTCGGCGATTTCAGGCTTGAGAAGTCCCAACTCCTCGTTCGCCCCCGCGGCAGCTTCCTTCACCGCGGCCAGCGCTTCGACAAGTAGCGGGAACTCGCGCAGCGGGACTCCGGTTAGCGGGAAGTTCTCCAGCGCGCGCAACGTCTGGACGCCGTAGAGCGCCTCCTCAGGCACCTCGCGCTCTCCCAGCAGGTCGTGCTCCACCCGCGTCAGTCCACTACCAAAGCCCAGCACCCGACCGCGTCCAACCATCGTCGCATCGGCGGCTCGGAGACGCCGCGCGATGGCCCGTGCGGCACGGGCGACGAGCGAGGCGTAGAGCGCCGGATCCTCAGCGAGCAGCCGCTCCAACTCAGCGATCGGGAAGCGAACCAGTGTCGAACGCTTGAGCGTGCGTCCGGTGCTTCCGTGCAGGCCATCGTCGAGCAACACACCCTCGCCCACCGCGTCGCCAGCGCCGAATGTCGCCATGCGCATCGTGCGACCGTCCCGACCGTGTTCGATAGCCACCGAACCACTTGTCAGGATCAGCAGATAGCGCCGCGGATCACCCTCGGCGAAGATGACGGCATCGCCGTCGAACGAGATCAGTTCCCCGACGGTAGCCAGGCGCTCTAACTGCGCTGGCGACAGGCCAGCGAGGAAGCTCAGCTCGGCCAGCTGGTCGGCGGTGGGTTGTGTAGGCATCCCTATAATCTAGCCATTCATATCTGGGAGTGCCCGCCGGCCCATGCCACCGCCGAGGTCGCTCTTACCGGCGTGTGTCTACGGCGCGGAAGCCGAACATTCGGCACCTGAAGTAGCCATCCTATCAGCGATGTAATACCGTGACGGTGCTCCGCTGCGGATTACTACGGGAGATAGCGATCGGCGAATCCTGCCGGGTGAAGCGATTGCCAGCCTGCTGGCGACTGCCGTTCCCGCGCCGACCTACATCCGGAAGGTCCCGACAAGTGAGTCCAGCCGGTGCGAGGCGCTCGTCAGCTCGATGGCCGCGGCTGCCACTTCCTGGGTGGTCGCGCTCTGACGCTCGCTGGATGCTGCCACTTCCTGCACTGCCGAGGCGAACGTCTGGGTGCCGCGGGCGAGAGCGTCCAGTCGCTCGGTGACGTCGTGCACGTGGCGGCTGGTGTGGGCGGCCGACTCCTCCACCGATCGCGTCCACTCATCGGCTGCCGCAACGGCCTCCTCCACCGCCTTGTAGGCGGCCTCGCCAGCGCTTGTCGCGGCGAGCACCGTGTCTACCGTGGCGACGCTGCGCTCGGCCAGCGTACGGGAAGCCTCCACTCGCTCCAGGATCGCTGCCACCGCTCGCTCCGAACGGTTGGCCGCCTCCGTGGAGTCGGCGGCCAGACGGCGCACCTCGCTGGCGACAACCGCGAAGCCGTCTCCCTCGTGCCCCGCTCGGGCCGCCTCCATGGCCGCGTTCAGGGCGAGCAACTTGCTCTGCCTGGCCATCTTCCGAACCAGCGCAACGAAGCTCCTGATCTCCTCCGAGGCATCGGCGAGCGCGCTCACGGAGATCGCGCTCTCATGGATCTCCGTGCCGAGCTGGGCGAGCGCCCGTCCGCTGGAGTCGAGCTGTCCGCGAGCGGAACTGGCCAGAACACGCAGTTGATCGTTGCGGGCTACTCCTTCCTGTGCCCCCATGGCCACGTCGGCGGCGATGTCGGTGAGCCGGACAGCGTCCGCCGTGATCGCGTCGATTGTCTCCGCCATCACGACCGATTGGCGACTGAGGGCCAGCGAAGTGTGCGCCGCTTCCTGCGCCCTGTCGGCCATGTCATCGGTGGCGCGGGTGATGCGCACCGCCAGCTCCGCCGACTCGCGCGACGCCATCTGCAGTCCCGTCGCCAGCCGGCGCAACGCGACGAGCATTCGACCCACCGCCCGCCAGACGCGATTGAGCTGGCCGGCACCATGGATATCGCTCACCTTAACCGTGAGGTCGCCGGCGGCCACCGCCTCTGCCACCTCGGCCAGTTCGGCCGCCGGACGGTTGAGGGTGGGTGCGACGACGAGCAGGATGAAGCCGGCGGTGAGTATCACGCCCACCGCCAGCGCAAGGCAGATGATGAGTATGGCGGCCCGTTGGCCAATGAGCTGGGGTAGTTCCGCCCGTCCGATCCAGAGCACCGCGAGAAGCGCGACGACCCCTCCCACCGCGCTTACCCCGGCAAGCTGTTGCAGCGGTCCGGCGGCGAGCATGTCTCGCCGGACCGAACCACGGCTCCGATCCTTTTCACGCTGGCGCCCCCCGGCCGTCATAACGGGCGGCGCGATTTCCGGCATGGGCGCAACCGGAGGCGGCAGTTCCAGCGCCGTCAGGAAGAGAGGCGTGACGGAAGGGCCCCGTCGTGCCTGGCGTGACCCACGGTCGGCGGGCGAACCGTTGGTATCGCGGTCGTTGCGGGGACTGGGCGAGCGTCTGGCGAGTGAGCTGGACACGATTGGCGAGGGCAGCGAGACAATTCATGCGCAGGGCGCCGGCGAACCCTCCTTGGAGGCGTCGCCGACAGCGGCTAACTTCAGTAGATACAGCGTGATTCCTTCACCCTGCGGGCGCGTTCCAGCGCGCCCGCCGTCGTTCCCGACAATGACTGATTCCAGTTCCTTTAGCACCGACGCCGGCGAGCTGCCCGCGTACGATCCGACCACCGTCGAGCTGAAGTGGCGGGACCGTTGGCGCGAGCAGGGTACCAACGATACCGACCTGGCTCACGGCGAGCGTCCGTTCTACGCGCTCATGATGTTTCCGTACCCGTCAGCAGAGGGGCTACACGTCGGAAACCTCTTTGCGTTCACAGGTAATGACATCTATGGACGATTCCAGCGGCTCTAGGGGCACACAGTCTTTCAGCCGCTGGGCTACGACGCCTTCGGAATCCACTCGGAGAACTACGCGCTGAAGGTCGGCGAGCACCCCATGCGCCTCATCCCGCGCAACATCGCCAACTTCCGGCGACAGCTCGAGCGGGCCGGGCTCATGGTGGACTGGAAACAGGCGGTCGACACCACCGACCCGGGCTATTACAGGTGGACCCAGTGGGTATTCCTGCAGCTGTACAAGCAGGGGCTGGCCTACAAGAAGACAGCCGCGGTTAACTGGTGCCCGAGCTGCAAGACGGTGCTCGCCAACGAGCAGGTGGCAGGCGGGGTCTGCGAGCGCTGCGGCACGGCAGTCGAGCAGCGCGAACTGGAGCAGTGGTTCTTCCAGATCAGCCGCTATGCCTCGCGGCTGCTCCACAACCTGGACGGTCTGGACTGGTCGGAGACCACGAAGACGGCGCAGCGGAACTGGATCGGCCGCTCCGAGGGAGCTCGTCTCACCTTCCAGGCACCCACCGCGAGCGGCGACGGCGTGGTGGCGATCGACGTCTTCACCACCCGTCCGGACACCGTCTTCGGAGCCACCTACCTCGTGCTCGCGCCCGAGCACCCGATGGTTGCTGCGCTCACCGCTGCCGCACAGCGTGAGGTAGTCGAGGACTATCGCGATCGGACGCGGAAGCAGGACCTGGTGGCGCGCCGGGTGGTCGAGAAGGAAAAGACCGGGGTGGCCACCGGCTCGTACGCGGTGAACCCGGCGACCGGGCAGCAGATCCCCATCTGGGTGGCTGACTACGTGCTCATGGAGTACGGCACCGGAGCGATCATGGCCGTTCCCGGACATGACGAGCGCGACTTCGAATTCGCCTCCAAGTTTCGGCTCCCCATCGTGCGCGTGGTGGCTGGCGACGACCAGGATGCCGACACGCCGCTGGAAGAGGCTTACAGCGGTGGCGGACGACTGGTCAACTCCGGCGACTTCGATGGTCTCACGGTGGACGACGCGAAGCAGCAGGTGGTGCACTGGCTGGCCGTGCACAGGCACGGCGAGTCGGTGACGAACTACCGCCTGCATGACTGGTGTATTTCGCGCCAGCGCTACTGGGGTCCACCGATCCCGATCGTCTACTGTGAGAACTGTGGTACGGTACCGGTGCCCGAGGACCAACTGCCGGTCCTGCTCCCGGACGTGGAAGATTTCCGCCCCGACGACAGCGGTGTGTCGCCGCTGGCGCGTCACGAGGACTGGTACTACACCGACTGTCCTGAGTGCGGCGGCCGGGCCCGTCGGGAGACGGATGTCTCGGACACTTTCCTCGACAGTGCCTGGTACTTCCTGCGCTATCCCAGCGCTAATCGTGACGACGTAGCGTTTGACGCCGATCTGACTCGCAAGTGGCTTCCGGTGAACAGCTACATTGGCGGTAACGAGCATGCCGTGCTGCACCTGCTCTATTCACGCTTCGTGACCATGGCGTTGCACGATGGGGGTCACCTCACCTTTGATGAGCCGTTCACCCGCTTTCGGGCTCATGGCCTGATCATCCGTGACGGCGCCAAGATGTCGAAGAGCAAGGGCAACGTCGTCAATCCGGACGAATACATTGACGAGTGGGGCGCGGATAGTTTCCGCACCTATCTCATGTTCCTCGGCCCTTACGAGCAGGGTGGTGACTTCCGCGACAGCGGCATCAGCGGCGTCCGTCGCTATCTGGATCGTCTCTGGAACTCGGTCCACGAGGCGTCTGACGGCGAGGCCGATTTGGCGGTGCTACGCAAGCTTCATCAGACGATCGCCAAGGTCACGGAGGACGTCGCCCGTCTCAGCTACAACACGGCGATCGCGTCAATGATGGAGTACATGAACGTTCTCCGTGCGTCCCAGCGCACGGTGCAGCGTTCCGAGGTTTTGCCGCTCGTGCAGCTCACGGCTCCCTTCGCGCCACACCTGGCCGAAGAACTATGGGAAGTCATGGGTCACGACCAGAGCATCTTCGACGCCGGCTGGCCGGTCTTCGATCCCGCTCTGGCGGCCGAGGACAGCTTCCGGCTCGCGGTGCAGGTGAACGGCAAACTGCGAGGGACAATCGAGGTCCCGAAGTCCATCGAGCGCGATGCGGCACTGGCTCTTGCCCTCGCCGAGCCCGGGGTGGCGAAGTTCGTCACCGGCGAGCTGAAGAAAGTGGTCTTCGTGCCAGGGAGGTTGCTCAGTCTCGTCGTCTGAGCGTCGGCGCCACTGCTCCGACCAGTAGACGGAGTGACGCCCGGCTCACCGGTCAACCTGTGCGCCTAACGATTCGCCGGCGCCGTGGCCGCTCACTCCTCGCCGCTGTCGCTCCCGGGTCGATCGCCCTCGGTATCGCTGCTGCTCGGGCCCTTCTCCGCGGCCCCCTTCAACCGCGCCCTTCGCATCCGGGCCGCCCGCTTCCGCACGCCGCGCCTCACGTCCACACCGGCGCTGGCGGCCACGGCGGCCACGGCGTCCACGCCGTCGGCAATCTTCCACGGCTCTTCGGGCCGCATCTCCTCGTCCAGGCGACGGGCGTGGGCGTAGAGCAGATCGCTGCGGCTGACAATGCCGATCACCGTGCGCGGGTCGGCGCGCGTCACCACCGGCAACCGACCCACCCGTTCCCGTACCATATGGTCGCCGGCGTCGCGTAGCGTCTGGTCGGCGTAGACGACGGCAGCGGGACGGCGGATGGCGTCCGCCACGGTCGTGCCTCCGCTGGCGCTGGCGTCCATCAGGTTTCGCCGCGTCACGACGCCCACCAGACGGCCGCTGTCGTCCAGAACCGGGAAGCCCTGGTGCTGGCCGGGTGAGATCGTGACGGCTATCCAGGCGTGTACTTCGACGAGCGGCTGTGAGGCCTTCAGCGTCACCACATCACGCGTGGCGACCTCGCCCACTCGCACCCGTGACAGGTAATCCACGTTGTACTCGCTCGCCACCACCGTGCCCCGCTGGGCGAGGCGTACGGTCATGATTGAGTTTCGAGACATCATCGTCGCCACCAGGTAGGCCGTTGAACAACCGGCCAGGAGCGGGAGCAGGCCATTGGGCTGGCGCGTCGTCTCGAAGGCGAAGACAACCGAGGTGAGGAGTGCATGCGAGGTGCCGGCGAAAATGGCCGCCATTCCCACCAGCGCTGCCACGTGAACGTCCATCCCGAGCGACGGAAGTCTCGACACCGCGAAGGTGCCGGCGGCCGAACCGATCCCGCTCCCGAAGGTGAAGAGGGGTGCCAGCGTTCCGCCCGATGTGCCGCTCCCCAGGTAGACGACCCACGAGATGAACTTCAGCACAACCAGCATGAACAGCGCTCTGCCCACCAACGTGCCGTCCAGGATGGCGTCGATGTTGTAGTAGCCGACGCCCAGGGTGCGAGGGTCTATGTAGCCCACGACGCCCACCACGAGCGCGCCAAGTGCGGGCCACCACATCCAGTGTACGGGCAGCCGCTCAAACCCTTCCTCGATCGCGTACACGGAGCGTGTCACGCCCACCGCTATGACCCCCACCAGCGCCCCGAGCACCATGTATCCCACCAGCGCGACGAGCGTCGTAGCCGGTATGTCGGGCAGAGTGAAGGCGGGTGCATTGCCAACCATGGCAATCCTTACCGCGCTTGCCACGGCCGCCGCCAGGGCCACCGGGACAAGGGAACGGGCGCGGTACTCGAAGAGCAACAGCTCGACCGCCAGTAGTACCGACGAGACGGGCGCATTGAAGGTTGCCGCCATGCCCGCCGCGGCTCCGGCGGCGAGCAGGATCTTTCGCTCATCCGCGGTGACGTGCAGGGTCTGACCGAGTAGCGATCCGAGAGCACCACCAGTGGCGATGATCGGTCCCTCGGCGCCGAATGGTCCGCCGGTGCCAATGGCGATTGCCGCCGAGATGGGCTTGAGGATCATGACCACCGGCGAGATGCGGCTGCGTCCCAGCAGCACTCTCTCCATGACCTCGGGAATGCCATGACCACGGATGGCGCTCGAGCCGAAGCGCGCCATGAGCCCCACTATGATGCCACCCACGACCGGCACCAGTATGATGCCGACGCCCAGTAGCGCGGCGGTGGGCGGCACGAATTCGGTGGAGAAGCGACCGTAGAAGGAGATGTTGGTCACCAGCCCTATGAGGCCGGTGAGCAGATGGGCGAGAATCGCCGCTCCTACGCCGACTAGCATTGCACCGGCAGTGAGCCAGAGCGCGCGACGGTTGGGCGGGGTCTCCAGCGGCGGCACGACGACGGTAGCGTCGAGCGTGGGCTGCATGCTTGGAGCGATGGGTAGGGCCGACGCCGGTGTTGGAACGACCGGCGCCGGCTGACCTCGCGACGCTTCAGAATCGGAGCTGGATGGGTCCTGGTCAGTCATCGTTTGCCGCCACCCCTGACGACTCTGGGTGGTTTCCCTCTAAGAAGAAGGCGGCTCGAACTGCATTGGATCCCATATATCGAACGTAGCGAATTCTGGTAGGTCGAACAACGCGCACATCCTGCTTTTGCGCTGCCAGATCATTATTGCCGCGGCAGAATCCCCAGGCTCACCACGTCGAAGTAGCTGCGGTAGGCGCCCCGCTCGTACAACGCCGCCAGGCTGTCCAGCGGCTGCACGAGCTGCCCGCTTGCGCTACCGGCATCCGGACCGGCGGGGCCGCAGGCGCGACGGAAACAGCTTCTCACCAGCAGCGAGTGGGAGTCGCGCGGGAGCGACGACGCAGTGACAGCGAAACGATCGAAGCTGCCGTCTCCCATCAGGTAATACTCCACGTTGGAGACGTAGAATACTGACACGGTGAGCCCGCGCTGTTCAATGTCGCGCCCGATCGCCGCCAGGGCGTGAGAACCGGCCAGATTTCCCACCACCGGAATCACCCGCCCGGCACGTTCCAACTGCTGCACGAAGTCGAAGCCGTCTTCAGTCGCCATGTAGCTGGCCTGCCTCCCGGCGCGATCGCGGCCGGCCAGCAGTTCGCCGAAGTCGGGATAATCGTTGTTGGGAGCGCGCCCGTAGGAGGTGAAGCGGAGTGCCAGCCCGTCGCGCGCAAAAGCGTCCAGGAGCTGGTTCATAACCCCGCTGTCTTCAGGTGTGAGCGGGACACCAAAGTCGCTCACGACGCCAAGCAGTTGCTCGCGGGTGCTGGCCAGGTCCGGATCCACTGGG
>CAJDWZ010000050.1_pt1 | contig 32041 bp, 32 predicted proteins | sample 7391701 | NCBI WGS metagenome assembly CAJDWZ01 (sample SAMEA7055744, study PRJEB34461) | soil metagenome | biome: terrestrial ecosystem; feature: Peninsula; material: soil | place: Antarctica | collected 2016
GGGGACCTCATCATCGTTTCAGGTACCGCCAAGGACGTGGAGCACTTCAGCACGCTCCTGTGAGTTGGCTCTGGCTCCCCCATCTCTGGGAGCATGTCCAATCATGGGAGAGGCAGATGTGACCACTGGCACCAGGCGCGCCGAGATCGTCTCCGGTGTGCGGGAGTCGTTGGCGGCAGGGCTGGGCTTGTTTCCCCTGGGACTCGCCTTTGGCCTGTTGGTGGTCAACTCCGGTCTGTCATGGTGGCTCGCGCCGGCTCTATCGCAGGTCACGCCAACCTCCTGCCGTCAGAAGTGGAGCGGATCAAGGGGATCCTGGGTGCCGAGATGCCGGCGTTCGAAGCAGCCGACGAGCGCGTACACGTTGGCGCCGATCGGCTACACGATATTGCGAAGAGCGGCACGCCGGTGGAGATAGCGCGACAGCTCGGCGAGGTGCAGCGCGACTGCGTGGCCTGCCACAGTCAGTTCAGAGAGCGGTTGCGCACCGACCGCTAATAGCGCTCTTCGAGGCGGGTAAACGCTCTCCCAGGCGCGTAAACACTCTCCCAGCCGTCAGCGCTCGTATGGCAGACGCGGGAAGGAGCGCGGGGTCGAAGACACGAAGGCGGAATCGCGCACGAAGTAGCGGAGAGGCCAGCCGACGGCCCGTGTGATCCCTATTCGCGGCGTCACTTCAACCTCGGCGTCGGTCACTGGCAGACCGGCGCGGATCACCAGTGGCGAGCGTTGTAGAGAGATTCCGTTGTGCTCAGCGCCAATGGCCAACGCCGCGCATAGCTTGCCCGGCCCATTGGTCAGGTCGCGTTCGAGGCGGGCCGGCGGGCGACGCTCCCACATCAGTTCCACGCCATCCAGCGGCTCCACCGCGCGGACGAGCACGGCGCTGGGTGATCCGGTAGCGCGGGTGACCGCGTTCATGCACCAGTGCATGCCGTAGATGCGATAGACATAGGCAAGCCCGGGCGGGCCATATAGCGGCTCGGTGCGCCGGGTGAGGCCAGCGGCGGCATGACAGGCTGCGTCGTGCTCCCCCAGATAGGCCTCCGTCTCGACGATGCGACCACGGGCCACGCCGGCCTGGGTACGGCACTCGAGGACGGCCCCCAATAGTTCGCGGGCGACGATCTCGGTGTCTCGATCGTAGAATGAAACGGGGAGCACAGGCCCAAAACGCGAACGCCGCGCTGAGGGCGCGGCGTTCGACGTCATCGGGAGCCGCGCGAAACGATCGCGCTATTCATCACTCCTTGCCACCAGTTCCGCTGGAGCTGGTCTTGCGACCGCCGCGACGGGCGCTGGCCTTCTTGGCCGGGGCGTCCGTTGAGGCCGCCGACTGCGCGGCATCCTTGCGAGGCGTACCGGCCCGCTTGGTTGCGGTCTTGGGAGCTGCTGAGGCCGACTTGGCGGTTGCCTTCTTGGCAGCAGCCTTCGCCGGTGCCTTGGCGGTCGCCTTGGAGGCCCTTTGTCGTCGGTCGGCCCGTCTTCTTCGCTGCCGCCTTGGCAACTGCCTTGCCGGTGACAGGGGCCTTTGGCTCCACTGGTGCCTCGGAAGCAACCTCTGCAGGCTGGGCAGCGGCAGCCGTCTTGGTAACGGCCGGAGCGCTCTTGGTGGCACGCTTCGAAACACGCTTAGCGGTGCTCTTGCGGGCCGAGGGTGCGGCTTCGGCAGTAGCCGGAGCGGAGCTTTCCATGGCCGTTGCAACTTCCTTCACCGGCTCCGCATCGGGTACTGTCGAACGAGTGACGATGGGACTCTCAACCGTTCCCACGACGCCGATGTTGAGCAACTCCGGCGGAGGAGCAGCAAGCTTGCCGCGTGGTGCCGGCCCACGTCCGCCACCGCCACGATGGCCCATGCCGCGAGGTGCAGTCGGCGATTGGGTGGCGGGAGTTGCGGCGACGGCGGCCGCAGCGGCCCGGTTGAGCTGGTCGGTGATCGGCGTCGAACTGGCGGCCAGGGCCACCTCATAGTCATCACCGCGACGGCGGAGATCTATAATGTTGGCGTCGTGGGCGTCCTTGAGGATGCGCGGGAAGTTGCGCTCGCTCAGGCTCTCGCTATCCCGGCCGAGCATCCTGAAGGCCGCCGGTCGGACGTCGCGCGCGCTGACTGTTTCGTCGCCACTGACCAGCGAACCCACAGAACGCTTGACGAGATCGAAAGCCTCGCTGCGAGTGAGGCGCTCGCCCGTGCGGCCGATGACGACATCTTCCGGTGCGGACGGCTCTGCCGCGGGAGCAGCCTCGGGTGCGCTCGGGGCAGTCGCGGCGGGGCGCTCGGGGCGCCGGCCACGCGGCTCCGGACGTGCGGGCTGCTCGGAAGGAGCAGCCGGTGGGGCAGCTTCGGCGGTCGCCTCCGTCGCTCCTTCCTCGGCAGCAGCGGACGGCTCGGCGGGACGATCCTCGCGTGGACGACGTCCACGACGGCTGCGGCCACGACGGCGAGCGGAACGATCCTCGTCCTCCGCTTCCTTGTCCCGAGCAGCCGCTGGGCTGTCGGCTGCGGCATCAGCAGTAGCGGGAGCCGCTGCGGCAGCGCCCATTGGAACGACCTCGAACTGGCCGTTCTCCAGGCGGTTCACGCCCAGCAGGTTGCGCTGCGCGGCCTCCAGGCAGAACCGGGAGAACTTGGAATAACCGAGCTCCTTCTCGTCGAACGAAGGGTCGATGTCCTGCATGACCTGCTTCAGTCGATCGGAGCGCATCACGTCGCCGTTCTTCGCCATCCGATCGATGGAATCCACGACGAGCTCCCACGGGTCGTGCTTGACCAACTCCTCATCGCCCGACTTCACCAGTCCGGCAAGAGCGTTGTAGCTGTAGTACTCGTCGCAGTTCTGGACCAGAAGGTCGCTGGAGCTCTCGCGAATGCCGACGCCGATGACGTACTTGCCGTACTCCTTGAGCTTGATGACGAGGCTCGAGAAGTCGGAGTCGCCGGAGAGGAGGATGAAGATCCCGATCTCTGGCCGCGTGAAGACGAGCTCCAACGCGTCGATGGCGAGGCGGATGTCGGTCGCGTTCTTCTTCGACGAGCCGTACGCCGGAGCGAAGATGAGGTCGATCGACGACTCGGAGAGGGGAACGATGTACTGCGGGTAGCGGCGCCAATCTGCGTAGGCGCGCTGCACGGCGACCTTCCCCTGGATGATGTCGGAGGAGAGGAGGTTGCGCAGCTCCGTCTGAAGGTCGGAGCGGATCCCCATCGTGACGTTGTCGAAGTCGATGAGGAGGGCGGCGTTGGGGGCGTGCTGCAGAGGCACGCCGGCGACGTGAGACATGGCTCCGGGGCCGCGATGCAGGGGGGCGACAGCGGCGCGAGTGGGCGCCTGCCGCGAATAGCGTGCGTTCATGTACCTATCGTGACTGTGTGGTCGAGCGCGACAGTGCGCTCGAGTTCTCGCCGCCGCACCTTCCCGTTCCCGGTCAACGGGAACGCATCGAAGAAACGGACGAGATCAGGGATCTTGTAAGCAGCCATCGTGTCGCGGGCGAAGTCTTTGAGCTCCTTGCCCGTGATGACTGCTCCTTCCACCGGCACGATGCACGCGCAGATCAGCTCGCCCAAAACGTCGTGGGGAACACCGATCACGCAGACATCGTCGATCGCAGGGTGGGCACGCAACTGGTCCTCGACCTCGCGCGGGTAGATGTGGTATCCACCGCGCAGGATCGTCTCCTTGGTGCGGCCCACTATACGGATGTAACCGTCCTCGTCGATGATGCCGAGATCACCGGTGAGGAAGAAACCCTCGGCCGAGAACGACCTGGCGGTCTCGGCTGGCATGCGGGCGTAACCCGACATGACATTCGGCCCGCGGACGGCCAGTTCGCCTACCGCTTCGGGCCCATGGAGCGCTCCGGTCATGAAGTCGACCGCCTTGACGTCGACACCGGAGAGTGGGCGACCGACCGTCCCGAAGCGCTTCTCCTCGGGATCGCTGAACCTCGTGATGGCCACCGTCGGACCCGTTTCCGTGAGCCCATATGCTACCTGTACATCACACCAACGGCGCACCCGTTTCACGAACTCCTCGCTCACCGGACTGCCGGCGATGACGCCGCTGCGCAGTTGCGGGTAACGCGCCGGATCGAAGACTCGCTCCCGCATGAGTAGGTGGAACATCGTGGGTACACCGTGCAGGATGGTGACGCGTTGACGCTCTATGAGAGCGAGCGCGTCCGCCGCCTGGAACTCCTCCTGCAGGACAAGCGTGGCGCCGGCGGCGATCGTCCCGACCACCACGCTGACACCGAACAGATTGAAAAACGGCAGGGCGGCGAGAACACGGTCTTCTTCTGTAACCGCAATCGCCTCGCCGGTGAGCACCGCCGTCTCCACGACGGCCCGGTGCGACAACCGCACCCCCTTCGGCTTGCCCATCGTGCCGGAGGTGTAGAGCAACGCCAGATCATCGCCATCCTTGGCGACTGGCATTGCCGGCGGGGGACGACCGATGCCACTGGAGAGTAGATCCTCGAACTGGAAGATCCGGTCGTCGTACCAGAGTTCCTCATCCCCTACCGTCACCACATAGAGCAGGTCGGGCAGTTCAGGGAGCAGGTCCTCGAACAGTTGCAGGTAATCCACACCGTGAAAATGCTCCACCGTGAAGACAGTGGAAACCTCGGCGTGCCGCAACTGATATCTCAGCTCATGGTAATTGAGCCGAGGGTTCACCGGGACGACGACCGCGCCCAACCTGGCAGCGGCCAGCAGGGCGACGATCCACTCCGGACAGTTCGGCAGATTGATGGCAACACGGTCACCTGCGCCGACCCCCAATTCCACGAGCGCGGCGGCCATCGCCGTCGCCCGCGTCTCCATCTGTCCGTAGCTCACCGCACGTCCATCCGCCACCAGGAGCGTGCTGTCAGCATGCTCCGCGGCGCGCCGGCCGAACATGTCGGCCAGGGTCCAGGCGTTCCCCATCACTCTCCAGTAATCGTGGCAACATAGAAATGTATACTATCGGGAAGCGACGTGTGAAGGGTTAGTCGCTACCGAGCATTATCTTCTTCATCGAAACCCTCCCTATTTCCTGTACGTATGGAGCCCGTGTGAGGCAGTTCGGCTTTCGCGCTCGACTGCTCGTCATCCTCCTTCTCTTCGCCGCCCTGCCGGCGCTCGTGGTCACCGTGGCCTGGAGTGTCGCCGTGACGCGATTGCTGCCGATGGTGAGCAGCGACGCGATGTGGGAGCGAGTGGCGACGACGGGCGAAGCAGCAGTCCAGGCGGCACGATCGCTTCCGCTGACCCCAGCCCAGGCGGCGGCGATAGAGGCACATCAGCGCGAGCTGACACGCTCGCTGACCCTGGCAGCACGCTTCCGCTTTCTCGTTGCGCGGGTGCTGCCGATCCTGCTCGTGGGGGCCCTCGTCGGCCTCGGAGTGATCGTCCTCGTGGCATCACGTGTGGCCGGACACCTCAGTCGACAACTCAGCCGGCCACTCCACGAACTGGTGGGATGGACGGAACGGATCGCCCGATCGGAACCATTGCCCGACGATCCGCCGCGTCGCGGCGCGCCGGAGTTCGCCCTTCTGCGGCGGCGGATGCGAACGATGTCCCGCGAGCTCGAGAAGGGACGATCCCGTGCCCTGGAGACCGAGCGGCTACGCTCATTTCGAGAGACGGCGCGACAGGTCGCTCACGAACTAAAGAACCCTCTGACGCCGATCCGGTTCGCCATCGCCCGGCTGGAGCGTGAAGCGCCGCCGTCGCTGGCCGAGCCGGTGGAGGTTCTGGCGATCGAATCGGCGAGGTTGGAGCGCATGGCGCGCGACTTCGCGCAGTTCGGGCGACTGCTTGAGGGACCGTCGGCAGACGTGGACATGGGTGAGCTCGCTCGATACTCGGCCAGCGCTATCGGCGCCGGGGACCTCCAATTCACAGTGGAGGTAGAGCCGGGCCTGCAGCTCGTACACGGCTATCACGATGCCCTTGCCCGGGCGCTAAGCAATGTGCTGCTCAATGCTGCGGAGGCCTGTCGAGACGGCGATGCGGTGCTCGTCCGCGTCCAGAACGCGGACGTCGCTGGCCGTCGCGGGGTCGTCGTCCAGGTCACCGATACTGGGAGCGGTATCGCCCCAGCGAAACTGGAACGCATGTGGGACCCGTACGTTACAAGTAAGAGCACGGGCACCGGACTTGGCCTGGCCATTGTGCGCCAGATCGTGACGGCTCACGATGGAGTGGTGGGTGCGACAAGCACGCCGGGACATGGTACCACCATCACGATAGGCCTACCGGCCAGCGAGACACTGGCCTTCACCGGAGAATGGGACCTATGGACCCCGAAATCATCATCACCTTCGGCTTCTTCATCATGATCGTGGTGCTGGCGATCGGCGTGCCTATTTCGCGCGCCTTTATCCGCAATATCGAGAAGCGGAATTCCCCGCTTTCCCTCTCTTTGGGGGTCGAGAATCAGCTGCAACAGTTGCAGCAGTCGGTCGACTCGGTGGCGCTCGAAGTGGAGCGAATCTCCGAGGCGCAGCGGTTTACCACCCGGCTGTTGGCCGAGCGTGGCTTTGAAGGCCAGGGTGCCGCCAGCGCACCAGCGCGGGCTCCAGCACTGCAATCCCAGCTGCGGAAGGAATCATGAGCGAGCCACAACAGCCCGTGGAGCCGGCGCCGCCGGCGCCGCCGGCGCCGCCGGCGCTGCCGATGACGCCCCAGATGTCGCAGGCGCAGACGGCGCAGATGGCGCAGGACGCCGCTCAGCAGGCGCAGCAGAACGCTCAACAAGCAGCCCAGCAAGCGGCTCAGGCCGCAACGGACGGGCAGTCCGCGGCTGCCGACGGCGCGGGCATCATTCGAATTGAGGGCGGAGACGGTAAGGTCATCACCTTCGGACCGGATGGCATGAACGTCACGCAGACGGGACAGGCGCCGCCGCTTCCGATAGTCACCATTCCGAAGGAGGCGATGATCATCAGCATCTCGTTCTTTGTCATGATTGTGCTCGTCATTGTAGGCTGGCCGATCGCTCGCGCCGTTGCTCGTCGGATGGATCGGGCCTCGGTAGCGCCAGCGCGCGTGCCGGCCGATCAGACAGAGCAATTGCGGCGCATTGAGCAGGCGGTGGAGGCAATGGCGATCGAGATGGAGCGGGTGTCGGAGAACCAGCGCTTCGTGACGAAAATGCTCTCGGAGGGGCAACCGGACAGGGCGTTGCTGGCGGCAGCCGAGAGCGGCCGTCGAGTCGCCGAGCAAGTCATGCCCGAAGTCACTACGCCGCGCTGAGCCGCCGTGCCATCCGTCCTCATCGTCGACGACGAACCGAATATTCGCCGCATGGTCGGCGCGCTCCTGCGCGGCGAGGGCTACGAGGTACGGGAGGCGCCCGACGGTGCAACGGCACTGGCGCTTGCCGGAGAGGCCGAGCCCGACGTGGCCCTGCTCGACCTCATGATGCCTGGAGGCCTGGACGGACTTCAGTTGCTGGAACGACTTCGCGAGCAACGGCCGGACCTGCCGGTGGTGATGATGAGCGGCCGCGCCGACCTGGCCGACGCGGTTCGGGCGACCAAGTTGGGCGCGGCGCAGTTCCTGGAGAAGCCACTCACTCCCGAGGGGTTGCTGCTCGCGCTCGGCTCGGCGATCGAGTTGCGGCAGGCCCGCCGTGCCGCCCAAACGTTGCGCGCAGACCTCGGGCTGGCCGGCGAGATGATCGGCGACAGCGCACCCATGCAACGGGTTCGTGAACTCATAGCCCGGGTGGCCGCCACTGATGCACGAGTGCTCGTGCATGGCGAGTCTGGCACTGGGAAAGAGCTGGTCGCCGCTGCGCTACATTCGGCGAGCCCGCGACGCGATCGCCCGTTCATTCGCGTGAACTGTGCGGCGATCCCGCGCGATCTCGTGGAGAGCGAGATGTTCGGTCACGAGCGCGGCGCGTTCACCGGCGCTATCGAGCGAAGGATCGGGCGGTTCGAGTTGGCACACACGGGAACGCTCCTTCTGGACGAGGTGGGCGACTTGGGTGCCGAAGCGCAGGCCAAGCTGCTGCGCGCACTGGAGGCCCGGGAGATAGAACGCGTCGGCGGCGGGCGCCCGATCCGGGTGGATGTGCGCATAGTGAGTGCGACCAACAAGGATCTGCCGCGAGCGGTGGAGGAGGGACTCTTTCGCGAGGATCTGTACTTCCGACTGAACGTCATCCCTCTCACGTTGCCGCCGCTCCGCGACAGGGTGGAGGATGTGCCGGCGCTCGTGCACCACTTCTCTGCGCTGCACCGCACGCGTACCGGACAGCCGCTGCCCCGCTGGACGCCTGATGCTATAGCTACGCTGGGCCGCTACCGGTGGCCGGGGAACGTGCGTGAACTGGCCAACATTGTCGAGCGAATGGCCATCCTCTACGCCGGCCAGACGGTGAGCAAGACCGAGGTGTGTGCGGTGCTTCCCGAAGGACGCTCCCATCCATTGCCGACGCCGATGGACATCGTGGTGCCGCCCACGGACGCCCAGGGCACTGGCGCGGATGACAGCTTTTCTCTCCCGGTTACGCTATCCGATACGCTGGACGACTACGAGCGGGCGCTCATCATGCGCGCCCTCATGGCCGCGCGCGGCAACATCGCCGAGGCGGCGCGGCGCCTACAGACCGACCGCCCCAATCTCTACCGTCGGATGCGCCGCTTGGGCATCGATGGGGAGGCCTCGACTCCATGAGACGGCAAAGCCTTCACATGTTTGCTGATAGATCCGTGCGCCGACTACTAGTCGCCGCGACACTCGTGCTGGCATCGCTGTCCCTACCAACGACGACGGCGGCCCAGCAACAAAGGACGGATTCGGCGGCGGTGCGGAACGGACCGCTGCCGAAGGCCGTCGGCCGCGAAGCACTCCTTGTCTACAACCAGGCGACGACGGTACGAAGCCTGGGCCCTTACAAGGTGGATAGCGGTACAGTGGTGGGGAGCGACGTCGCGGTGGTGGACGGCCCGGTTATCGTCGCCGGCCATGTTACCGGACGGCTGGTGGCGATCAACGCGGACGTGGAGTTCAGGCTGGGCGCGCGGGTGGATGGCGACGTGCTCGTCGTGGGCGGCCGGGTCACCGGAGTCAGCGACGCCGTGATAGGCGGTGGAATCCGGGTTTATCGCGATCGCCTCGATTACCTGGAGGAAGGCGACGTACTCGTATCCACCGACACCACTGGCCGTGTGCAGGCAGGGCTGGAGGACTTCTGGCTACAGTGGCGTGCGCGCGAGCGGAGGAGTGGTGTGCGCTTCAAGTTCACGACGGCAAAGACCTACAATCGTGTTGAAGGACTGCCCATCATGGTTGGGCCGGAGTACCGCGCCCCACGCTCATGGGGCGAGACGCAGCTACGGGTATTCGGTGTATTCCGCACGGCGGAGGACTTCCGATGGGACTCAGAGAACATCGGCCATGATGTCAGTGGCGAGGTGCGCCTGGGTCGCGATCGCGGATTGACTCTGGGCGGAGCACTCTACGATCTCGTTCGGCCGGTGGAAGACTGGCAGCTTGAAAGGGACGAGGTCGGGCTGGCCAGTTTTCTTCTCCGACGGGACTTCCGGGACTACTTCGATACACACGGCGGGAGTGTGAACGCCGGCCTGTTCATCGGACCGGACGTGGAGCTGAAGTTGGGTTTCGCCGACGAGCGATGGGGCTCCCGATCGAGCCGTGATCCGTTCTCGATCTTCCGCAACGGCATTCCTTGGCGAGCGAACCCAGCAGCCGACGTCGGGAAGTTCCACGTCGCCGACGTGATGCTTCGCGTGGACACTCGTAATGTCGTCGACCGCCCGTGGTCGGGGCTCTACCTGATGGCAGATTACGAGCATGGAAGTGGGCGGGTGAGCGAGTTCGCCGAACTCTCGCCCGGCGTGCGTCCAGTGGACGACTCACGGGTACGTTACGGACGCGGCTTTTTGGACGTACGCCGATACAGTCGTATCGCACCTGGCGCGCAGCTCAACCTGCGACTGGTCGCCGCCGGCTGGCTGCACGGCGATCCACTGCCCGCGCAGCGTCGGCTGTCGCTGGGCGGACCGGCGACGTTACCCGGTTATGACTTCAGAGGCCTGGCCGGTAACGTGGACCTCGGTCAGTGCTCCACGACCTCGGTGCCGGACGGCTCGCCCGCCCAGTGCGACAGGGTGGTGCTCGCCCAGGCAGAATACCGCGGTGACCTGCATCTGCATGATCTGGGTAGGGTGGGAGACTGGCTCGGACGCGGCTGGCGCCACGGTGTCCAGTGGGTGGCATTCGCCAACAGCGGTCGTGGCTGGCTCGTGTCCCATGGCGAACCGACCTTGGGAGAGCCTCTCCAACTCCCGAGTGGGACCTTCCCCCGGCTGGCAAGCTTTCGTACCGACCTCGGGTTGGGCGTGGACCTGGGACTGTTCGGGATTTATGTCGCGCGCGGGATCTCCGACCCCGGACAGCGTACGAACTTCTACCTGCGGCTACACGAGCGGTTCTAGGTGTCACCGATGGTCGCGCTCCCCGACTCTCACCGATATCTGTATAGGCGGCTCAGGGCTATCGCCGTCGCGCTCACACTGACGCTTTCGGCAGCGCCCGCGGTACTCGTCGCAACGGTGGCCGTGCTCATGGCCACACCCACCCTCCTGGTCGCGCAGCGCGAGCCGAAGTTGTCGGTGGAGGTCGCGGCGCGGCCGGAGCAGCAGGGGCCGCGCGTTCGGGCGCTGAATGTGCTGGATGACAGACGCCTGAGAGATCTTCTGCAGAACGGCTTCCCCACCCGGCTGCATTTTCGGATTGAACTCTGGTCGACCGGCGGCCTCCTGAATGACCTGGAGGGTTCCGCTGAATGGGACGTCGTGGTCCGTCTGGACGCGCTGGACAACAGCTATCACGTCGCACGCATAGTGGACGACAGGGTGACGCTACTGGGTAGCTACAGCGACATCGCCCAGGCACAGATGGCTGTGGAGCGAACGTTCTCGCCAGTTATCGCCATCCGCCGCCGCGGCCGTCGCTACTACTACAGTGGCCGCGTGGCGATCGAGACGCTCTCCCTGAGTGACCTCGATGAGGTGGATCGCTGGCTTCGCGGAGAGCTCGGGCCGGCGGTGCGAGGAGATCGCAATCCGGGAACCGCACTGGGGCGCGGCCTGAGCAGGCTTCTCATCCGCGTTATTGGTGGTGAGCGACGCCAGTTGGAAACACGGACGCCAACCTTCTACGTCCAACCCTGACAGCGTACGTCACACCGGGCAGCCGGGGTCAGGCGCGCGCGATCAACGTGGTACCCAGTTCCAGTTCCTCGAGTTGATCGAGCATCTCGCGCCCGTAGAAGAGCTGGATGTAGTGTGACTGGATCGGTGTCAGACGCCGGACCACCCATGAAAGGTGGACGAAGTGCGGCTCACCTGGTCGGACGAGCGGATGCATCCCGATCTCAACGGGAAGACGGTTGGCCTTTCGTGTATTGCACGAACTGCAGGCGGTGACGACGTTCTCCCACACATTCAGGCCACCCCTCGACAGCGGTATGACATGATCGCGGGTAAGCGCCTCGCGCAACTTCAGCTCCGCTGATTCACGGCCGCAGTACTGGCAGCGGTAGTGATCGCGAGCGAAGAGGAAGGTGTTCGTTACCTGCTTGCGAAAGCGGCGCGGAACGTGGATGAACTTCACAAGCCGGATGACAGCCGGACGCGGTATGGTCAACCGCTCCGAGCGCACAGGTCGCGTCCGATCGGCCTCCACGATCTCGGCCTTGCCATCTATCACCAGCCGCAGCGCCCGGTGAAGGGGCACCATTGTCAGCGGTTCAAACGACGCATTAAGTGCCAGACAGCCCACGGCCATGCACACCTCCCGTGACTCGATCGGCCCACTCGTCACCCTGCGAAACTTCCTGTCTATCGACTTATTTCACTGCCATCCGTCCTCAGCGCGCGCCGCCATGTCCACATCTCGGATTGGTCTCGCTCAGTGACTGCCGCGCCCTTCCCCAGCACCATTCATCCATCCAGCGACTTCGCGACTACGCGGTCACCGGTCGTGCTCGCCGGCTCACTACCGCCGCTTAAGCGTGACCGATCAGCTACAGCATCATTGACCGGAGTCAGCCAACCGTGTCGGTCGGGGATCTGCCCCTTAGCGATGCCCAGCAACTCCCGCTGCAAGGCAAGGGCGACCTGGCCCGGACGCCCGGTGCCGACCGGGATGCGATCCACGGACCGGACGGGTGTCAACTCAGCGGCCGTGCCGGTGAAGAAGAGTTCATCCGCCACGTACAGCATCTCGCGCGGGATGGTCTGCTCGCGCACCTCTATACCGAGATCCAGAGCCAGCCGGATCACTGAATTGCGCGTTATACCCTGCAGTATCCCGGCATGAACGGTGGGTGTGTAGAGCACGCCATCCCGCACCAGGAAGAGGTTCTCGCCAGTTCCCTCGGATACGAAGCCGAAGGAGTCAAGCATTATCGCTTCAGCGTAGCCGTCAGCGCGCGCCTCGAGCTTGGCGAGCTGAGAATTCAGGTAGTTACCCCCGGCCTTTGCCATGGCCGGGAATGTGTCCGGCGCGGCACGCCGCCAGCTCGAGACACGCACATCGACGCCGTCGGCGAGGGCGGTTTGCCCCAGGTAGGTGCCCCAACGCCAGGCGATGACGAACGTCTCGATCTGTGAGACTGCTGGAACGATGGCCATATCCTGCCCGGTCCGCACGAGTAACGGCCGCAGGTAGCAGGATCTGAGTCCGTTGGCCACCACGGTGTCGACGCAGGCGGCCATGAGAGCCTCCAAATCGTACGCCACTGGCATGCGGTAGATACGAGCCGAATCCACCAGGCGGCGCATGTGTTCGCGGAGCCGGAAGATGGCACCGCCGGAGGGCGTCTCGTAGCATCGCATCCCCTCGAAGACGCACGAGCCGTAGTGCACCACGTGACTCATCACGTGGATCGTGGCGTCCTGCCAGGGAACGAGCTCGCCGTCGCGCCAGATGACGTCGGTCGGTCCGGATGGAGTGTCGCTCATGGAGCCCCCTTTTAGCCTGAGACGGCCGCAATACCGTACCGGTTACGACCGGTCCTGATGGCGACAAGGATGATAACGCGGTGACTGCGGGGCTCGCCAGCGGCAGTCGCAAGAGGCGGCGGTGTAGGCGCCTCGCGACTTCCATTCGCGTGGCCTGGCCTCGGTCACCCGATGCACTCGGGGGCGCCGTGCTGTCACTGGATCTGGACGCTGCTCCTCGCCGGCAGTTCGGCCATAAATGTGCCGGCGACCTTAACAACTGGCCGGCCCAGGCTGTCTCACACTACAGGGTGCGCATGGGGCGCATCCATGAGTTGGCACCATGAATGGAATCGGGGCCGGCAAAAATCGCCGGCCCCGCTTATGTCCACACTCCGGAGACGCGGCGCCATCCTCTGGTTCCTCACTCTCGATGGCAGCTCCCCCATGGCTTACGCCCTTCCCTCCGCGCCAGGCCGTGACGACCGATGTTCAACCGCCGCCAGCCAGCCCCGTCATGGAGAGCGTGCTGTCGCTGCCCTCGGCAGCACTTCTGAATGTAACCGTGATCGCGACCTGCTCTCCAGCTCCTACCGTCACTTTCTGCTCCATCCGTCCGAACCGCTCGTGCCAGGCTGCCAACGTATAGCTGCCGGGCGGCACGCCCTCCAGCGAGAAAGCGCCATTGGTACCCGTGACAGCGAAGTAAGGATGATCGAAGACGGCGATCCAACCGTGGGTCCAGGGATGCAGGTCGCTGGTCAACTCGAGCAGGCCCGGGCTTTCCAGCACCCTGTCATCCGGCACCACCTGACCGAAGTCAGAGTGATCGATCACCGCCAGCGTGGAGCGCGTGAAATGGCGGAGGATGCGCGTGCGCTGCGGAATCGGGTCCGAATTGCGCACGTTGAGGGTGCCGCCAGTCGTCACCGCCTGCACCCGTGGCTCCAGCAGGCATCGTGAGTTCGTGACGGCAAACCGACGCGAGAGAGGCAACTGACGCCCACTACGAATGTCGGTGAGCCATACCACGACGTCAGCCAGCCGGCCATCGCGAACGGAAACGGTGCGATCGACCACCTCGGTACCGCAGATGCGCTGGCTCATCGTCGGCCGGACGGTGACACCTTCTGGCACTTCACCCAGAAGCAGCACGGTACCGCTGATGCCGGCATCCGAGGGTACCGGCGACGGCACGTACGGAACCGGCGATGGTGCGATCACGGGTGTCGGCCCGGCATCGCGCGCCGCGCGGCCGACTGTGGTGCCACCTGCCTCGTCGCTCGTACACGCGCCTGCAACCAGGACGATGGCGGCGAGGACGATGCGCGCGGCGGAACGGCGGCGAGAGAAAGTGAGCAGGTGGAGTGGCGTGTCGAGCCGGCGGGGCCGGGAGCCTGATTGGAGCGTCAACAGTGGTTCAGACCAGGATCAGGTCGTGCTGGTAATCGGTGGGCGTGATCACCAACTGGCCGTCGTCGACATACGCGTTGACCTCCGTCCGCATGCCGATCTCGCCGCTGATGTACACTCCAGGCTCGATGGAGAAGCCGATACCGGGAATGAGGAGCCGATCCTCTCGCGTCTCCAGGTTATCCAGGTGCGGGCCGGCACCGTGGAGATCGCGCGCGTCGATGGAATGGCCGGTGCGGTGCGTGAAGTATTCGCCGAAGCCCCGGGCGGCGATGACTCCGCGCGTCTCATCGTCCACTTCGCCTCCGGTGAGCGGGGCGCCGTTGGACAGACGCTCGCGCAGGAGCGTGATCGCCGCATCGCGGGCATCACGGATCGTGTTCCACACCTCCGGGCATCGCGGATCGTGTTCCACACCTCGACAGCCCGATCGGAAGGCTTGCCGAGCGAGGCCATCCAGGTCTGATCGGCGAACACGCCGTCGGGCTCGCGCGCCCAGAGATCGATAAGGAGGATGGAGCCATCCACGACCGGCACCGGATTATCGGCCGACGGGGCATAGTGCGGGTTGGCAGCGTTGGCGTCTACCGCCACGATCGGACCGTGATCGGGCTCCTCCAGGCCGTGCTTGTCGAAGGCCTCGAGGATGTGTGCCTGGAGCTCGAACTCCGTGATCGGCGTGCCGCCGCGAGCGCGGCTGGCAGCAAGTTGGAAGCTCTCCAGTGCCACCGAGCGGACAATCTCGGCAGCTCGTCGATGTGAGGCGAGCTGCTCGGGTGTCCAGACAGCATAGAAACGGGTCACCAGCGCCGCTGACGAGACGATCTCGCCGGCCCCTGCCGCACGCACCATGTCAAGCACTCCGCCTGGTACCCGGTCCAGGTAAGGCACCGCATCGCCAGGCGAATACTCCATCGCCACCCGCCGTCCGCTCACCGTCTCGTCAAGCAGCCCTTCGAGCTCTCTCCAGCTGCTGTAGCGCTCATGGCCCCATGCGTCAGGCCAATGATCCCAGGCGCTCTGCTCGATGTTGTGCGTGATGGCCACCGGCACCCCTTCGCGCGGCAGCCAGACAAAGATGCGGCGCGTGAGCATACCCTTAAGCCCCAGCAATCCGGCGGCTATAGGGTTGGCACCTTGGAAGTCGTAGACCAACCAGCCATCGATGTCAGCCTCGACGAGCGCCTCCTGGAGGCGCGGCAGCGTTTCTGGAGTGAGCATGGAAGCAAGATAATGGGAGAAATCAACGAGCGTACGATCATCCCCGGAGTACCTGCATGACAGCAGCCAGCGCGTCGCGATCCAGACTATCTACGGCTGCGTTTCCACTCGGCGCGCCACTCGCATCGTCCCTCTCCGCGGTCCGCACAGCGAACGTGCTCGATCATCCCATCGCTGCCAACCAGCAGCCGCAGTAGCTCCTTGAGGACCGACTCGTAGTAGGTGCAACCGGCAGAGCGCGGGGCGGCGAGCGCGGTCACGGTCACCGGAACCTGGAGGACGAGCGAGGAACCGGTGCGTACCACCACTCCGTTCAGGAAGCGAAGGGCGAGCCGTCGCGACTGACGTAGCGCCATCGGCCGGGAAACGAGCGATGGAAGTACCCTCAGGGTCCGCCGAGTGACGGGGGAGAGGGTGGCATACGCCTGGACCGCCAGCAGCTGTCCCGCCTGCCGGTAAACCTGCTCGGCGTCCGGTCGGCGACCGATCAGCCTGGCAAGCGCCGAGGCCTCGTCGTGCGACGGCCGCTGGCTGCGCTTCACGGCATCGGTGTAGCGGCCGATCTGCGCATAGACCGTGTCGCTGAGGCCGAGGCGTTTGCTCCTCAGTTCAGCCAGGTAGTCGGCGTCGACATCATCGCCGGTAGGCGTGTCGATCTGCCGAACTGCCTGAAGCAGACTCAGTGGGAGCCGCGCGTCTACTGTTGGGTCCATTGGGAGGGTTCGGGGCAACCTTCGAAGGTAGCGATCCGGAGCACAACCTTCAATGGGTGGCGTCCGTCGCAACCGCTGGGCGCGTGAGTACGACCAGGCTCGGCGCGTCTTTCCGAGTAACGGTGCCGAGGGGGCGCGATAGCGGCTCTGTAGGGGCGGCTTGCGCGGCGCTGGCGGTGACAATGACATTCAGCGAGAATGCTCCGGCGTCCTCCCATCAATTCCACGGACCACCACGATACGCAGAAGGAGAGAGTCGAATGGCCCGATTCAGGGGCCGGCCAGGCGAAACGCGCCCCGGCCGCGGGCATAGGGGCGGCATGCACGCCGCTCCCCGTACCAGGCTCAACAGCGTGAGAGTCTCATCGCCCTGAACCTGGCCGCGCGGCTCGCGGTCGGCGCCACGGGTGCAATCATCTTCGCCGCCGCCGCTCATCGCGCACAGAGCCTCTCGCGTGACGGTGCGGTCATGGCAGCGGTGGTGGGCACGGTTGCCGTCGGCGCCGGATGGGGATGGGGCGGGCTTCTGGTAGCTTTCTTCGTCGCTTCGTCGGCGCTATCCCGTATTGGCGCGACGGAGCGAGCGGTTCGAACCGCCGGGCTGGTGGTAAAGGGGGGTGCGCGCGACGCGGTGCAGGTGGCGGCCAACGGCGGGCTGTTTGCGCTGGCTGCCCTCGGCCAAATGCTCTGGCCTCACGGGGCCTGGCTGGCGCTGGGGGCCGGTGCCCTTGCGGCGGCCGCTTCGGACACCTGGGCCACCGAACTGGGCACGCTCGCCCGCCGGCCGCCCCGCCTGCTGGTGGGATGGCGACAGGTCCCACCCGGGACATCGGGCGCCGTGAGCGGCCCTGGCCTCTTGGCCGCGTTGGCCGGAGCCCTCTTCATCGCCGCGTCCGCCTGGTTGGCGGGATGGCCGTGCCTGGTGGCGGCGAGCGCGGTCTTGGGCGGGGTTGCCGGGTCACTCGCCGACTCGCTGATGGGCGCTACCATCCAGGGGCAGCGACGATGCGTGGCCTGCGACGTGATGACGGAGCGGATTGTGCATGACTGCGGCCAGCGAACGATACCTGCCGGAGGGCTGTCATGGGTCGACAACGATATCGTGAATGGCGCGGCGACGCTGGTCGGTGCGCTCCTCACGCTGGCCGTGGCACTATCCATAGAAGCCTACGTCGGCTGATGGACTTCCAACCGCGACGAGTCGCCTTCGCGCTCTTGTTCGGCGCGCTCGCCGGCGCGACAGCGTGTAGCGGTCTACCCACAGACATGGATGACAACCGGTCGCCGGTGTTTGCTGGCGGCACCACCGCGGTCGAGCAAGACGCCGAGATTGTGGGTCAGTGGTACCGGCGAGCCGTCGCTACCGACGGACTCGGGAATCTCTTCAGCATTCAGACTATCTGGAGCTTCCAGGGCGACGGAACTGTGCAGCGTCGCCTCATCACCTACGACATTTTCAGCGAAGTCTCGGATGAGATCGTGGCGACGGGGAAGTGGACCACGACCAGCGGTAGTGCAGGCGGGACAGTGACCATACGATTTGCCGCCCCGGCGTCCACCGTCCTGCACCTTTCCTATCAGATCGGCATCGACGCCCAGGGTACCGTGCTGATTCTGGACGGCATTCCCTACCGACGCGCCTCCAGATGAGCGGCTCCACGTGAGTCGCGGACGTGTGGTGGTAGTGGGTGGTGGACCAGCCGGAAGTTCTGGTTTTGGAGAGGGCTCATTTTCCGCGCGACAAGGCCTGCGCCGAGTACCTGAGTCCTGGGGCCACCGGACTACTGGAGCAGATGGGGGCGCTGGAAGCGGTGGAGGCGGCAGCGCCGGCTCATCTTGCCGGGATGATCATCCGCGCGCCCGGCGGCCTGCGCATTCGGGGCGACTTCGCCCACTGCGACGCCGACGGCCCTCCACCACGCGGGCTGGCCATCCGCCGGACCCGTTTCGATCCCATCCTGCTGGACCGCGCTCGCGCCGTCGGCGCCGAGGTGGTGGAGGGAGCGCGGGTGACGGCGCTGAAGGAGGACGAGGAGGGTGTGGTGTCGGGGGTGGAGGCAACGGTAGACGGCGTGAAGCGTCATTTCACGGCCGACCTGGTCGTGGGCGCTGACGGGCTGAGATCGGTGGTGGCGCGCAGACTGGGGCTGCAGCGATCAGGCGGCCTGCCGCGACGGATCGCCGTGGTCACGCACTTTACCGGCGTTACGGGCATCGGCGAGCACGGCGAGATGCATGTGGAGCGCGACGGCTATTGCGGCCTCGCCGACGTGGGTATGGGCGAATCGAACCTGGCCTTGGTGGTCTCAGCCAGCCGCGGACGCGAGCTGGCCGGCGACGCGGCTGGCTTCCTGGACCGTTGGGTGGCTGCCCGTCCGCAGCTTGCGCCCCGTTACCGCGATGCCGAACGGGCTGGCCCGACGCTGGCGACAGGTCCATTCGCATCGAGTGCCCGCCGTGCGTGGGCCCCGGGGGCGGCGCTGGTGGGCGACGCCGCATCCTACTTCGACCCTTTCACTGGCGAGGGAATTCACGCTGCACTCCGCGGCGCCGAGCTGCTCGCCCCATTCGCCCTGGACGCCATGGACGCGCTGAACCGAACGGACGGAACGCCAGCCCGACGACAGCGCCGGGCCTCGGCGGCGCTCCGCGCATATGGGCGCGCGCGATGGAAGGAGTTCGCCGGTCAATGGGCGGTGGAGCGCGCCATCGCCGCCGTGGTGGCCTATCCGGTGCTAATGGACCGGGCGGCGGCCTCGCTCTCGCAGCGCCGCGACCTCGCCGACCGATTGGTGGGCGTCACGGGCGGACTGCTACCAGCCCGCTCGGTGCTCCGACCCGACTATCTCTATTCTGTGTTTGGCTTCTGAGCCGGGCGCGGGAGCCTGTCTGGCGCCGCGCATGGGCGTACTGGTTTCGGGGGTGGAGTGGGGTGACGCCGGCGCGTGGCCAGTCACGAATGGACGTAGTCGGTCCACCTGCCCGACACAGCGATAGAGTGAAGGTTGGACCAATCACCGCAGCATCCAGCGAACTTCGAAATGACAATGGATCCAGACAGTTTCCGCGCCGCGCTCGGTCGCTTTGCCTCAGGGATTACGATCATCACGAGCCGCAATGCCGACGGACGCGACATAGGCATGACGGCGAGCGCCTTCTGCTCGCTAAGCCTCGAACCGCCCCTTATTCTGGTCTGCGTCGATAAGCTCGCCTCGCTCCATCCAGTGCTCGAGATCGGGGTACCCTTTGCGGTCAACGTTCTGGAATCCCGCCAGGAGGCGATAAGTCGTCGCTTTGCGGGTACCGAACTGGAACGGTTCGATGGGCTCGGCTTCACTCGCGGACAGACTGGGGCGGCGCTGCTCGACGATGTGCTCGCCCATCTGGAATGCCGCGTTGAGATGCTTCATCCGGGCGGCGATCACACCATCTGTGTGGGTAGGGTGGAGGCAATGAACGTGAACCGCGGCCACCCCCTGCTCTACTATCGCGGCGGCTACGCCCAGCTCGAGCGCTGAACGGCCGGATCGCACAGTGTTCCTTACACCGCGACGGCGCCGAGGCGTCGAGATTCTGGATGAGCCGGGAGTGGACCCGGCGCTCCGCCTGCGCTCGCTGGCCGACGTCAGGCGCAGCAACCGGATCTTCGGTGGGCGCGCCGCGGTAGTCGCCGAGGTTGTGCGCGCGCTGCCCCGCATGGGAGCCAGGGCGACGCTGCTCGATGTTGGCACCGGGTTGGGAGATATCCCGGCGGCAGTGGAGGCGGCGGCGCGGCGGCACGGGATACGCGTTGAGACGTTCGGCGTCGACCTTGCACCCGAGTTGTTAGCGGCCAGCCAGATGCTGGGCGTGAAAGGAGTATGCGCCGATGCCTTCAGTCTGCCCTTCGCCGATTCCAGCGTCGACATCGTCACCTGCTCGCAGTTGCTGCACCACTTTCCCGAAGCGGAGGCTCGGACACTGCTCCAGGAACTTCACCGCGTAGCTCGTGAGTGCGTCATTGTCGGCGATCTCCGCCGCAGCTGGCTTGCCGCCGCCGGCTTCTGGCTCGCCTCCTTCCCACTCGTCTTCCATCCGGCCACGCGTCATGATGGAGTGCTCAGCGTGCTCCGTGGCTTCACTGCCGGCGAGCTCACTTCGCTCGTGCAGGAGGCGGTGGGAATAACGCCCGTTGTCCGGCGACGGCCGGGCTGGCGTCTCATCGCTGTCTGGTGGACGCAATCGACGGAGGTGCGGTGATGGATGAGCTGACTGGAATGCAGAGACCCGTCGCAGCCGCGGATGCGCCGCTAGCGCCGCCGTACGAACTGGGCCCGATGCCATTGGGACGGGCCATGGTGACTGTCGACGAGCGATTGGTGCGGGCACCACTGGCCACCATCTTCGGCCTCGCCCGCCGAGTCGACGAGTGGCCGACCCTGCTATCGCACTATCGCCGGGTACACTTCCGCCGACGGAGCAACGACGGCGGTGGTCTTGTCGAGATGGCTGCCGACCGTCCATTCGGTCCGCTCGTCTGGCCCACCTGGTGGCTCTCCGAGATGACCGTGGACTCCGAAGAACCGAACATCCGCTTCCGTCATGTGGGCGGAGTGACAAGATCGATGGACGTGGAGTGGAGCTTCCGCGAGGTTAGCGGCGAGACACACGTGAAGATCTTGCACGTCTGGGACGGGCCACGTTGGCCACTTATAGGCATTCTCGCGGCAACGACGGTGATCGGTCCGGTATTCATCCACGGCATCGCCGAACGCACTCTGGCGGGGCTCGCCCTGGCCGCCGAGCGTCAGGTCGGGCAGCCCTGACGTCGGCCCAGGAGAGCGCTACTCCGCTACGACGCGCCGGGAATACGGCGCACCATCACGTGCGCACCGAAGATCGTTGACCCGGGTCGCCGACCCCAACCTCCATCGTCCCCTAAACATGCATCGTCGCCGCGTAGTCATCACGGGAATTGGCGCCATCACACCGATCGGTCTTACCCGTGACGGCCTGATGGAAGGGCTCCGGCAGGAGCGATCGGCCGTAGGTACGATCACTCGCTTCGACCCGTCCATATTCAGAAGTCACAACGCCGCCGAAGTGAACGACTTCCACCCCGATGATTTTCTTGAGCATCGGCGGTCGAAACGGCTTGATCGCTTCGGGCAGTTTGCCGTATCGGCCGCCCGAATGGCACTCGAAGATTCTGCGCTGAACCTCAACGCCGAGGATCGTGATCGGGTGGGTGCGGTGATGGGCACGGCGCTGGGCGGGGTGGGTTACGCCGAGGCGCAACTCGCAATATTCCTGAAGGAGGGGCTGCAGGGCGTGGATGCGACGCTTGCGCTGGCCGTCTTCGGCGGGGCGGCAAGTTGCAACATGGCGATCGAGTTCGGCATCTACGGCCCGAACTCCACCAACGCGATGAGCTGCGCCGCCTGGACCAAGTGCGTGGCAGGTCAGTATGCGTCGCGTCCGTTCGATCAGGACCGCGACGGTTTCGTGATGGGCGAGGGGGCGACGGTGCTGGTGCTGGAGGAACGTGAGCGGGCAATCGCTCGCGGAGCTCCAATCCACGCCGAGGTGATAGGCTACGGAACGACCAATGATGGCCACCACATGACGGCCCCGCGGCCCGATGGGTTGCAGGCAGCCCGTTGCATGCGGATGGCACTTGCCGATGCTGATGTGAATCCCACGGACGTGGACTACATCAACGCTCACGGTAGTTCCACACCTCTCAACGATTCGACCGAGACCCTCGCCGTGCGGCAGGTTTTCGCTGAGCATGCCGACCGCATCCCGATGAGTGGCACGAAGGGTTATTACGGCCACGCTCTCGGAGCTTCCGGCGCCTTCGAAGCGGCCATCTGCGCCCTCGCGTTGACCCACGGCTGGGTACCACCCACCGTGAACCTGCAGACTTCCGACGCCGCCTGCGACATGGACAACGTCCCGGGTAGCGGGCGTTCCATGCCCCTGCGCACGATCCTCAGCAACTCGTTCGGCTTCGGCGGTATCAACGCCAGTCTCGTCTTCCGGGCTGCCAATTGAAGTAGACTGGCAGCCCTGACATCGTCGTCCCTGACAGCCGCCCCTTTCCCGATCGCTACTGGCGCGCCATCATTGGGCTCGGACAGACTCCCCAACCCCGATTCCTGGCATGCGACACGCGCTGCGTCATTTCATATCGGAATTCATAGGCACTTTCGCGCTCGTCTTCATCGGCGGACTCTCGGTCATGATGGCCCAGGGGGTGAACGCGCCGCCGGGCGTCGGGCTGCTCATCGTGGCACTTGCCAACGGCATGGCGATGGCCGTCATGGTGACGGCCCTGATGCGAATCTCCGGTCACTTCAATCCGGCCATTACCGCCGGATTCATGATCGCCCGCCGGATCGAGGGCTACATGGCCGGCATTTACCTGGCCGGCCAGTTGCTCGGCGCGATCATAGCTGCGTTCGTGCTCAAGATGCTCACCCCGATTGGCCTCTTCACGGCGACGCGCGGTGGCGGTCAGGTGATCGCGTTCGAGATTACCGGTGCACAGGCGTTCGGCCTGGAGATGATAGCGACCTTCTTCCTGGTCTGGGTCGTGTTCGGCACTGCCGTGGATTCCCGGGCCCCGCGCGTCGGCGGCCTGGCCATCGGACTGACTGTCACGATGGGGATTCTGGCTATCGGTCCGCTTACTGGAGGCTCGATGAATCCGGCGCGTTCCGTCGGTCCAGCGATCGCCACGGGGATCTATGAGGGGCAGATGATCTTCTGGTCGGCAACTATTGCGGGCGGCCTTCTGGCCGGCCTGCTCTACGACCAGCTCTTCCTCCGGCGCTCCGTGGAACCGGTGGATCACGGCGCCATCGAACCCATGCCGTGAGCCGTCAGCTCCCGGTATCCCTGGAAGTAGCAAGGGAGCAGACGGTCCAACTGCTCTCCAACCACTACGCGTACGACAGGCTCAGCCTGGAGCAGGTGGAAGAGCGGCTGGAGCTTGCCTACCGCGCCCGTACGGTCGCCCAGTTGAGCGATCTCCTTGCTGACCTGCCCACGCAACCTCGGGACGTCCTGACTACCGGTGAGCGACAGTTCTACCAACTCGCGGCGCCGGAAAGGAATGGGTCGGAGAGTCGGCTGCTCTCCTTGTTTGCCGAGGTGAAGCGCCGCGGCAGCTGGTTGCCGCCATCTAGCCTCACGGCAAAGATAGTGTTCGGCAGCATGCTGCTCGACTTCCGTGAGGCGCGGCTGCAACCGGGCGAGACGACGATCGACGCCAGCGTCATCTTCGGCGAGTTGAAGGTCATCGTTCCGCCCGGAGTGCGGGTCGTGAGCGAGGGTAGCGCGGTGTTCGGAAGCTTCGATCACAATGCGCCGGAGTGGGACGACCTCACGGCCGGTGCACCCACGGTGCGCATTACGGGCATGGCCTTCTTTGGCGCTACCAAGGTGATCGTTCGCCTGCCCGGCGAGAGCGGACTGGCGGCGCTGCGGCGGAAGTGGCTGGGCGACTGAACTCGCCCGGCCTCGTGATCATGGACCGATGTTCAGGTAGGTTTCCTCGTAACGCCTGATTGAGTCCATGATGATCTGCATTGCCACCTCGCTCTTTTCCCAGCCCAGCGTCTGGACGCGCTTCCCCTCGAGGTCCTTGTAGATCCCGAAGAAATGCTCGACCTCCCGCAGGTAGTGTCCGGGCATGTCGGCAATGTCGAAGATCTCGCGGTGGAACGGATCGTTGCACGGTACGGCGAGGATCTTGTCGTCCGGCTCGCCCAGATCCAGCATGCGCAGCACCCCGATGGGGCGAACGTCGATCTGGCAGCCGGGAAAGGTTGGCTCGTTGATGCGAACGAGGATGTCGAGCGGGTCGTTGTCCTCATGCAACGTGCGCGGAACGAAGCCGTATTCGCCCGGATAGTGCACCGACGAGTAGAGCACGCGGTCTAGGCGCATCATGCCTGAATCCTTGTCGAGCTCGTACTTGTTCCGGCTGCCGCGGGGAATCTCGATTACGGCGGTAACCTGTTCGGGCGGATGCGGCCCCGGGGGGAGATCCTTCCAAGGATGGATCATGAGGCGGCGCGCGCCTCCCTACTCGTCGTCCTGCAGTCGGCTTCGGTCATCATACCCCGGTGAGTGATCTACTTCCCTGCGATACCAGCTTCGTCGGGATTGGCGGCGGCCTTGCGGTCCTCTCCCACCAGTTCGTGGTCGACCGAATTATAGCGCACCTGCGCGAGCGCTGATACATCCGTCACAGCGCATGAGCAGACAGCTCAGCGCTGATGTCGGTGGAGCGGAGCGACGGAACGCCGCCAGCGTCTACCTCAGCACCCGGCCGGGGCCGCTCCCGAAGCGAGGGTTGACGACTGAGCTGAAGATGGAGCCGAAGGTGTAACTGAGTCCCACCCTCATGGAGTAACGATAGCTCGTCGCCAGCTCGCGTCGCCTGAGAAGGATCTCCTCCTCCGTGGCGTCGCGCTTGACGAGAGCCAACTGGTCGCGGACGAGCGCCGCGCTCCCCCTCAGGTCGAGCTCCAGCCCTCGGACTAGCCTCAGGCTCAGCCGTCCGTCAAAGCGCATGCTGTTCTTGGCCAGGTCATCGAGATACGTGGCTGCCTCGAATGTGGCATCGGCTGATCCCCAGGGTTGCCGCATGTCGTAACCAGCGACGATCGCCTGGGTAGGACGAGTCTCGGCGATCTGCTCGAAGATCGTCTCCTCGTGATACTCGTAGCTGCTCACGCCAGCTGAATACTGGATGGTGAGTTGACGTCGGGTAGCTTCGGAGTAGGGGAAGAAGCTGTACTCCACAGCCGGCGCGAAGCGCATCGACAGCTTCATGTTGTCGTAAGTAGATGAGCTGACCACGGCTTCCGCACCGGCGCCCCAGTGAGATCCAAGGCTCCGCACGAGCACTGCACCTGTCCGGTATCGCTCACGCTTGTTCGTCACCGACCTGTCGTCAAGCTGGTACTTGTCGGTGTTGATGGACCCGCTCGCGCCGACGCCAAGCTTCCACGCCTCCGTGATCCGCCGCGCGCTCACATCGCTACTGACGCTGAACCGCGTCTGGCGGGCTTCGTCTTCCATCGACCCGTTTGCGCCCACCTTGAACACCCAGGCGTTCCATGGATCGTCCCTGGCCGCCACCTCACTCGCGGCGGGTGGTACGTAGGAGATCGTGAGCCCCGCGGCAACCGGTGTGCCGCTGACATAGGAGACCAATCCGACGGCGATCGACCGCGTAATTCCAGTGCGTCGCGCGTCCTGGGACGTGCCTGGTGGAGAGGCGTACCGGGTACTGGAGTTCACACCATCGAAGCGGCGCAGGCCCAAGAAATCGATCGTGTATACCTCTCCGCCACCACCGGCACCTAACCTGGTCACTATTACCTGGACATCGGCGTCAGCGCGGTCGCGAACGAAGGTGACGAAGGTGATCTCGGTATGCAGGAATTCGTCGTCGCAGAACCAGTCACAATCCACGAAGACTCGAAGCGAAGTCACGGTCGCGTCGGACCCCGTCGCGACGGCCGCGGATGTATCGCTCGCTGAGCCGGTTACCTGTGCTTTCAACAGTTCTGGACGCGCAAGAATCCAGATTAGGAGCAGTGTGAATATGTAAAGCAGTCGCTGGGACGAGAGAGAGGAGACCGGAGCACGTACTGGCACTTACACTCAACCTGATGAGAGAGTACAAAAGGCAAATTGATGCGCCTCCTCGACGAGGGACACAGGGCACGGCGGCGTCGACTGGCAACGTTCTAATTACGGTTCAGCGCGCCGCAACGTTCGCAACGAAACCACTTTAGGGCTCACGCCTCGGCGCCTGACTCCGCCTGAAATGGATCATCGAGCGTCATCGCCACCTCGTTGACAGCCTCTACTAGCGCCGCGAGAGTCGCCTCGCGCGCCTCGGCACGAACATCCAGTCCGTATTCTCGCGCGGTCTCGCTGGATTGCGGGTCGAGAGTTACTACCGGGACCGTGGCCGCGAGAGTGGGCCCTATCGCTTCAACGAGAGCGCCCACCGCGGACACCGACGCCACGGTGATAATGTCCACCTCTCCGTTGGTGAGCGCGTCGCGTAATGGCGCGGCGGCGTCCATATCGGGCAGTTCGCGGTAGAGGGCTATCACTTCGACCATGGCACCCAGCTGCTCCAGCCCATCGAGGAGCGGGTCGCGCCTGCCCTGTCCGGTGAGATAGAGAACACGGCTATTGGGCACGTCATCGCGCTCGGCCAGCGCCTCCAGGACAGCTTCCGCGTCTGGCCGCTGGGCAGCCAGGTCGGTGGCAAGGCCGTGAGCGAGGAGAGCCGCGGGGCCACTCGCCCCCACCACCGCCAGGCGGGAGGCAGCCAGGGCGCGGGCGTCACGGCCCGAGGATCGCAGCTCCTGCCAGAAGAACTCGACCGCGTTAGGGCTGGCGAAGACAACCCAATCGTACTGATCCAACCACTGCATCGCTTCCTGGATGGGCGTCGGGTCCAGACGCTCAAACCCCGCCGCCGGCAGGTGAACCACCTCCGCTCCCTGCTCACGCAGGCGCGTCGCCAGCCCTGACCCTCGCGCCGGTTGCGCCATCAGCACACGCCGACCGTGCAGCGGCCGGCGATCGAACCAGGCCAGTTCGTCGCGCAGCACCACCGTCCAGCCGATCACGATGACCGACGGCACGGTCACGCCACTGCTCCGCATCTCGGCAGCCAGGGTTTCGAGAGTCGCAACGACCGTACGCTGGCGCAACAGCGTGCCGTCCTGCACGGCAGCGGCCGGGATCTCCCCTGGCAGACCGCCTTCAACGAGGGCAGCCGCTATGCGCGGAAACTGCTTCGCGCTCGTGTGGAGCACGAGGGTCCCACCGGCGCGGGCGAGAGCCGACCAACTGGTCGGCAATGTCTCCCCGGCTGTCGCCTGGTGATCGGTGGCGATGGTGACGGCGGTGGAGATACCGCGACGCGTGACTGGTATGCCCGCGTAGGCAACGGACGCGACTCCCGACGTGACACCTGGCACCACATCGAAAGCGACATCAGCCTCGGCGAGCGCCAGTGCTTCCTCGCTCCCGCTCCCGAAGATCCACGGATCGCCGTCCTTCAACCGGACGACGCGCTTGCCCTCGCGAGCCAGCCGGACGAGCAGCTCGTTGATCTCCGTCTGACTCATTGGACTCGCGTCGTCGCCGCGCCTACCGGCGAAGTGTAGTTCCGCTGGTGCCTGTTTGGGATTGCTGCGGACGAGCATGGCGGCGTGGGCGACCAGGTCGTATACGATCGCGTCGCAGACGTCGAGAAGGGTGCGAGCGCGCACTGTCAGAAGCGCTGGATCACCCGGGCCGGCACCAACCAGATGGACGATCCCGTCCGGCGAGGCTGCATGACTGCCGACGTCCACGAGGTATTCGTCGCGATACGCTGCCAGCCAGGAAGGCGTACCTTCGTCGCCTTCAGCATCATCCTCGAATTCGCCAGAACTATCGCTATCCGTCGACTCGAGCGACGCATCGGAGAACAGCTCGTCATCGTGGGAGTCGTCGTTCTCACTCATCACGCGCTCCCGCGACGGCGCTCGGCCTCGTCGAGAGCCGCTTCACGACGCGCCAGATCGCGCGACCGCCACCAGAGCGATGCGCTGTACAGCACGTAGATCGCGACGGCGACTACGTATGCGGTGTGGAAGTAGAACTCGTTCTGCATCAGAGAAGACCCTCCTCACGCGCCGCCAGAAGGTCGGCGTGTACGGCGAGCCTGTAGCGCGCCCTCAGGAAGGCGGCGAAGAGGAGCGTGAAGGCCAGGAACGCCATCAGAAATGTGAACTGCATCTCACCCGGCATGGATGGCGCGCTCGGCTTGAGCAGGATGGGCATGGGATGCAGGGTGCGGAAGAGGTAGACGCTGAGGTGGATGAATGGTACGAGCAGCGCGGCCAGGATCCCGAGCACGGCCGAGAAGCGGGCCCGCATCTGCGGCTCCTCCACTGCTCCGCGCAGGATGATGTAGCTCACTCCCACGAACCAGAGAAAGAGCGTCAACGTGAGGCGGGCATCCCAGGTCCACCAGGCGCCCCAGATCGGCTTCCCCCATAGCGGCCCCGTACAGAGCACCACGGTCGTAAAGACGACGCCCACTTCGGCCGCAGCGGCGGCCGCTCGATCCAGCTTCTCATCCTTGAGCCAGAGATAGAGCAGGCTGGTGACGGCGACGAGGCCGAAACAGAGGTAGAGGCCGACGAAGGCTGCCGTCGCGTGTACGTACAGGATCTTCTGCGCCGGACCCTGCATCGCCTCCACCGGAGTGAAGTAGATGGCGCGCACGTATGTGGCGGCGACAGCCAGGACGGCGACGACAAACAGCCAGTCGAAGATCGGCCGGGGCTCGTCACGAACCGGCGGCATGGCGACGGTGGATGGTACGGTAGTCACTTTCAGTCTTCCAACGTGTATGGGAAGGCGAGCGTGCAGGCTACTAGAAAGACGAGGTCGAAGGCCAACAATATGCGCAGCCAGGGCCATGCTTCAGCCATCGGGCGTCCGGCCAGCAGGCGCGCCGTGACCTGTGCCGCCGGCATGACTACGGGAACGAAGAATGGGAGAGCAAGCATCGGGAGGAGCAGTTCAGCCATGCGCGTGTTGGTGGCCATCGCACTGAACAACGTACCCACACTCACCAACCCGATGGCGGCGGCGAAGGTGAGCGCGAGGAGCGCCGGCCAGACGCCTACCAGCGGCAGGTTGTAGAAGAGAGCCACAGCTGGAATGGCGCAGATCTGGATGAGGCACACGAACACCAGGTTACCCAGCGCCTTGCCCAGAAAGATGGATTCCCGGTCCACCGGCGAGGCCAGCAACGCATCCAGCGCACGATCATTCTGCTCGAGCGCGAAGGAGCGGTTGAGTGCCAGCAGTCCGGAGAAGGTGAAGATCACCCAGAGCACGCCGGGCGCGAGGTCGATGCTGGCAACGGCCGTCGCGTCCCAGGCGAAGAAGAAGATGACGACGGCCAGCAAGGTGAAGGCGAGGGCGGAGAAAATCGCGCTTTTGGTGCGCAACTCGATCGCCAGATCCTTGGCGGCGATGAGCAGGGCGGCTCGCAGCAGCCCTGGTCGGGCGTGTATGGCCACGTCAGCCGGCATTCGTCACCATCTCCCTGTATTCTCCAACGTATCGCGCGCTGTCTATCGCCGCGCGGTCTTCCTGGCGAATGAGCCGGCCGGCGCGCATCACCGCCGCATGGGTGGCCAGGGCGAGTCCTTCGCTCAGGTTATGAGTGACAAGGACGAGCGTCGCTCCCTGCGCACGTAGCTCCGACAGCAGCGACGTCAGTGCGCCCGCGCCTGCCTCGTCCAGTCCTGTGTACGGCTCGTCGAGAAGGAGCACCCGTGGCCCGTGGACGACCGCGCGAGCAATCGACACCCGTTGCTGCAGCCCTCGGCTCAGGGCGCGCACAGGCTGTTCGGCGCGCTCCAGCATACCCAGTCGCTCCAGCGAAGCGTTGGTGGCGAAGAGCGGATCGCGCACTCCGTAGAGCCGGGCGGTGAAGAGGATATTCTCGCGCACGGTGAGGGCGTCGTAAAGCATGCTCTGGTGCGAGAGAAGACCCACCTGCGCTCGGGCCGATGCATCGCCCCGAGTAGGCAGGCCACCCAGGAGCACGGTACCGCGGGTGGGGCGCAGGAGGCCGGCGAGGATGCGCAGCAGAGTCGTCTTGCCGGCGCCATTGGGTCCGAAGAGGGCCAGGCAGCTACCCGCCTCGAGGCTGAGCGACACGCCGTCCAGTGCGCGACGTCTGCCATAGACGCGCGTCACTCCCTGCGCCTCCAGTACGGGGCCAGACGGCGCCGTCACGGAGGCGGGGGAGAGTTGCGGAGGAGCGGCGGCCAGGGGCATCCGGTTGACAATAACAGCGCGCGCCCGGAGCGTCGAGGAGGCCGGGCCCGCTGCATGCGTCGCCTTCCATTGCCTTGCATCGTCAGCCACCGGCCGTATTGTGGCCATATTGCCGTGAAGGCTTCTTCATTCTTCAGCCCCGCCATCATGAGTGACATAGACGTCCTACTCACAGAGAACCGCACCTTCCCGCCACCAGAGGCTTTCCGGGATGCGGCGGTGGCCAACGATCCTGCAATCTACGACCGCGCAGCAGCCGACCCGGAGGCCTTCTGGGCCGAGCAGGCGCAGCGGCTGGAATGGATGCACCCGTGGGATCAGGTGATGGAGTGGGAACCGCCGCACGCCCGCTGGTTCCTGGGCGGAAAGCTCAATGCGTCGGTGAACTGCATTGACCGGCACTTGCATGACGCCACGCGCAACAAGGCCGCGCTCATTTTTGAGGGGGAGCCCGGGGACCACCAGACGCTCACCTACTGGGACCTCTACTGTGAGGTCACAAAGTTCGCCAACGTCCTCAAGGGGCTCGACGTCAAGCGCGGCGACCGCGTGGCGATCTACCTGCCAATGATCCCGGAGGCGGTGATCGCCATGCTCGCCTGCGCGCGCATCGGCGCTATTCACTCCGTAGTCTTTGGCGGCTTCTCGCCGGAATCGCTTCGCGATCGGATTAACGACGCGCAGGCGAAGGTGCTCATCACCGCCGATGGTGGCTACCGTCGCGGCCAGATCATTCCGCTCAAGCGAAACGCCGACGCGGCGATGGCCCAAACGCCAGGCTGTTCATCCTCTACACCTCGGGCACCACCGGCAAGCCGAAGGGGATCGTCCACACCACTGGCGGCTACATGACCGGCGTGGCGTCGACGACCGAACTGGTGTTCGACATGAAACCGGAGGACGTCTTCTGGTGCACCGCCGACGTCGGCTGGGTGACGGGTCACTCCTACGTCACCTACGGTCCGCTCGCCGTCGGCGCTACCTGCGTACTCTTTGAGGGCGCTCCCGACTGGCCCGAGCGAGATCGTTTCTGGGCGGTCTGCGAGCGCTTCGGCGTGACAATTCTGTACACCGCCCCGACCGCGATCCGGGCATTCATGAAGTGGGGCGCGCAGCACCCGGCGGCCCACGACCTGTCCAAGCTGCGCCTGCTCGGCTCGGTTGGCGAGCCGATCAACCCGGAAGCCTGGATGTGGTACCGCGAACACATTGGCGGCAACCGTTGCCCGGTCGTGGACACCTGGTGGCAGACCGAGACCGGGGCAATCGTGGTCTCTCCTCTGCCGGCCATCACCGCTACCAAGCCGGGGAGCGCCACGCGGCCGCTACCAGGCTACAGCGTGGAATTGATGAATTCGGATGGTGGCGTGATAGGAGTCGGGGGCGGTCTGCTGGCCATCACGCGCCCCTTCCCCTCCCTCGCCCGCACCATCTGGGGTGACGACGAACGGTTCGTCCAGACGTACTTCTCCAAGTGGCCCGGTCGCCCAGACCTCTACTTTGCCGGCGACGGTGCGAAGCGCGACGATGACGGCTACTTCTGGATCCTGGGCCGGGTGGACGACGTGTTGAACGTGGCTGGCCATCGCATTGGCACGATGGAGGTGGAATCGGCGCTGGTGGAGCACGAAGCAGTTGCCGAGGCGGCGGTGGTGGGCAAGGCACACGAGATCAAGGGGCAGGCGATAGCTGCGTTCGTTACCCTCCGCGACGGTTTCCATCCATCGTCGGCATTGCTGGACGAGTTGCGCGATTTCGTGTCCCAGAAGATCGGTCCTATCGCTCGCCCCGACGACGTGCTCTTCTCGGCCGACCTTCCGAAGACAAGGTCGGGCAAGATCATG